>Ga0185299_10000413_pt1 | contig 117991 bp, 99 predicted proteins | sample PaiPotPPA55metaG_FD_128002 | JGI IMG/M metagenome (GOLD analysis project Ga0185299, IMG submission 128002) | Iron sulfur acid spring bacterial and archeal communities from Banff, Canada, to study Microbial Dark Matter (Phase II) - Paint Pots PPA... ... | reverse complement strand
GCATGGGGAAATCTATCGCCCGATGCAAAAGCGGGAGCGGCCTGCACACGACCGCCCCCAGCCTCATCGGTACGATGAGTTTCCGGCTGACTATTCCTTGGCGGGTTGCGCTCCCGCAGAGCCCGCCTCCGCTTCACCAGCCGTCGCGCATAGTGCGGGAAACGCTTTGGGCAGTACAATCAAAAAGCAGCGAACAGCAAACCACCTCTTAACTGCGTGTCTCACTCAAGGGGACAACCTCAGGGAGTCCTTCCCCGGTTTTTTGTAAGCATTGATTCTAAAGAACTTAAGACTTCCGTAAGTCGATTAGAATCAATACTTGTGGGAGGTTATGGAAGTATTGATTCTAAAGAGTTTGTTCGCTTTAAATTGCAGAATGCAGAATGCGGTGCTTTTCGTAAGTATTGCGAATAAAAGACTTAGCCGTAGGACAGCGGGCCGGACATTGGCAGTCCCCGGAAAGCAAAAAAAGCCAATCAGGAGATTGGCGTTCCCGGCATCGATTGACAGTATTACCTAGAGAGAATGGTACGTGAGAGGCATCTTTTTGTCAAGGGAAGAACAAAAAAACAAGAGGCACATTTATGAAAACTGCCGCTTTTTCCCGGGTTCTGTACCACCAAGGCATTTCAAATTAGGGGTACTGGGGCAGTTTGCGAGGCCAATCCTGGATCACTTCCGGATTGCCGACCACTCATCCAAAATGGTCGGATCTTCCGCGCAGCAAGGATCGGCGAAATCCGTTCGCTGCATTAAATGAGTCACGTTGTCGCAGGATTTCGAGGAGAAGTAGTGGCTCGGCTTCTGTTTCTAGAAGTATAATCCGGTGCCATTGAGCTCGGGCACTCGCCTCGGATCCTACGAAATCCTGGCGCCGCTTGGCGTGGGCGGCATGGGAGAAGTCTATCGCGCGCGAGACACGCGCCTGCACCGCACCGTCGCCATCAAGGTTCTTCCTGATGAAATTGCTAGCCACGCGGAACGCCGCTCTCGAATTCTGGCCGAAGCCCGCGCTGCGGCGGCTCTCAATCACCCCGGTATCACCACCATCTATGAAGTCGGGGAAGAGGGCGACCAGATCTTCATCGTTATGGAACTGGTTGCCGGGAAGACCATCCGCGCGATCCTTTCCGAAGGACCGGTGGAGTCGCGCGTTCTACTTCGTCTGGGAGCGCACGTGGCCGAAGCTCGCGGCTGCTCACACTCAGGGTGTGATCCATGGCGATATCAAGCCGGAAAACATTGTTTTGCAGCCGGAAGGGCGGGTGAAGCTGCTCGACTTTGGCATCGCCAGCCAGATGGCCGCCGAGACGGCTACCTTAACCCGCACGGGCACCACGGCTTCCCAATCACCCGATTCGCATTTCGCAGGTACTCTGGCCTACATGGCCCCCGAACTTTTGTTAGGTGCACCCGCCGATGCCCGCGCCGATCTGTTCTCGCTCGGTGTATTGCTCTACGAGCTGTCCGCCGGCCACCGCCCTTTTCCGGGGCCGGCGGCAAACGTGCTGGTCAACCAGATTCTGCACGATACTCCCCCAGCGTTGTGCACTGCCGCCTCCACTGCTCCCACTGAGCTCGGGCGCATCATTCACAAATTACTCGACAAGGAACCGGAGCGGCGCTACCAGTCCGCGCGCGAGGTGCAGGTGGACTTGGCGAATCTGAGCCGCAACCTCGAGCTTGGCGTGGTGCTTCCGGACGTCGTCGCTGGCAAACGCGGTGTCGCCGTCCTTCCATTCAAGTTGCTAACGCCGAGCGCCGAGGACGAGTACCTCTCCGTGGCCTTGGCGGACGCGGTCATAAATCAGTTGGGAGCCAGGGGCGAGTTGCTCGTGCGACCAACGACCACGGTCATGCGCTACGCCAAACAGCCCGTGGATCCCTTGCTGGCGGCGCGTGAGCTGAACGTCCAGGTCGTCGTGGACGGCAGTATCCAGAAATTCGGTCAGAAGTTGCGCGTGCACGTGCAAGCCTGGAACGCCGCCAATGGAGCGACTTTGCTTTCCGCCAAACATGATTCCGATTTGAGCGACCTCTTCGGACTGCAAGACAGAATTTCCGACGCCCTAGCGCGGGCGCTCGGCGCGAAACCGGCGGCGAATGGTCCGGCTGAGCCGCCGACGAAAAATCCGGCCGCCTATCAATTGTTCCTGCGCGCCGTGGAACGCATCCAACGGTTTAATCGTTGGGATACGCGCACCGCCATCGAGATGCTCGAGAATGCGACTGAGCTGGACCCTCGTTTTGCCGATGCCTGGGCGCGGCTCTCTGAAGCCTTCTTATTGATGGCAGTTTCCTTTGACCCGAACCCCAAGTGGATTCACAAAGCCGAGCGAGCGGTACGCCGTGCTCTGGCGCTGGACCCCGCCAATGTGAACGCTCTCTGCGCTCACGGACGCGTGTTGTGGGCACCATCTAAAGGATTCCAGCATCGTCCCGCTGTGCGCGCGTTTGACCAGGCACTGCGGCTGAATCCGAGTTGCCATCAAGCGTCGCTTTGGACGGGCATTGTTTATTGTCATGTGGGATTGCACCAGGAAGCCATTGAAAAAGGCGTCGTGGCGGTGGCCAGTAATCCCGATGATCCGATGACGATTTGGTCCCTCGGCCATTCCAAGCAGCTTGCCAGACAATTTGACGAAGCCGAGGAGTACTTTGCCCGCACACTTAGGCTTGAGCCCTCTCACGTCTGGGGAAATATTTTCTTTCCGGGAGTTCATCTCTATGCCGGGCGGTTGGATCGCGCGGAGGAAAAGATTCGTGTCGCGGGGCAACTGGCGCCAAATGATCCGTTGGTGTCGAGCTGGGAGGCCTTGCTGTGGGCCAAACGGGGTGAGCCTCGAAAGGCCGATCTCGCGGCGCGGCGGGCACTTAGCCACAAGCGCGTCTTTACTTATTCCCATCATGCCTGGCACGCCGTTGCTGCCGCCTATGCTCTCATCGAGAAACCTGGACGGGCTCTTTCCGTCTTGAAGAAGGCCGCGGGGACGGGCCTGCCGAATTACCCCCTGTTCCGCGACGATCCGCACTTCGCAACTTTGCGCAACCATCCGCAATTCCTGCGCTTGCTTACTGGACTGAAGCGCGAATGGGAATTCTACAAACGCGAATTTGGCCACCGCCCATCCCCGTAAGCCTCTCTGCGCCAACGTGCAGAGCGCGGAATCCGTCCAAAGGTCTGGTTCCGGGAATTCCCGCGAGACGCGTGTGGAAAATTCCTCCCGTATCACGGGCTATCCGGGAGTAATTCGAGTAGGCCAGATCGCGCCGTTCTTCCGGCTTAAAGGCAACTCTGGAAATTGTTCGTTCATTGCATGCCTAGGAGCCCCGCACATTGTTCCGTCTGCGGAGATGCGAGCCCGAGGGCACCAGAACTCAGTCATCGGAAGATTTATTACAGCCGAGTTCGGATCCCAGCGAGAGGCTTGCTAACCGAATATCAGGTAGCCCTGGTTTTCGCGATCCGGGGACTTGGGTTGGGAGTGGGTATACTTTCGGCCTCCCGACTTGTCGGCGGCCTGTTGTGCACCACACCAGCGACACCATCTCTGCGCGGGTCTAAGGCAGAACGATCACTGTGCCGATCATCCCCAAATTGCGGTGAAGCGTGCAGGTGTAGGGATGGGTTCCTGCTTTTGTAAAAGTGACGCGGAATCGCGTGACGCCCAGAGGCGACTGGGCGAGACCGATTCGTTCCCGGGGCGACGGGGCGATGTACCCAGAGTTGCACACCAGCTTGCTGGGCGGTAGGCCGTTACTCTTGGTACATCAGAGAATTCTAATAGATGGTGAAAGACTCCTTTTGGACAGTTTTACAGGCCGCTTTAATGAACAATTGGTAAGTGAGATTGACAACGGAACTATCGGACGAATGTGGTGGCGGTCCACAGGATAGATAAACCAGGGGAACGAGCAAGGGAGGATGCAATGAGCAAATCTGTAGAGTTTGTGACGGGCCCCCGGGAGGGCCCGGATAGTGCCTCGATCGAGAGTGTCGCGGACATTATTGAACGAGAGCTTCATTCTGTAATTGTGGACTGGCTTGCTCGAGTCGAGCAGGAGCCAGACCTTACCTGTATTCCGCTGAGCTATGAAGCGCGCACGGGCCATCTTCCGCGTCTTCTGCATGACGTGATTGCGCGGCTGCGGCTGGATGCAGGGACAAAAGCCCCGATTTCGAAGGCTGCGGCGGAACACGGGGAATTGCGGCGTAAACAAGGCTACACCGTGGCCATGGCGGTGGAAGAGTCTCGCCTGTTGCAGGTCACCATTTTTTCAACGCTGCATAAAAACGTAAGGAATCTGGAATTCAGCACGCTGCTTCCGGATGTGGTGACGATCGCGGACGAGGTGGATGCGCAATTGAAGGAACAAATGCTGCGCTTCATGGCGGCGGACGTGGCGAAGGCGGCCAAGGGCAAGTAACGGATTTCTTGAATGAGCTAGGAACCATCCTATTGAGCCTCGCCAAATATGGAGTCGTTCGAGTCACTGAGAAAAGCGGCAGCAGAGCTGCCGCACTCCAAGTCGCTGCTTCGCAATATTATGCGGGACTCAGTAGAGATGAAAACCGCGAAACAAATGAGCAGAAAAGAGAGCGACGGTTGGGTTATCGAACTTTTGAACGAGGTCGAGCGTGGTGCGCGCGATGATGGATAGCCGTGCAACGGAAGCAATGGTTTTGGAAAACGAAGTCGCCAACGTAACGCTGGATTCGATCGGCGAAGCCGTACTGCGAACGGACGTACAGGGGAAGGTCACTTATCTAAATCGAAAAGCGGAAGAGATGACCGGGTGGAGCCGGGAGGAGGCGCGTGGGCGTCCCGTGGAGGAGGTGTTCCGGCTCATCGAAAGCGTTAGTGGCCCAGCGGATGGCAATGCCGCGGAAATGGCAACGCAAGAAGAGCAGGGCACGAAGGGAACGGCCGACTGCACAAACTGTATTCTGGTGCGACGGGACGGGTTCGAATGCGGAATCGAGCATAAAGTGACTCCCATCCTGGACCAGGATGGGAATGTAACCGGGACAGTTGTGGCTTTCCACGACGTGAGCGCGGCCCGGGCCAAATCGCTCGAAATGTCGCACTTGGCGCAACACGATGCCCTGACCGATTTGCCAAACCGGGTGCTGTTCAACGACCGGCTGACGCAAGCGATTGCACTGGCTGAGCGACAGGGCAAGCAACTGGCGGTAATGTTTGTCGATTTAGACCACTTCAAAAAGATCAACGACTCACTGGGCCACGATGTTGGCGACAAACTGCTGCAGTCGGTAGCCGGGCGATTGATGGCCTGTGTCAGACGGTCGGACACGATAAGCCGGCTAGGCGGGGACGAATTCGTGATACTCCTCGCTCAAGTCGAACATGCTGAAGACGCGGCCTATAGTGCGCGAAAAATCCTTAGGGCGTTGGCGGCGCCGCATATTATCGACAACAAAAGCCTTGATATCAACGTGAGTATCGGGGTGAGCACCTACCCGAGCGACGGGCAAGACGCGGAAGGCTTGATGAATCGGGCGGACAACGCCATGTACGAAGCCAAGGAACACGGCCGCAATACCTATCAGTTCTTCCGCCACGAGATGCACGCGCGGCTTGCCGAACGGCAATCGCTGGAAGCGGATTTACGTTACGCACTGGGACGGAACGAATTTTTGCTGCACTACCAACCTAAACTTAGTCTTCAGACGGGGAAGATCACGGGGATGGAAGCGCTGATACGCTGGCTACATCCGGGGCGCGGAATGATCTATCCAGCGCAGTTCGTGCCCATAGCGGAAGAGTGCGGGCTCATTCTGCCTATCGGACAGTGGGTGCTGCTGGGAGCATGCAAACAGGCGCAGGCTTGGAGGGATGCGGGACTCGGGGTTGTGCCTGTGTCGGTGAATGTGTCCGCCGCCGAATTCGGCGCCAAGGATTTTCTGTCAGGGGTTCGGGCGGTATTGATTGCAACGGGAGTAGAGCCGCAACATCTAGAGTTGGAATTGACCGAGAGCGTGCTAATGCGTGATGCGGAGGCTGCGGTGGTCACGCTGGCTAAGCTGAAAGACATGGGCGTGCAGCTGGCCATCGATGACTTTGGCACGGGGTATTCCAGCTTTACGTATCTGCGGCGTTTTCCATCGGACGCGTTGAAACTGCATCAATCTTTCGTGCAGGAGATCACGGCGGACCCCGGAGACGCGGCGATTGTCAGCGCCATGATTAATCTCGGCAGGAGCCTGAAGCAGAGGGTGATTGCGGAGGGAGTGGAAACCCGAGCGCAACTCAAATTCCTTCAGCGCCATGGGTGCGGCGAAGGACAAGGCTATTTTTTCAGCCCTCCGGTTGTGGCCGAGCAAGCCGGGAGGCTGTTTAAGAATGGCATACGAGAAGGGGAGGTCCATTAGCCAGGAAATAGATTGTTCAAAACAGATCCCCCCAAGGGTTGCCCCACCGCCGGCTTCGTGTGGGCGCGTGTCAAACCCCAAACCCCATGCGATTTAGAGTGCCTCGCTTTTCTCTCCCAAACTGATCAGAACCAATAGGGACGGCGTTCAACGTTCGCGCTACTTGATTGCCGAGATATTGAGGTTACGTCATCAAGTTTCCGTGGCTATTTTCGGCCGATGAGGCGGACGCGGAGGGTGAAGGCGCGGCCTTGTCCGCCGGATAAGGCGCCAAAATTGGGGGCGTCGATATTGTTCACCACGGTGTCGGGATTTTGGCGGTCTAGCGCGTTGACGGCTTCGACGCGGACTCCCCAAAGATAGCCGCGGAGGCCGAATTTCTTTTCGATGCCGAGGTTGAGGCTGATGTATTCGGGGAAGCGGCTCGAGTTTGGCGGGCCAACGAGTTGTTGCTGGAGATCGATGACGCTGAAGGGGAAGCCGGTGCGGTACTCGAGAAAATAGCTGAGTTGGATTCCCCAGATATGAGTGGGGGCCCAGCCCCAGGTGAGGAGGCGGTTGGGGGCGTCCCAGGCGACGGGGGCGGATTGCTGGGCGGCGTAGAAGATCGAGCCGAGGGCGGGGTTGAGGACTTCATTGGAACGGGCGATGGAGCGGGTGTACGCGCCATAGACTTCCATGTCTTCGGAAAAAACATGGCGAAGGGAAATGGTGGCCGCGCGGTAGCGGTCCTTGCGGGTGTCTTGCAGGAGGAACATGCCGCCGGGCTGGGCGGGGTGCTGATCGACGTAGGCGAAGGCGTGGGAACCGTTGCGGGCGAGAAGTTCGAGGGTGAGAAGCGTGTTGTGGGCGAATTTTTGTTGCCAGCCAACGCTGGAAATTGTGAAGCGGGGTTGTTGGAGGCCGCTTGCGGACAGGACGAACTGGCTTATTACCGGGCTTGGAGCAACGATGTTGCCGGCGGAGTCGTAGAACGTGTCGAGCTGGCGCTGATCGAGAGTTTGGCCGATGAGAGAGGGATTGAGCGGGGCGTTGTAAATGCCCCAGCCGATGGAAATTTTTGAGGTGTCATCTCCGAGGGGAAAAACGTTGGCGGAGAGGCGCGGCCCGGCCATGGCGCTTTGCGTGAAGCGATCCCAGTCGGTGCGCAGGCCTGCATTCACGACCAGATACTTTGAGATCGACCAGGTGTCTTGGACGTAGGCACCTGCTTGCGTATTGGAGACTTGCGGTGCCGCGGGGCCTGCAAACGTGGAGCGGCGCACGAGGCAGCTGGGGATGGGAGAGACGCAGGGGGGTGCGTTGGGTAGACCGCTTTGAAATGCCTGGAGGGCGTCGACCTCGCCGCGCTGGGCGGAAAGAGAATAAGTTAGGGCTGCCACGTTGGCGCCTACTGCGATTTGATGAGTGCCATGCCAGTGGCGCGATGCGGCGATCACGTTCACTAGCGCCTGCAAACGGCGGCCGCGCTGGTGCAGACGCTGGAAATAATTGCCGGAAGATCCGTTGACGAGCAGAACGTATGGCTGGGTGCCTTTGGGGATGAAATCGAGGGTGCCATTATCGGCGGCGATACCGAAATCGAAGAGGGTGTCGGCGAGCCAGATCTGGTCTTTGAGAGATCCGAAGTTGCGCTGCTGGTCGGCGGTTGCGGTGGTGGAGACGGGGTCGAGGATGTCGAGGCCGACGTTTGTGTCGTAGGCACGATTGTAGAGGTATGTGGCGTGGAGAATGTGCTTGGGCGTAATGTTGTATTGGAGGCGGAGGAGATTATCGCCGCCCCAATCTTCCCAGGAATTGGCTCCGTCGGGTAGAAATTTGACGGCGACGAAGGTGTGTTGGAGGCTGATGGAATTGGAAAACCAAAAGCGGCCGCGCTGGATGGGGCCGGAGAAGGTGAAGCGGGGGTACCAGTCGCCCAGGTGGACGCCTTCCTGAACGTTGATGCCGGGGGCAGGATTGGTGGTGCCGAAGCGCCAGCGGTCGTCGCCATCGGGAGTGTCGAGGCTGAGGATGTTTGCGCCGGCGTGCGCATAGCCCGCGCCGAAATTGGCGGTTTGAACTTCGGCGGCGCGGGTGGCGTCGACGTTGAAGCGCGCGGTTAGTTGATTGTTGACGGGATCACTGATTTCGAAGCCATTGAGGAGGTACTGCGTTTCGCCGGAGCGGGCACCAGCGACGTGGAGATTGTTCGCGTTGTCCTGCGTAATCTCGGGCAGGGCGGTGAGGCTTTGCGCGAGGATGTGGGGGCTGGGTACGGGAATGTCGCGGATGTCGCGAGCGGTGAGGGTGTTGCGCTGGGCGGTGTCTTGCGGATCGATTTGATTTGCGGGGGCGGTGACTTGTACATGCTCGTGGAGTTCTTCGGCGTGATTTAGTGTGAGATTGAGTTCATTGGGGCCGGGTTGAAGAGTGAGAGCCCGGTTGGCGATTAGGAAGAAGCCTTGTTTGCGGACTTCCAATTTGTAATCGCTCGCGGGGAGATTTCGGAGAGTGAAGCGGCCGGCGCTGTCGGTTTCGGTTCGGTAGACATGGGCGGCGCTGTCTTCAAGCTCTAGTTGGGCGGCGGCGACGGGGACGCCGTTTTCATCGAGCACCAGACCGTTGCAGGCGGCCAAGTCCGCCGCGCGAGTTGCTACGGATGCAAGGATGCTGAGGCAGACCAATGCGGAAGTAAGTAGGCGAGCGATCCCCATACCACACCCGTTTTGCTTGGGCCTGCATTTATTAGACAACAGATTCTTCGAGTTGAAGTTCAATTTGCATTCGAAGTTGCCGCGTCGGGTATGAGGCCTCAGTGAGCGAAGAATCGTAAAGGAAACGCAAGGAAGGATGGTAGGCCCGTGCGGACTCGAACCGCAGACCTCGTCCGTGTCAAGGACGCGCTCTAACCAACTGAGCTACGGGCCTACAATGGTGTTAGCTTATCACGATCGATGGGCTTCTTGAGCGAGGGGGACCGCTCTCAGTTGCGGCGAAAAAAGACAAATGGCGAGCGTGAGGGTGAGCATCGATGCGGAGATGAAGGCGAAATGCCCGCGAGTGGCGATAGCCTGCGTTACGGCGGAAGTGGAAGCCCGGGCGACGTCGGAGGCCATAGATCATGAGTTGAAGCTTTGCGAAGAGAAAATATTTAAGTTGGCGGAACCCAAGGCGGTGCTGGAGTCGGCTGCGATTTTAGCGACGCGGGGAGCGTATAAGGCGCTGGGGAAGGATCCAGCGAGGTATCGTGGGTCGGCGGAGGCTCTTCTTCGCAGGGTGATCGCCGGGAAGGGATTGCCGCGCATCAATAATGTGGTGGATGTGATCAACTACGTGAGCGTGGAGAGCCGGTTGCCGGTGGGGCTCTATGATTTGGCACACGTGCAAGGCGACATTGTGTTTCGAGCGGGACGCGCGGGGGAGACATATAAAGGAATTGGGAAATACGATTTGAATCTGGAAGGATTACCGGTGTTTTGCGATGCGGTCGGGCCGCATGGCAGCCCGACGAGCGATTCGGAGCGAACGATGGTGACGGAGGCGACGAAGCAGGTCATCGCGATCATCATTTCGTTCGGCGGCGCGGAACCCTTGCAGCGCGGGGGCCAGCAAATAACAGAACTTCTGGAGAAACACGCTTCAGGAAAAAATATCCAACTCGAAATCACGAATTAACTTATCGAGTGACTGGCTCGGGAAGCTGTTTCTCGCCTTCGGCTTGGACGCGGCGATTGAGGAATCCGCGGGCGGCTAGGAGTTCGGCGTTGAGGAGGGCGGCGCCGGCGGCTCCGCGAACTAGATTGTGCGAGAGCAGCGTGAGCTTTATATCGAGGAGCGGGCATTCGCGGACGCGGCCGACTACCGCGGCCATGCCGTTTCCGGCGTGAACATCGCGGCGCGGTTGGGGGCGGTCCTCGCCATCCAAGACAATCACGGGATGCCGTATGGCGGAGGGTAGTGAGGCGAGTTCGGCGCTGACTTCAAAATTGCGCAACGCTTCGCGTACTTCTTTCAGGCAGGCAATTTTCTTGAGGCTGACGGAGATGCACTCGAGGTGGCCCTCAAGAACGGGAACACGATTGCAGTGGGCGCTCAGGCCGAGGCCTGCGTCGATGAAACGGGCGCCATCCCATTTGCCTAGGAGTTTTTGGGGCTCGGACTCCATTTTTTCTTCTTCGCCGCTGATGAAGGGAATGACATTGGCGTGAATGTCCATCGATGCGACGCCGGGATAGCCTGCGCCGGAGATGGCTTGCAGCGTGACGGCGAAAACTTTTTCCAGGCCGAAGGCGTCTGCGAGCGGCTTCAGGACGAGGACGAGACCCGCCGTCGAACAATTCGGATTGGTTACGATGAAGCCGCCGTCATAGCCTCGATTTTTCTGCTGCGTGCGGATGGCGTCGAGGTGTGAGGCGTTGACTTCGGGAATGAGCAGAGGAACGTCGGAATCCATGCGGTGATTTTTTGAGTTGCTGACGACGGGATATCCGGCATGGGCGAAGTCTTCTTCGGCGCCACCGGCGACGGAAGAATCGAGCGCGGAAAAAACGAAATCGCAATCGAGGCTGGGATCGAGGCTTTTCACGACCAGGCTGCGCGCGGCCTCCGGGATGGGTCCGTCAAGATGCCAGCGCACGGCTTCCGCATAGCTCTTGCCAGAAGAACGTTCGGAGGCCGCAACTTCCGTAAGCTCGAACCAGGGATGACTGCCGAGAAGTTTTACTAACCGCTGCCCGACGAGACCTGTCGCGCCCAGTACGCCTGCGCGCCATTTTTTCGCGACGCCGCCTGGCAAGGGGCTCCTTGCTTGCGGTGCCATGCCGCTCTTATCGCCATTCTCCGAAGAATGCGCGCTCATGCCGCACCTCCGCATTGCGCCCGGTCATTTGCATATTGAGGCAGGCCGATGCGGGTTCCTCGAACGTGCGGTTTGAATGTGTTGCGAATCCAGATGGTCATTTCCGTTTCCGCGGCGAGCGGCAATACGTGAGGATGAAGGACCTTGGCGCCGCTGGCGGCCAGAGCGTGCGCTTCATCATAGCTCAGGTCGTGGAGAAGTTTGGCTTCGGCGGAAGCGTGCGGGTTGGCGGTGTAAATACCGTCCACATCGGTCCAAATAACAAGCTCTTCGGCGTCCACAACGTGAGCAATGATTGCGCCGGAAAAATCGGAGCTGTTGCGGCCAAGTGTGGTGATGCGGCCGTCGGGAGTTGCGCCAATGAAACCGGTGACGACGGGGACGAGGCCTGCTTCGAGAAGCGGAAGAAGAACGGCGCGGCCGCGCTCCCTGGTCTCTTCCAGATGAGGCTTGGCGTCGCGGAACGTGTCGCAGGTGAGGACAAAATCGGAGGAGGAAACAGGGACTGCGGCGACGCCGGACTTTTCAAGAGCGGCGGCGAAAAGACGCACGCTGAATCGTTCGCCAAAAGAGGCGAGGCGATCGGCGAGTTCGGGGGTGGCGGCGACGCGGCCCTGCGGCGGCACTTCGTGGAGAAGATCTCGGCCGAGAAGCTGGAGGCCGCGGCGGACGCGATCGTGTTTCGCTTCCTCAAGCTGGAGATCCTGCAGCACATCAAAATGCAGATGCAGCACGCCCTCAGCTTCGTTGCGCGCGTGGGAGAGTTTTCCTTCGGCAAGCGCACGCGAGATGGAGAGGAGACGATCGGTGACACCCTTCATCGCGGAGACCACAACGATGACGTTCGAGGACTGGGCGGCGGCGCGAACGAGGCCCGCGGCGTGCAACATGCGCTCGGGGCCAAGCAGCGAACTGCCGCCGAATTTCAAGGCGACAACGGATTGGCGGAGGCCTTCCGCAGAATCGCTGTTGGCGGCTGCAAAGCCTTCTTCATTGATATTGGTGACCGCGAAGGGTTCCACTGCGCAGCTTTCCGCGGCTACTTTTTCCTGCACGAATTCGGGGCTCATCACGTCCGCTCCTGGTTTCCGCTGGAGCGTCTCTGGCGGGGGTTTAAAAGAAGAAACCCACCGCCAGGTTCGCTTCAGGCGGTGGGTTGGAAACTTTTACTAGCTTGCTAGCTGTTTCTCCACGCGCCGGAAGCGAAAATAGTGGACTTCGCCTTAGTCGAGGTAGTCGACATAGACTTCGTCGTGGTAATTCGCTTGGTCGCGATGGAAATCATACTGAGAGAAAGTCTAGCACAAGAAAAAACGAAGACAAAGCTAAAGTTTGGCAAAGATGTTTGATGCTTACAGATAGGTCTGAGCCTTCGGAGCTTGAAAGATCAAGCTGGAGCAGGTGAGGCCGGACTCGGCTTTTTGGAGTTCGGAGATGTCGAGCGAGGTGAGGTGGAAGCGGCGGGCTTCAATCCGAGCGCGTGTGCGAGGAAATGAAGCGGGGAAAATGACTGTGTTTCCAAGGGCCAGCGCATTGGCGGCGTGTGGTTCGGCGGGGTCGACGTCGATCCAGTCGTATCCGGAAAAGAGTGCTGGATCGAACCAGGTGCGGTTGGCGAGGAGCGTATCGCGGCCGAGGCAGGTGACGGCGGACTTGAGATGGAGGCATCCGGTCACGGGGACGGCGACGACTTCGTAATGATGCGGCGCGAGGATGGCGGCGAGTTGGCGAATGCCTTCGGCGTTGCTGCGTTTCGTGAGGCCGACGAAAAGCTTGCGGCCGATGCGCAGAATGTCGCCGCCCTCCATTGTGCCTGGTAGCGCGATGTACTCCAGCTTGCGAAATTTGGAAATGGCTTGCGCTAGTGACGCGGCTTCCGGACGGCGCGATTCGGTGCCCAGCGGAAAAATGACGGCGAGCTCATCGAGGACGATGGCGGGATCCTCGACGAACATGGAATCGGGAAGATCGGGCTCGGCGGGGAGAGAAACAACATGAGCCCCGAGTTTTTCGAGAAGCTGTTCATAGGCGCGATGTTGCTCACGGGCGATTTGGAGATCGATCAGCTGGCGCGGAATGAAGCTGAGTTCGCAATTTACGATGGCGGGGCTGACGGCACGCGTGATGGCTGTGAGCATAACGGAAGAGCGAGTTTACACGAGAACCCCCGTGAAGGATTGAAGCCCGAGTGCGAAGAAGATAGACTCGGCGCGCAGCAAAGGGCGAGGGGGGATTGCATGGGCGTTTTGCGAAAAGTGGGGAGCGGTCTGGCCGCGGGCGTGCTGGCGCTAGGAACATGCGGCGCTCCGCGGTCGAACAGTGCGCAGGACAAGACTACCGCAGCTGTGGACGAGGTGTTTGCGGACTATACGAAAGCGGGTTCGCCGGGATGCGCGGTCGGGGTGTATAGGAATGGCAGGGTCATCTACAGCAAAGGCTATGGCCTTGCGAATCTCGAAGAAGATGTTCCCATTACGCCGCAGTCTGTCTTCGACATCGGCTCAACCTCAAAGCAATTCACTTCGGCGAGCATTCTCCTGCTGGAGAAACAGGGGAAACTTTCCATCAACGACGACATACGGAAATACATTCCGGAGCTGCCCGACTACGGCGCAAAAATCACGATTCTGAATCTGCTGAATCACACCAGCGGGCTGCGCGATTACCTGACGCTGATGGATCTCGCGGGCATAAACACAGACAGCGTGACGACGGACGAGGATGCGCTGCAGATCATCACGCGGCAGAAGGCGCTGAACTTTGCGCCGGGGAGCGACTGGCTCTACAGCAACACGGGATTTTTCCTGCTGTCCATCATCGTGAAGCGGGTGAGCGGAAAGACGCTCCGCGAGTTCGCAGCGGAGAACATATTTAATCCGCTGGGAATGACGCATACGCAGTTTCGCGACGATCACACGGCTTTGATCCCCGATCGCGCGATGGCCTACGATCCAAAAGAAAAAAAGGACGGTTACACGCTGGATGTTTCTTATTTCGAGCAGACCGGCGATGGCGCTGTGCATACTTCGGTCGAAGACTTGCTGAAGTGGGATGACGATTTTTACAGCGGGCAAGTCGGCGGAAAGGATTTCTTAGCGGAAATTCAGGAGCAGGGCAAGCTGAACAGCGGCAAAGTGCTCGAGTATGCGAAAGGCTTGTTCCTCGCGGACTATCGCGGCTTGCACACCGTGAGCCACGGTGGGGCGTGGGGCGGATACCGCGCGGAACTTTTGCGCTTCCCGGACCAGCATTTTTCCGTGGCGTGCTTATGCAACCGGGCCGACGCGAATCCTTCGAGGCGCGCGCATCAGGTTGCGGACATTTATTTGAGCGGCATGATGAAGCCTAAGGAAGAAAAGAAAAGTGGTGAACGGGGGCGCGAAACGCAGGAGAAGAAGGAAATTCCGCGGACCGCGGAGCAACTCCAATCCTATACCGGCGATTATTGGAGCAGCGAGCTGGGTGTGACGTATCGGCTTGCCATTGCGGATGGGAGGCTGAAAGTCGTGGGCATTCTAGATGGAGGCGGAACTGTGCACACGAGCACTCTGCCTGCAGATGGATTCTTGGCCACGGGCCAGGATGAGTTCAGCACGACCAAGATGAGGATCATGATTCACTTTGAAAGAGACTCGAATCAGGCGATTAGCGGATTCAAGTTGGATGCGGGTCGGACACGGGGCATGATTTTTACACGACGAGATAGCGCAGGGAAGTAGGAGGTTTTAATGGAAACAGCAGCGGGAAAGAGCTCGACGAGGCGGGCGGCGGCGATCCTGGTGATCCTTCTGGGAGGAGCAGCGCTGTGGGGGCTGGGCGGCAACGGATCGGATGTCACCTCCGCCAAAAGCGCCTTGTATAAGAGCGTCGCTGCGGAGCAGAAGACAGGTGTGAACGATCCACGGCTCAGGGGTGCGCATCGCTTCGAAGACGGCGGTTGGATTTATGTGCATCTCGAGGGCGATCCGGCGACCGTCGGTTTTCAGCATGGCTATTTGCTGGCGGCCGATATTGAGGATGGGTTTGCGGCGGTGAGCGCGGGGATGATGCACGAGGCGCAGCGCGACTGGGAATTCTTTCGGAAAGCCGCGCACGAAATGCTGTGGCCAAAGATTGATACTGAATATCAACAGGAGCTCCAGGGAATCGTGGACGGCTTGCATGCGCGGACCGGTTCAAAGCTGGATGTGGACGACATCGTGGCGATAAACGCCTTTGAAGAGCTGCCGGACTACTACGTGCCGTGGTACAACAAGCAGCAGAAAGTGGCGCACGCGCCTAATCTGAAGAGCCCGGGAAACTGTAGCGCGTTTGTAGCGACAGGCAGCTGGACGAAAGACGGGAAAATTGTGATGGCCCACAACAATTGGACAAACTACGCAAACGGGGAACGCTGGCGCATCGTTTTTGACATCGCGCCGAAAACCGGTCACCGGATTCTGATGGATGGATTTCCGGGAGTGATTGCGAGCGACGACGACTTCGGAATCAACAGCGATGGTTTGATGGTTACGGAGACGACGATCACGCAGTTCGAAGGCTGGGACCCCAGCGGAAAGGCGGAATTCGTGCGCGCGAGGAAGGCGCTGCAGTATGCGGGCTCGATTGATGAATACACGAAGATCATGCTCGACGGCAACAACGGCGGATACGCTAACGACTGGCTTTTGGGCGACAGTAAGACTGGCGAGATCGCGCAGCTCGAGCTGGGGCTGAAGGCGTACAAACTGTGGCGCACGAAAGACGGCGCATTCGCGGGATCGAACTGGGCGCGCGATCCGAAAGTGATCCGAGCGGATGCGCCGCAATTCGAACCAGACAATCTGGAGACTTCGCCCAATGCGCGTCGCGTGCGATGGGATGCCCTGCTGAAAGAGAACAAAGGCAAAATCGACGTGAACGTGGCGGAGAAAATGCTCGGCGATCATGTTGACAGTTATCACCAAAAACCAGAAACGAACGAGCGAACGCTGTGCGGGCACGTGGATTCCTCCGCGCGCGGCGTGGATGTGTGGGGATGGAAGCCGTATTTTCCCGGTGGGGCCGTGCAAGCCAAAGCGACGGACTCCAGCATGACGAAAGAAATGAAGATGGTGGCGCGGGTCGGACATCCCTGCGGGGAAGATTTTCTTGCCAAGCCGTTTCTCACGGCGCATCCGGAATATGCCTGGCAGGCGCCCTACTTACACGATATGAAGGCGGGGCCGTGGACGGAATTTCATTCCGGGGAAACGGCTATCGCGCAAAAATAGCGGCGGCCTGACAAATATGGCCGACGCATCTTCCCATTAGAAATCCGGCGCAACCCGCTAAGGCCATCGCGTGGCTTGCGCGAAATGAGAAATATAGAGAGTGGTGATAGTGATGCCTGCGCCGAGAAGCATTCCCGCAAGGATCAGACCGACCACGCCAATGGGTATCCAAAACCCTGAACGCGCAGGCTCGGGTTCCTTCTCGAGGGCCGGAGCGGCCAGAGTGGAGGCGTTCTCCGTAACAGCGGCGTTGGGAATAAGCGGCACGCAGGGAACATTGGAGGTTTCGAACGGCATCACCAGACAGTACCCTTTGCGGGGAATCGTCTCGATATAAAGAGGCTTGTCCGTGGAATCACCCAGTACTTGACGAAGTTTGTTTACCGTTGTATTGACGTTGGCGTCATAGTTGACGTGCGTGTCGGCGGGCCAGAGGCGTTGCCGCAATTCTTCGCGGGTAACGACCTCACCCGGCTTTTCGAGAAGCGCTACGAGGACTTGATACACCTTCCCCTGAAGCTTTAGGCGTGTGCCATTCTTGGTTACTTCTTGCCGCTGCTGATCCACCTGAAACGGACCAAAACGCACAAAACGAGGGCCTGAAGGAGGCGCGAAGTTTGATCGTTCTTCCATCCCGGTATCCAGCGTTGGGATTAAGTTAGGAGTCATACACCCCATCCTATATAGGCATTAGACGCGGAAAACGCCCAGGTGTTTACCGGAGAATACGAAATATCCATAGAAGCTGTTGCACAACCGGGTTTCGGCCTAATAGAATCAATAACTTAGATGGGTTGTGCAATACGCTCTAGAGAAGTTTCCTTTTTTCACGTAGGAGAGGTATCAAGTAAGCAGTGACGCCGCAGCACGGTGTAAAAGTTGTGAGCGGACGGCCGGACAGAGTTCAATTCAGGTGAATTCGGTGAACGAGCCGATGAATATCGATCGAAGGTGAACGCATGTCCGTAAATGGGACGGCATTTTGCTTCGAAAACGACCATTTAAATTTAGAAATTATTTTTTCAGTTTGGTCCTGCGCCTGCTTACGAGGCTCACTGTTGAACTTTGACTTCACCCAAACCGACTGCGATGACTTCCGCTGCCGCCAAAAGTCCGGAACCAGCTAGTTTCCTGCACTTGAGGGAGTCTGCGGTAAAGTCATGATTTCGACGTTCGACGGGAACCGCTTGGAGCGATAAATGTGCTGCGTAGCTTTCTGATAGTCGGATTCTTTCGCTTCGAAAATGTTGGGTACAAACTTTTGCGGGTTGCGGTCGTAGACGGGGAACCAGGTGCTTTGAACCTGAACCATGATGCGATGGCCCTTTTTAAAAACGTGATCCGCCGTGTGCAGGTCAATCGTGAACGGAGTCACTTGACCTGGTTTGAGGGGCTCCGGTTTCTCGAAAGAATTATTGTAGCGGCCGCGGAAAATCTCGTCGGATATCATTAGTTCGTAGCCTGAGAGTTTCCAGTCGTCCGCATATTTTTGCGGATAAACGTCGATCAATTTAACGATCCAATCGCTGTCACTGCCGCTTGTGGAAGCGAAAAGCTTAGCGGTAACCAGGCCCGCGAGCGTAACGCCCTTCGCTAAGTCTTCCGTTTGCCAGGTCAAGACATCGGGGCGCTCGTCGACGAAGCGCTGGTCCTGCACGAGCCAGGTGTACCAACTGCCGGGATGATCCTCCGGGTAGGTCATGTCGATGGGGCGATGGCGGTAGGGCACGGGATGCGCAGGATCGCTGATGTACGTGTCGGAAGCATCAGCGGAATCTGTTTGCGGAGGATCGAAAGAGAGTTTTCCGTTCTCGCGGAAATAGAGGTTCTTAGTCTGCGCCTCGCGCGGCGGCCAGGAATCAAATTGGACCCAGTTGTTGGTGCCTGTTTGGAAGAGCAATGCTTCTTTCAAAGGTAGCGCGCCTTTATCCTTGAGCCAGTATTCGAACCAGGGGACTTCAATTTTCCGGCGAAAGTAGACGGACGTGTCACTGCCGAACGGAATTTCGCCTAGCGACTTGCCTGGGCCACCTCCCCAGCCGCCATGATTCCACGGTCCCGCTACAAGATAGTTGAGATGTTTCGAATCGGATTTTTCGAGGCGCGCGTACGTGGCCATGGGACCGTAAAAATCTTCCTGGTCCCACCAGCCGGCGACGTTGAGATTCGGGACGGTGGGTTCCTTCAAACCGTAAGCGACCGAATGATGCTTCCAAAATTCATCGTAACTCGAATGAGCGACGAATTCGTTCCATGTCGGCAATTTTCCGTGGAAGTATTTTGCATTGGCGTTCGAGAGCGCGCCGAGGCGGAGATAGAAGTCGTAAACGTCGAAGCGATCGAAAGCGAAACTGAAATTTTCGTTGGAGGATTCGAGCAGGGCGGTGTATTCAAAGGCGTAGCTCAACCGAAAAGCGCCGTTGTGAAAGAAGTCGTCGCCGAGCCACGTATCGCCCATACAAGCCTGTTCCGAGACGGCTTTGAGCGCCGGATGCGGATTGATCATTCCCATGGTGACGAGAAAGCCGTCGTAGGAAATTCGTCGAGACCTACGCGGCCATTATTGTGGGGAACATTTTTTACGAGCCAGTCGATCGTGTCGTAGGTGTCGGTACTTTCGTCCACGCCTTTGGAGTCGCTCGGGTCATGCAGCGGGCGAAGCATGACGAACTTCCCTTCGGAGCGATATCGCCCGCGAATGTCTTGAAATGCGAAGATGTAGCCCTCCGGAACCATGTCGGCGTAGCGATAAATCATGTTGCTGATGCCCTTGTCCGGGTTGGCTATCCCGTAAGGCGTGCGATTCATGAGAATCGGCAGCGGCGCAGCGGCGTTCTTTGGCGTGTAAAACTCGGTGTGCAGCTTGACGCCGTCGCGCATGGGAATCATAACTTCGGTTTTGTTGAAGATTGCGGAAAAGTCGGGACGTTGGCGCTGTGGCGCGGCTCTAAAACGCGGCACGGACAAAAGGCAGGCCATAGCGAGGAAAACCGTGGCGCTGCTTATTTTACGGATGGAACTCATGGAGACTCTCCCGAAGTGACACGGATGATCGGCATTTTTTTCAGCGAAGCCGAGAATATCACAAGTGACTCAACTCGCCATTTCGCGAGAAGGCTCATGCGCGAATGAAAAAAATTAATTGCCAGCCGTTGCAGGCAAGACCGATACGACGACTCCCGAAGGATATTCCTTCGAACGGTAGATGCGCTGGGTGGCTTTCTGGAAGTCCGACTCCTTCGCTTCAAAAATGTTGGGGACAAATTTCTGCGGATTGCGATCGATGATGGGGAACCAAGTGCTTTGGACCTGCACCATGATGCGATGTCCCTTTTTGAAGACGTGGTTGGCCGTGTGCAGATCAATGGTGAAAGGCGTGATGGCGTCCGGCGTGATCGGTTCCGGCTTTTCAAACGATTTGCGGAAGCGACCGCGGAAGACTTCGTCCGCAATCATCAATTCGTAGCCGGAGAGTTTCCAGTCGTCCGGATACTTTTCCGGATAGACGTCAATCAGTTTGACGATCCAGTCGGAATCGCTTCCCGTGGTGGACGCGAAAAGTTTTGCCGTTACCTGTCCGGCCACAGTCATATCTTCTGCGAGTTCCTCGGTTTGCCAGGTCAGCACATCCGGACGATTGTCCACGAACCGCTGGTCCTCGACGAGCCAGGTGGGCCAGCCGCCGGGATGATCGTCGGGATAAGTCATGTCAATCGGACGATGGCGATACGGAACCGGATGTCCTGGGTCGCTGACGTAGCTGTCGAACGATTGCGGTGTGGCCGCCTGCGGCGCATCGAAGGAAAGTTTGCCGTCTTCATGGAAGTACAGTTCGCGCGCCGGCGCATTTTGCGGGGGCCACGAATCAAACTGCACCCATTTGTTGCTGCCGGTTTGGAAAAGAAGAGCCTCTTTGAGCGGCAAACTACCCTTGCCTTTCAGCCAGTATGCAAACCAAGGCGCTTCAATTTTTTGGCGGAAATAGAGAGACGTGTCGCTGCCAAAGGAAATGGGTCCAAGAGACTTGCCGGAACTGCGGCCCCAGCCGCCATGATTCCACGGGCCTGCAACGAGATAGTTCAAATGATCGGGATCGTTTTTCTCGAGAAGCTCATAGATCTTCATCGGCCCGTAAGCGTCTTCCTGATCCCACCAACCCGCCACATTGAGATTCGGCACCCTTGGTTTCGTCAGAAGATAAGGCATGGCCTGCTGTTTCCAGAAGGCGTCGTAGTTCGGATGGGTAACGAAATCTTTCCAGGTGGGCAGAGTCCCGTGGATGTAATTTTTGTCGGCATTGGAGAGGGCACCGAGACGCAAATACCATTCGTACGTGTCGAACTGATCGAACTTAAAAACAAAATTATTCTTTCCCGTCTCCATCATGGTGGAGTATTCGAAGCCGTAGCTCAGCCGGAACGCGCCATTGTGATGAAAATCGTCGCCAAGGAACATGTCCGCGGGGGAAGCCTGCTCGGAAACGGCTTTGAGAGCGGGATGCGGCTCAAGCATTCCCATAACGGTCAGCCAGCCGCCGTACGAGATGCCCACAAGCCCTGCGCGGCCGTTATTGTGCGGAGCGTTTTTCACCAGCCAGTCGATGGTGTCGTAGGTATCCGTACCTTCGTCGATCGCTTTCGGATCTTTTGGATCACGAACGGGCCTTTGCATCACGAATGTTCCTTCGGAACCGTAGCGGCCGCGGATATCTTGAAAGACGAAGATGTAGTCGTCCGGAATCATCTCGGCGTAGCGGGCTAGTATCCGGCTGTAGCCTTTGTCATCGTCATGCAAACCATAAGGGGTCCGCTCGATCACCATGGGGAGCGGCACGGTGGAATTTTTCGGCGCGTAGATTTCCGTGTGCAGCTTCGTGCCGTCGCGCGTGGTGATCATGACGTCCGTTTTGTCGAAGAGCAGAGAATAGTCCGGCGGATTCGGCGTTTGGGCGCGGCCCGTCAGCAAGAAGAGCAGCACAATTACCAGCACCCAAACGTAGATTCTGCTTTCCCATAACAGACGCGCGAATCGCATGGCATTTTCCCCTGACAGAGTCACAATAAGATCAGGCGACCAGACCCGAATGAGGATAGTACACGAAACTCACAGCGGGACAGCCATTCCTGTCTGTCGCACCCGTACTTGCTTGGCGGAGGCACGAGACAGCCAAGAATGGCTGTCCCACCCGCGGCCTGTCTGCTAAACTATAAGTTGCTCGACCGCACCTGAGAACAAAGGAGATTCGTCCGGGCTGCTGGTTGTTTCAGCAGCTATTTTTGTCTTTGCAGTGACTGCCGCTGAGTAGTCCGCAGACCGACGTAGAAATCATGAGCCAAAATATTCGCAATATCGCCATTATCGCGCACGTAGACCACGGCAAAACGACGCTGGTCGACGCCATGCTGCGGCAGAGCGGAATTTTCCGCGCCAATGAAGCGCTTGTCGAGCGCGTGATGGATTCCAACGACCTCGAGCGCGAGCGCGGGATCACCATTCTCGCGAAAAATACCGCGCTTTTTTTCCACGACACGAAGATCAACATCGTAGACACGCCCGGCCACAGCGATTTTGGCGGCGAAGTCGAGCGCGCGCTGCGCATGGTTGATGGAGTCGTGGTGCTGGTGGACGCCAGCGAGGGGCCACTGCCGCAAACGCGCTACGTCCTTCAGAAAGCGCTGGCGGCCAAACTGCCGCCGGTGATCGTGCTGAACAAGATCGACCGCACTGACGCGCGCGCCAAAGAAGTCCTCGATGAAATCTATGACCTGTTCATTGATTTGGATGCTACGGAAGACCAGCTCGATTTTCCTGTGGTTTATACGAACGCGCGGGAAGGCATCGCGCATCGACACGAGGGAGATGGCTCGACGGATCTGCTTCCGCTGTTTGAGACCATCGTGAAAAGTATCCCTGCGCCGCCCGGCGATCCGGATGGCGTATTGCAAATTCAGGTTATGAATTTGGACTACAGCGATTTTCTCGGGCGCATCGCGATTGGCCGTGTGTTTAACGGCACGCTGAGACGCGGCGAGGATGTAGGCATCAGCAAACTGGACGGAAGGCTTCTGTCCACGCGGATCACCAAGCTGTACACCTTCCGCGGACTCGAGCGCGATGAAGCGGAAGCGGTTGGCGCGGGCGATCTTGTCGCCATCGCGGGCGTGGAGGGAATTCAGATCGGCGAGAGCATCACGGACCTTCTGAATCCGTCTCCTCTGGAACCTCTGCTGATCGACGAGCCAACGCTCGCCATGATTTTTACGGTGAACAGCAGCCCACTTTCTGGAAAAGAAGGCAGTTATCTGACGTCGCGCGATTTGCGCGATCGTTTGCAGAAAGAGTTGCTGACGAACGTTTCGATTCGCGTGGAAGATACGGACACGCCGGAATCTTTCCGTGTGCTGGGGCGCGGCGAACTGCAACTCGCTATTTTGATTGAGACCATGCGGCGCGAAGGCTTCGAGCTGATGGTTGGCAAGCCGGAAATCGTCGTGCGTACTGAAAATGGCAAGAAACTCGAACCGCTCGAGCGCCTGGTCATCGACGTGCCCGAGAGTTTTATCGGGATCATCCTGGAAACATTGGGCAGCCGGCGCGGCGAAATGCTCAAGATGAGCAATCACAACTCCGGCCGCGTGCGCATGGACTTCAAGATTCCCTCGCGAGGTCTGATCGGCTTGCGCAGCCAATTACTGACGGACACGCGAGGCACGGCGTTGATTCACTCGATTTTCGACGGTTGGACGGACTATGCGGGCGAGATGGCGCTGCGCCCCACAGGTGCGCTGGTCGCGGACCGCTCCGGACCCTCGACTGCTTTCGCGCTGTGGAACCTTCAAGAACGCGGCGAATTGTTCATCGGTCCTGCCGTGGAAGTCTACGAAGGCATGGTCATCGGCGAAAATTCGCGCGAGCAGGACATGGAAGTCAACGTCACCAAGGAAAAGAAACAGACGAACATGCGTTCCTCGAGCGCGGATGAAGCCATACGGCTGATTCCGCATCGCGAACTCAGCCTGGAGCAGGCGATCGAATTTATCGCCGACGACGAATTCGTCGAAATCACGCCGAAATCGATACGCCTACGAAAAAAGGTGCTGCAAGCCAATAAGCGCCCGCGTCGCTGGCAGGAAATCCGCGCCAGCCACGAAGCCACGCGCTAACCATTTCTCTTGCCGGTCTGCTAGTGGCTTGATTTGTCGAGCAACTCCGCCAGGTACTGCTTCCACAGTTCCGCCCAGGTGTGCGTGCCGTGGCCGTGGGTTTGTTCACTGGCGGGAATCAAGACGAATCGCGCATTTTGCACTTTCTTGATTTCCCGCTCGGCGATACCTAGGTCCGGGGGATTGATGAAGTCATCGCCGGAATTGATGTACATCACGGGCGCCTTGATTTTGCCGAGTTGTGTCGAGGGATCGTAGTTGCGCGACGCATTCACCTGATACAAGAGATCATTCGCATCCAGCGCACTGAAACGCGTGCGGAAATAGTCGTCAAGGTATTTGTCGGCGGCATCGCGCGTCGGCAGAGTTTTCTGCATCGGAATCGGCGCGCTCCCCGCAATTAACAGAAAATCCAGTGCCGTCCGCAAAGCCTGCTTGGGCTCTTCCTTATATTCGCCACCCTTCCATTCCGGGTCTTCACAAATTGCATCCATAACCATTTTGCGCCATACGCGGTTGCGCCCGGCAATCTGCACCGGCACGCACGCCAGGGGCATCAGCGCATCCAGGAAATCGGGATACGTCTCGCCCCATACAAACGAATGCATGCAGCCCATCGAGGTGCCCATCACAAGCCGAAGGTGATTGACTCCCAGCCCTTCATTGACGAGCCGGTAGTGCGCGGCGACCATGTCGTCGTAATCGTACTGCGGGAAGTGTGCGTGCATGCCGTCGCTGGGTTTGGACGATTTCCCGTGGCCGATGCCGTCAGGAAGAATAATGTAATAGCGCGACGCGTCGAGAAGTTGCCCCGGACCAAAAAGGACGCTAGCAAATTGGGGCTGGAAAAACTGCTGCCCCGTTCCGCCCGTTCCGTGAAGAATGAGCACGGCATTGGTCGTACGGCCCGCGGTATCGCGAACCGGTTTGCCGAGTGTCGTGTAATGTAGGCGCAATTCCGGCAGAGACTCGCCGGAGTGAAATTGAAAATTGTGAATGACAAAGTCGCCCTCTGTGGCTGCGGCGCTGGCCGCCTGCTGGGCGGAGCACGGCATAGCCATGACCGCCATGGCCACGATCGTCGCGCCAAAAAATAGTTTAAAGAACTTGATCATCTCTCACCTCTGCGGACGAAAAATCTATCACAAACCTGGGTGCGCAGCCTTGCATGAACCTTAGTCATAGCCTCTCTTGTGTTGCTGTGGTCTTGTGAATAGACTGCAACGCGCTACAAAACCCCTAGCGGGCGAGGAGGTTCGATGCGAAGAATTGTTCTGTCCGGTCTGTGTTTCCTGCTCTTGACATCTCACTCCTGGTGCCAAGCGAAGCCGAAACTTTCGCCTGCGGTGACCGCCTTCGTGAAGGAAGACGCCGCCGTCCTCGTGTTGGCGCACGTGCGCGTAGTGGATGGCACCGGTGCCGCTCCTCGCGCAGATCAATCGCTCGTCATCGCAGATGGAAAAATAGTTGCGCTCGGCGATTCCGCAACCACAAAAATTCCCGACGGCGCAAAAGTGCTCGATCTCTCCGGCCGCACCGTAATTCCCGGACTGGTCGGCATGCACGACCACATGTTCTATCCTTCCCCCGGCGGCGGACTGCCACTCTATCCCGAGCATGCTTCAAGTTTCCCCCGGCTCTACCTGGCGGGCGGCGTCACTTCGATTCGAACGACCGGCAGCCTTGAACCTTACGCTGATCTTGAACTCAAGCAAGCGATTGATGCAGGAAGACTCGCCGGCCCGAAAATTCACGTCACCGGGCCTTACCTCGAAGGCGAAGGCTCCTTCGCTCTGCAGATGCATCAGTTGAAGGACGCCGAAGATGCGCGGCAGATGGTTGAATTCTGGATCGCGCGCGGTGCCACGTCTTTCAAAGCGTATATGAACATCACTCCGGATGAACTTGCAGCCGCCGTCAAAGCCGCGCACGCTCACGGCATCAAAGTAACCGGGCACCTTTGCTCGATCGGTTTCCGTGAAGCAGCCGCACTCGGCATCGACGACCTTGAACACGGCATCGAGGTGGACACGGAATTTCTTCCGGACAAAAAGCCGGGCGTCTGCCCCAACCCGCAAGCCGCCGCAAAAGCGCTGCTCTCCGTCGATATCGCGAGTGCGCCAATGCAAGACATGATTCACGATCTGGTCGCGCATCACGTCGCGGTAACTTCGACGCTGCCAGTGTTCGAAACGTCCGTGCAGGGACGCGCTCCGCTCGACCCCCGCGTGCTCGACGCGATGACGCCTGAGGCCCGCATTGCCTACCTGTCACGGCGCGCGCGAGTTTCCGATAACGCGGCGACTTCCGATGCGCCCGCAATCTTCAAAAAGGAACTGGAATTCGAGCACGCATTTTCAAAGCAAGGTGGCTTGCTGCTCGCGGGCCTCGATCCCACCGGCTACGGCGGGGTGATCGCCGGCTTCGGAGACCAGCGCGAAGTCGAATTGCTCGTGGAAGCAGGCTTCACGCCGGTGGAAGCCATTCACATCGCGACTTCCAACGGTGCAGAGTTTCTCGGCGAACTCGATAAAATCGGCACGCTTGCGGTGGGAAAAGCGGCCGACATCGTAGTGTTGCAAGGCGACCCATCGGCCAGCATCAAGGATATCGAGAAAGTGGAACTGGTCTTGAAAGATGGGGTGGGCTACGACTCCGCCAAACTCATCGATTCCGTAAAGGGCTTGGTGGGCCTGCGTTAGGCCGCTGAAGCAACAGATGCGCGACGCGACGCAACCCGCCCCACATTTAGGGCAAAAGTATTTTTCCGTCCGCGCTTGGCAAAGATAATCCCACTTCGTGCGCCGGCGTTGGCGCTACGTCGCGCATATCGATCACGCCAAGCGACCGCCCCGCAGGCACGCCCGGGCCAACCAGGAAGAAAGCTGCGCGCAAATCCGGCAGATCCGGCAGCGCTCCGTGCGTGCCGCCAACAATGAGCTGTCGCACCCTTGTGAGCCGCGAGCCTTTAAAGTTTTTCATGGTGTGCAAAAGCATACTCCAAACCCCGAGCCGGATTTTACAAAGTCGTCACACAAGGATAAATTGGATGTGAACGGCGCTGGACCGTGCGGGGTGGCAGTCCCCCGAGGTGGGCCGTAGCCCAATTCAAACTGTTCCCCGCACAAGGAATGTTGTAAAGTCTAGCGCTCATGTGCAATCCGCGGCTGAACCATTACAGCGAAATGGTTTAGCAGACCGGCAGTGCTCGGAGCTTTCACACAGAGTTAAAGGTGGAATACGTGAATATTGGACCCTCGAATGGGGCCTCAAACTCGCGCTGCACGATAGCGGCAACGGCCACGGCGCTTCCGCCCTACACGATGACCCGCGAAGAGGTGAAGTACTACATGGGGCGCGTGTTCGACATACCGGATCGGCGTCTGGAAGCGTTAATGGCTATTGCTGACAACGCGCAGGTGCACAAGCGTTACTCGATTTTTCCGATCGAATATACCGTCGAGCCGCGCCCTCTTTCGAAGACCAACCAGGAGTACATTGAGCACGCCGTGAAGCTCGGCCGCCAGGCGGCGGAAGAGTGTTTGCGGCGCGCCGGTTTGCGCCCAGACGAAGTGGATCTCATCATCACGGTTTCTTGCACTGGATTCATGATTCCCTCGCTGGACGCGCACTTGATCAATCTCATGGGCTTCCGCTCGAATGTACGCCGCATGCCATTCACCGAACTGGGCTGTGCCGCCGGAGCTATGGCCCTGGGACGCGCCGCGGATTACCTGAAAGCTCATCCCGGTGGAAATGTACTGATTATCGCCGTCGAGCTGCCCTCGCTCACCTTTCAGCGCAAGGACATCTCCCAAGCGAATTTAATCTCCTCGATTCTCTTCGGCGACGGCGCGGCCGCGGTCGTGGTGACGGGAAAAGAGCAGAAAGGCCCCAAGATTCTCGTTTCTGAAACTTACACGTTCCCCGATTCCCTGGATGCCATGGGTTTTGACTTACGCGACTCGGGCTTTCACATTTTGCTCTCTAAAGACGTGCCCGAAATGATCGGCGCAAAAATTCGCGGCCTCGTGGATGGGTTCCTCGAACGACACGGCCGCAAACAGGAAGACATAAAAGGGTGGATTCTGCATCCTGGCGGCGCGCGCTTGCTGGGCAATGTTGAAAAAGAATTGGGACTCTGCAAGTGTGACACGCAGCCCTCCTGGGACATCCTCGGCAACGTCGGCAACCTTTCCAGCGCCACCATTCTCTTCATTTTGCAGGAGTGGATGGAAAAAAGACCCCTCAAACCGGGTGAATACGCGCTGGCGGCCGCCTTTGGCCCGGGCTTCAGCGCCGAATTTCTCCTTCTGCAATGGACCTGAGCGTCATCGCGTTTCTCGGCCTGCTTGTGGCCGTTGCTCTGCTTCGTATTGTGGAGTTGCGAATTTCGCGCCGTCATCAGCAAGAGATGCTCGCGCGCGGCGCATCAAAGGTGGAAGAACCCAGATTCCGCTGGATGGTCCTGCTTCATACCGCCGTACTCATCGGTGCCGCGCTGGAGGTCGTGCTGCTTCGGCGCCCGTTTATTCCCGTTCTCGCCGCCGTGATGTTTGTCATTTTCCTCGGAGCAAATGTCGTGCGCTGGTGGGTGATCCGCACCCTCGGAAATCATTGGAACGTTCAGGTGGTGGATTCGACTAGCCTTGGTGTCATTTCCTCAGGTCCGTTCCGCTACGTACGCCACCCAAACTACGCCGCGGTCTTCGCTGAAATGCTGGCGCTGCCCCTGATCCACACGGCATGGATAACCGCCGTCGTCGGTTCGCTCGCGCACGTTACCGTACTCTCGATGCGCCTGTCCACCGAAGAGCGCGTGCTTCTGGCCAATCCCGAGTATCAGGCCACGATGGCAAGTAAACCGAGATTCATTCCCGGTGTTTTCTGAAAAAAAGAATCGGTTTCTCGTGGCGGATTCCCACTCTTGTTCTTTTTGTATTGCTCATCCCCACCATGTCTCGCGCTCAAACAGCCACGGATGGCAGCGATTCCGCGTTCACCGAAGTCCCGGAACTGAAGGAAGGCTTCCGCTTGCTGTATGTGCAGAAATACCCCGAAGCCCGGGAAATATTTTCCGCGTGGACCTCCGAGCATCCCGATGATCCGTTTGGTTTTGTGGCTAAAGCAGCGAGCTATCTTTTTGAGGAGTTTTATCGCCAGAGCGTCTTGACCAGCGAATTTTTTCTAGATGACAAGAAGTTCCTGCGAGGAATTGAGGGTAAGCCTGATCCCGAACGTATGAAGCAGTTCCGCGCTGCGTTGGAGCAGGCCCGCAAGCTCGCCGGTGCCCGTCTCGCGAAGGATAAGAATGATGCTGCCGCGCTTTTTACTTTGACTCTGGCCGCCGGAATGGAATCTAACGCCGATAGTATCCTTGAAAAAAGACACGTCGATGGCCTCAAGAGAATGAAGGAAGCCAACGAGCACGCCAAGCTCCTGTTGGCGCAGCGCCCTGATGCAAATGATGCTTGGGTCGCCCCCGGCTCGGCGAATTACATCATTGGGTGCCTCTCCGGCGGCGTTCGTATGGTTCTGTGGTTTGGCAATATTCATGGCGATAAGAAACTTGGCATGGAACTCGTCGGAAAAACGGCTGAGAAAGGCCGCTACCTCGAGCCCTTTGCGAAAGTGCTTCTGGCGCTGGCAGCACGGCGCGAAAAACAGGATGCCTTGGCGAAGAAGCTCCTGCATGAATTGACCGAGGAATTTCCAGACAGCCCGCTCTTCGCTGCGGAATATGCGAAAGTTATGGGCCGACCGGTTCCAGCCGAGATGAAGCCAAATTAGGTTCGTGGGTGCCGATAACTCTTGCCCTCCAAACACATAAGTGGTCTTTTGTTTTCTCCAAGTCAGCCCTTCGTTCCTTAACCTTAATGCACTAGAATTGCATTTCCGGACTGTCCCGAACCGGCAACCATACTCAAAAGGCGGTGGCGTGTGTTTCAACAGGACCTATTAAAAGGCCGGGCGATCTTCTTGACGGGCGGTGGAACTGGTTTGGGGCGCTCCATGGCGATGCGCTTTGCGGAACTCGGCGCTCGCATGTATCTGGTCGGCCGCCGCGAAGAACCGCTCAAGGAAGTTTGCTCGGAAATTCACCGCGCGGGTGGTTCGGCGGCGTTTACCACCTGCGATGTCCGCGACTACGGCGCGGTCGAAGCCGCAGCGGAGAAAGCCGAGCAGCAATTTGGCCGCATCGACACCGTCGTCAACAACGCCGCTGGAAATTTCATCGCCCGTACCGAAAAACTATCACCCAACGCCTTCAACACCGTCGTAGGCATCGTCCTCAACGGCTCGTTTCACTGCACGCAAGCATTCGCCAAGCGCTGGATCGCGCAGAAACTCGGCGGCAATGTCCTGAGCATCGTAACCACCTACGCCGCCGCCAACAGCGGTTCTGGCTTCATCGTACCCTCCGCATGTGCGAAAGCCGGGGTGCTGGCCATGACCACTTCCTTGGCCGTCGAGTGGGCCAAGTATCACATCCGCCTCAATGCCATCGCGCCTGGGCCGTTTCCCACCGAAGGTGCATGGTCGCGACTCATGCCCTCGAGACAATTTGAAGATCACTCCAAGGACAAGCACCCGATGAAGCGCTTCGGACGTCACGAGGAACTCGCGAATCTGGCCTCTTTTCTCTTGAGCGATATGGCGGAATACATCAACGGCGAGTGCGTGGTCATCGACGGCGGCCAGTGGCTGCGTGGCGCGGGCGAGTTCAACGACCTGCTCATGCTTCCGGAAAGCGCCTGGGAAGTGCTCGAGGCGGCTCGCGCCAAAAAATCTTGACCCCAGCTATTCCGGCAGCGCGCGTTTGCGCAATTCCACGCGCAGCTTGACGTCCCCAACACTCTGGCCGTTGCATTCGGCGTGCACGCTGACTTCTTGCGCATCCGTTTTCGATCCTGCACTTTCGCCAAGCAAGGGCAGTTTCACTTCGATTCGCGTAGCCCCGGTCTGTTTTGCCGCTATGGGGAATTTTCCGCTGCCGTTCTCCACCATCCAACCCGTCGGCACATTCACGGTCAGATTGACCTCTTGCGGCGCCGAACTCTGATTGCGCAACCACAACGGAATCACAAGATCTGTGCCTCCTTGCAGCGCAATTTCCGGCGGTTCGGGGTGAGGCAAATGGGTCAATCCATGTGCGCGGCGAAATTCAGCGTAATAATTCCACGGTCCAGCAAGCTCCACGGAAACTTCCGACCGCGCCGACGCGGTGGCGACTTCCTGTCGTGCAAACGGAGTCTCACCCGGCGTGATGCCTTCAAAAACATCCCCGGTCACGCTTCCGCCCACCAGCGATTTCCCGAGCACGAAACTTATCCCAGTGCTCCAGAAACTATCCGACGTGACCATTTTTTCGATTTGCGCTTCGTCCATCTTTGCAAGCGAATCAATGAAACTCTTCGCCTGTGTTTCATGCCTGCCAAAAGACTCCAAAGCAATCCGCCAGTAGGCCTGTTTGGCTGATTTCGATATTTCCTTAACGGAATACTTGGGACCTTTGTCACGGAAAATGTCTTCCTTGTCCGCGTCAGGGAAGTAATAGATCTTCTTCGCCTGCCACGGCCGCAGATTCTCTAGGTATGGTTCGAGTCTTCGCAACGGTGCCGCGACTTGCTCTGGAAACACAGTCGGATCGCCGGCGAAATCAAACGCCTCGGTCGCCAGCACACCTGCCGCTTGGTGATCTCCGTGATCCTCTCCAATGAATGTTCCCGGCAAAAACGTCAGTATCACTTCCGGCCGAGTCAATCGCACCAGCCGCACCAGGTTTTCGAGCGCAATCCCGTGGTCCCAGTTCGCCAGCGATTGCAACACGTCTTGGGATGCCGTGTCTTTGCCGCCCAAAAACCAAACCTTGTCGATGCCTAGCACGGCGTCAGCCCGGCGCGCTTCGATTTCGCGGATTTCGCCAAGCGCCGCAGCCTGTTCGGTGCCTGCGTCATTCGCGCCGCTGCTCCCACGCGTGCCATAAACCACCGCGACGCGTTTCCCCTCATCGATGGCCCGCGCCAGGTAGGGGGTTGCAGCCCCCTCGTCATCCGGGTGCGCCACAACAAGCAGAATGTCCACCTTGTAGCGCTCATCGGCCTGTAAAATCCGCGCAGGCGCTTGCGCGTAAGCATCCTTCGGAATGGACGAACAGATTAAGAAGACAAGTATTGCCAGCCCACTTAGACAATTCGCCGTCAGCCTCTCTTTGGATTGCGGCTGTGGTCTCCGTCTTTGCGAAACAGGGAAGCCCAGTACAGAAAAATGAGTCGATTCGAAAAATGGGTACATCGAAGAATTCTATATCGAACCGGCAGGAATCTCCCACCACGCTGTTGCGTCAAAATTTCGCTTTGCAAACCAAATTTGAGGCTGGCTGCAAACTCTCCTCGGACGGTTTGAGGCGTCTATACTAGCGCGATGGCCAAGTTCATTCTCCTCTGTAGCGCGTTGATGGCCCTGGCCGTTTGCACTCAGGGCGCGGCGCGGCAGAGCGCTCCCCCGAGTACCCCCGCGCAAGACTTACAGCCCGGCGTCGTCCTCCCCAAAGTCATCTGCGCAACGCCGCCCAACCAGAGCTATGCGCTGTACCTCCCTTCTCACTACACTCGCGAAAAACGCTGGCCGGTTGTCTATGCCTTCGATCCCGCCGCTCGCGGCAGCATTCCCGTCGAATTGATGAAAGACGCCGCGGAACACTACGGCTACATCGTGGCGGGCTCGAACAATTCGCGCAACGGCGCCTGGAAGCCGGAGGCCGACGCCGCCCAAGCGATGTTTCAAGACACCCACGCACGGCTTACAATCGACAATAACCGTGTATATTTCGTTGGGTTTTCCGGCGGCGCTCGGCTCGCCGCGTCCCTCGCGCAACGATGTAATTGTGCCACGGGCGTGTTTTTGAATGGTGCTGGTTTTTCGCCTTCTGCACCGCCAGCGGCGAACTCAACGTTTTCTGTCTTCGCTGCGGTCGGAACATTTGACTTCAACTATAGCGAGGTCCTCGATCTCGACGCCAAGCTCGGAGCCCTCGGTTACTCTCATTTGTTGCGTCGCTTCGATGGACCTCATCAGTGGGCGCCGATAACCATCATGGACGAAGCCTTAGCCTGGTTTCGCCTCATATCCATGAAGGAGGGCCATGAAGAGCGCGACATGGATTTCGTAAAGGCGCAAGCTTCAGAAGCAGAGAAACGCGCGAAAGCCCTCGAACTCGCCCGCGATCCCTATGGCTGCTGGAACGAATACCGTCAGGCTGCGGAAACTTTCGACGGACTGGGAGAGGCCCCCGCTTTTCGAGAGCGCGCCGTTGCGATGGAAAAGGAAAAGGCCGTGCGCGACGGCGCAAAACGCGAGCAGCAAGACTTCGAAGAACAATCGCGCCTTAGCGCGGATATTTCTGCAGGGCTGGCCGCGCTCCGTCAGGACGCTCCTATTCGCGCAGACACGAGAAGCGATGTCGAACGCCAAATCTTCGAGCTCCGCAGCCGCACGGAAAACGAGAAGAACCCCCGAAGGCTCCGCGTTGCCAAACGCGCCTTAGCCGGCATCTTCGTTGAAGCCGTGGAAACCGGCCAGGAGCGTTTGGACGCTAAGGATATCTCCCATGCGCGCACCTACTTCGAACTAGCGGTTGGTGTGGATCCCGATTCTCTCTGGGCCCTTAGCCAATTGGCCGCGGCCCGCGCACTGGACGGCGACCGCAGAGGCGCCCTCGACGCTCTACGCCGCGCCAGGGAAAAGAGCAAAGACGCTTCAGCCTTCTCCGCCTGGCTTTCGGACGAGCCCGCCTTCGCCAAGCTCCGCGACACCCCCGAATTCCGTGCCCTCGCCTCTTCCTCGCTACCCTAAGAACCGCGTGCCTTGACCCAGATACACCGCGCCGATAAGCTTGTTGTTTCTCTTCCCAGGTGAACGAATCATGGAGCAGGTGCTAGTCACATTGCCGGACGGCAAGGTTCAAGAGGTGCCCAAGGGCACGACGCCGGCGGATATCGCTCGCAAAATTTCCCCACGGTTAGCCGACGCAGCGCTCGTCGCCCGCGTCACCGCGACCAACGGAATTCCTTTGCCTAACGCTCCCGATCTGGGCGAGCTGATCGATTTGCGTCGTCCGCTCGAAGAAAACGTCAGGCTGCAAATCCTGACCGAAAAAGATCCTGACGCGCTCTTCGTCTTCCGCCATTCGGCTGCACACTTGCTCGCCGCCGCCGTGATGGAGCTCTACCCCAACGTCAAGCTCGGCATCGGCCCGCCCATCGACACCGGCTTCTTCTACGAATTTCTCCGCGACGAGCCCTTCACCCCAGAAGATCTTGCGAAAATCGAGAAGAAGATGCACGAACTCGCCGCGCAAGACTTGCCGAACGAGCGCAAACTTATTCCCAAACCGGAAGCCATCGAGCTTTACAAAAAGAATAACCAAATTTTTAAATGCGAACTCGTCGAAGAAAAAGCCAACGAGCTCATGGTCTCGTTTTACAGCACCGGAAAGTTCCTCGACTTCTGTCGCGGACCGCACATTCCCTCCACGAGACGCATCACCGCGTTCAAGCTCATGAACGTCGCCGGCGCCTACTGGAAGGGCCAGGAAGGCAACCCGCAGCTCCAGCGCATTTACGCCGCATGCTTCTTCAACCAGAAAGAGCTCGACGAATATCTCCACCGTCTCGAGGAAGCCAAGCGCCGCGATCATCGCAAGCTCGGCGTCGAACTCGAACTCTTCAGCATCCAGGAAGAAGCCGGTCCCGGCCTGATCTTCTGGCATCCCAAGGGCGGCCTCATCCGCAAAATTGTCGAGGACTGGCTTCGCGACGAGCTCCTCAAGCGCGGCTACGACCTCGTCTACACCCCGCACATCATGCGCCTCGACCTCTGGAAAACCAGCGGCCACACCGGCTTTTACAAAGACAGTATGTTCGGCCCTGTGGAAGTCGAAAAAGCCGACTACCAGCTCAAGCCCATGAACTGCCCGGGCCACATCCTCATCTACAAATCGAAACTGCACAGTTATCGCGATCTTCCCGTGCGCCTCGCCGAACTCGGCACCGTCTATCGCTACGAACGCAGCGGCGTCCTCCACGGCTTGCTCCGCGTCCGCGGCTTTACGCAAGACGACGCCCACATTTTCTGCGCACCTTCGCAAATCGAAGCGGAAGTCGAAGCCTGCGTGGATTTCGCCTTCGCCGTAATGAAGAATTTCGGCTTCGACAAATACGAAGTCGAGCTCTCCGATTGGGATTCCTCGCACCCGGAAAATTACGCCGGGAAATCAGAAGACTGGCAACGCGCCACGGCCGCGCTCGCCGAAACCATGAAGCGCCTCAACATTCCCTATAAAACTATCACCGGCGAAGCCGCATTCTACGGCCCCAAAATCGACGTCAAGCTCATCGATGCCATCGGCCGCCCCTGGCAACTCACCACCGTCCAGTTCGATTTCAATCTCCCCGCGCGCTTCGGTCTCGAATACGTCGCTGAAGATGGCGCCAAGCATCAACCTCTAATGGTCCATCGCGCCCTCCTCGGCTCCGTCGAACGCTTCTTCGGCATTTTGATCGAGCACTATGCCGGCGCATTCCCGCTCTGGCTCGCGCCCGTTCAAGTGCAAATCTGCCCCGTCAGCGAAAAAGTCGCCGACTACGCCAAGCACGTTACAGAAACTATCAAGCGCCACAACATTCGCGTCCATCTCGACGACCGCAACGAAAAGCTCCCGGCAAAAATCCGTGACGCCCAGCTCCAAAAAATTCCCTACATGCTCATCGTCGGCGCAAAAGAAGCCGAAGCCGGCACCGTCTCCGTGCGCCATCGCAGCAAGGGCGACCAAGGCCCCAAGCCCCTCGCCGAAGTTGTCGCCGCCTTGCAAGACGAAGTCACGTCTCGGGCGCTGGCCTGAGCCATGCGCTCCGTCCTTCCATCACCAGCCAAGATATAATTTTCGCGAGGTTCCAAATGTTCTCTCGTCGTACTTTTCTCGCTCTAACAGGAGGTGCTCTCGCAGTGCCTTCCATTTCTTGGGGAGCTATTGAAATGCCCACCGTGCTCGACCACATTCTCCTCGGCTGCACTGATCTCGACGTCGGCGTCAAGTTCGTCGAAAAACACACCGGCGTCCGTGCCGCATTCGGCGGCGTCCATCCCGGACGCGGCACGCGCAATGCTCTCCTCTCCCTCGGCGAAAAACACTACCTAGAGATCATCGCGCTCGATCCGCTTCAATCCGACGCCCCAGACCACTACGGATTGGCGAAACTCATTGAGCCGCGCTTAGTCGGCTGGGCCGCTCATCCCGGTGACCTCAATCAATTCGCCTCTCGTCTCCGCGATTCAGACATTGCCTTCGATGGTCCAAATCCCGGCTCGCGCACGCGCCCCGACGGCCGCCTCCTCCAATGGAAAACTCTCAATCTAAAGGACGATCAGTCTGGCCTCCTCCCCTTCTTCATCGAGTGGAGCGCCGACACCGTCCATCCCTCCGCGGACGCGCCCGCCGGCTGCAAAATCGTCCGCTTCGAACTCGCCGCCCCCAACGACGCCGAGATAAATCACCTCACCGCTATTCTCAACCTCGAAGTTCCCATAGCCCACTCTGAAAAACCCAGAATCCACGCCCGCATTGCAGGCCCCGACGGCAGAGTCATGGACATTTCCTCTTAATCTCGATCTGCTCGGCCAACTCCTTTTTGCTCTCACCAGCCCTTGCTCAACCAATCCCGCTACGTGCTATACTTTGAAACCCGTCCCGCGCTGCTTTTCGGCAGTGTGGACGGATTTATAATCATCAAGGCCCAGCCCGGCGAGGCGGGCTGCAAGGCGCCTTAGCACTTAGGGGGGAATATCGCAGAACGCAGCTTCCGGCAGAGCGATCGCATCCGCGTTAACGAGAGGATTCGAGCGCGCGAACTCCGGGTGATCGATGAAGATGGCGGCCAGCTTGGCGTCATGCAGCCGTTCGAAGCGCTGAAGCTAGCGCGCGAGCGCGGTCTTGACCTGGTGGAAATCTCGCCGACGGCGGATCCGCCAGTCTGCAAGATCACCGACTACGGCAAGTATCTCTACCAGGCCAACAAGAAAGCGCACGAACAGCGCAAGAGCAGCCGCGGCTCGCAGCTCAAGGAAGTAAAATTCCGCCCCGCAACCGCGGAGCACGATTATCAGGTTCGCAAGAATCAGATCATCCGCTTTCTCGGCGACGGCCACAAAGTTCGCGCCATGATTTTCCATCGCGGCCGCGAAATGGCCCACCAGGAAGTAGGCCGCGCAAAAATGAATCGCTTGCTGGTGGAAATCGGCGACTCTTGCCAGATCGAAACGATGCCCCGAATGGAAGGCAACGTCCTGGTAGCTCTGCTCGCGCCGAAAAAAGGCGTCTCGGTCGCCAAGCCCTCCGGGCAGTCATCGGCCAACGCCCAGCAGTCGCAGTAGCCGCTGAATTTGTGTGTGGCGACGAATTTGAATCTTGTAGGGGCACGGCATGCCGTGCCCGCTGATCCCCCGGAAAAATAGAAATTGCAGGGTGGGTAGTGCCCCGCCCGTCAAGGAGAGACTTTCAGGCCATGCCAAGGAATTCGACGAAACCTAAACTGAAACTGAAAACCCATCGCGGCGCCAGAAAACGTTTCAAAATCACCGCGAACGGCAAAATCAAACGCATGCACTCCGGCAAACGCCACCTGATGGGCACCAAAGCCCCCGGCCGCATGCGCAAACTAAAAAAGCTGACGCTGGTCAGTCCCAGAGACGTAGCCGCCGTCAGACAAATGCTACCCTACGGCTGAGTTGTACTCGCCGTAAGCTTCACCGATTTTCGAGTTTCGAATTTCGTTTTTCGAATCTCGACATCGTGCCAGGCAGCGCTTCACGGGTGCCTGCCGGCCGATAAGCCGCAAAAAGTTATTTGCCGCAAGGCAAATAATCCGGCGGCAAGCAATACAAATCAGAGACAAACCCGCTGCCTAACGCGTATTTTCCTCGCGTGAACGCACCGCCTTTGTCTCCCAACTTAAGGAGAAAAAACCCATGGCACGCGTAAAACGCGGCACAAAACGCCGCGCCCGTCGTAAAAAGTACCTCAAACGCACAAAAGGCTTCTTTCTAACAAAAAGCAAGCTCTACCAATCCGCACAAGAAGCCGCGAATCGCGCAGATCGTTACGCCAAGCGCGACCGCCGCGTAAAAAAACGCGAATATCGCAAACTCTGGATCCAGCGCATAGGCGCAGCCGCCCGCAACAACGGCCTGACCTATGGCCAGCTGATCCACGGCCTAAAAGCCGCGGGCGTCTCACTAGATCGCAAAATCCTGGCCGACATCGCGGTCAAAGACGCCGCCGCCTTCACAAGCCTGGTAGCGAGCGCGAAAGCAGCCGCGCCGCCCCAAGCCAAAAAGGCGTAGCCTTTCAGAACTCTGTAAGGGCGGAGCTTGCCCCGCCCACGCGTTGCGTGTCGCGCTGGCTTATCCGAAGCGCGTAGTATTTTTTCCTTGTAGGGGCGCAGCATGCTGCGCCCCTCCTTGGCAGGATTTCAACAAACATGGACTCTGCTTCGACCACGGTCGCCCAAACTCTAGCCGCTCTCGGTGCCACGCAGCCGGACCAGGTTGCGCCGCTCTTCGCCGAAATCCGCTCACGCTTCGATCTCGAATCCAACTCCATCCACGACGAATCCGCCTGGAAAATTTTCCGCGACGCCTGGCTGGGCCGCAAATCCGGAGTCCTAGCTCAAATCACCGACAACTGGCTCAAACCGGCCTCGCCCGATCTAAAACGCGCCGTAGGCGCCGGCCTCAACGAACTTCGCGCCCACGTTGAATCGCAAATCGAATCCCGCCGCCAAGCCATCGAATCCGGCGCCGACCAATCCGCCCTCGCCCGCGAACACGTCGACCTCTCTCTCCCCGGCGTAACCCGCCCCATCGGCTCGCATCATCTAATCCGCCAAGTCTTCCAGGAAATCGAAGACATCTTCGTCTCCATCGGCTTCTCGGTAGTCGAAGGCCCCGAAATCGAAACGCCCTACTACAATTTCGAAGCCCTAAACATTCCAGAATTTCATCCCGTCCGCGACGACATGGACACTTTTTATCTCGATCTTCCGAAAGGCGCCCCAACGCCGCTGCTTCTCCGCACCCACACCTCTCCAATGCAAATTCGCACCATGGAAAAACGAAAGCCTCCCGTGCGCGTCATCGTCCCCGGCAAGGTCTATCGCCGCGACAATCCCGACGCCACGCACTCTTTCATCTTCCATCAGGTCGAAGGCCTGGCCGTTGATTCCGACATCACTTTCTGCGATTTCACCGGCACCATCGAATATTTCGTCAAACAGTTCTTCGGCCCCGGTGTAAAAACCCGCTTTCGCCCCAGCTATTTCCCCTTCACCGAACCGAGCGTCGAATTCGATGTCTCCTGCATTTTCTGCGGCGGCAGCGGCACAGCCGCAAGCGGCGGCACCTGCTCCAAGTGCAAAGGCGCGGGCTGGATCGAACTCTTCGGCGCAGGCATGGTCGATCCAGCCGTCTACGGCTTCGTAAATTACGACGCCAAAAAAGTCAGCGGCTTCGCTTTCGGCATGGGCATCGACCGCCTGGCTATGCTCAAATACCAAATCGACGACATCCAGGTCTTCTTCCAAAACGACGTCCGCTTCCTCCGCCAATTCCCATGAAAAACGCGGATATAGGAAGTGGCAATATGCAGTCGAGGAGCAAGCAAGTTTCATTTTTCGAATTTCGAGTTTCGAATTTCCCTCATGACTTTTGCCGACGCCAAACAACGCTTCTCTAACCGCGTAGCCGACTATGTCCGCTATCGGCCCGGGTATCCCTCGGCCGTCCGCGACGTCCTTCGCGCCGAATGCAGCCTCAAATCTGGCCACATAATCGCCGACATCGGCTCAGGCACCGGTTTCCTAAGCGAACTCTTCTTGAAAAATGGCAATCGCGTCTTCGGCGTCGAGCCTAACGAAGCCATGCGCCAAGCCGGCGAAGAATATCTTGCGTCCTACGACGGCTTCGTCAGCATCAACGGTTCCGCCGAATCCACCACCCTCGATGACGCCAGTGTAAATTTCGTCACCGCCGGCCAAGCCTTCCACTGGTTCGACCAAAACGCCGCCCGCGCCGAATTTATTCGCATCCTAAAACCCGCAGGCTGGGTCGTGGTCATTTGGAACGAGCGGCTCACGGACGCAAGCCCCTTTGTCCGCGAGTATGAAGACTTGCTTCGAAAGTTCGGCACGGACTACGCCAGCGTGAAGGAAAGCTATCCTAGCGAAGAACACATGCGCGACTTTTTTGGCGTCGGCGCTTACTCCTCACACACGCTCCCGAACTTTCAGGAATTTGATTTCGAAGGCGTCGCCGGACGTCTGCGCAGCAGTTCGTTTATTCCGACACAAGACCATCTGAATTTCAACCCCATGATCGCTGAGCTGCAAAGAATGTTTGACGCCCATCATCAGGATGGCCGCGTGCGCCTCGAATACACCACGCACATCTACTTTGGCCGGTTGAATTCCCCCGTAGTTACCAAGGATTGGAACCTCGCATGAAGGTCGTCTACAACTGGATAAAAGAATTCGTCGACGTTACCGCCTCGCCCGGTGATGTCGCCTCGCGCCTGGCTCTTTCCGGCACTAATATCGGCAGCGTGGAAAACGGCCAGCACGGCGCGGTCATCGACGCTGAAGTCGGCTCGAACCGCCCCGATTGCTTAGGCCACTACGGAATCGCCCGCGAACTCAGCGCGGTCTACAAACTCCCGCTCAAGCCCGTCAATCCAAAGCCCGTCGAAAGCCCAATAAAAGCATCCGAAGCCGTAAAAGTCGAAATACAATTCCCCGATCTTTGCGGTCGCTTCACCGCTCGCGTCATTCGCGGTGCAAAAATCCAGCCGTCCCCAAAATGGCTCAAAGACCGCCTTGAAGCCAGCGGCGTCGCCAGCATCAGCAACGTTGTGGACATCTCGAATTACGTCATGCTCGAGCTCGGCCACCCGCTTCACACTTATGACTACGACAAAGTCCGTGATCATCGCATCGGCGTCCGCCGCGCAAAATCCGGCGAAAAAATCCGCACACTCGACGGCCTCGAGCGCACCCTGGATTCCTCAATGTCGGTGGTCTACGATGGCGACGGTTCTCACGCCGTCGGCATCGGCGGCATCATGGGCGGCGCCGACACAGAAATCTCTTTCTCCACAAAGAACATCCTCATCGAATGCGCCTGGTTCGAGCCGGTCGCCGTTCGAAAAGCCGCGCGGTTCCTTAAACTTCACACGGAAGCTTCCACACGCTTTGGCCGCGGCGCCGATCCCGAAACCGCCGAACTCGCCTCCCGCCGCGCCGCAGAACTAATTCTCCAACTCGCCGGAGGTGAGCTGCTCTCCGGTGTCGTCGATGTCTATCCCGGCAAACGTGCACCGAAGAAAATCCAGCTGACTCGCGCGGAAATCCTTCGCGTCATGGGCGCGGACGTGCCCGACAAAGAAATCGAAGCAATTCTCGGCGCGCTCGGTTTCGCTCCCGTTCGAATCGGCGAAAATCGCGGCGCGCCAGACTCGCTTCTCGCCGCGTGGGAATGCACGCAACCGTCCTGGCGCGCCGAAGTCGAACGCGAAATCGATTTGATCGAAGAAGTAGCCCGCATATACGGCCTCGATAAATTTCCGCCGCGCCTGCCCGCCGCCCGTCAAGGCGCGCAGCGCCTGCCGAAATTCGAACCCGAACTGCGCCTCCGCGAACGCCTGATCGGTCTCGGCTATCGCGAAATCCTGACGATTCCTCACGTCGCCGAAGAACGCGACGTGCTTTTCCGCCCCGAAGGCGTCGCGGGCGCTCGCCTTTCGAATCCGCTCTCGGAAGAAGCCAGCGTCCTCCGTTCGAACGGCCTAGTCACCATGGCCGCGGCTCTCGAATGGAACTTGAATCACGGCCAGCGCGACGTCCGCCTCTTCGAAATCGGCCGCAGCTATCACCTCGAAGGAAGCACTTCCGTCGAAACGCCCATCCTGACCATCGGAGCGACAGGACAAGCGCGCGAAAAGGGCATCTATGAAACCGCGCGCGAATACGAATTCGCGGATCTAAAAGGCGATCTCGACGCCATCGGCGCACTCGCCGGCGGCTTCCAGTGGCAGCCGGGCGGAGCAGCGTGGACCCACGCCGCCCGCCGCGGAACAATCCATCTGCAATCCGCCGATCCTCGATCCGCCGACTTGCAATCCCCCAACCCACAACCCGTCATTTCGAGCGAAGCGAGAAATCTCTCTTCGATTGGATCCGCGGGCCAACTTGCGCGCCGCGTCGCCGAAAAATTCAAATTGCGCCAGGAAGTTTTCCTAGCGGAAATTCACCTCGATCCCTTCTACGCTCAGATCCGCGCGGCAAAAGAAGCCCGACGCTACGAGCCGCTTCCACGTTTCCCCGCAGTCGAACGCGATTTTTCCTTGCTGCTGGCCGACGGCACTCCATTTTTGGATGTTGTGAAAACGATTCGCTCCCTCAACATCGGCGAAATCACGTCCATCGACGCGGCTGACCTTTTCCGCGGAAAAAATGTCCCCACCGGAAAATATTCGCTCCTCGTGCGCATCACGTTTCAAAGTCGCGAAGCGACGCTGACCGACGCGCAAACCAGCGATTTCTCCGCCAAGATTGTTTCCGCCCTCGAAAAAAATCTTAGCGCCCAACTCCGCGCCAGTTAAACCACAGCACGCAAACAGGTTGAGGTCACTTTGTAGTGGCGCAGCATGCTGCGCCCTACTGCAAGCAGGATGTGATATCTTCGGCTAGTCGAGAGAGTACCCATGAGCACACCGGTAAAAGTCGAAATATTCGGGCAAACATACGCCATTCGCGGCGAACTGGACGAAGCCTATGTCCACAAGCTCGCGCAGTACGTCGACGAAAAAATGCACGCGATTGCGGGTGCCACAGCGACCGTTGACACGCAAAAAGTTGCCGTGCTGGCGGCGCTGGCGATTGCCGACGAACTCCACAGTATCCAGAAAGATCGCGGCGACCGCGAAGAACTTCTCCGCGAACAAGCCGAGCGCTGCTTGACCCTCGTCGAGCGCTCCCTCAAGCAAACTGCCTAAAAAATCCGCGCACACCACAAGTCCGACGCACCATTCAAAAAGAAAATAGCAGTTCTCGTCGTCAGTCTATTGTGACCATTGGGTGGGGGTGCGGTCCCAGCGGTGCTTGCGGAGTTCGGCATGCAGCGCGGGGGGGAGTGGGCCTTTGGCGCTGGCCGCGAGATTAGACTCGACGTGGCGCGTTTTGCGCATGCCGGGAATGATGGTGCTGACGTCTTTGTTGTCGAGGATAAAGCGCAGAGCCATTTCCGGCATGTTCATGCCATCTCGGAGAAGCGGCTTGAGAGCGTCGGCGTGGGCCACGCTGCTCTTGAGATTATCCGCCACGAAATAAGTGTTGCGCCAATCGCCCTTCGGCCAGGTGCTCCCTAGCGTGAGAGTTCCCGCGAGCGAGCCTTCATCGAACGGGACGCGCGCGATGACCGCGACATCTTTTTCACGACACGCGGGAAATAGCTCGTCCTCGGGATTCTGGTCGAAGATGTTGTAAATCACTTGGACGGCGTCGACAAGGCCGGAGCGCACCGCGCGAATGCCGTTCCACGGTTCCCACCGATTGAGGCTGATGCCGACGGCGCGGACTTTTCCGCTGTTGCGCAAGTTTTCGATGGCGCGCGGCAATCGCTCGTCGTCAAGCCAGCCGTCTTCCCAGGTGTGAAACTGAATGAGGTCGAGCGTTTCGACGCCGACGTTAGTGAGACTCTTCTCGACGTACTCGACGATGTACTCGGGCGGGAAGCAGTCGTCGATAGAAAATTCGCGTCGGCTCGGCCAGCGCCGGTTTTTCGGCGGAATTTTTGTCGCCACGTAAAGTTTCTTGTCAGCTCCGCTGACCGCCGCGTTGCCTTTGTTGGCGCCAAGAATTTTGCCGAGTAGCTGTTCGCTGTGGCCGTTGCCATAAGCCCAGGCGGTGTCGAAAAAGTTGCAGCCGAGATCGACCGAGCGCTGAAGCGACGCGAGCGATTCTTTATCTTCCGAGCCGGTCCAGCCGGCCATCCCCCACATCCCATACCCAATTTCGCCGACGTTCCATCCCGTGCGGCCGAAGCTGCGGTAGTTCATTGTCTGCTCTCCTAAAGTAGAGGCCTATTATACGCAGAGTGCATTCGCTCGCGATTCGAACAAACAAAACTGTCAGCGAGACAAAGTTAATTCAAAAAGAGATAATGCTTCCAACGCGGACGGAGTTCAAGCAGGGAGCGACGAGCGGTTGTTTCTTGCGCAGGTTCTTGTTTTTGCCGTGAATTTTGCGGGTGCGCACGCCCCGTAACTTGGGTGGTCGTTTTTCGTACTCGTGTTTCGTGGGGTCGTATTTTTCGGAGTCGTAAGGTTTGACCTCTTCGCCTCAGACAGGTCCGCGCAAAGCGGAGCGCCTTCTGCTTGTGCTGTTTCTGCTTTCTCTCCCCATGCTCAATCCCTGGGTGCGCGGAGACGGCGTTGGCTATTACGCCTACGCGCGCGCTCCGCTGATCCAGCACAATCTTGATTTCACCGCCGATTATCAGCAAGCTAACGCCAGCTTCCGCGAAAATCGCCTCGACAAGAACGGCCAGCCCGACTCTGAATTTCGCACGCGCACGGGCCACCTTGAAAATCATTTCACTGTCGGCCCTGCTATTCTCTGGGCTCCTTTTCTTCTTGTCACACATGCTGGCGTTCTTCTCGCACGCTCCATGGGCTCCGCGATTCCCGCGGACGGTTTCTCCACGCCGTACCGCATCGCCATGGCCCTGGCGACCGCGCTCTACGGTTTTCTTGGCTTGCTGATTTCGTTTCGACTCGCTTGCAAATATGTCGATGAAACCTGGGCCTTGCTCGCCACGCTCGCGATCTGGTGGGCCAGCTCGCTTCCCGTTTACATGTACTTCAACCCGTCCTGGTCGCACGCGCACTCGGCTTTTGCGGTCGCTCTTTTTTTGTGGTACTGGCACGAAACGCGCGACGCTCGGACGCTGGGGCAGTGGATTTTGCTCGGCGCGCTCGCAGGATTGATGCTCAACGTTTACTACGCCAATGTCATGTTATTCGCAATTTTGCCGTTGGAGGCGGTGCGAGAATACAGCGCGGCAATTCGCAAAGCCACCCCCAGCACGCCGAGCGTTTCGCAACTCGTGGCTCGGCATCTCGTTTTCGGCATTACGTTTATCCTTTGCATGCTGCCCACATTTATCGCGCACCGCATCATTTATGGAAGCATGCTCGAAACGGGCTACGTTTCCCCACGCGACTGGTTCTGGCTGTCGCCGTATCTTTTCTCCGTTCTGTTTTCAGCGAACCACGGTTTGCTTTCCTGGACTCCTGTTCTGCTCTTTGCTTTCATCGGCCTCGTTGCCTTCTGGCGCAGCGTGCCTCGCGTTGGCGCAGCCTTTCTCATAGCGGCGATCGCGTTTTATTATTTCATCGCGTCGTACCCGGATTGGGCGGGGATTTCTTCCTACGGAAGCCGCTTCTTTGTTTCGCTCACGCCGCTTTTTATTCTGGGTCTCGCCGTCTTTCTCGACCGCTTCACGCGCATCTTTCGGACCCGCCGCGCCGCGCTCGCCGCCGCCTGCATTTTTCTCGCCTGCTTTGTTTTCTGGAATGCGGGCCTGATGTTTCAGTGGGGCACGCACCTCATCCCCGCGCGCGGCCCGATCTCTTTCCCGGAAATGATCCGCAAGCAATTCCTGGTGGTGCCGCGCCAGATTACGGTGCAGTTCGAAAAATATTTGTTCGCCCGCAAAGCCATGATGCAGCAAATCGAACAGCGCGACCTCGAGCAACTCAAGCAGAATCCCTCTCCCCCGGACTCTCCTCTTCCCTGACCTCCTCTAGCGTGATCCTCCGTTTCTTCCGGCATAAGTAGGGCGCCGAGCATCGCGAGGGGCGTACATCTCTGCTACTCTACCCAAGGGATCTTCCAACTCTCTTGGGGATGCATTAAGACTTGATGGCTTCGGTTACCGCACCCGCCTCGCCTCTTCCGGTGCAGCACGCCGCGCCCGCGACCGTGCGGATTGAACCGCCGCGCGGGTGGCTCGATCTGCGCTTATCGGAAGTGTGGGCGTACCGCGAGCTGCTGTATTTCTTCGTCTGGCGGGACGTAAAAGTTCGCTACAAACAAACGGTGATCGGTGTGGCGTGGGTGGTGTTGCAGCCGCTGCTGACCATGGGTGTGTTCACGTTGTTTTTTGGGAGGCTGGCGAAGCTGCCTTCGGACGGGCTGGCTTATCCGGTTTTTTATTTTTGCGCGCTGGTTCCGTGGAATTACTTTGCGACCGCGCTGCAATCCTGCACCAGCGTGGTGGTTGATAACCAGCGCGTGATTACGAAAGTGTTTTTTCCGCGGCTGGTGCTGCCGCTTTCCGCTGTTGTTTCCGGGTTGGTGGACTTTGCCATTGGGTTCATCGTGATGTCCGTGGTGCTGGCCGCTTACGGGATACGCCCCGGGCTGGCCGCGCTTTGGCTGCTGGTGTTTCTGCTGCTCGCCGTGCTTACCGCGCTGGGCGTGGGTTTATGGATGTCCGCGCTGAATGCGCTTTATCGCGACATCCGTTATGTGGTGCCCTTTCTGATCCAGTTTTGGATGTTCGCTTCGCCGGTGGCGTACCCCTCCTCGCTGGTGCCGCAGCGGTGGCGGTGGCTGTATGGGCTGAACCCCATGGCGGGGGTGATTGACGGATTCCGGTGGGCGCTGACGGGGCACGGGCAGCCGCCGGGGCCGCTGCTGCTGGCGTCGACGGCGGCGGTTGCGGTGGTGTTTGTGGGCGGGCTGTTCTTCTTCCAGAGGATGGAGGGAGCGATTGCGGACCGGGTTTGATTGGGCGGCACGGCCCTCCCCCCCGGGGTTTTTACATAAGTGTTGATTCTGGAGGATTTGAAGTTGTTTAGAATGAACACTTACATAAGTGTTCATTCTAAATGGGTTGCGAACCGGGAGAAACGGATCGATAAGCCTCGGGAGTAAGCCACGGGGCTTGAGAAAGCGGCGGGGTTTTCCTGAGGATTGGCTCCGCGCGAAGAGCACAGACTTAAGGTTTGTGCCACCCACCCCCTCCTCTCCCGTTTTTTCGTAAGTGCTGATTCTAAAGGAGTTATAGCTTGGGAGAAAAGGGTGTACGGCGGGGAGCAAACCGGAGGGTATGGTGAAAGGCTCGAAGTGGCAGCAACGATTAAGCACAAAGGATTATAGCACGTGATTACTTACTTGTCAAGTAGAATCGCATCACTAAATTAGCGGCATTGTAAGACATTGAAAACAATGAACAGAGCGGTCATACACGGGGAGGAGGTGGGGAAGCGGTAGCGGGGCGGGCACGAAAAATGATCCAGCAACCTGTGAGCGTCATGACCAGGGAAATGGCGGCACCGATGATGCGAGGGATGTGCACAATCGGTAGTACCCACCACCACAGGGCGACGACTCGCAACGCGCGGGATCCGGATATCGTGCGGCTTGGAGCAGCTCGTTCCGCAAAGATCTCTCTGACGTCGCTTTTCTCCGCATCTTGAACTTGACGAATTGCGGCGGGCCATTCGTGCAGAAAGGGCGCGTGAGAGGGGGACCACAGCAGCGCGTGCGGTGGAATAAGCTGCTCATTGGCCTCGGCGTAATACCGTTCGTAGTAGCTCACCAAGGTCGGTGCATTTATCAAGAACCCGACCAGAGCGAGAGCCTGCAAGCCGCGCTTGAGCTTCTCTTGGAGCAGAGCGGTGAACGCCATCAGACCGGGCAACGCAGGCAAAAGAAACCGCGGCCCCCAGCTCCAGCCGCCGGACCACGCCGTCCAGAAGGAGTGTAGCCCGAGGAACGCGGCGAACATTCCCGCAATTGAGAGCGCCTCCAGACGTCTGCTTTGAATCGCTTTCCGGAGGCCGGGAATCGCCAGGATGACGGGGGGACAATACCAAATTAACCCGTGGCCAGGACTGAGTAGCAGTCCCGCAACGCCCACCGGTATCGAAGCAAATGAAAACGCGTATGGCTGGCCGAAGATGAAGGGATTCGCGAAGCGCGCCCAATTGTAGAGAAAGTACAGAAGCAGCCCTAGCACAGCGCCTAATCCAGGGGCCAATCGCCATCGCAACGAAAGGGTTTGTTTAGCGAGCAGGTAAGCGGAAAGAGTTGGTCCTACTAAAATTCCCGTTGGTTTCGCGAGGACTGCGAGAAGCGCGCAAATAGAGGCGACGAGCAGGGTGGGAGGGGTTTGCGCGAAAGCAAAATACAGACCCGCGGCCGTCAACAACATCAGCAATGGCTCGGCATAGAAAGTCCGTTGGTAGACCAAGGCAATGGTACCAAGCGCGAAACAAATCGCAGCACGGCTCGCTCCGCGTAAGGAACTGCCCAGCTGTAATCCGATCAGGGCGACCAGAGGCACGGTTGCCGCCGTGAAAATTACAGGTAGAACCCCGGCGAGGACTGCGGCGACAAAGTGAAGCGGCACATGAACAGCACGTGAAATGGGCACAGCCATGGCAACCAATGGCACGGCGAGGAAGGACTGCAGTGGATACCAGGACGAATAGATTCGGTCGCCGCGGCCTGGAATACCGAGCCCCGGGGCAACGGTGAGATCGTGCCGCGTGACAAGGGATTCCGCCACGTTGAGGATGGAGTTTCCATCGAGCGAATAAATTCCCGGAGCCAGAAAGGCGAGATAGATGAGGAAGAATCCGAGTCCGAGAGCCCCAGCGAGCCGCCTCGCGTCGTGCATACTGGCCGCCGGAGGAAGTTCTGACGCTACAATCACCCGGTCGGGGATGAAGGATGTCTTCATTCCCGGTAATATACAGTAAGTCCGCAAAGTATGAGCACATCGCTCGTCACCGGGCCTCCCGCGGCCCCGGCTTATACACTCGTCATCGGTTTCGATCCGGCGGTTCGTTCCCACAAATGGCAAGGAGTCCGCATTCACTGGCATAGCGCGAAGGGATATTGCAGATTAGAATGAACTGCGGGAGTGGAATCTCGGCTACGTGGAGATCCATCTGGGCAAAAAGTGAGCGGAGCGGTGATACGCGGGGAGGGGTTGGGGAAGCGGTACCGGCGCGGGTTGACGGTTGATCCGGGGCTGCGGCATGCGCTGGACCGGTTTGTGAAGTCGCCCCTGGCGGCGTTCCGGCGGCAGAAGGACGAGACGTTTTGGGCGCTGAAGAACGTGTCGCTGGAAGTGAAGGAAGGGGAAGTGCTTGGGCTGATCGGGCGGAACGGCGCAGGCAAGACGACGCTGCTGAAGATTCTTTCGCGGATTACGAAGCCAACGACCGGTTGGGCGGAGATTCATGGGCGCGTCGGGTCGCTGCTGGAAGTGGGCACGGGGTTTCATCCGGAGCTGACGGGACGGGAGAATGCGTTCCTGAGCGGGGCGATTCTGGGGATGGCCAAGAGCGAGATCACGCGCAAGTTCGATGAGATTGTGGCGTTCGCGGAGCTGGAGAAGTTCATCGATACGCCAGTGAAGCACTATTCGAGCGGGATGTATGTGCGGCTGGCGTTTGCGGTGGCGGCGCATCTGGAGCCGGAGATTTTGCTGGTGGATGAAGTTCTCGCCGTCGGCGACATCAATTTTCAGAAGAAGTGCCTGGGGAAAATGGGGGATGTCGCTCGCGCCGGGCGCACCGTCGTTCTCGTCAGCCATCAGATGAATCAGATTCGCCGCCTCTGCCACCGCGTGGTCTGGGTAGATGACGGCTCGATCCGCCTCAATGGAGGCACTCACGAGGTCGTCTCCGCCTACGAAGCCTCCATGGCCCGCGGCGAAGGTTTAGCACCGGAAGGGGGCAACGGACATCGGTCGGATCGGAGACCTGTAACCAAGGCTCGCTTCGTCCGCTGGGAAATTGCCGGGTTGAGCGGTGAGGAAACTCATATTCTTAAGACTCTCGACGCTGTCACGCTCAAATTTACGGTCGATGTTCGGCAATCCATCCAAACGGGGCACTACGGGGTAGCTCTGCGCAGCCATGAACAACAAGTGGTCTGGGCATGGGAGACGCAACCCTTACCCCTGGACGTCGGCGAACGGCAACTTTGCCACACGTTTCCCATGCTCCCCCTTCGCCCTGGACTTTATACTTGGCTCGTGGCGTTGTACGAGCAGGGAGATCCCATTGACGTTTGGGACTGTCTGCCGGAGATGATGGTAGCCACGGAGATTTTCCAGCATCCTCAAGACAAATGGTCCGGAATATTGAACATTCCCGTGGGCTTTAAAATCGACGGAAGGTGATGATTGGTATACTACGACGAGAGGGTCCTCCCGTGACGGCGACTGCGCCGCTCAAAACATGCACTTGTTGTGGGTCAAAAGATTTCGTTGCCAATAAAGTGCTATGGCCGGCGCTGGTACAGGAGTGGGGGTTGTCGGACGATGAGACACAGTATGTTGACCGCCAGCAGGGGCTGCAATGCGGGCGGTGTGGCTCGAATTTAAGGACTATGGCCCTTGCACTCGCGATCTGCCGTTGCTATGGACACAATGGAACCTTTGCACAATTCATAGAGGAGGCAAAGACCCGTCGATTGCGCGTTCTTGAAGTGAACGAGGCTGGGGGTCTAACGCAATTTTTGTGCAGACTGCCACGGCACATAATCGAGCGATATCCCGAACTCGACATGATGCACATGCCCTACCAGGAATGTTCTTACGACTTGGTAGTGCATTCGGACACGTTGGAACACGTACCACAGCCCGTGGCCGCTTTAGCTGAGTGCTACCGCGTGCTGGTACCGGGCGGTTATTGCGTGTACACCGTCCCGGCAATCGTCGGCCGCATGACGCGCAGCCGCGCGGGTCTCTCTCCCAGCTACCATGGAGACGCGAACCAGCGTTCTGCCGACTTCGTTGTGCAAACGGAATACGGTTGCGACGCTTGGAAGCATCTTATTCTTGCAGGATTTCAGGAATGCAGGCTAATCACGCCTGAATTTCCGTCAGCGTTAGCCTTTGTCGGTGCGCGCTGGACGTGAGCAGAAATATGGGCGATAAAGAGTCGCTGGTCCTCGACCCTACGGACGAACGCATGGTGCCCGAGAGCGCGGGGATGGGCACTTTCTGGGAGCATGTTTACCGGTACGCCTTCGCCTGTCGTTTTGTGGGGGGGAAGCGCGTGCTGGATATCGCCTGCGGCGAAGGCTATGGCTCCGCGGCGCTTCAGAAAACAGGTGCGGCTAATGTTATTGGGGTGGATGTGTCTGAATCCACGTGCGTGCACGTCCGTAACAAGTACGGGTTGGATGCCAAGCCGGGAACTGCCGAGCAGATTCCGCTTCCGGACAACTCCATTGACGTGGTGGTCTCCTTTGAAACCATCGAACACGTCCCCGATCCCGGCCGCTTTCTTGATGAGTGCGTTCGAGTTTTAGCGCCGGGAGGCATGCTGGTTATTTCCACGCCAAACAAGGAAGTTTACTCGGGTCGGCTGGGCACGCGAAATCGCTATCACTGCTCGGAGATGACCGAAGAAGAGTTTGCCTCGGCCCTGCGCGCGCTTTCACGATTCCCATTTCTATACCCAGCGTCCAGATTGCGCGGCCTGGTGGAGTCCGCGGACGCTCGTTTGCGACAACACTCCATGGGGACATATACGCGGGTTCCAGCGTCTGCACCGAGCCGTTCAAAGGCGGATTTTCCCCGAGGCCATCAGCGAGCCTACGGACGGGCAAAGAGCGTCCGCAGTTGATACTATCCTTGAAGTGGCGCGAAGCCCCCGACGACTGCTAAACCCATATGTCGTGCGGCCTCAACGGAAAAGGCACCACGAGAAGTCTGTATATATCATTGCCACTGCGGTTCGCTAAAGTTCACCTTCAGGTCTTATTTCACCAATGATCGCTTTCACGCGGAAGCCGAGGGTTAGCGTAATCATTCCGAACTATAATCACGCGCGTTTTTTGCGGCGAAGGATAGAAAGTGTTCTGCGGCAGACGTACCAAAATTTTGAACTGGTCCTGCTGGATGACTGCTCGACGGACGAAAGCAGATCCATTCTCTTGGAGCATGCGGATGATGCGCGAGTAAGAATCGAGTTTAACGACAAAAACTCAGGCAGCACCTTCAAACAGTGGAATAAAGGTGTGCGGCTGGCGCGAGGGGAGTACGTCTGGATCGCCGAATCCGATGACTACGCCGACGAACGGCTGCTGGAGCGGCTGGTGACTGTGCTTGAGGCCGGGCCAACAGTCACGTTTGCTTATTGCCGGTCATGGAGGATTTCAGAAGATGATCAGCGGGATGGATACGCGGACTATTACTTGGATTATCTCGACCCATATCGATGGACGGCGGATTTCTGTGCCGATGGGCATGAGGAATGTCGAAACTACTTCGTTTCTATCAATCCGGTCCCGAATGCCAGTGCGGTTGTTTTTCGCAAGGCCATATATGAGTGTGTTGGAGGAGCGGACGAGAGCCTGCGTCTGTGCGGTGATTGGAAGCTATGGGCAGCAATGGCTCTCGCGGGCAACATAGCTTACCTGGGCGATCCGCTCAATTATTATCGATCTCACGACGCAAGCATCCGGAGTAAGAGCAGACAGATGGGACTGGACGTGGCGGAAGGGCTCCAAGTCATTCGTTGGATCTTAGATCGAGTGACACCGACAGAAATTGTCTTGCAAAAAAGTTGGGTGGCCACGTCCGCTTATTGGATACCGGCGGTAATAAGCCTGCGCGTTCCGCTTGGGGTGAAGCGGGTGATACTACGAAACGCAAAAGCGATTGACCCTCATGCGATCCGAAGGCTGCTACGCCCCGCGGTCGTCGCTTTTTGGAGGAAGTTAGCACGGCATTGCCGATTTGTTCGGCAACGATTTGAAAGATATACATCCTAGACCGTTCATTTCGGTAACGAACCTCGGAAGACCCGTGAAGCTCATCCACTTCAACACGTTTGATTTAGTCAGCGCGCCGCCCAGGCCGCGCGCTGCGTGCACATGATGCTGCACCGCAAACTCCCGGCATCTGCGAAGAGTAGTCGGCCTGAGCGCCTGGTGGCTATAGTGACGCCGGTTGTGCGCTTCCCGCTGTCGGCGGAGGAAGAGATATCCGTGCGGCACTTGCGGGAACACCTGGGCGGGTTCGACCGGTACATCATCGGGCCGCAAAATCTGACAAAAGGCTTTCGCGATTTTCAGTTTCGACGCTTCCCGGCGCGCTACTTTGCAAGCCGCTTTGGCTACAATCGGCTGCTTCTGACCGAGGAGTTTTACAGGGCATTCGCGGATTACGAATACGTTTTGATTTATCAGTTGGACTGTCTTGTGTTTGCAGGCAATCTGGAAGATTGGTGCCGGAGAGGCTGGGATTACGTTGGCGCGCCTTGGTTCAAGAAAGTTGACGAGCCCGCCAAGGGGTTTTCAGGAGTGGGCAACGGCGGATTGTCGCTCCGCAGGGTCGCCAGCGCGCTGCGGGTCTTGACTTCCAAGAATCTTCTGGAAGACCCTGTCGCGCGCGGACGCAAAACCGGGCGGCGTTCAAAGCTTCTTTACGAGCGTTTAGACGCTGCACCGAAACTCAAGCGGGTGGTCGGCTCGGCAAAGACCTTCCTTCATGGGTATGGGTATCATAACAACGTCCGCTGGCTTGTGAAGCAGTTCGTCGAAGGTAACGTCCATGAGGACTATTTCTGGGCATTTGAAGCGCCCAAGATCGTGGGGGCTTTTCGCATCCCTACGCCAGAAGAAGCTCTCGGCTTTTCCTTTGAATTGGCACCGCGCTATTGCCTTAAGGTAAATTCCGGACGGTTGCCTTTCGGTTGCCATGCATGGTCCAAGTATGATCGAGAATTTTGGGAACCATTCTTGCTCAAATGAAAACGGAAAGAACGCCGAGCGGAACAGTGGTCTAATTCTGAACTTTTTTGAAAAGGTGGTTGGGATTGGTGGCGACCAGCTTGTATCGCCCCGAGGCCTGCAATTCAGGCATCAAATCCCGGACGCCAAAATTCTTTACCGTGGAATCGTCAAAGAGAAGGAATCCGTCTTTCTGAAGGAATTCATCGCAATTTAGGAAATCGTTCTTTACGCCTTCGTAGGCGTGGTCTCCATCGATATAGCAGAAGCTGATGGGCCCGCAGAGGGTTATAGAGCGGCCCAGAACGTCACGCGCTTCCTGCTTCTCTTTCCACGCGGCGAAGAATTCATCCGAGGTAGCTTCTATCGTGAAGGGCAAGTCGTCCGCGCTGAAGAGCTGAATGTTGCGCAGATAGGATTCGCGGACAAACGCTTTGTAGTCCGAAAAGAGAACGGGCGACGCGCCGAGGCGAGGGCTGTCTTTGCTAGAGCGTATTGCACAACCCATCTAAGTTATTGATTCTATTAGGCCGAAACCCGGTTGTGCAACAGCTTCTAGTGTTTTCAAACGCCCATTTGTCGCACGTGAGAAGGCGGTTTTTGAGGCCATACTTCCTTTTGAAATGGGTCAGCAGGTTGGCGGAGAGGCCGCAGAAGGAGCCAATTTCGAGAATGGGAGCGGCGCTGGGCAGCTGCTTCATCGCGCGATCAATCAGGTAGAGGTTGCCTTTATCGAGCATTCCGGCATTGGCAAAGCAGAGCCACATTATGTAATCGTCGCCGACGTCGGCTTGAGGCTTAGGCGGGTCAACCGTGAAGGCCGCCTTTAGAAAAGCGCGGCTGAGTAAATTTCTTATTTTCGCCATTCGGCTGTGAGCCCCCTCGGAACGAGGCTAGATGATTTAAGCAGAGGCTGCAACCCGCTCACTAATATTAGCAATTGGGTGTATAGTATTGGACCCCAGCCGGAAGCGCGAGATGCAGCCATGTCCATCTTGAAGAAGTCTTCCCATTGTCCGATCTGCGGGAGCCACGCGACGCATCGGTCCAGAAGAAAAGGGATCTTGGAGCGCACCCTCCACAGCGTTCTTTTCCTAACGCCATTTCGGTGCGGGGCGTGCGACCGGCGCTATTTTCGATTCCGGCTGCCGGTCTGGGCGGCGGGGAAGCACGGGAGCCATCCGGCTTAAGCTGTATACGCGGTGGTTCGTTCTTACGCGGCAAGCCAGGCAGTTTATCTATTTCTTCCCACCAGAATAGTCCAACAGACATAGTGTACTTAAAAATAAACAGACTTGCATTCCCTGGCCAATATGATTACTATTATTCTACTTTCTAGTCGCGGTATTCTGTAGGCGGAGTTAGCTCACAATCCATAGCGGCGGGAAGGGCTTTCTTGGCTGCGCACGCCCTGGGCGCGCCGGATCCGGGAAGGCGCACGCAGGACCGGTAATCCCGGGAAGCCCCGCCGGGAAAAAAGCCGGCATGGAGTCCAGCCCCATGTCCGTGATGAATGGAATACGGCCGTTTGTGGCGGAGGCGCCGCCGCCGAGCAGTACCCCACCGAGCGATACCACGGAATTTACGATAAAGCTGACGCCGTTCGATCAGCGGGAGTACCGCAAGCTGAACGCGGCGCGCGCGGAAACGATACGACGGGTGGCCGGCAAGCTGAAAGCGGTGCTGGCACTTGCGAGCGCGCTCGATGCGGGCTGCGGCGTAGGATTTTTTTCGAAGACGCTGGAGGAGTGCGGGCTGAATGTATGCGGCTTCGACGGGCGCGAAGAAAATATCGTGGAAGCGCGGAAGCGGTTTCCGCACCTGCCATTTGAGACAGCGGACATCGAGGAGCGCAACATTCTGGAGCTGGGGCGGTTCGACTTCGTGCTGTGCTGCGGATTGCTGTATCACCTGGAAAATCCGCTGCTGGCGATGCGGAATTTGCGGGCGTTGACGGAGAAGTGTCTGCTGCTGGAGAGCATGTGCATCCCGGACGAGAAGCCCTCGATGCTGCTGCGCGAGGAGCCGCGCGCCGACGATCAGAGCTTGACGGACGTGGCGTGTTACCCGAGCGAAGGAAGCCTGGTGAAGATGCTGTACCGCGCGGGATTCGCGGCGGTGTATCGAGTGGCGCCGCTGCCGGAGCATGATGATTTTCGCGATACGGCAGAGCATACGAGGAAAAGGACGGTTTTGCTGGCGTCGGGCGCGCCGATCGATGTGGCGGGATTGCGGTTGTACCCGGAGCCGCGAGAGGAGAGCGATCCGTGGAGCAAAGCGGCGGCGCGGCCGAGCGTGCGGCAACGCATCGGGCGGTTTCTGGCGAGCCCGGTTCGGAAGAAATACATTACGATGGCGCTGCGCGCGCGGAGAATTTTTCCGGAGATGCCGATTCCACTGCGGCTGAGGTTTGGCGCGTGGTGGCTGGCGGAAAAAGGCGCGCTGGATCATGAGCTGATGTACAACGGGTTTGAAGAGACGGAGATGCGGTTTGTGGAGCGGCTGCTGCGGCCGGGGATGACGGTGCTGGATATCGGGGCGCACCATGGGTTGTACACTTTGCTGACGGCGAAACGCGTCGGGCAGCGCGGGAGGGTGATTGCGTTTGAGCCGTCGCCCCGGGAATGCCGGCGGTTGGCGAAGCATGTGCGTGTGAATCGCTGCAGAAATGTACAGGTGGAGGCGTGCGCAGTGGGGGATGCGCCGGGCGAGGCGCAGCTTTTTATGGTGGACGGCTACCGCGATTGGGGGAATAGTTTGCGGCCGCCGGCGGTGCCGGAGCCTACGCGGCCGGTGCGCGTGGCGGTGCGGAGTCTGGATGAGGTGCTGACAGCGCGCGGGATCGAGCAGGTGGACTTTATCAAGCTGGATGCGGAGGGCGGGGAGTTGGCGGTGCTGCGAGGGGCCAAGCGGTTGCTGCAAACGGGGCGGCGTCCTGCGATTCTGGCGGAAGTGGAAGATATTCGCACGCGACCGTGGGGTTATCCGGCGCGCGAGATCATGCAACTGCTCGCGAGGTGGGATTATCGGTGGTTTGCGCTGAGCGAGATGGGGACGCTGTATCCGGTGTCGCCAGACGCGGAGACGTACGAAGCGAATTTTGTGGCGCTTCCCAGCGAGCGCGCGGAGGAGTTTCAGAGGCTGCTGACCGAGGGGTAAAATGGCCGGTCCGGGCCGGTCCCGTAAGAAGCAAATAACAAGACGCAAACAGCAGAAATGGGCGCCAAGACGCGGGCGCCGTTCCCCCTTTCGCAATCGGGGTTGTTCCGGGCTTCCAAAAAGACCGAGTGCTGCTATTCTTCCTATGGGGAGGCGGCGTTCGCGTCCGTTCGAATGGACGGCGGAAGGCTGCCGTAGGCGACCCGAATCGGGCGAAAATGCTGACATTTTTCACAACCGCCAAACCGTTTACGGGGCACAGCGGCGTTATCCAGCGAAATGCTTTGAAAAGCTGGACGCTGGTGCATCCTGACGCTGAAGTTATTTTGTTTGGTGACGACGAAGGGGCGGCGGCCGTGGCGAAAGAACTGGGGATTCGCCATGAACCTCACACGGAAAAAAGTGAGGCCGGTTCGAATCGCGCGGATTATATGTTTGCGCGCGCACAGGCCATCGCGCGTCATGGTGTTCTTTGTTATGCGAATTGCGACATTATTTTTTTGCAAGATTTCTGTTCCGCCCTGCAACGTGTTTTGGCAACGCACAACGAATTCCTGATGGTCGGCCGCCGCTGGGACACGGCGATTACGCGCCCCTGTGAATTCGAACGCCCGGATTGGCAGAAGCAAATCCGCGATCTCGCTATGCAGACCGGCAGGCAGCGCACGCCGGATTGGATCGACTACTTCGTTTTTTCGCGAGGCTTGTTCGTCGATTTGCCGCCCGCTCGTAGTTGGCCGCGTGTTTTGGGACAACTGGACGGTTTGGAAAGCGCTGGACATGAAAAAACCAGTTGTCGACGCATCGCGCGTGGTCACTGCAGTCCATCAGAATCACGATTACCGCCATCACCCTCAAGGCAAAGCTGGTGTGTGGTATGGAGAAGACGCGGGCGCGAATTATAAATTGGCGGGCGGGTGGAAACATCTGCGCACCATTGCTGATTCGAATGAGGTGCTGCGCGCGGATGGGCTCAAGGGGAATCCAGCGCGTCACTGGGCGGCAGTAAAGCGCTACTTGAGACAAGCGGGCCGCGTGGTTCTGTACAATATCGCGCAGCCAGTCTGGTTTTTTCTGCTCGATATTACGAGACCCGTGCGCAGCGCGCTGGGGTTGCGCACTACGGCCCTGCGGCGTTCCCGCGGGAAAGTGTAGCGGCCAAAAGGAATGCGGGCATGAGCACTCCTTTGGTAACCGTCCTGATCGATACCTACAATTACGGACAGTACATCGAGGAAGCGGTGGAGAGCGTCCTGGCGCAAGAATTTCCGCGCGAGCAGCGGGAGATTCTGGTGGTGGATGACGGTTCGACGGATGATACGGCGCAGCGATTGAAGAAGTACGGCGATGAGATTCGTTACATTCGAAAGCCGAACGGAGGGCAAGCCTCCGCGTTCAATTTGGGTTTCGCCGAAGCTCGCGGAGAGATTGTTGCCACGCTGGATGCAGACGACTTGTGGCTGCCAAACAAATTGCGCCGGGTGTCCGAAACGTTTGAGAAAAACCCCGATGCGGGTATGGTTTACCACCGGGCGTATATGTGGCGAGTTGGAGCGGAACTGGAAGTCGACGGCCATTTTACCGAGGTCTCCGGCCGCGTTTTAGAAAGCCGTGTTTCTTTGCTGGTTTATGCGATGGTGAGCACTTCGTGTCTCGCGTTTCGACGAAATGCGCTGCAGAAGTTGCTGCCCGTTCCCGAAGGGCTTCGAACACAGGCGGATGCTTTTCTGACCGCGCTTATCATTTTTGTAGCGCCGGTCGTCGCAGTTCCGGAGTTTTTGGGGAAATACCGGGTTCACGGCGCGAATCGATTCCATATGAGTGAGGGCGAGGGCAAGCCGGCTAGCGACCGCATCGAACACCGCATGGCGATGCGGTCCGTTCTGTCAGCAGAAATCGAAGCGTGGCTCGCGCGCAACGGTCACGACCTGGTTTCACCGGACTTGCGAGCTTATCTGAAACAATGGACCAAAGCTCAGGAAGTGGATAGTTTCGCGCTGCGCACGCCGAGTCGCTGGAACTATTTTCTTCATCTCCTGGAGTACCCGCGCGTCTATGGCAAGATCATGTCTTCCCGGCATCGTCTGTATGGTTACGTCCGCGCATTCAGTGCTTTGCTCCTGGGCTACCATCATTTGTATTTGCTGGATGATTTTCGAAAGGGATACAAAGGCGTCTTTGGCAGACCGGTCCGGAAATCTGTTTTTCAGGAAAATAAGAAAGAAGCGACTGCGAAGAATTAGAGAAAGAGCATTTCTTTGTATTTTCTAGCCTGGCTCATACAATGATAAAGCGAGCCGAGAAGACAACTGCGAATCGCAGAAATCGCGCTTAGAAACAATACGAGGCAAGAAATCGTACATGAAACGCGCACTCATTACGGGAATCACGGGACAGGATGGGTCGTACCTCGCGGAATTGCTGCTTTCCAAAGGGTATGAAGTCCACGGGATCATCCGCAGGGCGAGCACATTTAACACGAAACGAATCGACCACATTTATCAAGATCCGAATCAGCCGAGCACGCGGCTCTTCCTGCATCACGGCGACCTCTCCAGCACGGAATGGGTGCTGCATCTCGTTTACAGCTTTGCGCCGGACGAGCTCTATCACCTCGCCGCGCAAAGCCACGTGCGCGTGAGTTTTGACATGCCGGAATACACGGGCGACATCACCGGGCTCGGCACAATGCGGTTGCTCGAAGCGATCCGACGAGCGGGGTGCAAGACGCGGTTTTATCAGGCCTCTAGCTCGGAGATGTTCGGCTCGGCCCCGCCTCCGCAGAGCGAGACGACAATATTTCAGCCGCGCAGCCCGTATGCAGTGGCAAAAGTGTATGCGTACTGGATGACGCGGATTTACCGCGAGGGTTATCAGCTTTTTGCGAGCAATGGAATCTTGTTTAATCACGAAAGTCCGCGGCGCGGCGAGACGTTTGTAACCCGAAAAATTACGCGTGCGGTGGCGGCAATCGTGGCGGGCAAGCAGGACACGCTATTTCTTGGCAATCTTGATGCGCGCCGCGACTGGGGATACGCGCCGGAATATGTGGAAGCGATCTGGAAGATGCTGCAGCAAGACGCGGCCGAGGATATCGTCATTGGGACCGGGGAAGCGCATTCGGTACGCGAGTTTGTGGAAGAAGCGTTTGCATACGCGGGGCTTGACTGGCGCAAGCACGTAAAAATGTCGGAACGTTATATGCGCCCCTTGGAAGTAGATTGTCTGATTGCGGATACTCGCAAGGCCCGGGAGAAACTTGGCTGGGAAACGCGGATTGGTTTTAAGGAACTTGTGGCGATTATGGTCGACGCGGATCTGGAAGCGGCAGGTCTCGCGCCGCTGGGACGCGGGAAAGCCATTCTAGAAAAGAAATTCAGCCACTGGAATCACTGGCAAAATTCGGTGACGCGCCTGATGGAAGCGGTCGAGGGTCAAGCTTCGCAGCACTGAGGAACGTTGAATGAATTTTTGGGAAAAACGGCGCGTGGTATTGAGCGGTGGCAACGGATTTCTCGGCTCATTCGTCGTCGAGAAATTGCGGGCTGCGGGTTGCCGGGAGATCAGCATTCCGCATAGCCGGGAGTACGACCTCCGCGAAAAATCTGAAGCGCTGCGTCTCTATAAGGATGCGCGGCCGGATATTTTTATCCATCTTGCGGCCGTCGTGGGCGGCATCGGCGCGAACCGCGCAAACCCGGGAAGATTTTTTTACGACAACGCGGTCATGGGCATCAACGTCATCGAAGCGGGGCGAATTGCGGAGGTCGAGAAGTTTGTTTGCGCGGGGACGATTTGTTCATATCCGAAGTTTACGCCGGTGCCGTTTCGCGAAGAGAATTTCTGGGATGGCTATCCGGAAGAGACGAATGCGCCGTACGGACTAGCGAAGAAAATGCTGCTCGTGCAATTGCAAGCCTATCGCGAACAATATGGATTCAAGGGAATCTATTTGACGCCCGTCAATTTGTATGGACCGCGAGACAATTTCGATCTGGAAAGCTCGCATGTTATCCCCGCGCTCATCCGGAAATGCTGGGAAGCAAAACAGGCGCGGGCTTCTGAGATTACGGCGTGGGGGACGGGCAGCGCGACGCGGGAGTTTCTGTACGTGGAGGACGCCGCGGAGGCGATCGTTCTTGCCGCAGAAAAGTACGAGAAGCCCGACCTCGTAAATTTGGGTTCGGGCGAAGAGATCAGCATTCGCGATTTGCTGGGACTGATTGGCTCGCTGGCAATGTACGAGGGCACCGTCCGCTGGGACGCTACGAAGCCGGACGGACAGCCGCGGCGTTGTCTGGATACTTCCCGAGCGTTGGCGGAGTTTGGGTGGCGAGCGAAAACTCCTCTCCGCGACGGCTTGCAGAAGACCATCGCCTGGTACGAAGAGGAAGTGGGCAGCCGACCTCGCGCAAGCGCGGTGTAAATTCACAAGAAACTGCCGGGCGATCGCTCTTCCAGCAGGACTGCCAAGCCGCCGCCCCTTGGCCTCCAACATTCACTGTTAGAGCGAGTCCAAGATAGATCGCGGTATACGATGTTGCGTCAAAGGAGGGCGGCAGATGGTTGAGTTGTCGTAGACTTAGCGAGGGGACATCCGCGTGCTGCCGCGAGCTTCTCTTCCGGAGGAACTAAGCGGCCAGCCGACATTTTGCTAACAGATGGCAAAGCCTTTTGTCAGCGTACTCATCGATACCTACAACCACGAACGCTTCATTGAAAAAGCGATCGTAAGCGTGCTGGAGCAGGATTTTCCCGCCTCGGATCGAGAGATCATCGTTGTTGATGACGGCTCGAGCGATCGCACGCCCGACGTGGTGCGAAAGTTTGAACCACATGTGCGGCTGCTGCGAAAAGAGAATGGCGGGCAAGCATCGGCGTTCAATGCGGGAATTCCGGAGTGCAAAGGCGAAATTGTTTCATTTCTTGACGGTGACGACTGGTGGGTTTCCAACAAACTTCAACTTGCGGTGGGCGAACTGGAGAAGAACAAGGAACTAGGAGCGGTCGGCCACGGTCACTACGAGGTGTTTTCTGACGGGCGCCCTCTCGGCGTTGTAGTTCCGGAAAGAAGTACAATACTCCATTTACGGGACTTACCAACCGCAGTTCTCTTCACTCACTTGCGATGTTTTCTCGGGACCACGAAGATCACAATTCGTAAAAGGATTCTCGATCAGATACTGCCGTTCCCCGAGGAATTAGTCATCGAGGCCGACGAATACATGTTTACGCTAGCGCCCGCCCTAGCTCCCGCGCTCGTATTAAACAAGCCGCTGTTTTACTACCGGTTTCACGAAGGAAATCTCTTCCAGTATTCTGAGAAAGACGATAAAAAAACGAGACGTAAACAGAGAGTTCTGGAAGTTTTGCAGAATTGCTTGCCTCCACGTCTTCATGCGCTAGGTATTCGCGATGAAATCATCGCTACCGTCATGGAGCCTCTTTGGGTGGAGGCAGGCCGCATGCGCCTGGGGCTGGACGGTGGGATGCCTTGGGAGACTTATCGCATCGAGAAAACGGCCTATGGGTATAGCTACTCTGACCGGCCGATCGGTTACCGTTTATTCAAAGCCCTTGTCTTGGGTGCAACTCTCGTTCTGCCTCCGCGCAGTTTTTATAAAATTCACCAGTGGTATGGGTCGAATGGACTTCACCGTTTTCGAGATTTGATCGGCAAGCCAACGGGTGCCGCGCCAATCATTGAACAGCGACCGAAAAATCAATGACTAAGATTTCCGGAGTTCTCTCATACGGATCCCTAGCAATTCAGGTTTCTTAGCTTGGCCGGATGATGTCGCAAGATTGACAGGGTACAGCGTCGCTCACGGATTTACGCCATGAATAAAACTGGTCTACTTTGGGATTTCTTAGCGTAGCAGTCACGTATTTTCAACTGCATCAAGCGCGCGTCGCGAGAGTTCTGCCAGGATACGGCAATTTTGACAGCTAGACTCGCGCTGGCAGATACTCTCACTCAGAGACGAGAGCTATTGCAGCATGAAGAAGTTCTCATAAGTGGGCACGGCAGGTGTAGGTATGAATTGTCCGATCTGCGGAGTTCCTGATTCTCAAGCAGTCTGGAAACAAGACGGAATGCGAATTGAAGAGTGCGGCGGTTGCGGCGTTTTTTTCACCGTTGAGCGACCGCGGGAATCCGCACTCATGCAACTCTACAAGGGCGACGCGCTGTTGGCAGAACGTCCGGATCCATTGCCAAAGGGTGAAGACTTATTTCCTGCGTGGAAGATGAGGGAGCACGAGAAACTTCTCGATGAAATTGCAAGGTTTGGAGCCAGCGCTGGCGCGCTACTTGACGTGGGTTGCTTCAGCGGCATGTTTCTTAGAAACGCGCGGAAGCGCGGGTTCGAGATTACGGGCATCGAGCCGAACCAGGACGCATTTATGCACGTCCGTAATTTACTGGGTTGTGAAGTAGTGCACGGGAGCCTGGCCTCTGCACATTTTTCATCCAATCATTTCTCCGCAGTAAGTTTTCTTGATGTCATCGAGCATGTTGAGGACCCCGTCGCCGACCTCAAAGCAGCCTTGCGAATCATGCGGCCAGGTGGTGTATTAGTGCTGGTAACGCCAAACGTGCGAGGTCTTCTACAGCGAGTGATAAAAACGAAACGCAACTTAATGCGACAGCGGTGGTGTCCTATCGACGATGTCCCCTGGCATTTATGGGGCTTCACCCGTGGGAGTCTCACGCTGTGCGCTGAGAAGGCTGGGTTTATCGTACAGAAGACCTCATGGCTGGAGCCGAGCCCGCTCTCAACTAACTTGGGTGCCGGTACATCGGCTCTCAAGCGCGCCGTTTTGCTGGCAGTCGCGGAGGCTAGCAAACGGCTGGGGATGAGCGACCGTATGGCACTGTTTGCACAGAAGCCGGAATCTGCATGACGGTATGTAAATCATAAGCCGGCAACAAGTCGGTACTCGGCACATTTTCAATTCAATGCAAGGTGTATCGCACATGCTGAATCTTTGTAAAGAAGCTAGTGTATTTGCCCCCGAGCGTCACCGCGTTAAATTCCGGCGCGCAAGATGAAAGAGCTAGTGCTTAAAAATGATCACTCTTGGGATTAATTATTCGCAGATGCATGATTCTTCGGCGTGCTTGGTGCGCGACGGGGAGCTGGTGTTTGCGGTGGCGGAGGAACGGATCAGCCGGGCGAAGCATGATGCGGGGTTTCCGGGGAATGCAATTCGGGCCTGTCTGGAGTTTGGGCGCGTTAAGGCAGAGCAGTTGGACGAGGTGTGTTTTGGCTGGCAGATGGCCGGGGCGGCATTTCGGCATGATTTGAAGTGCTACGCTTCGGGGAAAATGCCGGCGACGTACGTGAATGGGCTGAACTCGACGCTGCATTTTATGAGCATGTGGCATCAGGGCGGGGGGGCTAAGCGTTTTACGCAGATTTTTGGACCGACGAAAGCGCGGATGAGATTTGTGGATCATCATTTGGCGCACGCGTTGAGCGCGTATTCTTTTTCGGGATTTGATGACGCGGCAGTTGTCGTGATGGACGGACGGGGAGCATGGGAGGCGACTTCGATTTGGCACGGGCGCGCTGGGCGGCTGGAGCACGTTTTGACGATTCCGTTTCCGGACTCGGTTGGATATTTTTACAGTGAGTTCACGGAGTATCTGGGGTTTCAGCGCAACAGCGATGAGTGGAAGGTGATGGGGCTGGCGCCTTACGGCAAGGCTGGCGTGGATTTGCGGGCGTTTATTGACGCCGAGACGGCGCCCTACAAAGTACACGCGAGGAAGCTTGTTGCGAATGGAGCGGCCCCCTTTTCAGAAATGGTGCGAATGTTTGGGCCGCGGCGGATTCCTGAAAGCGAGATTGACGAGCGGCACAAAGATGTAGCGTACGCGGTGCAGGATGCTTGCGAGATCGCGATGATGAGCGTCGTGAAGATGGCGATCGAGAAAACGAAAAGCAGGAATGTTTGTTTGGCGGGCGGAGTGGCGCTCAATTCCAAGGCTAACGGGAAGATTGTGGCGTCTGGGATGGTGGATAAGATTTTTGTGCAGCCTGCGGCTTCGGATGATGGCGTGGCGCTCGGTGCGGCGCTCGCGCCTTATCTGGATGGTGGCGGGCGTTTGCCGATGAAGGCGATGCGGCACGCTTATTTGGGGCCGGAGTTTGACGACGAGGCCATCGAGAATGCTTTGCGCACTTATAAATTGAAGTATGCGCGGTTGAGCGATGTCGCTGCGGGCGCTGCGGAGCTGCTTTCGAATGGGAAGATTCTCGGATGGTTTCAGGGGCGGATGGAATTTGGGCCGCGGGCGCTGGGGAGCCGGTCGATTTTGGCGGACCCGCGCGATCCGGAGATGAACGCGAAGGTCAACAACGCGGTGAAATTTCGGGAGTGGTGGCGGCCGTTTGCGCCATCGATGAAGAAGGAAGCGGCGGGAGAATATTTGGAGAGCGCAGACGACTCGCCGTTCATGATTTTGACAGCCCAGGTGCGGGCGGAGAAGCGGGCCGTGATTCCTTCGGTCACGCACGTGGACGGGAGCGCGCGGCCGCAAACGGTGGAGAAGGATATCAATCCGCTGTACTGGCGATTGATCGACGAATTTGGGAAGCGTACGAGCGTGCCGGTGATCATGAATACCTCATTCAATCTGCGCGGCGAGGCCATTGTGCATACACCTACGGATGCCATTCGGACTTTTTTCAGCTCGGGGATGGATGCGCTGGTGATTGGCAGCTTTCTTGTGGAGAAATGAAGTGAGCGCATCGCAAGGACGGATGGCGCAATTTTTGCTGCGATATGCGTCGCCGCTGGCCGGGTTGCGGCGCGTACCGGTGCTGGGCCGGTGCGTAAGCTGGGCGGGAGCAAAGCTGGTGCCGCGCGACTCGCTCGCGTGGGTGCAGATACAAAGCGGACCGGCACAAGGGTTGTGGTTGCATTTAAATCCGAGGACAGGAAAACATATTTCGAAGGTCGGGGCGAGCTGGAAGTACAAGAGGCTTTGCAGCAGCATCTGCGGGCGGGAATGACTTTTTACGATATCGGTGCGAATATCGGATTTTTTTCTTTGCTTGCGGGACGGGTTGTGGGGAAAGAGGGACGCGTGGTGGCGTTCGAGGCCGATCCGGAAATTGCTACGCGGTTGCGCGAACACGTGGAACGGAATGCGTTTGAATGGATTACGGTGGAAGAAAAGGCTGTTTGGTCGGAGCCGCGCACGGTTTTTTTTGCGCGGACCGATCCGGCGACATCGCCCGATCGAGGACTGGGGCACGTCGTATCCGCGAGCGCAAGCGATACCATTCAGGTGAGTGCGGAGTCGCTGGATGATTACACTTGGACGCAGCCAGCGCCGGACTTTCTCAAGTGTGATGTGGAAGGCGCGGAAGTGGAAGTGTTTCGCGGCGCACGGCGATTGTTGAAGGAAAAACGCCCGGGGATAATCTGCGAAATGCATAGCGAGGAAAACCAGCGCATTCTGCTCGAAGAGTTTTCCCGATTCGGATACACCTGTAAGCCCTGCGGCACAAACCACATTCTGGCATTACCTCAATGACGCAAAAGTGCATCGCGCTGCTGGGACGGCGAGATGCCCCGACGGATGCGGTGGAAGAGTACTGCCAATACCTGGCAGGCGCGTTGCGCGAGCACGATTTTGAGTTGGAACTTACGCGCGTCGCGTGGCTGGAAGATGGCTGGCCAGCGGCGATGCGCGAGCTCGAGCGCCAGACGAAGGGCTGGCGCGGGTGCTGGGTGTTGGTGCAGTACACGGCGCTGTCGTGGTCGGAGCGTGGTTTTCCGCTGCGGTTTTTACGCGTGCTGCGTATTCTCCGGCAAGCGGGAGCGCGCGTAGCGATGGTCTATCACGACGTTCTGCCCTACCACGGCAACCGAACCATCGATAAGCTGCGGCGGCGCGCGCAGAACCACGCGATGAGCGAGGCGCTGCGGTCTTGCGATCTCGGCGTCTTCACGGTGCCGGTCAGCAAAATTCCCTGGATTGGACGGAAACATACGCGAGCCATTTTTATTCCCGTGGGTGCGAATCTGCCGGAACCGGAAACGGCCTGGACGATACAGCACGACGAGACGAACAGGTTGCCAGCGATTGCTGTGTTTGGAGTTACGGGGGGGGAAGGCGGCATTTGGGAGATTGCGAGTATTTCCGAGGCTTTGCAGATCGTGGCGGAGCGTTTGGGAAAGCTGCGGCTGGTCGTGATGGGGCGGCATTCGGACACAGCGGAGAAGGCGCTGCGGAACCTGATGGACAAGCAGCCGATTGCAGTCTCCGCGTTGGGAGTTTTGCCGGCGGCGGAAATTGTGCGACAGATGGCATTCTGCGACGTATTGCTTTTTGTGCGCGGAGGGATTTCTTCGCGGCGAGGTAGCGCCATCGCCGGGATTGCGTGTGGACTTCCGGTGGTTGCGCTTGAAGGTCCGGAAACGGCGTCTCCGATCACCGAAGCGGGCGTGGTATTCGCTGATCCGAAGAGGCAACGGGGATTGGGAGAAGCGCTGCTGAAAGTGCTTTCCGATCCGGAGTACTGCGCTGCTCTTGCGGAACGCAGCAGGCGCGCGCAGGAGAAGTACTTTTCGTGGAAGGCGATTGCTGTGCGTTATGCCGAGGCGTTGCGTTCTGTGGATGGAAGCGTAACCAGGGTTTCCGCTGAGGATGAAGTCGGATGAGGCTTCAGCGGCACAGCGCGTCGATCAAGGTTTCTTTCTTTTTTTCGGCGAGGGCGGCCAGGGGATCGAGCGAGGAAGTGTAACCAGCGATTGCGGCGGCAGCGAGAAATGCAAATACTTCCGCGGGAAGCCACGCATCGCCGGTCCAGCGGCTCATGAAAAGAATGGGCGCGCTGATGCCGCCCAAAAGAATTTGCGTGCCAAAAGAGACGAGCACGGCCATGCCGGATTGGCGCTGCCCACGCATCTGGCCGAAATTGAGCTTGCGCGGAAAGGTCAGCGAGGACCAGTTGGCGATGGCTAATTGTCCGCTGATATTGAATACGATCGCGGCCAGTGTGGCCACGAAAACGGGGAGCGAAGGAAGGCCCACCAAGTAAGAAAAAGCAGCCATCGAAAGCGCCAATTCAAAAGTGAGCATCGCGACTTGCAGGAGATTTTTTCCAAGAAATACCTGGCGAAAACTTACGGGCGAAGTGAAAAACGTTTGGATGCCCTTGCCGTCGTAGGCAAAGCTATTGTAGGCGGGGGCCATCAGAATGAGAAGGAGATAGGCCATCATGCCGGGAAAAAAGAACTCGGTCGAAACCGCATGCTTTGTAGCCGTGGGACGCCTGCCCGCGAATTGCGTGGTAAATATTAAAACAAAAACGGGAGGCATGATCAGCAGAAAAAAAGCGAAACTGTTGCGTGTAAGGTAGCGGAACTCCTTGCGGAGGACGGCGGCAACTTGAGGCGTGAGCAAGCGAAGTGTGTCGGGTTGTTCAGCGGTCCTGGAAATGGGACGAACGACGGAGCGCGCTGGAGCGGCTGTTTCGCTCAATTCCTCGCCGCGGTATTGCGTGGCGAAACGCAGCCAAAGGAAGCCGCTGAAAAACAGGACGTAAAGGGAAATGCCAGCCACGCCGAGGAGCGTATCCGTAAAATGATTTTGGGCCGCGCCTGCGATCGCTCGACCCGCGAGCGACGGCGGAAAAACGGACAAGTAAGGAAGTACCTGTTTGACCCAGGGCTGCGCTGAATGACCGTACCGCTGGAGCACCGGATTGAGGAATTGGACGGAAACGGCGAAAAGTATGAAGAGTGCAAAAAATATTTCTCTAGAGCGCCTGCGAGCGAGGACGCGTTCAAGCCAGGAACCGATCATGCGTTCGAGCGTGATGTTCATGAGCAGGAAGAGAGCGGAAATGACCAGCATGGCGGGCAGGACACTCGGGGTTGCCACGGTTGCGCCGATAGTCATGGCAATCAACCAGCAGACGGAAGCGATGGCAGCAAAATCCGCGAACCCATACGCGAGCCCGATGATATAAAACGCACGCAGGCTGAGCGGAAACCGCAGCAAGGTGCGGAATTCAAAACCGGCGCCGAAACCCGCCGTGAAAATGGGGAAGAGCTGCCAAAAAAGAAAAATTCCCCAAAAAAGCAACGCGATCCAGGCTTCGTGTCCGCCGGACAAAAAAGAATAAGCGCCAAAAGAAAAAGCGAAGGACAAGCCCAGCACAAAAAACGCGGCAAAAACACCGACGAAAATCACTCCAACCAGATCCCACCGATTATTTTTCTTGCGGAGATTGTTGCGCAGAATCCGCCAGCGGAGGCCGGCGACGAGCCGGATTTGTTCCCAAACGCCGGGGAGGTGAGCTACATCAGCCAAGAGAGTTCCTCGAGTTGAGGCCGCTGGGCGCCGTCCTGGCCCACGATAGAGAGGAAAATCTGCTCGAGAGTGGTTTTGCTTCCTTCTTCACCAGCGATGCCTGCGCGCAGCTCTTCGAGAGAGCCCTGCGCGACGAGCCGGCCTTTGTGAATGATGGCCACGTGACTGCAGAGGCGCTCGACAATTTCCAGGACATGCGAGGTGAGAAAGATAGTGACGCCGCGCTCGGTCATACGGCCTAGAAGAGCTTTGAGCGCGCCCGCGGCGAGAGCATCCACGCCTTCAAACGGCTCATCGAGGAAAAGAATGCGTGGTCCGTGGATCACCGCCGCGGCCAACGCCAACTTCTTCTGCATGCCATGGGAATAATCGGCGATCAAGGTTTTCGGCCGGTCGGAAAGCTGCATGAAATCGAGCAGCTCCTCAGAGCGACGCTGCGTTGTGGGACGATCGAGTCCATACATGCGGCCGACGAACTGAAGATACTCGGCGCCTGTTAACCGTTCGAAGAGCCCCATACCTTCAGGAACAACGCCGATTTGCCGCTTGACCTCGACAGGATGCGCCGCGAAGTCCAGGCCGAGAAGCTCGGCTCGGCCCGAACTGGGAGCCAGCAAGCCGGTAAGCATCTTTATAGTCGTGGATTTGCCCGCGCCATTAGGCCCGAGAAAGCCAAAGAACTGTCCCGCGGCAACGGTGAGGTCGACGCCGTCCACCGCGGTCAAATTGCCGAAGCGGCGCGTAAGTTTTTCGGTCACGATGGCTGCGTCCGTCATCGCGTCTCCCACTTGTTGAATGCAGTTCGAAACAAGACTCTAACATGAGTCCAGCGCGCGCCAAGGCTACAGGGCGAGAGTGTTCGCGGCTCAAAGAGAGGTAAGGTCACAATGGTTTCTGTGGATTTGGTGTGGGAGAAGTAAGCTGCAATTCTTTTGTCGGCAGAGCCGCGAGAACAGCCGGCAACTCCACGCGGAACGCGGCGCCGCCTTCTTGCCGGTTGTAACAGATGATCCTGCCGCTGTGCTCCTGCACGATGCCGAAGCAAATACTGAGACCCAGGCCGGTGCCTTTGCCGACGGGCTTGGTCGTATAGAAAGGATCGAAGACGCGGTGAGGCTCCTTGAGGCCCGGTCCGGTATCCAGGAACAGCACTACGACGTACGCGCGGTCGCGCATGGTTTTGATGGTCAGGACGCCGCCTTGCGCGGATTCCATGGCGTCCACCGCGTTGCTGATCATATTAAAGAAAACTTGCATCAACTGGTTTCCATCGCCGCGCACACCCGGGAGAACAGATTCGAGCTGGAGCTCGATACGGACGGTGCCAGTTCGCAAATCGAGCGTGCGAAGCTGCACGGCGTTGGTGACCACGGTATTGATGTCCAGGAGCGTGCGCTCCGTGGGGACCTGCCTGGCAAAACTGAGAAGATTTCCGACGAGTGTCTTCGTGCGGCGGGCCTGGTCGCGAATCTTCGACGCCGTGACGCGGGCTTTTTCGGGAAGCGTCGGGTCGTCGGCCAAAAGATCGGAGAAACCGAGAATGGCCGTCAGGGGATTGTTAATTTCATGCGCGGCGCCGGCGGCCAGCTGCCCCAGAGAGACGAGTTTTTCGGATTGCACGATCTGCGCCTGGAGTCTCTGGAGATTCTCGACAGACCGTTCGGATTGGGACAGCAGACGCGTGCGGTCGGCATCGGCCAGATAGGTTCTCAGGAAGACGAGAAGAGCCAGTAAAATGGAAGCGAGCAGCACAGTCATGAGCCGGAAATCGCGCACGGCGGGATTTTCATGAGCGAACTGCAGGGTGTAAATGGCAAAAAGTGGCAAAGATATCACGGCGGCCATGGCCAGACGAGCCGGCACGACACTCTCTCCGCGAGGGCTATCCGAATCCGTGTCGAATTCGTTCTCCGAGGGAGCGTCGAGGGCGGCTCGTTTTTGGTAAGCGATGGCGCCAGCGAGGGCAAACCAAAGAAAAGAGGAAACCAAGGGGAGATCGTACAAGCTACCCGTGTAATAGCGGTTGAACCCGAGAGCGATATTGATGTTGAGTGAGGAGAGCATGTACATCGCCGAAGCCCCGAAAAGATGGGCATAGACCAATCGCCAGGCGCCCGACGAGCGTAGCCAAAGGTAGCCGAAGCCGACGACGATGATCATGTTCTCCGTATTGTGAAGAAGGACGTAGTTGTAGTTGTACTCCGCGAGGGAAGGGAAGGCGTACATCCAGGGCAGCACGATGAAGATGTACAGAAAGATCCACCAAGTGAGTAGCAGCGCAAAGTCCAAGTAGCCGAACCGGAGACGAAGCTCGCCGCGCTTGAGGTGTGGGCGCAGCGTCAGCGCGGCCATCATGGGAATGCCGCGAAGGAAGAAAACAATGTCTATCGGATCCGTGTCCGGCATCGGTTTATGCAGATAGAGCTCAAAGTACGTCCAGTCAAATTGGCCGATCATCCAAAGCGTGCAACCCATGGCCAGCAACATCCAAAAAAGATTTCTGCGCCAATGAGGAGTGCCCGCATTCAGAAGGAGACCGGCGTTGGCAAGGAGTGGCACAAGGCACTGAGCCAAGTTTCCGAAAGCGGTGAGAGCAGGGCTTCCTCGATGGAGACCTAGAGAAACACTGGCATAGACGACGAGGAACAATAGCCAGATACCCGTCATGCGGATAATTGCTTTGGAAGAAGACATAAGATCAGGTGAGTCTATTTTAGAAGGGAGAGGCAGGGAGAGCGGTGCCGCATTCGGCGCGCAATACGTAAGTATAAACTAAATGATAGTCCGACCATGAAGCCTGTGCCCGCGAGCGCGGATAAGGCTGGCGGAGGAGGAGGGATTCGAACCCCCGAGACCCTTTCGAGTCTAACGGTTTTCAAGACCGCGGCATTCAACCACTCTGCCACTCCTCCGCAGTGATTCTATTGCACTTGTGGAAACCGGCGTTGCACATTCTCCCTAAAACGACCTCAAATAATTTGCGTCATTCTTGCGTTCCAGTCTACCCAAAATCTGAGGTCGTTGCCCTTCCTTCAATCAGAAACGCGCCGCCTGATACGAACCACCCTCCGCTATATCGGGCGGCGACTATCGCGCTTCCATCGTCACTTATGCTTTCACTTTTCCAGGCACGAACGAAACAAACAAGTGACACCTAAAAACGAAGAAGCCAATTTGATTCTAACTTCGTCTCACTCCGTTCGCAAGCGTTTGAATTTACTGGCTTTCGGGTCGACTATGCCGTTTAAGCGCCTACGGCCCGAAAGCCTCCAGCACAGAAAGGGCAATCGCGATCACATTGTGTTCCTCGAGCTGTACCAATATATAGATATATAGAGGAAGCATGGGCGTTTCAGCTTCAGTATTTACGCTGATCTGTGCTCTTTGTTTGACAAAAATCCTATACAAAGGGAGAGCAGCGGATTTCAGCGGATCCAAATTCCGCTGCTCCCGCGGTCACCTGTGGCGTCGAAGCAGTTCTCAGAAAGGTCGTGTCCATTAAGGGTGTGGGGGCCGCTTGTTTTCGAACGCGCTTGCGCGGTCACCGGTTCGCGACGATGGGCCGTTGCTCGATGCGACCGACCAGATTCATGGTGCGAAAGAATAGGTCCACTTCACCGCAAATCGAGTCTCGCGCACTTGCGGCGGGTTAGCCGGAGCGATGCTGGCGAATTGCGTCCCAACGTTGTAGATGATGTAGAGGTCGCTGTCGGGCCGGTAGTTGTACCTCAGGCGAACATTGGCACTTACAGCTTGTGTGTTCGACGTGTCCACCTGAACGAGGCTCGTGAACGTCAAGAAGCGAGTGAAGGAATAATTTCCCTGCAAGCTCGCCAGCACTACGGAGAAATTGCCGTTCGCTAACGCCAATCGAAATCGGTCCCAGGTCTCGGAAGCGGATATCGAAAACTTCGCGGTCGGTCGATAGTTGACCCGCACACGAAACTCATTGAGAGTTCCTCCGTAGTACCCGCCAAAGCGTTCAAAGAAATTGTAGGTAAACCGCCGATCTTGTCCTGATCCGTAAGTAATCTGATGCCGGGCGAAGTGATACAGCCCGTTTGGAATGAAGACATTCTTGTAAATGTGAAGCGGAGTTGTGATTCGTTGCGTGAAGACATCGGCGATGTCATCGTCAGTGTAGGCACCATTGTTGAAATCTGCTCGAAAAGTTCCCTGCCACTCCTGAGTTTGCACGACACCCTGAGTATCCGGCGCGTGGAGAATAAAACCCTCGAATTGCAACTCTCGGACGCCACTGATTTTGGGCCTTGCCTTGAAAGTTAAATCTCCATAAGTTTCATTAGTGTTGGTGAGTTCGATGAATCCCACCTCGGGATTGAAATTCGGTCCGATTTTTCTGCGCTCAAACTTTCCTTCGACCCAGTTTGACCGGTAGGATAATGAAGCGCCGACATCGCTGTTCCCACTCGGATGACCGGGCGACTGAGTACCAGCCATGTGGGCATCAACAAACCAGTCTTTGAAGAAAACGAGACGCGTATCCACGCCGCCCGTCTGATTGAAGCTATCCAGTGTATCGCCGGATTGCTTATCGATCCCCATCACACCTATATACGAACCGGCCCAGAGAGATTCTTTCAGTCTTGCAACTGCATAATTGGCGTAAGGATTAGGCCCACTAGACCGGGTATCCACATCCATAAAGCCGAACTCTGTGCGACCAATTGTTCCTGTAAGCCTGGCTCCGCCGTTTATGGGCACCTGTTGGCCAGTCACCGAATCGATTCCAATCTGACGGCTAAAGAAAAGTTGGTCCTGGTCCCCAATATCGAAATTGAAGACTCCGGCATTTTCGAGGAAGAACTGCCGCTTCTCCGGAATGAAGACTTTGAAGGGTGTCAAATTGAATGGTTCAATGTCCACCTCGGTATCGGCAAAATCGGTGTTGCCTGTCAGATTTAAGACGATGTTGGAGGCAAGGCCGTATTTGATGTCGAGTCCGCCCGTCAATGGGAATTTAGGATCCTGTCCGGTCTGCTTATCATATTGAGCAAGTCCGTAAGGCTTCACGACGAAAAGCCTTCCGCTTCCGATGTCCTTGATGCCGATAAGGTCTCCTGCCTGTGAAACCTTGGTGATGCCGAAACTTCGCCGGTAAGCACTCCAAAGATCTTCTTCATTCTTTCGACGTATGAACCGTTTGAAATTCAATCCCCAAACCACATCGAGCGAGTGGGTAAAGTTGAGCGTTTTGAAGGGGATTTCTACTGTTGCCGTCCACCCGTCTGCAACCGTGCGCGCCTCCGATGTCCATACACCGTCCCATCCCCTGTCGAAATCACCTCCATCCGAACCCCCTTGCTCTTCCACGACCAGGCCATCGTTTTGGGTTCCGAGGGGATTTATCTGGAAGACGTAAGCACCGCGACGATCGTGGTTCGAATCGATGAGAATCTCAAAATGATCGTCCAGGTCTTGACTGACATCGCGTCGCAGTTCGGTTGCGATGATTCGTGAGGGCTCCAAGTCGTAGCAATGGATCCCGAAATAGACTGCATGTCGCGTGTAGAGAATGCGCACTTCTGTCTTTTCCGTTGGCGGCTCCCCTTCGTGGGGCTCCCGCTGACGAAAATCGATGATCGGTTTGGCATCGAGCCAAAGCGGATCGTTCAAAGTGCCGTCCAGTTTTGGGGGATGCTCCACAGGCACGGCCTCTGCCACTCGTGCTTCCGTCTGGGGAATCGGGGGCAACCCCGCTGAACGAGGGCCGGCAGCGCTCTCGCACGGTGAGAGAAATGAGAAAACGAGATAGGCGCTGAATGATACGCGGCGCAAATACTGGCGTCTGTTTTTCACCTGTCCCTGCGCCCCCACGCAGAGCCCGAATTCAGTCCTCGAGTGTCGGCAGCCCCTTCAAAACTTCGATGGCCCGCGGCCTGTCAGCCACCGGATCGTCTTTCCGAATTTTCCCGTCGCGGAACACCAGCACGCGCTTGGCGAACTGCGCGATGTCTCGTTCCTGGGTCACCGGAACAACCGTCAATCCCTAGCCTTTCAGGACCGCTCCTCAACGGGTGGAATGCTTACAAATTCCTTGTAGAGCAGAAGATCGTAAAGAATCTTCAGCCCTCCCGCGAGAAAGAAGGGCACGTTGATCCAGGAGGACCGCGCAAACATGAACCCGACAAACAGAGGGCTGAGGGCGGCGCCGGTGGTTCGCGCGACTCCCGTAAATCCACCCGCGGCCGATCGCTCTTCGGCCGGAACGACGGCCATCGTGTAGGACTGTCTGGTAGGAACATCCATCTGACTGATGCTGAACCTGAGAAGAAGCACCACCACTGCCCATGAGAGATTGGGCATCAGCGGCACGAGGATGAGCAGAACGTTCGACGGCAGATGGGTGACCACCATGGTGCGGATCAAACCGATGCGCGCCGCGAGCCGGGTAGCAAAGAGAGCGGAGATTCCTGCAAAGACGTTCGCCCAAAAGAAAATCGCGCCGAGCGCGGCGGGTTGCACACCGAAGCGCAGATAAAACCAGTAGGCGGCAAAGCTTTGCACGACAAATCCGCCCGCGAACGAATCCAGGGCAAAGAGACCCGATAATTTCAGAACAACATTTCGCGAGCGGGCAATTCCGAACATGTGCGCAACGCTCGACGAACGGACCGGGTCGTTGGAAACGGGACTCGCTTCCACCGATTTCGAGAGACGCAGGAACAGAAGCGCCAGCGCAACTCCCAATGCGGCGTACAAGAACACCACGGCGCGGTAACTCTGAACATGGGACATCGACGTGTGCTGCAACGCCTGCGTCAAACCCCCTCCAAAGAGCGCCCCCAAAGCGGTCGCCAGCGAACCGGCGAGCGTGTACCACGCAAAGACTTCGGTGCGAGCCGCCGCTGGAACAATATGGGAGAGCGCAGCTTGTTCGATCGAGAGGAACGGACCAACCTCATTGCCGCTTGGGCTGATGACGCCGATGGTTCCGGCGATAACGAGAAAGAGCAGATTGCTGGTGCACGCGAAAGCCAAGCCCGCGGCCGTCATGAGAATCGAGCCGACGACCAGCATGCGCCGCCGCCCGATACGGTCCGCTCTCGTTGTCAGATAAAGCGAGACAACGACATCACCGACCAGCGTCAGCGTAAGAACGAGGCCCACTTGTGCCTCGGTGAGTCCTAGACCAACTAGGTAGAAAACGAGGATGACCGAAAGCGAGCCATATGCGAACAGACGTGCGAACCGGGTGACGAAGAGAAGCCAGCCGTCGCGCGACAGTGTTCTGAGCACACTCGGAATGAAATTCGTCGTCGCCATTGAGTGAAAGGCCGCAGCAAGCCCCTATGGATTCGTCACGGCTTCGTACACGACCATCCGCGCGACTGGCTTGCCGTCTTCTTCCTGTTCGGGTGTGTAGACGCGATGCGTTTTAAGATCGACCGCCAGAGTGTGCACCGCGTGCTGCACGTGGAAATCCTCCAGCTTGCGGTAATGGTCCGGGTCGTCCTGGTGAAACACCGCAATCGCGCCGCTGTAGCACGCAACGTAGATGCGGCTCAATCCCGGGTCAAACTTAATCACGTCGGGACCGCCAGGCATTTTGAGAAACGCAATCGGCGCATGCTTGTCCAGATCGAACACCGTCATCATCTCGTTTCCTTCGCACGAGAGAAAGGCCCGATGGTGTTCCGGGTCGAGCGCCATGCCGTGGTTTCCTTCGCATTTCCCAACCGGATAGCGTCCAATCACCTGGTCGGTCGCCGGATCGATGACCGCGAAAATATTCTGGTCCTGCAGGTTGACGTACACCTTCCGCGCCACGGGGTCGTATTGCGGCATCCCTGTCTCGCTGTCGAAATGCAGGGTCTTGATGATTTCGTCCTCGGTCACATCCACAATCGCTTCCGCCTTGCCTCGTTCGTCCGAGACATACAGTTTGTGGAACGGAGCCGCGTATGTGCTGCCGTCCGGCTTCGCTTCCGTTTTCAACTTCTTGACGACCTTCATCTGCTTGAGGTCCACGACGCCAATGGTGTTGTCGCGCGCGTTGGACGTGTAGAACTTCTTGAGTTCCGCGACGTATTCGACGCCTTCGGCCCCCGGCGTGTCGGTGATCGTAGCGACAACCTTGTTTGTGGCAAGGTCAATGACGTACGTCTGGTCCGCGGCAAGATGGGCGGAAATCAAGTAATGATCGTCCGCATCAATCGTGAGATAGTCGAAGCGTTTGCCCGGCGGTCCCGGAAGATCAAACTCCGCGACCTTCTTCAGCGTAGTTCCGTCGGCCGGGGACGGGAGCTTGGGAGCTCCCGCCATCGTCACGAGCGCGCACAAGAATAACAGCCACGTTCTCATCATCGATCTCCTCGCAACAACGTCACCTCACCGCGACACGGCTCAAGGCTGCCTTGATGCCGGCGCCCACCGCTTCCGGACTTCCCACGGACCAGAAGTGCATAAAGAACAGACGCGGTTGTTCGGTGAGCATATGGCTGTGCAGCGCGGTCACCGAAATCTGGTGTCCCTGGAGTTCGGAAATGACCGGGTTGACCTCTTCGGCGGTGAGCACGAAATCGCCGGTGGTCGCGACGTTGCCCGAATCCCCAGCCTGAAAATTGATGGCTTCCGCCACACCGGCCGCTGGAGGAATGGTCATTCCACCCATGGTGATGGCATCGCTGCGCGCCACGCCGTAGGACAGCACACCACCTTTGTACGTGCCCTTACGCCCGACAGCATCTTCTACGGCTTTGACCCACGCCGGAGCGGCTTCGTCGGTCGCCGCCGCGGGCTTTTCCAGTGGCGTCTTCGAAAGCGCCAGAGCCGCGCGCAGCGACGTGGCCAACTTCACGGCCGGACCGTGCCCCATGTAATGCGCGTAGAGCACTCTCGGCGATTCTTCCATGAGATGGTTGTGCACGGCCGAGATGTCGAAACCGGACGACCGCAATTTCGCGATCACGGGATTCACCTCGCCTTCGAGGAGCACCAAATCGCCCATCACCATCGCGCTGTCGTCGGTACCTAGAAACGCGGCCCATGAGCCAAGCGCAAGACCTGGCTTGATCGCGAGACCGTGCACGGAAACATGCAAATCGCTCCGCGGAAAACCCACCTTATATACATCCCCTGTCTTTTGCCCCGAGCGTCCAAGGACTTCATCGATTGGACCCGTGGTGACTCCCTGGGCGCGGGCGAGCGAAGGAAGCAACAAGAAACACAACACAATCAAACAGCGCAGTCTAGTTATCATCATTCTTCTCCTTATGAATCGGTCGTTCTCCTGGGAAATTCGTTTGGCCGTAACGGTCTGTCATTTTCGTTTGTCGTTGCATCAAGGACATTCCTCCTGCCGTGCTAAGAATGAGCCGCCGCCGTCTTCACCTGCTGCCCCGCACGAATCGCGTCGGTGGCATTGCGGATCACTTCATCTCCGGGCTGCAGGTCGCCAAAAATTTCGATATTGCCGCTTACACTCAGACCGGTAACCACATCCACCCATTCGACTTTCCCGTTGCGTACGCGCTCGACGAAGGTTCTCTGTTGGTCGTTGGTGACCGCGCTCGCAGGCACAAACAGAGTGGGCTTCGCGCGGTGGACCGGCCATTGCACAGTGCTGTAACTGCCCGGCGACAAGCGACTGTCCGCGTTATGGATGTCCAGTTCGACCGGCATTGTCCGACTACTCAATTCCACGTCGTGCGAGATGCGCGCAATGGGGGCGTGGAACGTTTCGCCAGGATGGGCGGGGACCGTGAACGCCACTTGCTGGCCGAGTTGCATTTCGCCTACGTAGGCTTCGGGCACGGAAATGACGAGTCGCAAATGATCCGTATCGACAATCTGCACGATCGGCATCGTTCCGGCCGGGCCCGACGCCGGTCCCACCAGGGCTCCGGGGTGGAGATTTCGGGTCGTCACGACTCCATCAAACGGCGCGTGGATGCTGAGATACGATTCCAGCTGCGCGACGCTGCGCAGTGCTTCCTGCGCGGCGGCAACATTGCTTTCTGCTGACTGCACTTGCCCTTCGTCTGCGGAAGCCGTTTGGCTTGCCACCATAACGTCGTTCTCTGCCACCACTCCGGGAGTTTTCGCAGCCGACGCGAGATGCAGGTACGTTCCTTTGTCCGAAGACAGCCTCGCCTTGGCCGTGGACAATTGCGATTCCGCCGCGCGGATGGCGGATTCCGCTTGCGCCCGTTGCGCCACGAGTTCCGGTGCGGACAGCCGGACAATCAGTTCGCCTTTGTGAACACGAGAGCCGCGATCTACCCGAATCATGTCTACGAACCCTGTGACCTTGGGATAGATACTTACACTCTCAAAAGGCAGGAGTTGTGCCGGTAACGTGAACGAGGTTGAAAGCTTTTGCGAGGCAACGGCGACAACTTCCACCGTTTGCGCATCGGTTTGCGCCTGTTTGCTGGCGGGCTGGGGATTTCCGCTGCAGCCGAAGATGAACAGCGAGAGTGTCAGGACACCGATTATGGTTTTCATGCATTCTCCACGTTGTGCGCGAACGGACTGTTCGCATCTTCCGGATCGAGCGAAGGCGATTTGAGCGAAGCATTTTTCTGAACGACGCCAAAGACCGTCGGCAACAAAAACAGAGTCGCAAGCGTGGCGGCGAACAAACCTCCGATGACTGCGCGACCCAGAGGAGCTGTTTCTTCACTCCCTCGGCCAATCGCGAGCGCCATGGGAACCATTCCCGCAATCATGGCGAGGCTCGTCATCAGTACAGGCCGCAAGCGCTCGGTTGCCGCGGTTCGCGCCGCCGACAATGCGTCAGCTCCGTTCCGTCTATTTTGCTCGGCGAAGGTGACCAGCAGGATCGCGTTCGCCACCGCGACACCAATCGCCATGATCGTCCCCATGAAACTCTCGAGGTTCAGCGTCGTTCCGGTGAGCAGCAGCATCAGGATGGCCCCGATGAGTACGGCTGGAACGCTGGAGATGACAATGAGAGCGAGACGCAACGACTGAAAGTTGGCCGTGAGCAAAAGCAGAATGACGACCACCGCCAGAGCCAGACCAACGGCCAACTGGGTAAAGATCTGCTTCAGCGCATTCACCTGACCGCGAACCTGGGCTGTCACACCACGAGGCGCTTGCCCTGCATTGACGACCGCGCGATCAATCTCTTTAGCCGCCCGCGCAAAGTCGTTATTCCCGACATTGGCCGAGGCGAGGATCATCCACATTCCATTTTGCCGATCCAACTCTCCGGGAACGGTTGTGGACTGGACGTCGGCAACTTGATTCAAGAGCGGATGCGTTCCGGTACTGCTGTTTACGGGAATCGTTTGAACATCCTTGAGCGAGGTCATCGCGGGTTGCGGGATCTGCACTTGGACCTGGTAGCTGACGCCAGATTTGGGATCGCGCCAATAGTTCGGGGCGATAAAGCGACTCGAAGCGGTCGAAGAAACCACGGCGGCTCCCACGTCATTCGCCGTCGCGCCAAGCTGGCCGGCAAGGACCCGGTCCACGTGCACGTTCACCGTCGGATAGCGAAGTGGCTCCTCAAATTCCACATCGCGCAATTCCTTGACCTTCGCGAGTTCCTGCCGAACCCGATTGGCATAGGTCAGCACGTCGGCATATTGTGGACCGGTGATGGCCACTTCGGCCGACGAAGGCGCACCGAAGTTGAGCGTTTGACTGATGAGATCTCCGGGATCGAAGGAGAAATGGGTACCGGGAAACTCTTGCGGTAATTTTTGCCTGAGGTTTTCCTCAAAGTCGCGCAGCGAAATCTTCGCCCCGGGATTCAGACCGATATTCATGATGGCTTGCTGGGGCCCGCTGGTCCACAAGAACACGGAATTGATCGGGTACGACGAAGGCTGCACCCCGACGTAACCCAGGGTCAGGTCGAGATTGCCCGTTCCCGCCTCCCGGGTGATCGCGGCCAGCACTTTCTGAACCAACGCTTCCGTAACCGCCACGCGCGTGCCATCCGGCGCATCGATACGCAAGCGGAATTGCGTCGACGCCACCGACGGGAAGATCTCCTCGGCCAATCGGGGCCCGAGCAATACGACAATCAGCAAAGCGACCAAGACATACGCGGCAAGCAGCAACTTCGGGAATCCCATGATGCGCGTCAAGGCCCCTTCGAAACGTTTGCGAAAACGGTCAAACCGACTTTCCTTCGGGTGTTCCGTGTCGTGCTTCTCCTCCTTCAGAATCCAATTGCCCAGCACCGGCACGAGAGAACTCGAAAGTAGATACGACGCGCCCATCGAAAACCCGACAGCGAGGGACAAAGGCACAAAAAGCGACTGAGCCGGACCGGTCATGAAAAAGGACGGCAGAAAAACGGCCAGCACACTGAGCATGGCCAACAAACGCGGAATCGCTACTTCTCGGCTGGCGGCAAGGACCGCTTGCGCTTTTTTCTCTCCCTGCGCCAAATGCACATGGATGTTTTCCATAAGCACGGTGCCTTCATCCACCAGCACGCCCACAGCAAGTGCCAGGCCGCCGAGGGTCATAATGTTGATCGTTTGGCCGCTCAGACGCAGCAGCACGACCGCCATCAACAGGGCAAACGGAATGGTAATGACAACGATGAGGGAACTGCGCCAATCGCCGAGGAACAACAAAATCATAAGTCCGGTAAGCCCCGCTCCGATCAAACCTTCGCGGAGAACGGAGGAAAGCGCGGCTCGCACATACTGCGACTGGTCGAATTCATAGGTGATTTTGATGTCCTCCGGAATGAGCGACTGAAAACGTTCGATGTTCTGACGCACTTCATTCACGACCGTGATCGTCGAAGCGTCCGGGCGCTTCGTCACCGGGATGTAAACGGTTCGCTGGCCGTTCAGCAGGGCATACCCCGCGAGGACATCCGATGTGTCCTTCACGCTGCCAACGTCCCGCAAATACACGGCGGCGCCCGTGCCCGCATGGAGTGGAATATCCAGAAGCTCGTTGATCTGGGTAACCGTGGAGTCCGTTGTGACCATCGCATTCGTCGAGCCTAAATCGACGTTTCCCGCCGGTTGAATACTGTTCCCAGTCGTCAGCGCCTGCACGACGTTGTCCGGCGACAACCCATAGGCGTGGAGTTTTTGCGGGTCGACGTTGATCACAATGGTGCGTTGATTGCCGCCAAACGGAGGGGGCGAGGAAACCCCTTCCAGGGTCGCGAATACCGGACGAACACGGTTCAGCGCCAGGTCCTGTATCTCCGACAACGTCCGCGATGGACTGGAAAAAACGAGATACCCCACCGGCAGGGTCCCGGCGTCGAAACGAATGACGAAAGGAGCGACGGTCCCCGGCGGCATGAACGCGCGCGCACGATTCACGTAGGAAACTGTCTGCGCGAGCGCCTCGCTCATGTTCGTACCGGCATGAAAACTCAGCCGGAGCAGGGCCACGCCCTGAATCGACTTCGCCTCCACGCTTTCAATGCCGTTGATATACAGGAAGTGATACTCGTAGTAATACGAAATGAACCCTTCCATCTGCTGCGGGCTCATCCCGCCAAACGGTTGCGCGACGTAAATAATCGGCAAGTCCAGAGTGGGAAAGATGTCGATACGCGTGCGCTGCACCGCCAGAACCGACGAAAAAGCGATTGCCACCACGATAACGATGATCGTGATGGGACGCCGCAACGCAAGACGAACGAGCCACATGGGCTATCTGCCTCCTTGCGTTTTGTCATGGAGCAACTGCAAAAACGGTTGCAAATCACCATGCGAGGCGGCGACCGCCGCGAGATTTTGCCAGACCGCGAGACGCGCCAGAGCGTCGTCGGTCTCGGCCTGCACCAGCAAACTCTGCGCGTCCGCCACATCCACCAGTGTCGCCAATCCCGCTTGGTAGCGCGTTCGCTCCTGATTCTCCGTGGTGCGCGCGGCATCTAATTCCACCGGCGTGTTCTCTGCAACCTGCCGCGCCCCTTCGAGCGAAGCCTCGGCCTTTCGCAGTTGGCCCGTGAGATCCTGCAAAGTCTGGTCATAGCGCGCCGCTTCCGCGCGTTCGTTGGCTGCCTCAATTGCCCTTTTCGATCGGATCGTAAAAATGTCGAATATTGGAAAGGTCACGCTCACACCGGCGGCCCAATTGCCGCGATCCGGCCCCAGACCGTTCGAGCCTCCGAGAAAATTCCCGGCTGGATCGAGACCACTGCCGCGCCCGTATACCGAAGACTGCAGATAGATTTTTGGGTAGTAGGCACGGTCCAGCGCATGGACCTCTGCTTGTGCCTTCGCTACGCGGGCGTGCTCCACTTCCGCGCCGGGATGAGCGGCGACCGCCGTCGTTTGGGGAGATTTATCGGGCGGCGGTTCGCGCAACGAGTCTTCGCGAACGTCCACGGAAGTATCCGGCATCCCGAGAATATCGGCCAAAATCGCGCGACTCACCTGCTCCTGCTGCCGCGCTCGAGCCAAATTCACTTTCGCGCGCGCCCATTCCGCATCCGCGCGCGACGCGTCCGCTCCGGCTCGAAGCTGATTGTCGGTCAGTACGTGCACAGCTTTGCTGAACGTTTCCCTCCGCTGTACATCTGCCTCGGCGGCATGCACGGTTCGTTCGGCCGCCAGCACCGTCAGATAAGCGTTCACCGTCGCGACCGCCACATCGAGGCGTGTCAGTGACGCCTCGGCCGCAGCTCCATCGCGAGCCGCACGCGCCGCATCGACCTTGGCCCCGCGATATCCGAAATCCAGCGGCTCCCAGGAAAACAAGAGTCCAGCCGCACTGCCCCATGCGCTGCGACCGGAAACTGAGGCCGGCACGGGTCCGGAGATTGGAGCGATAATTGATTGGGGGAGCACCAATCCGGTGATGTTGTTGTCCGTCGCTCGATTCGTTTGCCAGACGGTGTCGGCACGGGGCAAATACGTCGTCCGCGCCAACCCCACGCCGGCTTGGGCCGCCGTAGAGCGCTCAAGCGAGGCCCGCACAGCGGGATAGTGCTTCAGAGCGAAATCCACGGCTTCGTCGAGCGTCAGGGTTTTCTTGCTCGTTTCCGCCGTTTGCGCTTGTGCGCGAGGTACGAAAGCTGCCGTCAGAAGTAATGTGAGTGCCAACCACCTGAAGTTCCTGCGACAAATGTTCAACACGATCCGCTCCCGTTCAGAAACCGCTAGTTCACGTACTCGCTCACGCGAGCGAGTGATACAGACCCTCCATCAGTTGCATGCCGCGATCGAGAAGTGCCTGGTCCGACAGTCCCTGGTGGGCCCAGCCCTTCAGAACTTCGTCGATGCCATAACCTTCTTTACGCCCGAATTTGCCGTCCGCCAGATCCGCGTCGTGAATGATTTCGGAAATCGCGCTCACTCTTTTGTCGCGAATCTTGAACTGTTTTTGCAGGGTTTCGAACGTACAGTCGTCCCCACGATGACCGAAGCCTCTCTCGTGGAACATGTCGAACGGCACGCCTTCGCGTGGCACCTGATCTTCGGGCGCGAAGGCAAAGCGGGCTTTGGCGTCGATGAAGCGCCGAATGAGCCACGCCGAAGCCGAACGGTCGACACCCGGCCGTGGTCGCGTTACCCACACCCGTCCCTTGTAGTCTCGCGGACGAATCGCCGCGAATACCGGAGCCCGTGTCGCCACACGCGCAGCATCGGCGCGTGCCAACAGTTCCGCCACGCGCTTCTGTAGCGGGCTGGCAAAAAAATCAACCTCGACGATCTCTTGGAAACGGCTCCGTAACCGGCTCAGGCGGCCCACCGCCTGCTTCTGTAGCGGCAGGGAAGAAAACTCCTGCAGCTGGCGAATTAATTCCTGGTACTCGCGTGTGCGCGCTTCCGCAAAGCGTGTCACCAACTGCGGCGTGGACATGTTGTCGATCGATTGCACATGGACGATGGACGCGTCGCCTTTGTACTTGCGAATGGCCGTTGCGAGCCACTGGAACCGCTCTTCGTTCACCGGATTACTTGGCAACAGGTACCCGGAGTTGCCGAGCGGAACGCTTCCGTATCGTTGCAGCTTTCGCCAGATCTCGACACGCTGACTCGCCTGTTTCGTCGGCAGCGTGAACGTCAACAGAAGCCACGCGACCTTTAACTTTACCCGTACCTTCATTTCTATTCGATGTTATATCTCTAACAAGCAATAGTCAAACCGGAACAGAAAACGTTACGCTCGGGAGACATCCGGGAGGCATGACCGCCAAACGGCGAGCGGGCAAGAACTGCTTCGAGTTTTAAAGGGAAGACCCTACGACTTCATTGCACCGTGCTTGGGGAGGACGACCTTTGCCCAACCTCGCGCAACCGCTCGCGCAAGGCGTGCTCTTCCGCTGCCAGCGGCATGAATTCCTCATGAAAGAATTGCACTTGCTCGTTCTCTGGCAGATTCGACATGTCGTGAATTATGGATACTTCCTTCTTGGTGATTTCATTCACCTGCCGCACCAGATCGATTATTTTCAATCCGTCGCGCCACACCTCGGGCTGATGTCGCAAGCGCGCGTGCCCAAAATGAATCACGCTCCGGTGCTGATCCCTCTCTTCCGCGCTTCTGTAAAGATCGCTGTACTTTTGCAACTTCTGCTCGTAGTCATTGACGAGTGGCCCGATTCGCGCATAGACCTGGATGTACTGCCCCATGGACTCGAAGTCGTGGTCCTTCATTTGTGCGATCTGCGCACCGACGAGCCTCATTTCGGATTGACTCTCCGTGATTTGCGCGTCCAAGACACGGTCATTGTGGCTCTCGATGCCCTCCGCGATGACATCTATTACCAGCCCGATCGAGATGGCGGCTAGGACAATAAAAAGCAAAGATCGCTTTCGATGGTTCCGATAATATTCGGCAAGATTCATCGTCACATTTGGGTTGCGCTTGCATCCCGCGCCCTCTAGTTGAACCATTACGGCACCGAATTGCAACCAGCAGCGTCTGATAAGCTGGGATCGGGAACGGAGAACCAACACGCAAGCGCACTTCACGGAGCAACGTCGGATCACCATCGGTCGAAAGGACCACTCTATGGAATTGGTCAGCAAACAAACGCTCTGCCACACTCTGTTTGCGTTTCTGGCGATGGCCGGCTGTCTGCAAGCCCAGACCTTGAAACAGACGGCCACGATCGATCTCCCCGGACCGAAGGGAGAGCGCTTCGACTACCTGACGATGGATGACGAAGACGGGTATTTGCTTTCGGCCCATCTTGGGCCCGGAATTCTGTATGTAATCGATGTACGAACCAACAAGCTCGTGAAAGCGATTCCTGGCGTACCGGGAATTACCGGAGTCGAATATGTGCCGGGTCTTCGCAAAGTCTACACTTCGGACTGGGGCGAAGAAAAAATTGGCGTTGTGGATTTGCGACGTATGACCGTCATCAAACGCCTCGCAACGGCTGCCAAGCCCAACGGCAGCACCTACGCGGCTCCGTTTCACAAGATGTATGTTTCCGACACGCTCGGGAAGGCCGTTGCCATCGTCGACGTAGAAAAAGACGAAATCGTAAAGACGCTTGAATTCAAAAGTGAAACCGGCATGCCGCAATATGATTCGGTGAGCCGCAAGGTATACGTAAACCTGAGAAATACCGACGAAGTCGCTGAAATCGACCCCGTAAATGACTCTGTGCTGGGAATCTACCCGGTGGAAGGTTGCCGATATAACCACGGAATGGCGATCGACTCCGAACACCATCGGGCATTTCTTCTCTGCGGAGGAACCAAGACACTCACGGTTTTTGCGCTCGACACCCACAAGGCGGTCGCGCACCTTCCATTGCCCGCTGGGGCCGACGTTGTGAAATTCGATCCTGGCCTCGGACGAATCTATGCCGCTTGTTCCAGTGGCTTCATCGCGGTCATTCAAGCACAAGACGCTGATCACTATCGAAAGCTTGAGGATTTCGTGGTGCAGAAAATGGTTCACAGCCTCGCCGTGGACGCCGCCACGCACCGGGTGTACGCGCCGGAACAGCAGGAAAACGGTCAACCCGTGGCCCGAATGATTGTGTACGAGGCTGTTGAGGCTGCGCCGAAACCCTAAAGGGAGACTCGAATGCGCTTAATCATCGTTCTATTCCTATTTGCTGCATCGGCATGGGCACAAGAGAACCAACCTCTGCGGCTCGAGAAGACCATCGAATTGCCAAACGTCGAGGGCCGAATCGACCACATGTCCGTTGATGTCGCAGGAGGACGCCTCTTCGTTTCAGCGCTCGGCAACAACACGGTAGAAGTCATCGATGTAAAGGCCGGCACAAGAGTAAAGACAGTCGGCGGACTACAAGAGCCCCAGGGCGTTCTTTATGTGCCTTCGACCGATCAGCTATACGTCGCAAATTCCAAGGATGGAAGCGTTCGGGTCTTTGATGGAAATTCGTACGCCGCTCTCAAGACTCTTGATTACGGCGATGATGCCGACAATCTTCGCTACGACTCTGACCACAAGAGAATCTATGTGGGCTATGGCAGCGGCGCATTAGCTGAGATCAGTGAGGATGGCAATAAGGTGGGCGAGACGAAACTCGACGCCCACCCGGAGTCCTTCCAATTGGAAAAGGACAGCCCTCGAATTTATGTGAATCTGCCGAAGTCCCGAAAAATCGCCGTTGTCGATCGAGACAAGCGCGCGATTCTCGCCACATGGCCGCTCGGAATGATGTTGGCGAATTATCCGATGGCTCTCGACCAGGCCGACAACCGATTGTTCGTAATCTCTCGGTACCCTGCGCGATTGCTCGTCTTTGATACGACTACGGGGAAAACCGTCCAACGCCTTCCCGCGGTCGGTGATTGTGATGACGTGTTCTACGACAAAGCCCGCAAGCGAATTTATGCGATCGGCGGCGAAGGCGCGATCTCAGTTTTTGAACAGCAGGATCCGGACCACTACAAAGAGTCCGCAAGAATCACCACGGTCAAGGGAGCGCGAACTGGCTTTTTTTCACCTGAACTTGATCGCCTATTTTTGGCCGTGCGCCGCCAAGGGACTGAACCGGCTGCGATTCGGGTCTTCATTCCTGTCCGCTAGACGCTAGCGAGTCTCGCTGAGGGCGTGCCTCCGAGATCAGGCCAAGCTCTCCTCTCCGTGACGTGGCGTGACAGCATCACCCAAACGCTCCGGGTAGAGGCGAGGAAGATAAACGCTAAGGCGGTTTTCCAAACCGCCGCCGAGCAAAAGGCTCTCGTGAATGAAATTTCAGTTCGTGACGCCGCAGTATCAAGGGCGATCACCGCGCGGCCGCCCTGGGCGTTGAGGAGAAACAACTGCGAGTTCGGCTTGCGTTCTTTTTGCGTTGTAGGATCGGAAATGATGGGTAGTGATGGGTTGTGAAGGGGAGCTAAACTCTTGAGTTTTCAGCTATCTCGTTTGTTTGACGTGCCCGACCTCAGTTTATGAGTCCGCTGCTCTATGCGTGCGTAATAATAGGATTAGGAATTAGCAATTCGCGACAAGGGAAGGAGCGAGAAGTCGTGTTGCACAAAATTATTTTCGTTGCACATTCTGTTGCACAAATCGGTGCCAAGACCGCCCAAAACACCCCGTTTCGGTGTAGTACTGTGCATCGTAAGTTGTTGATTTGTTTCAAGTGGGGGTACTGCCTAGCGAATTTCAAGACCGCCGGTTTCAACCGCTCACCCACTCCTCCGTTTCCAATTCTAGCCTACTCTGCCAGTCAGGTCTCGACTTGTGTCTGCCTGTATCTGCAATGTCCCGCACACCCCCGCCGCCCGGCCCATCTTCGCTTCTACTCCGCCAAGTAAGCCATCGACATCCTCCGCCCATCTTCACTAGCATTTAGCGTTACGCCCGAGTAAAATCCCGCCTGTCAATTTTCCGATTTCTCTTTATCGTTTTCGCTTGTCTTGGGAGTGTTTCGTGCCGAAGGAAAAATCGCCTAGCAAACCCGCAAACGCCATCACCGAGCGGGCTAACTTCACTCTGGGCAGGCTGCGCCGCCCTCGACCCAGACCTTCATCTGGGCAGCCGTCTCCACCCGGGAAAGCGGCGGCAGAGTGCGGCCGTCTCCCGGACTCCAGCCCCAGCCGACCAGATCGTCGTTAGCGACATGATCGAGAAGCGCTGCGAGGGTTCGCCCGCCGTTCTGCTTGGGGTCCTTGATCTGTCTGCAAAGCTCGCCGGGCGATCGTCCAACAAAGACCATTTTCTGTTCCGGCGAAGGCAGCGACCATTTTGGGTTACCGGGCGGCATGTGTTCGCCGGCAAGATTCTTAATCTGATGGCACGCATCGCAACGCATCCCGTAAACGCCGTGTCCGTCCTTGCCGCGCTTCACATTTTGCAGATGCACGTGGCTGTCATCTCCCTGCAGAGGCGCATCGCCCGCGGGATGGCAATTTTGGCAGCGCGGCGAAGTCAGCACCTTGTACACCTGAAGGAAAGCGGCTCGCGACTCATTCGCATCAGGCTTGGCCGGACGAGCCGGCAACGAGACGGCAATCAATGCCGTCGCCGAAGCAAAACCAAGAATGGCGAACGCGTGCCGAACCGCCGGATTGCGTTTCCAGAAACTTTCTTTTCCAATAGCTGCGAATCTGTTCATGACTGCGCTCCCTTTTTCTACGCCAAATCACTCGCACGAATCGGCAGCCGCCGCACGCGCTTGCCGGTCGCTGCAAAGATCGCGTTTGCCAGCGCTGGTGCCACCGGTGGAACACCAGGCTCGCCGACGCCCGTCGGATTTTCTCCGCTTGGCACGATATGCACTTCAATTTCCGGCGATTCGAAAATTCGCAGCATCTGGTAGTCGTGAAAATTTCCCTGTTCCACGCGGCCATCTTTCAGCGTGATTTCCGTCTTCAGCGCCGCGGTCAGTCCAAAAATAATTCCGCCTTCCATCTGCGCTCGCACCGTGTCCGGATTAATGACCAGCCCGCAATCCAACGCGCAAACCACGCGATGCACCCGCACCGCTCCGTTTTTATCCACCGAGGCTTCCACCACTTGCGCCACGTAGCTATCGAAAGAAAAATGCGTCGCAATGCCACGTCCCACTCCCGGCGGCAGTTTCGACCCCCAATTTGCTTTCTGCGCCGCGAGCTCGAGTACCGCCCGCATGCGCGGCTGGTTGGCCAGCAACTTTCGCCTCAGTTCGTACGGATCTTTTCCGCCTGCATGCGCTACTTCATCGAAGAATGCCTCGACGGAAAATCCCGTGTGCGAATGCCCCACCGACCGCCACCACTGCACCGGCACTCCAATTTTCGGCGTATGCAGGTCCACCTGCAGATTCGGCATGCCATAGAGCAAATCAGCCGCGCCTTCCACGGAAGCGCTGTCGATGCCGTCCTTGATTCCAAACGCCTCAAACGGCGTTCCCTGCATGATCGATTGCCCAACGATCGTGTGCGTCCAAACGAGAGGCTCGCCGTTCGCGTCCAATCCCGCCACAAACCGGTCGTGCCACATCGGGCGGTACCAGCCGCCGCGCAAGTCATCTTCTCGTGTCCACACCACCTTCACCGGAGCTTTTGCAGCTTTGGCCACATGAACGGCTTCCACCACAAAATCCGAAGCTGGATTCGCGCGCCTGCCGAATCCTCCGCCCAGCAGAGTCGTGTGAATCTGCACTTTTTCCGGCGGCAGGCCCGCCACTTGCGCCGCGTTTGCGCGGTCCACTGTTTCGAACTGTGTCCCAGTCCATATTTCGCAACTGTCTGCCCGCAAATCGACAACGCAATTGAGCGGTTCCATCATCGCGTGCGCCAGATACGGCACGTCATATTCCGCGGTCACGGTCTTCGCCGCGGTTTTTAGAGCAGCTTCAGGATCGCCGGTCTTTTTCGCAATCGCTCCGGGTTTTAGCGCCGTCTCCGCAAAATCGTGCAGCATTTTTTCCGTGGAGAGCCCCACATTCGGACCCAAATCCCACTCGATCACGAGTTTTTCTCGCCCAAGTTTCGCGGGCCAAAAGCGTTCAGCGATGACCGCCACGCCGGAAGGCACCTGCTCGACCGCCTTCACTCCAGGCACCTTCATCGCTGCGCTGGCGTCAAGCTTCGCCACTTTTCCGCCAAACACCGGCGGCCGCGCCACCACCGCCGTAAGCATTCCCGGAATGATCACGTCCAATCCGAACTGCGCCGTGCCGTTTGCTTTCGATGGAGTGTCCAATCGCCGCGTCGGTTTTCCAACCAGCGTGAAATCCTTGGGATTCTTCAGCGGCACGTTTGCCGACGGGGTCAATTTCGCTGCCGCATCTGCCAGCGATCCATAGGTCGCGCGCTTGTTCGTCGCTGCGTGAATCACGACGCCCTTTTCCACCTTGCAGCTCGCAGGCTCAACACCCCACTTCGCCGCCGCCGCTTGGACAAGCATCACCCGCGCGGTCGCTCCCATCTTGCGGTATCTTTCCCATTCCGCGGGAGAAGTCGTGCTCCCGCCGGTCATTTGAACCCCAAACACCGGGTGGTTATACACTTTGTCTACCGGCGCCGCCTCGACGCGAATCTTCGACCAATCCGCTTGCAGCTCCTCGTTTAAAAGCATCGGCAAAGAGGTGTAAATTCCTTGCCCCATTTCCGAATGCGCGGATATCACCGTCACGCTCTCGTCCGTTCCGATGCGCACAAACGCATTCAGCGCAAAGTCCTTTTCTTCCGCGGCAAGCGCGCCGCCCGGCAGCGGTGCATACAAGCTCACCAACAACCCGCCGCCAATCGCCGCCCCAGTCCTTATAAACTCCCGCCGCCCAACAATCGTCGGCGCGCTCATTTCGCCCTCCCTTCATTCGCCATCTCTGCCGCTTTGTGGATGGCCTTGCGAATTCTTGGGTACGTTCCGCAGCGGCAGATATTTCCGCCCATCGCTTCGTCGATGTCCTTATCCGTGGGCTTTGGGTTCTCCGCCAGCAAAACCGCTGCGCTCATGATCTGCCCGGATTGGCAATAGCCGCATTGAGGCACATCCAGCTCAATCCACGCCCGTTGCAAGGGGTGGGTCAAGTTGCCGGACAAGCCTTCGATGGTTGTCACGCGTTTGCCTTCCACGCGCGATACCGGCGCGACGCAGGATCGAATGGCCTTTCCATCGAGATGCACCGTGCATGCTCCACATAGAGCCATCCCGCACCCAAATTTCGTGCCGGTCATCCCCAGAGAATCGCGCAGAACCCAAAGCAACGGAGTCGAAGGGTCGACATCCACCTGCACAGGCTTTCCATTCACATGAAAACTTGTCATTTGTGGTCTCCCTCTGCATTGGCGAGAAATGTGTTGCCCGGTTGGATGAGATTATAAACCTTAAAGTTATGGCAATTTTTGCGAAAATTCTACTGGCTTCAACACCTAAAATCACACGGGCGGTGAAAACCCGCGCATTTTCACACCACAACAGCGTCCAATAACGAATCGCAATAATTCGCATTGGACATTTTCCGAATGGCATTGACATGCCCCCAGCCGCACCGTAGCATCGCCTCTATCTGATGTTTGAGCCTTAATTCAACCGCGCCTGCAGCGGAGGTCCCTCATGAGTCTTCGCGATTTTATTTCCAAACAGTGGATTGACGTTATCGATTGGACAGAGCCGGAAGACGGCATTCTTGCCTATCGCTATCCCATGCAAGACCGCGAAATCCAGAATGGCGGGAAGCTCACGGTCCGCGATTCGCAGCTCGCCGTGTTCGTGAACGAAGGAAAAGTCGCGGACGCGTTCGCTCCGGGACTTTACACGCTCAACACGAACACGCTTCCTATTCTCACGTATCTCAAGAATTGGGACAAAAAGTTTCAGTCGCCTTTCAAGTCCGATGTCTATTTCTTCTCATCACGCATTCAGACCGACCAGCACTGGGGCACGCAAAATCCCGTCACCATCCGCGACAAAGAGTTCGGCGCGATCCGTTTGCGCGGCTTCGGAATTTATTCCTACCACATCAGCGATGCAAAGTCGTTCTACTCGAAAATCAGCGGCACTCGTGACATCTACCATGTCGCTGAACTCGAAGGCCAGTTGCGCAACACGATTATCGCGAAAATGACGGACGCGTTTGCCGGCAGCCAGGTGCCGTTTCTCGACATGGCCGCCAGCCAGGGCGCGATTGCCGAAAAAATCAGCGAGCAGCTCAAGCCCGCGTTCACGGACTACGGTTTGTCGCTCGATACTTTCGTCGTCGAGAATCTCTCGCTCCCCGAAGAGCTTCAAAAGGCGCTCGATCAGCGCATCAGCATGAACGTCCTCGGAGACATGGGCAAATTCACGCAATATCAAGTGGCGCAAGCAATTCCGATTGCCGCTGGTAACGAAGGTGGCGGAGCAGTTGGCATAGGCGCCGGGCTTGGCGCGGGCGTCGCCATGGGCCAGGCGATGATGGACGCCGTGAAACAATCCACATCGTCCAGTCCGAGCGGCGGTGGCGCGGCACCGGCAGCAGTGGGCGCCGCTGCTTCTGGCGCTGCCTCGCCTAGCACGAAATTCTGTAGCGAGTGCGGCAAGCCCATCCCGCGCGCCAGCAAATTCTGTCCGGAATGCGGGAAGCCCCAGGCGTAGTGGTGACGCGGGCATGAGCGGAGTCGAATGGGTCGTCGAGGCCTTCGGTTGCTCATCGGACTCTCTGCGCGACCTCCGCGCGGTGGAAACGCTCTTCCATGTCATGATTCGCGGCATGAAGCTGCGCCCCGTCGGCGAAACGCAGTGGCATCAGTTTCCCGGCACTGGCGGCATCACCGGTCTTTGCCTGCTTGCGGAGTCGCACATCGCCTGCCACACGTTTCCCGAGCACAATTCGCTTTGCCTGAATCTCTTTTGCTGCGTTCCCCGCGCCGACTGGAATTTTGAAGCCGCGCTGCAGCAGCTTTTCCATGCAAGGACCGTTTCCGTAAGGCGCTTAGCGCGCCCGTATGAGGCGGCGCGCCACCAGGCGGCCAGCGACTAGAAGTTAGAGCGAGGATTTTTTTGTGCATCAGGTGAGCAGCGGACGATGACTCAGCCCGTCTCGAACTGTCCCAATTGCGGCGCAAAAATTGTCTTCCAATGGTCCAGCAGTGTTCAGACGGTTTGTCAGTATTGCAAAAGCATTCTGGTGCGCACCAACGTCGATCTCAAGAAAGTCGGCCAGGTGGCCGATCTTCCGCCGGACAGTTCGCCGATTCAACTCAACACCGAAGGCATTTATCGCAATAAGGCGTTCGTCGTCGGTGGACGCATTCTCTACGAGTACGACCAGGGCGGCTGGAACGAATGGCACATAACGATGAACGACGGCACAAGCGCCTGGCTCTCCGACGCGCAAAATGAATTCGCGATATCTTTCGCTACCAACACGGCTGGTTTGCCCGCTTCAACGCAAGTCAAGGTCGGGCAGCAATACAGCTGGAACAATCAGCACTACACCTTAACCGTGATCACACCGGCCCATTACCGCGGCGTCGAAGGCGAGCTGCCCTTCCAATATTGGGATAAGACCGACGTCACCTTCGCCGACCTTCGCAGCGAAACCGGCAAATTCGCCACATTGGATTTCAGCGATGAGCAGCCCGCACTTTATTTGGGCGAATTTGTCGAGTTCGACGATCTCAAGTTGAAAAATCTCCGCAGTTTCAAGGGCTGGTGATGAGCGCAGCTACGCCGCCACTCTCGAATCCGCCGAAGCCTCAAGCGAAGGCATTGAACTGTCCGCAGTGCGGCGCGGCCATCACTTTGCGCGCGCTGGGGCACGCCGAAACCGTGGTTTGCGAGAGTTGTCATTCCATCCTCGACGCCAAGGACCCAAATCTTCAGATCCTGCAAAAATTTGAGGCCATTGCCGGAGCGGACCGGCCGCTCATTCCTCTCGGCACGCGCGGCAAACTTCGCGGCACGGATTACGAAGTCATCGGCTTCCAGCGCCGCAGCATCCAGGTCGAGGGCATCAGCTATCACTGGCACGAGTATGTTCTCTTCAATCCTTACAAACCCATTCGCTATCTCACCGAATATAACGGCCACTGGAATGACATCAGTGTTTGCAAAGAGCTTCCTGTCACCCAGTTCGCATCGGCCAATTACCTCGGCGAGGTCTACAAGCACTTTCAGTCCTCCGACGCCACTACAGATTACGTCCTTGGCGAATTTCCCTGGCAAGTGCGCGTCGGTGAACATGCGGCGGTAGCCGAGTACGTCAAGCCGCCGCGCGTTCTCTCCGCGGAAAAAACGGCGAACGAAGTCACATGGTCCCTCGGCGAATACACCTACGGCGCGGACATCTGGAAGTCTTTCAATTTGCCAGGGAGTCCGCCGGAAGCGGTCGGCGTTTACGAAAATCAACCTTCCCCTGTCAGCGAAAATGTCAAAGGCATTTGGGCTGCCTTTCTTGCCTTTGCCATTTTCCTACTCCTGCTGATGGCCGGATTCGACGTCATCTCGAATAAAGGTACGGCGTTCGAATCCAGCTACCGCTTGAATGCCGGGGAGCCAAGAGGCGAGGCTTCTTTTGTAACTGATGTATTTAATTTGGAAGGCCGCACATCCAATGTGGAAGTCTCGACCTCCGCGGGTGTCGACAATTCCTGGATCTATCTAAATTATGCGCTAATCAATCAGGACACCGGGCAAGCCTGGGATTTCGGGCGCGAAGTCAGTTATTACCATGGCTACGATAGCGATGGTTCTTGGTCGGAAGGCAGCACGAAAGACACCGTAGTCATCCCCAGCGTACCGGCCGGTCATTATTACTTGCGTATCGAGCCAGAGGTCGATCCCAAGCATCCTCCCACGGCTTATTCGGTGCAGGTGAAGCGAGATGTCCCCGTCCTTGGCTTCTTCGGCATTGCGTTTCTCGCGCTGTTGCTTCCGGCCATCGCCATCACCTGGCGCTCCATCAATTTCGAGCGCATGCGCTGGGCCGAGAGCGATCATCCGCCCATTAAAATTGGAAATTCGGAGGAATAAACGGTGTTCAGAAAACTCTATCTCGCTTATGGAGTGTTGGTCCTCGGAGGCACTGGCTTTGCGCAGTACAACGGCTGGAGCCTCGACAGGATCAACCAGTTAAAAAATGTTCCCAAGTCCGTTCGTGATAATCCCGGCTCTTATCGTTCCGTCTACGGCTTCTATCACCATTACACCGGAGGCAAATAAGATGAACCTCGTTCCGCTCGGCAACGTCATTGCTGCACTCGTGTTCGCCTTTATCGGCATGCTCATCTTCATCATCGCGTTTGTGGTGATGGATAAGCTCACGCCGTATCATCTCTGGAAGGAAATCGTCCAGGAGCACAACATGGCGCTGGCCATTCTGGTCGGCGCGATGTCCCTCGGCATTTGCATCATCATTGCCGCCGCCATTCATTAGCTCATGGGCATTCTGCTTTTCATTTCGGTGCTGCTGGTTGCGGCATGCGGCCTCATTTATGAGTTGGTCGCGGGCACGCTGGCCAGTTATCTGGTGGGCGACAGCGTCTTCCAGTTTTCCACCATCATCGGCACTTACCTTTTCGCGATGGGCATTGGCAGCGCGCTTTCGCGCTATTTGAATCGCGGCCTCGTTTACCGTTTTGTTTGGATCGAGCTTTTGCTCGGCGTGATTGGGGGTTTTTCCTCTGCGCTCTTGATGATGGCGTTCGCCTTCACGCAGGGATTCGAACTGATTCTCTATGCCCTCGTCATTGTCATGGGCGTCCTTGTTGGCTTGGAAATTCCCCTGCTGATGCGGATCGTGCGCGACCGCTACGAGTTTCGTGACGTAATCGCCCACGTCCTTACGTTCGATTATCTCGGCGCGCTGGGTGCTTCACTGCTTTTTCCCATTCTGCTTGTGCCGCGTCTCGGGCTCGTTCGCTCCGCGATGCTTTTCGGTCTCATCAACGCGGGCGTCGCGCTTTGGACTACGTATTTGTTTTCTACGCAACTTTCCGCCACGCATGTGCTGCGCATTGCATGCATCGTAGTCCTATGCGCGCTGGGAGTCGGCATGGCGGAGGCTCGCCGCATCACCGCTACCGCCGAGGATAATATCTACGCCGACGACATCATTTTTGCCCGTGACACGCGCTACCAGCATCTCGTCCTCACTCGCTTCAAGGACGATCTTCGCCTCTTTCTCAACAGCCACCTCCAATTCAGCTCTCGCGACGAGTACCGTTATCACGAGGCTCTCATTCATCCCGGCCTCGCGGCGGTTCCGACGCCCCGCCATGTTCTCGTCCTTGGAGGCGGCGACGGTCTCGCCGTTCGCGAAATTCTGAAATATCCTCAAATCGAAAGCATCACTCTCGTCGATCTCGATCCTGAGATGACCAAACTTTTCTCCACCCATCCCATGCTCACCAAGCTCAACAACAAATCCTTCCTCTCCCCTCGCGTTCATATCGTCAACGCCGACGCTTTTCCCTGGGTCGATTCGAACACCGACAGTTTTGATTTCATCGTCATCGATTTTCCTGACCCCACCAATTATTCTCTCGGCAAACTCTACACCACTGCGTTTTATCGCGCGGCCGCGCGCCACCTCAGCGCGCAAGGCCTGATGGTTGTGCAGAGCACGTCGCCGATGTTTGCCCGCGACTCTTTCTGGTGCATCGCGCAAACCCTCAAGCAGTCCGGCCTGCAAACGTATCCCTATCACGTCTACGTCCCATCTTTCGGCGAGTGGGGATTTGTCATTGCCTCCACGCGCGAATACACTCCTCCCGTTTCACTCCCCAGCGGTCTTCGTTTCATCAACGTCGAAGGTTTGCCCGCGCTCTTTCAATTCCCTCCGGACATGGCCCCGCTTCCCATGCCTCCCAATCAACTCAATAGCCAGGTCCTCGTCCGCGCCTACGAAAACGACTGGAAGGACATCAGTCATTGAAGGTTGGACGCCGCAAGTTTCTCGGAGCCGGAAGTGCGGCACTCGTTGGACTCTCTCTCAAAACAGACCGCCCCATCGCAGGCTCGTTCGTCAACGATTCCTTCCAGATGGGCCACCTCTTGCGCGACCGCGCCTCTTTTCCTCCCGCGAAGCACGTCGAAAAATTCCCCGTCGTCATCGTTGGTGGAGGCATTGCCGGCCTGAGCGCCGCCTGGCGCCTCCGCAAACGCGGCTGCACAGATTTCGTTTTGCTGGAAATGAATCCGCAAGCCGGCGGAAACGCGCGCTGGGGCGAAAACGAAATCACCGCCTATCCCTGGGCCGCCCACTACGTCCCGGTCCCCGGTCCCAAAGCCGAATATGTCCGCGAGCTCTTCGAAGATCTCGGCGTCCTGAAAAATGGCCAATGGGAGGAGCGTTACCTCTGCTTCGCGCCGCAGGAGCGCCTTTTCCTTTATGGCCGTTGGCAGGACGGCCTCGAGCCCGCCGTCGGCCTCACACAAAAAGATCGCGACCAGTTTCAGCGTCTCGAAGATCTTTTCGCGAAGTTTCGCGCCAGCGGTGAATTCACAATTCCGCTCGAACTCGGCCGCTCGCCGAGGTTTCAAGACTTGGATCGCCTCTCTTTTTCCGATTGGCTCCAGCAGCAAGCCTGCGATTCGCGGCTCGTGAACTGGTACATGAATTACGCTTGCCGCGACGATTACGGCGCGCTAGCCAAAGACACATCCGCTTGGGCCGGCGTGCATTATTTTTCGTCCCGCGAAGCCGAAGAGAAAGGCCCGCTCACTTGGCCCGAGGGAAACGGTTGGATCACGCGCCGCCTCCTCGAACGCGTCGGCGAAAACGTCCGCACCAATGAAATAGTTCATTGCATCGCGGAAACCAAACGCGGCGTTAGCGTCTTCGCCGGCGACACCGAATTTCAATCCGAATTCGTAATCTTCGCTGCGCCCACATTCCTCGCGCCATATTTAATAGAAGACTTTACCCGCCTCAACGATTTCGTCTATTCTCCCTGGCTCACCGCCAACTTGACTCTTGAGCGCCTGCCCGATTCCCGCGGCGCTGAGCCGACTTGGGACACTGTTTTTCTCGACTCGCCCACTCTCGGCTACGTGGACGCCACACATCAAAGTCTGCGCACACACATCGACCGCACCGTCTGGACCTTCTATTGGGCTCTCGCCGACGGCACACCCGCGCAAAATCGCCAATTCCTCCTCGATAAAGATTGGAACTATTGGAAAGAAGCCATTCTTCACGACCTCGAACGCGTCCACTCCGACATCCGCCAATGCGTTTCGCGCATTGACGTCATGCGCATGGGCCATGCCATGATCCGCCCCGCCGTCGGCTCGGTTTTTTCTGAGGAACGCCGCCGCCTCACGCGCCGCAACGGCCGTCTCCTCTTTGCCAATTCCGACCTCAGCGGCATCTCCATCTTCGAAGAAGCCCAATATCACGGTGTCCTCGCAGCCCAAACCGTGCTCCGACACCTGCACGGTCATCGTTAGCTCCCTTCAATCCAAGAACCCGACCAGGGAATCCTTATACAAGTTTTTGCATCCAATCTAAATATACGTGCGTACTATATGAAGGAGTTCTCTGCTGTTTGCCAGGAAGGGAAAGATGCTGATCCAAAGAAAGCCAGAACTAACCTACGCGGACGTCACGCCTAAAGATCTCTACTTTAATCGGCGCAAATTCCTCAAAGCCATGGGCATCGCCGGAGCAGCTGCTGTTGCCGGGAAAGGCCTGCTGGATATTGTCTCCCCTTCGTGGAGCGTCTACGCAGGTGTGAAGTACCCCAATCTAATAAAGAGCCCCTTCAGCACAACGGAAAAGCCCAACACCCTCGAAGACGTAACGCACTACAACAATTTCTACGAGTTCGGCATCGACAAAACCGCCCCCGCAAAAAACGCGCAGAAATTCCGCACCTCTCCCTGGACCGTTTCCGTCGAGGGCGAAGTCAAAACCAAGCGCAAGTTCAGCATGGACGAAATCCTCAAGCTAGCTCCGCTCGAAGAGCGCATCTACCGTCACCGCTGCGTCGAAGGCTGGTCGATTGTCGTCCCCTGGATCGGTTTTTCCTTCAGCACCATCGCCAATCTCGTTCAGCCCACAGAAAAAGGAAAATATGTCGCGTTCGAATCCCTCTACGACGCCAGCCAAATGCCGGAAGCTAAATACGGCGGCATCGACTTTCCTTATGTCGAAGGCCTCCGCATGGATGAAGCCATGAACCCGCTCACGCTCCTCTGTGTTGGCATGTACGGCGACCAGCTCCCCAATCAAGACGGCGCTCCCGTCCGCATGGTCATCCCGTGGAAGTATGGTTTCAAGAGCATTAAATCCATCGTCAAAATTAAATTTGTCACTAAGGAACCGCCAACCACGTGGAATCTCGCCAATTCCCACGAGTACGGCTTCTATTCCAACGTGAATCCCAACGTCGATCATCCACGCTGGAGCCAGGCCAAGGAACGCCGCCTCGGCGAAATTCTCCGCCGCAACACGCTCATGTTCAACGGCTATCAAGACCAGGTCGCCAGCCTCTACACCGGCATGGACCTGAAGAAAAATTACTGAGGCTGGATCGAAGCGTGCCCTCGTTTCTAGCCAACAAGTGGACCAAGCCCCCGGTTTTTCTGCTCTGCCTCGTGCCCCTTGGCATCCTAGTCGGGCGCGCCCTCACCGCAAATCTCGGTGCCAATCCCGTCGAGTTCATTCAGCACGCCACCGGCGATTGGACCCTTCGTTTCCTCATTTTCACTCTCTGCATCACTCCGCTCCGCAAACTCCTCAAGCTCCCCGACCTGATCCGCTTTCGCCGCATGCTAGGCCTCTTCGCCTTTTTCTACGCCTGCCTCCACTTTCTCACCTACCTCGGCGCGGACCAATCCTTCGACTTGGCAGCCATCGGGAAAGACGTCGCCAAGCGCCGCTTCATCACGGTAGGTTTTGCCGCCTTCGTGCTTCTGATTCCGCTAGCCATCACTTCAACCGCGGGCTGGATTCGCCGCTTAGGCGGACGCCGCTGGCAAATGCTCCATCGAGCCATCTATATCAGCGCAATATGTGGTGTGATTCACTACTACTGGCTGGTAAAATCCGCGGTCTTGCGTCCGCTAACCTACGGCGCAATCGTCGCCGTCCTGCTGCTCTGGCGTCTGGGCGATTGGCTAATCCGCCGCAGCCGCAAAATCGCTCCCGCCCCAAAAACGCAGCGCGTACCTGCCAACGGTTAGTGCACGAAGTATAAAAATCCGAATAATCCCAGCTTGGTGGGTTTTGTGGAAGTGGTGCTTGCCCTACCCAGTTGTCTAGTGAACAGCAGTCGTGTTCCCGCCGCCACCCGGTGTAGTCAATTCGCCGAATTCCAATCCCCAAAAGCGCGGCGCCGGCGTCAAAAACTCCACGCCAATCCTCTGCCCCTTTTCGCAAGGCTCTCCCTGATACACCACGCGGCACTCCTGGTCTTCCAACGTTTCCGGGTTTGTCAAAACGAGCATTTCGCCGTTATCAATCTCGTGCTTCAGCAGCAGCAACCCGCCGTGTGCGTTCACAACCACAGTCTCGCAGGCCTCTTTGAATTTCTTTCCGTTGTGCGCGCGGCCCTGCGCCTGCACCCTCATCTTGTGGAAGGCGCGCCCGCTGCGCCTGTGTGTTGGAGAGGTAGTTCCGTTCATACCGTCATCATCGGCTGCTTTGGCAAACACCGTCCACTGGCCGACAGGACAGGTGTTCCCCACATACAACCGGCCTCGGCTATGCGGCTGGCCGATTAACGGGAAACAAAGGAGCGTGGTTCATCGCTCTACCTCCACTTTGCGTTGCGGGTTTCCTGCAATGAATCAAATTATTAGAGCGTATTGCACAACCCATCTAAGTTATTGATTCTATTAGGCCGAAACCCGGTTGTGCAACAGCTTCTAGGAAGTCAAATCAACGGCTGCGGGTGTCTATAGGGGAGTGTGCGGTAATTTTCGCCGATCCTATTTCTCGGTTCACCAACAGAGCGTTGGCTCCGTTCCAAATAAGCTGCATTCCTGCAAGAATGGCGATGGCTGCCACGACGGCTTTGAGCCTGCGCGCCGGGACGACCCGCGCGAGGGCGCATCCTAGGAGCACTCCCGGTAGCCCGCCCGCGAGGAGTTGCATAAGTACCGGCGTATTGATCGCCCCAAATTTCCAATGGAACGCCCCGCCAATCACCGCCAGCACCAATCCGAACACAAGGTCCGTCCCAACAACTTGCGGTGGTGTCATCTCGGAATAGTTCAATAACAACACCGTGCCGAGAGCGCCGGCGCCGGCCGAGGAGAATCCTGCTTCAACTCCAATGGGGAGTGCCAGCCACGGCAGCCAGCCCGAATTTTTTCGCGCGAAACTCGGATTTTGAACGCGGGGAACAAAGGTAATGATGGAAGACACTGCCAGTACGGTTCCCAGCACAATGACGACGATGGGATTTCCCGCTTCTCGTCCCAAAATTCGAAGCACCAATGTGCCGATCAACAGGCCGGGAACCGCCCCTTGCAACAGTAGCCACAGATAGCGTCCATGAAAGTGTTTCGCGAGCAGATAGAACGGCGCCGCCACCAGACGCAGCGCACCCGCAAACACGAACGCTGTTCCAACCGCTTCACCAGCAGGCATGCCGGCAAGCAACACCAGCGCAGGAACGGTATAGCTGCCGCCACCGATTCCAGTCAACCCTACAGCGGTGGCAATCAAGAATCCGAGCAGGATGTTCATCTTTCTGCTCGGGTGGAGAAAGTATGAATTCCGCACTCCAGCTTCGTTCCGCCCCACCGCCCGGATCTGGGATTATTGGGATCAGATGGCAGTGCGGTGCACGGCTGGCAGCCGATGCTCAAATATCCTTCGTCGTATTGCGGCAGATAAGAGATTCCGTTCGCATTCGTGTACTGCCACACCCGCTCCCAGTTCCAATCGGCCAGCAGACTCACTTTCCACAAAGTCTTCCCGGTCGGCAGGCGGTGTAGTTCGACCTTCTTCAGATTCTTACGTGTCGGCGATTGTTCTCGCCGCAATCCCGTGAACCAAACGTCAAACGGTTCAAGCGCGCGCATCAACGGTTCGACTTTGCGCAGTTCGCAGCACCGCGTGGGCTCGCTGCGGTACAGAATGCCGAACGCTGATTCCTGTTCCGCGACCGTTTGCGTGGGAAGCACGTTGACCAGATTGAGCGACCACTGCTTCGTCATTCGATCGCGATATTCGTAGGTCTGCGGAAAGTGATAGCCCGTGTCGAGGAACAGCACCGGCAAATTTGGTACTCGCTTCACGAGGAGATGCGCCACTACCATGTCTTCCGCTTGAAAGCTGCTGGTCAGGCAAACGCGTGCGCTCTGGTTCGCCGTGAGCACGGCTTCGCGCGCTTGCTCGGGTGCAAGACTCTCCAATTCCTCAGCGATGCGATCCACTTCCATTTAATTCACTTTTTCCTGAGTGTCTTGCGGCTTCGTAAACCGCAAAGAGTCTGCCAGCGCCAGGGCGCGCCGGAAGAGTTCTTCCTCGTTGGCGTTTTCGTTTTCCCGAAAGAGGTTGAACAACCGTGGTTTTCCTTCCGAAGCGAGCCGCTGTTTCGTCTCATTATCGAGGGCATCTCCAGAGTAAATAGAAACGCCTCCCATCCTTTGCGCCGCCCGGACCGCGGCGAAGAACGCGTATGGCGATGCTTCGTCATCGTTTAGATGCAACACCTCGAATCCTTGCTCGAAAAGGGCGCGCTCCAGCCGCGAGGCAAGAGCAGGCTGATTCTCCAATAAGAAGGTTGCAGGATAGTGTCCGTGGCGTTCGTAGCGCTCTTGTGCACTGACGCGTCTCTGCGCCGTCTCCATCGATGCGAGTTCTGGTCCCGCCAGCCTTTCTCGATCAAGTAAATCTTCCTGGATCATCCCGGCGCCCACAGTGGCGTTAGAGACCGCGTCAATCAGGATGAAACTGCCCGTTGCCCGATTGCTGGCATAGGGATCAAAGAAAAGCGGAATGTGAGCTTCAAATTCGACCGAGGCAATATCGTTCATGTTCAGCTGCGTTACCTGTTCCTGCTCGAACGTATTGACGTTCACGCGATGGCGAATCTGCAGCGCGCGAATTTTTGTTTGGCGGGCCGTATGCTTCACGAGATACGTCCGGTTCACTTCCAGCGGAGTCTCGTGCAGCCAAACCACCATTGCGCGGAATCTTTTCGACACTCGTGGGCCATTCTCGACCGACACCAGCATGTCTCCGCGGCTGAGATCGATCTCATCTTCCAGCTGCAAGGTCACCGACATCGGAGCAAATGCCTCTGGCAGATCGCCGTCGTAGCTCACGATCGAGCGCACACGTGTTTCCCGTCCGGACGGCAGCGCCAGAACATTGTCACCGGGGCGAATGACTCCACTCGCAACACGCCCGGCAAATCCCCGGAACTTGGCATCGGGGCGAATCACGATTTGCACCGGGAATCGTAGACTTTCCAGGGCGTCGCGCGCGGCCAGAGGAATGCTCTCCAAGTGCTCGAGCAGCGTCGGCCCCCGATACCAACTCGTCCGCTCGCCTCTCTCGACGATGTTGTCGCCCTCAAGCGCGCTGATCGGCACGCACTTCGCGCGCGCGATTCCGAGTTGTCTCGCCAGTAGCAGAAAATCGCGTTCAACATCCAAAAACGTAGCTTCCCGGTAATCGATGAGATCCATCTTGTTCACCGCAGCAAGGACATTGGGTATCCCCAGCAGCGAAGCGATGAACGCATGCCGACGTGTCTGAGGAAGGATGCCCTTCGTGGCATCAACGAGAATCACCGCAAGATCCGCCGTGGACGCACCGGTGGCCATGTTGCGCGTATACTGCTCGTGGCCTGGGGTATCCGCGATGATGAATTTCCGCCGCGAAGTCGCGAAATAACGGTAAGCCACATCGATGGTGATGCCTTGCTCTCGTTCCGCGTGCAAGCCATCCGTCAAAAGAGAAAAATCGATGGGCCCCGAGGAACGGTTGATACGGCTCCTTTTCACCGAGGCGAGTTGATCTTCGTAGACGGCTTTCGAGTCGTGGAGTAGCCGCCCGATTAGCGTCGATTTCCCGTCATCGACGCTTCCTGCCGTCGTGAATCGAAGAAGCTCCATCTCCGCACTGTGCCCGAGGAGGTCCTCGACGGTTTCGTGCGGTCTTTCCTGTGTTGTGGAGATCACTAGAAATAGCCCTCCCGCTTTTTGAGCTCCATCGACCCCTCTTCGTCGTGGTCGATCGCACGGTTCTCGCGCTCCGAGCGTCGAAACGACGCCATTTCTTCCACTATTTTCATCACGGAGTCCGCTTCCGAACGGATTGCTCCCGTGCACGGAACGCATCCGAGCGAACGCATCCGGCACTTCAGCATGACCGTCTTTTCGCCAGGCAATAGTTCCTTTGCGTCGTGGATCAATACGATCGAGCCGTTTCGCAGCACCACTTCACGTTCTTTGGCGAAATACAGGGGAACAATGGGAATATTCTCCGCCTGGATGTAGATCCACACGTCGAGTTCCGTCCAATTCGACAGTGGAAAAACTCGAATGCTTTCTCCTTTGTCTATCCGGGAATTGAAAATATTCCAGAGCTCCGGCCGCTGGTTTTTTGGATCCCATTGTCCCAACGGATCACGGAACGAATAAATTCTCTCTTTGGCTCGCGATTTCTCTTCATCCCGCCGCGCTCCTCCAAACGCCGCGTCGAAGTTCCCTTCGGCAAGTGCGTCGAGAAGCGATTTGGTTTTCAACAGCCCGCAGCACTTTTGTGTTCCCAGCGAGAAGGGATTGGCTCCCGCGTTCAGGGCCGCCTGATTTTTGTGGACGATGAGTTCCGCGCCAATCTCCCGCGTGTACGCGTCCCGAAACTCGATCATCTCGGGAAATTTATAGCTGGTATCAACATGCAACAGAGGGAACGGAATCTTGCCCGGGAAAAACGCCTTCTGCGCCAGACGTAGCATTACCGAGGAGTCTTTACCGATCGAATAGAGCATCACCGGGCGCGCGAATTCAGCCGTTGCCTCCCTCAGGATGTGGATACTCTCCGCCTCCAGCGCCCTCAGGTGGTTCAATCGCCGAGGCGCAAGCATCGCTGGCCTCCTGCCGTTGGCGGGTGCCGCAGCCAATTCAGAAAACGAGACTCCCGATATGTGCGCCATGGATCTCCGTTTACAAATAAAAAACCCACCTGCCAGAGTTTCCAGCGGTGGGTCGGCTACAATCTTGTAGTAAAAGGCTTTCTAGATAGCTTGCTTTTCACCCATACAAGACACAGCGGCCCTCGCCGTCATTTGGGAATGACAACAACAGGCAGCGGTCGTTAGAGTGAAGCGAGTCACAAGAAGAAATGATACCCAATACCCTTAGACGTTTCAAATCACCTTTATGCTTTTGAACTATCAGTTATTTCGATGAGTGGAAGCCTAGTTTGGTTACCGCCCAGCGTCGCCGTTCGCCAAAACTTCCGAAGGCCTTGAATCGTCCCTCCCTCTCCGTATTCTCTTCATTTCAAAGCGTTTTTGATTTTGCCGAGAGACAACTGCTCGCGTCTGGCACATTCCGGCATATAGTCGGCAACTCGATCACTATCCAAAAACAGCGTTCGAGGAGAGCAAGTCATCCGACACTGACGCGAAACGAACCGGTCGAATTTCCCCAGGATTGAGTTAGAATCCTCCCCAATGCGCTCCCTTCTGATCACTGGTGTCCTTTTCGCAACTCTCGCCGCCCAAACACCCATGCCGCGGAACATTGCCGTGTCCCGCTCGTTTGGGAACCCCGGCCAGGTTGGACTATTTATCGCTGCATCCGACGGCACCGACGAACGTCCGCTGCTCAATTCGAAGGATTCCGATTACGATCCGGTATGGGCTCCGGATGGATCATCCATCGTCTTTACTTCAGATCGCGCTGGATCGGCGGATCTTTTTCGCATCAGACCAGATGGCACTGGCCTCGAACGACTGACTACTGATCCGGCCTACGATGATCAGGCGGCGTTCTCTCCCGATGGCAAACAACTGGTTTTCGTTAGTACTCGCGGCGGAGGAACGGCGAGGCTTTGGACGATGAATCTCGCGACGCGAGGCGTGGAGGCCCTAACTTCAGAAAAGGGCGGCGACTTCCGGCCTTCGTGGTCTCCCGATGGCAAGTGGATCGCGTTCTCTTCCAGCCGCGATCACAATGCGCCGTTTGCTCATGGGCGTTGGGAGCGCCTTCAGTTGGCCGATATCTATATCATCCACCCGGACCGATCAGGGCTCAAAAAGATCCCCGAAAGCGGCGGCTTCTGCGGAAGTCCTAAATGGATGCCGGATAGCCGGCGCGTCGTGGCTTACTGCATGACGGCGGAACAGACGCTCGGGACTCGTCTGGCAAACATCGCGCCCGGTAATGACACGAAATTGGTTTCGATCGACATCGACACGGGAGTGTCCGCCGATCTACCCACCGGCCCGGGAGTGAAAATCAATCCCTCTCCGCTTCCCGGAAATGAGATCGGCTATGTGAGAAAGGACAAGGCGGATCCGGGCGGCGGCATCTACTACATAAGTGGCAAGCGCGGACCTCGCGGCGACATCCGAACTGCGTCGTGGTCGCCCGATGGCAAGCGCGTCGTCTTTCATAAGCGCCTCACGGTGACGCTGCCCGCGCTTACGAAAACCTTCACGGTCAATCCGAACTACGAATTGAGCCTGACAGGGACATATATACCCGCATTTAGTCCTTCCGGTGACCGGTTCGTCACAAACAGCCGCCCCTCGCCCAATCCCTTCGGGGCGAGCCTCTTTGTCACAACGGTTGCAACGGGACAGTCCGCAGCCATCTATCAGGACAAGAACCGAAATGTGCTCGCCGGGCAGTGGTCGCCACAAGGCGACAAGATCATCTTTGGCATCGGGGCGTTCGGAGCGTTCTTCCAAGGCTTCCATGAATTGTTTCTCAAGCTCGGCGATCGCGTCGAGGGCGGAGCGCAAATCGCGATTATCAACCCTGACGGGACGGGCTTTAGGGAACTGACCTCAGGCTCCGGGAACAGTGCGTTCCCATCGTTCTCCCCGGACGGCCATCGCTTCGTTTATCGCGCATTCGAGAAGGATGGGTATGGTCTGCGCATCATGGACCTCGAAACGAAAGGTGTCACGGTCCTGACCGACGCATATGACAACTTCCCGCTGTGGTCACCACGCGGCGACCTGATCATGTTCGCGCGGTTAGTCGATGACGCATACGAGATTCACACCATCAAACCCGACGGGACGGGCCTGAAGCGCCTTACGTTCACGCACGGCAACGAAGCTCACATGGCTTGGTCACCGGATGGAGAGTCGATCGCATTTGCCAGTTCCAGAATGGGTTTCAAGGATGAAGGGGTTTACACGGATGCGCCGCAGCCCTACGGCGAACTGTTCGTAATGCGGTACGACGGAACCCATGTCGAACAAATCACGGACAACCAATGGGAAGACGGGACTCCCGCCTGGCGACCTATGGCCGTGCGGCAGCTGGCCCTTCAGAAATAACACGGTTGCCTTACTTGCTAGGACTGCTATCCCTTGAATGGATCCTGCCGCTTCCAGAAGGATTGTCGGCAATTCGGAAATTGAGATCGCTTCCTGCGTAAGTTCCGGACAAGCCGTCAGTCGCTCTTAATTGGCAACCTCCAACTTCCCGCAATGAGACTGGACCTCTGGAGCAGAGCCGGGTTGTTCCTAATAATCCAATCTCGCATCGTTGATAGAGGGTGGGAATGAAACTTGCAGGCGAGCACGGTTGAGCGTAGCTTCATAAGAGTGTTGGGCATGCCGTGACTTCGATTGCGTCCAAAACTTGGGACATGCTGCGGCTCATCCGCCACGGCGGTCCTGCGCTCTGTAACGTCGCCGTTACGAACTCCTGCAATGCAGCCTGCGATTTCTGCAACTTTGCCCGCGGCAAAGTGGCTTCCCGCGACTTGCGCTGGATTGACGCCGATCAGTTCGGTCGCGCCCTGGATATTCTGCACAAACGCGGGGTTCGCTATGTCAGTTTTTTTGGTGGGGAAACTCTACTCCACCCGCGTCTCGCCGACATGATCGAGATGTCGGTCGCAAGAGACATGGGTCCTGCCGTCATTACAAACGGTTGGCTCCTCTCGACGCAGCTAGAGCGACTCGCAGCCGGCGGTCTCAAGACCGTGTACATTTCCATTGACGCTTCCGAGATGGACATCCACGAAGATAATCGCGGCCTTAAAGGTCTCGGTGAGCGTATCCGCGCGGCCACGGCGCGGATGCCGGGCTTAGGTATGACAGCACTCGCCCAGGTAACCATGAGCAAATTGATCGGCGACTACCGCGCGCTCGTGCCGTTACTACGCAGCCTCGGATTTTCTGCCGTCGCTTTCTCCTATCCCCAACAGGCGCGGCTTGGCTCTTCCTCCCTTGCTTGGTCCTCTGACTCGCGTCTTGTCAGCTTCGAATCCACCGAGCTGGTCGAAGCCTTCGACGCCGTCGATGACTTGCGCAGCGTGTTTCCCGTAAACAATCCGCGAGCCTCGGTCGCCGACATGAAGCAGCACCTGCGCGGGCAGCCGGAGCGGTTCGTTTGTTATGGTGGCTACAAGAGTTTTTACATGGACTGGAACTATGATATGTGGCGTTGCGATGCCTGGGACAAACGTATGTGTTCGGTGTGGGAGTTTGCGGAAGCCCCGCTGATTCGCGATGGCTGCACCGCGTGCATAGCCGACTGCTACCGCGATTCCAGCGTCATGCTGCATTTCGCGGTCTCGCTGGGCGATGCAATCGACCGACTGGGAGAGGGACGTGTGATTGCCGCGCTAAAGACTTTGGCGACAGGACGCAACATCACTTCCATGCGGGCCATCGTCGAAAACGCTGGCGTCCTTTCGGGACTCGCGAAACTCGGCTGAGCCCCCCGGCCTACGCTTGCGTGTTGGTGGCGACCGTACCTTGCCATTTATCAACGCCCCATTGGGCTCTCCTCGCCCCGTCCGCTTGTGCCCAGGGCGGGCCCGGCCCTAGAATAGGAATCAGCAGCCGAGCGCAGTTTTGCAAGTCCGCACTCATTCCGCTGCACATACATTCGCTTCATGTTTCGTTTGATTTAATTTGAAAGGACTCATAGCCCCCGAGAGCTCCTCTTATGAACCTTGCTGAATTTATAGAAGGTAATCGCGACAAGCATTTGGCGGAGCTGTGCGAATTTTTGCGAATCCCGAGCGTCAGCGCCAAGAGCGAACACAAACCGGACATCGAACGGGCCGCCCGCTGGGTCGCGGACAATCTTCGCGCCGCTGGATTCCAGAAAATTGAAATCGTTCCCACCAATCTCCATCCCCTCGTTTATGCCGAGTCTCTCGAAGCTCCCGGCAAGCCCACCGTCCTCTTTTACGGCCACTACGATGTGCAGCCCGCCGAACCGCTTGACCTTTGGACTTCGGCCGCGTTCGAACCCACCGTCCGCAACGGCAATCTCTTCGGCCGCGGCACTGCCGATGACAAAGGCCAGGTGCACATACATCTGAAAGCCCTTGAATCCATCCAGAAAGTGAACGGAAAGCTCCCCATCAACGTAAAAGTGCTGATCGAGGGCGAAGAGGAAGTCGGCAGCGTCAGTCTCTGGGATTACGTGCAAAAAAACAAAGAAAAGCTCAAAGCCGACGCGCTCGTCGTTTCCGATACGTCGATGCTCGCGAAGGGCGTGCCTTCGATCACCTACGGATTGCGTGGATTGAATTACTACCAGATCGAACTCACCGGTCCCGCGCGCGATCTCCATTCCGGAGTGTACGGCGGCGCGGTCCCCAATCCCCTGACGATTCTCAGTGAATTATTCGCCAAGCTTCACGACAAGAATTTCCGCGTCACTGTTCCGGGCTTCTACGATAAGGTCGCGAACATTTCCGCGCCCGAGCGCAAAGCGTTGAATGCGTTGCCCTGGAAGAAAAAAGCTTTCGAAGAAGCCGTTGGTGCGCCTGGCTACGCGGGCGAAAAAGGTTCTTCCATCGTTGAACAACTCTGGACGCGCCCAACCTTCGAACTGAACGGAATGTGGGGCGGGTACCAAGGCGAGGGCGCCAAGACGGTCATCCCTTCGAAAGCCTACGCGAAATTTTCCACGCGTCTCGTTCCCAACCAGGAACCGCACACTATTGCGCAGCTCGTCGAAAAACACATTCGCAAACTGTTGCCGAAGACAGTCAAGTGCAAGTTCGAAGTCCTCAGCACCGGCAAGCCGTGGGTAGCTCCGTTCCACGCGCCAATTTTTAAGATCGCTCAAGGCGCGCTCGAAAAGGGTTTCGGAAAAAAAGCCGTCTTCATTCGCGAAGGAGGCTCCATCCCTTTCGTCACGCAAATGCATGACACCTTCAAAGTTCCCTGCGTGCTCCTCGGCTTCGGTCTCCCGGACGAAAACGCCCATGCTCCCGACGAACACCTCTCCCTCGAAAACTATTTCGGCGGCATCAAAGCCATCGCCCACTTCTACATCGATCTCGCCGCCCTTTAACCGGACGCGCTACTAGAAGCCATCTCATAAATGGCTTGGCCCTGTCTAAATGGCCGCTTTTTCAAGGACTTTGGCGACCCCCAGGGCATTTATGAGATAGGTTCTAGTGCACCAGTTGCCAAATCATTCGAAGGCTTTCGTTTGGCTGTTCGAACGCTCCAGCTTCGTCATTCGAATGGGCCAAATTCGAAGCCATCCCACTTTCCAGGCCGTTCGAATGCGATGAACGCGTGGGTTACGCGCGTTTTTAACGGTCATTCTTGGGTCGCTCGCAGAAAATTCGCATTTTTCCAGCCTTTTTTGCGGTTTTTCCTTGCGTTCTCTTGTTACCTTGGCTATAGTGCGCAACGGCCCGGGTTTTTCCGCAGCAAAACAGGGGTTTTTCGCTCGCGGCCTGCCCCACTGTTCGGGGTGGAAAGAAAATACAGGAGGATAAGCAGACTAGATGGCAGCCAAGCCAATGAGCAAGAGCAAGATCGTGTCGCACATCGCCGAGAAGTGCGGCACACCCAAGAAAACCGCAGTGCTCTTTTTCGAAGAGCTCTTTAAGCTCGCGGTAAAGGAATGCAAGGGCGGTGCGGGCAAGTTCGTTATTCCGAACATCGGCCGCGCCGTGAAAGCGCACCGCAAGGCGCGCATGGGCCGTAACCCTCAGACGGGCGAAGCAATCAAGATCAAGGCCAAGACCGTAGTTCGCCTGCGTCCGGCGAAGGCGTTCAAGGACGCCGTACTGAAGTAAATTCTCTGCTTCGCAGGGAAGAGGCCCGGACACAGCGCCGAAGAATCGGCTGGCGGCCGTACCTAATTTTTGCGCATCGCCGCTTCGGACCGCGCTAGGTGCTTGGGCGGGTGTCCCAGTAGAGTTTGCCCCCGATGGCCTGAAGTGATCAGGCTGTCGGGGGCTTTTTTATTGCCGCGAAACCCAATCACGCTCGCAATATTGCGGACGCTCGCGAAATTCCAAACATGCTCGTTAAATTCTAAGCACGCGAGAGGCGATCGTTCGAAATGAGCTAGAGCGTTTTCACGTAGGCGATGATGTCCTTGATCTGTTGTTCGTCCAGAACATCTTTGAACGGCGGCATCAGCGAGTCGCCGTTTTCGATCCAGGTCTTCAGCGTCTCTTCGGTGAACTTGTTGTTGTTCACGGTAAACGTGCCGCGCTTGGAAATTCCTTTTAGTCCGGGGCCGATTTTTTTTGCGTCGCTATCCGCAAAATGGCAAATGCCGCATTTCTGGTCGAACACTTCCTTGCCTTTGGTCGCTGATCCCGATGATTTGCCAGTCGCGGCTTTTTTCGGATGCGTCTTTGCCGGCGGATCCTGCGCCAAAACCGCCACGGACACTCCCAATAACGCGATCCCAAGAACCAGATAATTTCGCTTCACGTCTCCCCCTTCGTGTTCAAGTGCAAGCGTTGCTGACTACAAATGCTTTTGAGTCGGAGCGCCTATGCGTGCAGAGTGCGCTCCCATCTTCTCTTTTTATGGCTGTAATTTCCACTCCCGGCGAAACCCGGCACAAAGTACAGGTTCACCCTGTGCACGGATGGGACTCTCGTACTTTTGACGCCCTCCAAACCGTGTGTTAACAATTTACACCATGAGCCAGGAAACCCTCACGCGGGCGTGGGAAATCCTTCAAGACGCATATCAAGCGCAAATGGAAGGCGATTACGACCGGGCTGTGGAGCTCTATCAATCCTCGCTCGAACTGCACCCAACCGCCGAGGCCTACACGTTTCTCGGCTGGACCTACCATTTTCAGGGCCGCATCGAAGACGCGATTGCCGAGTGCAAGCGCGCGATCGAAGTGGATCCGGAGTTCGGCAATCCTTACAACGACATTGGCGCGTATCTGATCGAACTGCACCGCTTCGATGAAGCGATTCCGTGGCTCGAACGCGCCATCGAAGCGCGCCGTTACGAGCCGCGTCATTTTCCTCACTACAACTTGGGCCGCGCTTATCTCGGCAAGGAGATGTATGCGCGCGCGATGAAATGTTTTCAAGAGGCGCTCGAAGTTGAGCCGCGGTATTCGCTCGCGCGGCAGGCGCTTGCTTCGCTCCGCCGCTTGGTGAATTGAGAAGCGGTGACTGGTGATTCGTGACTGGTGACTGGTGAAAACCTGGCATCATACTTTCTTCCCTCTCTTAGTTCGGATTATCTTTTGACCGCGTTCTTTCTCCAAATTGAAGACGGGCACGGCGTGCCGTGCCCCTACGCGGACTCCTTGGGTTTGACGGCGCGATCGTAAATCCAGAGGAGCAGAGCGGTGGCGAAGCCTACGGCGCTGATGGCCCACCAGGCGCGCTCGGGATGGTGCGCGACTTCGCCGAAGTGATGCATCATCGTGCCGCCGAACCAGCCGCCTACCAGTGAACCGATTCCGATGGGAAGAAATGCAAAGCCCATGTACGTGCCTTGCTGGCCGGGAGGCGCTAGTCGCGAGATGTACGCGTAGTAAGGCGGCTGCTGAATGATTTCCCCGAGAGCCAGCACGGCGATCGAAACCACCGCTCCTATCACCGTTTGCCAGAACGCCAGGACCAGCCACGACATGGAGGAAATGACGGTGCCGAGAATGACGGCGCGGAACGGTGGAATTTTTCGGGCAAGATAGTTGACGATAAATGTGAGGCAGACAACGATGGCCGCATCGGTGATGAGGATGAGCTCGACGTGGGCGTTGGGATTGACGTAGGTGTGGATGTAGCCAGGCAGGCTGGTGTATTGCTGCCAGAAGACGATCCAGTAGCCGGTGAAGATGAGAAGGAAAATGAGAAATTGCGGCGGCCAAAGAACGGCGCGAAAATTGCGCACGACTTGAAGCAGACTCGGCGCTGGCTCGTCGCCCGGTTTGCGGGGATCGCGGAAGAAAAAAAGGATAAGGAAAAACATGGCGAAAACGCTGAGCGCGGAAATGCGAAATACTCTTTCGAGGCCAAAGTGGGTGTGCGCCCAATTCGCGACGAAGGGGCCGGCGGTGCCGCCGATGTTCACCATGGTGTAGTAGATGGAGTAGCCGAGGGTGCGAACATTTGGCTTGGAAGCCCGAGCGGTGGTGCCGACGACGCATGGTTTTACAAGCGCAATGCCGAGCGCTGGAAGAATCAGGATGACGCCGACGAAGACGCTGAGCGGAACCGCTCCACGAACCGGCGCGAGCCAGGACGCGCCGATCGAACCGATCAGGAAATACGCCGCAGCCAAGATGAGATAAGCCATCGAGAGAGCGCGGCGAAAGCCGAGCTTGTCCGCGACGGCTCCACCAAAAATCGCCAAGAACCAGACCATGCCTCCGAAGAGGCCGGTGAGCGTGCCGGTCTGCTCGGTGGAGAAGTTCAGTTTTTCCTGGAGGTAGACGGCCAGCGAGGAGAACGCGCCGTAGTAGGAGAGGCGCTCGAAGATTTCGCTGACGTTGGCGACCCAGAAGGGACGCTCGAAGCCGTCGCGGATTTCCTGGAGCCGTTGCGTGGCGCTCATCGTTTCTCCCGAGTGAAATGGGCCCCCTGATTGGAGTGCGGGGATTGTACTTGAAGAGTTGAGAGTCGAAGGTTGAAAGTTGAAGTATTGAGAAGAGCGGGGAGAGCCCCGCCCCCCTGTGGGTTTTCTCGTAAGTGCGGATTCTAAAGGACTTTAAGTCCTTTGTTTTGGAAGTGTTCATTCTAAAAGAGTTACGGGTGGATTTTGCGGAAGTGCGGATTCTAAAGGGCTTAGTGGCGATCGGGCTTTTTTCACGGCAGGCGAGGCGGGGTCGGTGCGTGGCTAGGGCGAATGGGGATTTTAACACTGAGGACACAGAGTCCACGGAGGTCAGAGGGAGGGCAGAAAAAGCGGGCGAAGGGGCGGGTGATGGGGTGGGTGTCGAGCCAAACATAAAATATTATAGCATGAGTAGTTACCAGTTGTCAATAAAATTGTTGTTTACTGAGTAGGTCATTCGAACGAGGAGGCGCGGATTCGAAGGAGAGTGGCGGAAGTCGAGATGTTTGAGGGAGTTGGCGGGATTGAGACGGTTTGGTGAGACTGTGGAAATGTGTGGAAAAGTCAAAAGCACGCGGTGAATCAGTAGCGCATTCCGAGCAGTCCGCCTTTTTCCCCCTCGTCTGTGAGCTCGATTCGCACGAAAGGCTGGAGTGAGAAGCCTTCGGTGAAATCGTTTTGGGGAATAGCGTCGGAGTTGAGGCAGCAGATGTATTGGAATCCTTGTGTATCCGCTGTTTTCGCGGCCAGTTCCAGGGCGTGGGCTTTTTGGCGCTCATCGACATCTGCGAAGATTGTACTGTCATGGATCAGGAATCCGGGGCCGCTATGCTTTCCGGCCCATAGAGTGGCAAGCGTTAGGTCATAGAGGAACACCTTCATCTGTTCGACGCCTTGGCTGTCTTGGCGTTCAATCTCGACATTAAACTTGTATCCGCCCTCAACAACATCAACGACTAGCTCTCCGGGTCGACTGTACAAAGCTTGGGAAAATCCGTTGAAAAGCGAAATCGCCTTCTCCCGCTCAGCACGCCGTTCCTCGTAGAATGAGCGCGCCAGGATCTGCAGTTGTTCCCGCTCGATCCGCGTCCGAGACTTGATCTCTTCGATCCGCTTGAGATTTGAGATCTTCTGGTTCACCTCGTTGAGTTTTGCGATTCCCTCGTTTTGCAGTCGTTGCATCTCAGCATACTCGGCCAGGGCGCCGTGAGTATTCAGGACTGATAGCAGGTTGGCCCGCTCATCGCTCCTTTTGCGGAGTTCTTCGCTTCGTTCCGAGATTGCTTGGCTGAGTCGTGAGGTTTCCGTCTCCAAGAAGGCCCGGCGATTTACGATCACTTTATCGTGAAATGCCTGGACATCCTCAAGCCGTTTCCGGACCCCGCTCGGCCAGCCCACTCCTGCCTCTTGGTAAACCTTGACCAGCTTGTCCGCTTCCGGGGGCCGCTCCTGAACTAAGCTCTCCTGGTAAAATGAGAGCATCGCTCGGTCTGTTGCGTTCTCCTGATTGAGCTGGCGGATGGCGCTTTGAAGTACGTTAGCTTGGTCCTGGTATTCCTGATATTGCGGGTGAACGCGGAAGGTACGCAATTGTTCTGCGCGACGCGCCACGAGTTCTTCGAGCCGGACTTTTTGAGATTCTAGCTCGCCTACCGTTCCCAGGAGGTCCGGGAACGCACCGGACTTGATTGCCAAACGAAGTTGACTAACGACCTGCTCTTGGTCTTTTAGCTTCTGGAGCTTTGACGGGTACTCCCAGGAAAGGCCTAAAAGGAACGCGTTATTAACCTGCTTGTCCCAGTCTTTCTGTTTGCGGAAATGCTCAAAGGGAGTCGAAAAAGCGTCACGGCCTCGACGAACAAAGTAAGAAAACAAACTGCGGAAGGTCGGCTCATAGGAGTCGGTCTTGGCTTGAGCCGGCAGATCAAACATCAGCCAGCCGAGGAGTTCGGTCCATTGCGCTATTGAGAAAAGGAATGCACCTGTCTCGGCGTCCTTCTTCGGCTTGATCGGCCAGTCCTGGAAGTCGCCCTCAAGAATCACTTTGCGAGGGTTCGCGGTGTTCCGGCTGACTCTATATCGCTTCCCTCGCAGATCCAACTCAATCGTGAACGTCCAGCCCCGAAGCTGGCGCGCCGTCAGTCGATTTTGCTTGTTCGCTGAGGATCCCAGACAGAAGTGAACGATTTCGACGAAAGTAGTCTTTCCGGCTCCGTTCCGGGAATCCTTGTCGGTGGCTGCCTGAGTCCGGGTAGCGAGCACCACATTGAAGCCAGGGCTGAACTCAATGTTTCGGAAGTTCGGCTGGTCACAGCTAATCGAGTGGATCATTCCGCATTCTTTCGCAAATTCTCCCCCGCAAGCTCCAATGCGCCAAGCGCAAAAAGAAAGCTGGCGGCAAGCGTGAACTGCTCAAACGAAGTCTGACCGTTCTGGAGCCTCAACTGTTCCCATGTGGCCGAGACAGTGCGTGGGCGATTGTTGAGGATTTGCAGAATTTCTCCTCCCACGGCTAGAAGGGAACGGTTCAGCGGCAAGTGCTTGTTCGGCAGTACCATCGCGATCACCAATCAGTGTTGGAAGACGTCACATAGCTCAAAATAGTGAGTGACGATCCCCGCCGCCGCCCAGAAGAACTTGGGCTTCAGGCTGTGTTCGCCCAGTACGTATTCTATAAGATTGCCGAAGATCGCGTCGGGATCGTCCGCCGGAACAGCAAGCTCGGCGTACTTCCTCGCAAGCTCTGTAGCAATCCCCTGCGAAAAGGCTGGGTCCGGCATGCTTGTGACGAACTTCGAGACTAGCTTTGCTACCGGCATAGCTGGTGTGACGATTGCGGTTACGGCAGCTGAAAGGCTATTCCGCTGGAGCTTCAGTACGATAGCCGTAAGGTCCAACTCGGTTGTGTCCGACGACACGAACTCCTGAGACGTCAGATGTGTCATCAGTACCTGAATTTCAGCTGCCGTTGTGATGGGCGCATCATTTAGGTCGGGTGTAAGACCCAGGAGAGATTCGCGGTCTGCAAGGGTGAGGCTCTTAACTATGTGTAAGAGTCCAGCCCGACCCATATGATCGATGGCTAGTCTGGGGTATGTGGCTTTCAAATTCGCTAGTGTGCCGTCCCGGAAATACGTTCACATAGTCGCTGGATTTTAGAGAAGATCGAATCCGCCGTGGCTGTCCAGACGAAAGGCTGCGCGTGGTCGTTGGAAGTTTCAGCATACTGG
>Ga0185299_10000411_pt1 | contig 118205 bp, 100 predicted proteins | sample PaiPotPPA55metaG_FD_128002 | JGI IMG/M metagenome (GOLD analysis project Ga0185299, IMG submission 128002) | Iron sulfur acid spring bacterial and archeal communities from Banff, Canada, to study Microbial Dark Matter (Phase II) - Paint Pots PPA... ... | reverse complement strand
CGCCCCCTCGGGGGCTCTTGCTATGGGGTCGCCCGGTGCCCTAACGGGGCACGCCGGTAAATAGAGGGAAATGACCCTCTCGCGACAACGGGGAGGGAGAGGAATGGCCCTCTCCCTTACCCACTAGAGCGTTCGGAAAAAAAGGGGACAGGACCTTTGAAGCGCCTAAGAATCGAGGCTTTCAGCGGAACCTGAGAGGTCCTGTCCCCTTTTTTTCCGAACGCTCTAAACGACTAGCTCTCTTTGTTGCTGAATTCCTCAGAAGGGGGACACACCATGCGATGGACTTCTGCAGGTGCATTCTTGGTCATAGCCGGTTTGGCGATGGCCGCGGAGGATAAAGTGCGCACGTTGCATTTTGGCAAGGAGGACGCCGGCAAGCTCCCGGCCGGTTGGAAAGCGGAAAAGACCGGTACCGGCGAGGGCAGCATCTGGAAGGTTGTCGAAGACGACACCGCGCCCTCGAAAACGGGCTACGTCCTCGCGCAAACCGCAGCGGGTCCCGGCGCCCTTTTCAATCTTTGCATTGCCGAGGACACCAGCTTCAAGGACGCCGACATCGGCGTGCAATTCAAGGCGGTCCGCGGCGACAAGGACCAGGGAGGTGGTCTCGTCTGGCGCTACCGGGACAACAACAATTACTACATCGCCCGCATGAACCCGCTTGAGGACAATTACCGCGTCTACAAGGTCGTGAACGGGAAACGCATCCAGCTAGAGACCAAGGAAGAAATCAAGGTGAAAGCCGGCGAATGGCACAAGTTGAAAATCGACATGATGGGCGACCACATCCAGTGCTACCTCGACGGTGAAAAAATCCTGGATGCCAGGGACAGCACATTTCCGGACGCCGGCAAGGTCGGCCTCTGGACCAAGGCGGATGCCCAGACCTACTTCGACGATCTGAAAATTGCCGCAAAATAGACAACCTATTGGCCTGGAAATCACCGCTGGCCGATGGCGAGTCGGTAACCACACGCGGTTACCGGTTGCGCAGGCTAGAAATGCGCCCACCCTTTGTGCCACAATACAGCAGCACCAAATCCCGAAGTTGCCCATGTTGCACGAGCTTCAGGCCCGTCCGCGGCACGCGCTTTGCCAGCGCAGGTGAAGGACACAGGGGCTGTTGACGAGAGTTGGTTGCCAGGCGGTCAGGTAATGCCGACGTTTGCACATCCCGTATTTCTGCTGTCTCTTTTGTCGGTGCCGCTGCTGGTCTGGTCCTGGCTGCGCCGGCATCGCGGCGCCTTGCGCTTTCCGGACGCGGCCACGCTCGCGGCGCTGCCGGCCGGCCGCAGTCGCATCGCCCGCTGGGGCGGCGCGCTCTTGCGCACCGCCGGCTTGACCATCCTGGTCCTGGCCGTGGCGGGACCGCGTTGGCCGGACGAAGGAACGCGTCTCGATACGGAAGGCATTGCCATCGCCATGGTGGTCGATGTGAGCGGCAGCATGGCCGAGCCGGACTTTGAATGGGGCGATCAGCGTGTGACCCGGCTGGAAGCGGTCAAACGTGCCTTTGCCCTGTTTGTAGACGGCGGCCAGGGACCCGGGACCGTCCAACTCGAGGGACGTCGCGCCGACCTGATCGACCTGGTCGCGTTCGCGACCCGTCCGGAGACCGTGTGCCCGCTGACTTTGAGCCACGCGGTACTGTTGCAAATGCTCAACGCCGAGCAGCCGCGTTCGCTGCCCACCGAAGCGCAAACGAACATCGGCGATGCCGTCGCCTGGGCATTGCACACGCTGGAAAGCGCCGGCGCGCGTAGAAAGGTCATGCTGTTGCTGAGCGATGGCGAACACAATGTGCCGCCGCCGGCGCTCAAGCCGCGGCAAGCGGCGCAACTGGCGGCGAACCTGCACGTGCCCATTTATGCCATCGATGCGGGAGGCGATGCGCCGGTCCGTGAATCCGGTCCGGAGCCGCGCACGGAAACCGAAGACCGCGCCCAGGGCGTGCGCACGCTTCAAGCCGTGGCCAAGATTTCCGCCGGTCACTACTTTCGCGCGCAGGACTCCGCAGCGCTCCTGGCCGCGTGCCGGGAAATCGACCGCCTGGAGCGGCGCGAGATCAAAAGTTTTCAATACCGCCGCTACTACGAAGGCTATCCGTGGTTCGGCCTGGCCGCGCTCGTCTTTTTTGTAAGCGTGCACACACTGGAGCTGACGGTGTGGCGAAGGGTACCGTAGGTCATTAGTCATTCGTCATTGGTCACTAGTGACCAATGACGAATGACTAATGACCAATGACCATGACGAATATGCTTCGCACCTGGTTTGCCAACCCCTGGAGCTTCTACCTGCTGGCGATAGTGCCGATCTGGGGTGTTCTTGCCTGGATAGCGCGGCGGCGGCGGCGCTGGGCGCTGGTGCGCTTTGGCACCTTGCCGGCCGTGCGGACGTTGGCTGCCATGCGCGGCGGGCTGGCATTTCTGCGCCCGCTGTGCTTTCTGATCGGCGTCCTGCTGCTCATTGGAGGAATTGCCGGGCCGCGCTGGGGGTGGGACTGGGAGCAGTCCGTGGCGCCGGGGCGCGACATTGTCATCGTGCTCGATGTGAGCCGGAGCATGCTGGCCCGGGATGTCTTGCCCAACCGCCTCGAGCGTGCCAGGCAGGCGGTCAACGAATTGAGCCGTACCATCGAGCAACGCGGCGGTCACCGGCTCGGACTGGTGGCCTTCGCAGCCGGGGCGAAGATCGTTTGCCCGCTGACCCATGATTACGAGCACTTTCGCCTGGCGCTCGCCAACCTGGATATCCTGCACTTGCCTGCCGAGCTTCGCCCGGATGGGAAGACGTCGCTTTCCGGTACGCGCATCGGCGCCGGGCTTCGCGCGGCCGTGGAAGCGCATGATCCGCAGTTTCGCGGCGCTCAAGACATCATTTTGATTTCCGATGGCGACGACCCGGCCCGCGATGCCGAGGAAGAGCTGCGCACGGGCATTGCCGCAGCACGCGGCATCAACGTTCCCGGCGGCCGCAATATTCCGGTGCATACGGTCGGCGTCGGCAATCCGCAGGCCGGTGCCACCATCCCCGTCAAGGACGACGCGGTTCTCCGCCACAACAACCAGATCGTGACGACGCGGCTAAAGGAATTGCCCCTGGAGATGACGGCACGCCTGACGGGCGGCGTTTACATTCCGGCGCGCACCAGCGCGCTGCCCCTGGGCGAGCTGTTCCGCGAGCACATCGACAGCGCCGGCAAGCATGAGGAGAACGATGAGAATCTGCCGGTCCGGCGCTTGCAGTACTCCTGGTTCCTGGCGGGAGCGTTTACGTTCCTGGGATTTGAGGCGGTCATGGGCCACAGGCGGGCACGCAGGTTGCGACGCTTGGCCAAAGACACGGCACGCGCCGGCGCAGAGCGTGCGGCATAATACAGGCGTGGAAATGCAATCCCTTGTACGCAGATCCTGGTTCGCGTGGTTGGCGATGGCTGCGGTCGCGGCGGCGCCGGTGCTGCGGCCCGACGATCTCGTGCGGCAAGGCAACGCCGCGTTTGCGCGCGGCGACTTCGCAGGCGCGGTCGAACTCTACGCGCGCGCCGAGGAACGCACGCTCGATCCCGGCCTGGTTGCTTTCAATGAGGCCGCCGCCCTCTACCAGCTGGGACGCTACCGGGAGGCGGAACTGCACCTGCGCCGCTGCCAGGAGGATGCCGGTGGCAGCCGTCGTGCCCGCGTGCTCTACAATCTCGGCAACTGCCTGGTACAGCAAGCGCGCGGCCGCAACTCGCAGCGGCTCCGCCAGGCCATCAGGAATTACGAACAATGCCTGGAGCAGGAGGACATTGAGCCGGAACTGGCCGCCGACGCCCGGCATAACCTCGAGGTGGCGCGTTTGCTTTTGCAGCAGGCGAAATCCTCCAGGGAGAATCAGAGCGATTCCAGCGAGGAGCAGGGCGGCGCCACGCCGCAACCGGAAGATCAACGCAACGACGTCAAACCGGGCGGCGACCAGGCCATGACCACGCTTCCCAACGGCACGGACAAAGCCGGGCAGGCGGTGAATCAGGCCGGCGAGCGCAATCCGGCGCCGAACAAAACGGGACAGCCGCCCCCGCCGGGCAAGGGCAATTTGCCTCCTATTCCAGACGAGGATGAATTGACAGAGATGTCTCCTGAGGACGCCGCCTTGCATCTGAAGCAGGCGGCCGCGCGCATCGTGCAAGAGAGCCGCGCCTATCGCGAGCGGGCCGTACCCGCGCCGCCGGCGAATGTGCTCGACTGGTAGGGGCAAGATGAGTCGCAAGACACCAAGCAGTGCAAATAGCCGAAGACCAGTGAGACGCTATCGTTCGGGCGTGGTTTTTCTTGCCATCATCATGTCGCTCGAGGCCGGCTTCGCTTGCCAAGGCAGGGCCAGCGCGCAGGCCGATGTAAATGCCGTCGCGCCGCCTATAGCCGGGCAACCGGTAAATTTCAGCGGCGCCATTGGCTCCTACGCGATTGTCATGCAGGCCGAACCGAAGTCCCTTCAAGCAGAGGATTCGCTCACGCTGACGATCCGCATTACCGTGACCGGCGCCGGTTCGCTGGAGCAGATACGCCGGCCCAACCTCAAGAGGATCGGGCAGTTCGCCAAACATTTCGTCATCCAGGATGGCAAGGAGCGCGACCTGGCCAAAGAAAAAACGCGCGAGTTTGAATACGTATTGCGACCGAAAAATGCCGCTGTGAAGCAAATTCCCGCTGTCCCATTTGTCTATTTCAATCCAGCGATCGTACCGGCAAGCAAGGGATATCAATGGGCCTACGCCAGAGCGATTCCGCTGACGGTGCGGCCGCGCGCCGTGGTTGGCACAGCGCAAGTCAAGGATTCATCTCCGCCGCGGCCGCCGGTCTCCGTGTTGGAAATTGCCACAGGCGCCGTGGTGTTGCGCAACCAAGCGAATTTTGCATTACCGGGATGGGAGGCGCTGCTGGCTTTGGCTGTGGCGCCGCCGATTCTTTGCGGCATCTGGTTGGTGTCGTGGCGACGTCGGCATCCGGACGCGGCCCGCGTGACGAAACAGCGCCGCAGCCGGGCCGCGCGCCTGGCCTTGAAGGCCATCGCCGCGGCAGCAGAAGTGCCGCACGCTCAGCAGGCGCCCTGTTTGAAGGAAGCCGTTACGCAGTATCTGGGTGAGCGTTTCGACCTGGCTATTCTTGAGCCGACACCAGTCGAGGTGTCCACCCATCTTCAGGAGAAAGGACTCTCCGGCGCGGCAACCGGGAAGGCGCGGCAGTTTTTCGGGATGTGCGACGCCGCGCGCTTTGCTCCGCAGGTGTCCGACAGGAGCAGAAGCTGGACCGCCGCGGCAACGGAACTGGTGCACTGCCTGGAGGAGGAATCATGGCCTGCGCCGGCGCCCTGATCGTTCTGGCCCTGGCAACTTTGCCTTCTGCCGAGCACGAGGCAAGCAACGCCGACCTCTTGCAGACAGCGGAAACAGCGTTTACGCGGGGCCTGGCCACGCGGACAAACTCCGGCGACGCCAAGGCTTTCTTCCAAGAATCGGTCACGTCCTACGGCCAACTCTGGCAACGCGGCGTGCGCAATCCGGCTCTGCTCGGCAACCTGGGCAACGCGGCGCTGCTGGCGGGCGATTTGCCGCGCGCCATTCTTGCCTACCGCATGGGTCTGCGTCTCGCCCCCAACGATCGCGCCCTGCAAAGCCATCTCGAGTTGGCCCGCGCTCAGGTTGACTATTCGGAACAGAGTAGTTTCGCCCGCCCGCCCGTTGAGCACCGTCCTCCCTGGCTGCCCCGCGTGCCGGCCGGCCTCCAGCTGCTGACCGCGCTAGTTTCCTATGGCGTGCTGTGGCTGGCGCTGGCGCGCTGGTGGATGTTTCGCAGCAGCAGGTGGGTGCTGGCTGCCGGGTTTGCGGCCGCGCTGGCGGGGCTTCTCGGGGCGAGCCTGTTTGTGGAGAGCCGCATGAACCGGGAAGACGCGGTTCATCCGCTGATCGTCATTGCCGATGACGGGGTTTTGGTGCGCACCGGCAACGGGTTGTCCTATCCGCCACGGTACGAGACTCCTCTGAACCGGGGCGTCGAGGCGCGCCTGCTTCATGCGCGAGGCGCCTGGCTGCAGATCGAACTTTCCGGCGGCGAGATAGGTTGGGTCCCCGCCGGCTATACGATCGGCGCGCTGAAATGAAAAGCTTCGTGCACGCCGAGAATTTGTCTCTTCGCCGGACAATCCCCTACAATGAAAACGAGCTGATCGCTGCATGTCTGAAACCTGCCTGGAATGAGTCGGGCCAACAGGCCTGTCAGGGATTGTTCCTCCTCAAGATGATAAGAACCGCAAGATGCCTGGGTGTGCTGGTATTGATTGCGGCCGTGTTGGCCGCGGCTTACGCGGCCGGGGAGATGACAGGTCTCTTGCTGGCGCTGAGCGGCACGAGTTTGCTCACTGCCGCGATAGTGGCGGCTATCCTCTACCGGCAACGTCCTGCCAACCAGCTTCTGCCGCAGCGGAATTCCGAGTCGACGCCCCCCGTCCCCCGGTCGCAGCTTGTCTCGGCCGGCTTGCAAAATGAAGGCCGCCGGCATCAGGACGAGCTCAACCTCGAACAAACCTTGCGCGGCCTGACGCACGAAAGCCGCGACGCCCTGCAGCAGGGCCAGGCTTGCCTCGAGCTCCTGGCCTTGAAGACGCGCGACCAGCCGGAACTGCAGGAACTGGTCGCGGACATTCAAAAGGCCCTTGATCGGCTGCTGCATCTATACGAAAATGCCCGCCGGCAGTGCTCGACCAATTACGGAGGCCCATAATGGACTCCTTGCAGCAGGACGAACCGCGGAGACGGCCGGAGCAGGCCGATCATTTGGCGGGGGCGACTTCTATGAATGCGTCGGTGCGAATCGCCGTGGCCGATGACGAGCCGCGCATGCGACAGTTCTATGAAGAGGTCTTACCTGTCCTGGGTCATCAGGTGGTTTGTGCCGCGGAGACAGGCAAGGAGTTGGTGGATGGCTGTCAGACGTCCCGCCCGGAACTGGTGATCACCGATATCAAGATGCCGGACATGGATGGGATCGAGGCCGCCTTCCAGATCTGCCAGGCTGAGCCGGTGCCGGTGATTCTCGTATCGGCCTATGATGATTTGCAATTGGTTTCCCGGGCCGGCGAAAATCACATCCAGGCTTACCTGGTCAAACCGATCAAACAGCAAGACCTGCAACCGGCCATCATCATTGCCATGCGCCGCTTTCAAGAATTTCATTCCCTGCACAAGGAGGCAACGGATCTGCGCCAGGCCCTGCAGGATCGCAAAACCATCGAGCGCGCCAAGGGGATGATCATGAAGCACAGCGGCCTAGACGAGCCGACCGCCTTTCACACCTTGCGAAAAATGGCGCGCGATAAGAACATCAAGCTCGTAGAGCTTGCGGAGATGTTTCTGACCGTGGAAGAGGCGCTCGAGCCGAGGAAAGAAGTCTGAATTCCAGCGCTTCGGGGTGGTGTTTTATAGACCGTGCGCGGGGCGCGGGGCCAGCAAGGCCTGCAGCGCCTCCAGGCGTGCTGGCTTGGTTAGATGATGATCGATGCCCGCTTCGTAACAGCGCCGCCGGTCCGCATCTGTGCCGTATCCGGTCAGAGCGATAATAAGCAAACGCGCCGGGCGCGGCTTGAGCCGGAGCTGCCGCGCCACCTCATAGCCATCCATGCCCGGCATGCCGATGTCCAGCACGATTACGTCGGGATGAAAGCTGTCCACGGCTTGCAAAGCGGCTGGGCCGTCATAGGCGGTGCGCGCCTCGTGGTTGAACATCTGCAGCAGCCGGGCCAGGCTTTCCGCCGAATCCCGGTTGTCATCCACCACGAGGATGCGGCGCGGACAGTTCGCCGCCCCGTCACAGGACGCTTCCTCTGCTGCGGCAGGGCCGGCGCTCTGGGAATGCGGTTGCAGCGAACGGTTCATCGGCTCCGTCTCCTGGTTGCGACAGGCGTGTCGTCAGATACGCGCCTCGGCACACGGAATCAAGGTCGCGACATTGTACCGGAAGTGGGAAAAAAGGGAAAACCAATTACCTACTGGCAGGACCAAGAGGTGTGCGAAGTCATACGGCCAGGCAGGTTTCGGACACCTGTTTGCCCGGTGCCAAGATGTGCTCGACCAGCTTGATGCCGAAGATCTGGATCAGCCGCGCGATCGTGCTCCAGTTCGGGTCCACCTCCCCGCGCTCGATGCGGCCGATGGAATCGTAGTGCATTTCCAGTCGCTGCCCCAGCTCACCCTGTGTCAGGCCGGCGTGCACGCGGAACGCCTTGAGCCGTTCGCCCATGCGGGCCTCGGGATGCCGGGCCAGGCATTCCAGGCAGAGGACGGGTTGCGCGGCCGCCATGCCGCCGCGCCGCTTGCCGTCCCAGGGGCAGATTTCGCGGCGACATTCACAGCAGCAGATGCCGGCCATCCCTTTATACTTGCCGCTCAACCGAAACAGCGCCTGCACACACTGGCGCGTCACGCCGAAATGACGGCCGATCTGCGTGAACGTCCAACCGCACTCACGCAGGTAGGCAATTTGCCGACGGCGGCTCTCGTCCGTCTTGCGGCCCCGGGTCTCGCCTGGTGTTCGTGCCATCGACGCAGTCGCCTCGAAGGAAGACGGGGACACGCCAACGTTCCGTACCTATTACTAGATCGATTTTCGAGGCGGGTTGTTACAAACCGATGTGCACGATGCGTGCGCTTACCCCAATAGCTGGATAAGACGCACCAGGAATACATTGGCGGCAAGCACCAGGAAAGTGGAGACCACCACGCCACGCGTCGCGGCCCTGCCGACACCTTCGGTGCCGCCGTGCGCCGCCATGCCGAAATAGCAGCCCGTCACGCCGATCAGATAGCCAAAGACGATCGTTTTCAGTGTCGCCGGGACGACGTCCGCCAGGCGCAGGCCGCGCAGCCATTCGTTCTGATACTGCAGCCAGGAAAGTCCGCCGCCCAGCATCTCGGCGACGAAGCTTCCAGCCAGGGCAAAATAGATAATGAACATGGTCAGCAGGGGTAAAGCGAGCATGCACGCCAGGACACGCGGCGCTACCAGCATGCGCAGGGGCGAAATGCCGAGCACTTCGAGCGCGTCCACTTGCTCCGTCAAACGCATGGAGCCCAGTTCCGCGCCAAGGCTGGCGCCCGAGCGTCCGGCGACAATCAAGCCCGCGCCGGTGGGTGCAAATTCCAGCACCACGGCGAGCGCCAATGCCTGCGGCAGGTATTGCGCCGCTTCAAAGCGGACCAGCACGCGGTGCAGATGCATCCAGATCACCATTCCCAGGGCCGCGCCGGCGATGGCGCCCAGCGGCAGCGCCCCCAGGAGAATGTGAAATAGCTGAGTCATCAGCTCGCGCGGTCGAGCCAGCGCAACCGGCAACGCCAGCAAGGCGCGGACCGCGAACTGCGCAAAACGACCTGCGGATTCGAGCCAATCGAGCATAGCGCTAGCTTAACAGGAATTGGAAAACTGAACGCGCTGGTTCCAAATGATCGTGCTTTCGACAGACGACTAGTGGTCCATCAATGAGGGATGGTCCAAATCGTTTAACCCGGAGCCAGCGGCGACGGCGAACCAGCCCCACTGAGACGTCGTCGCCGCTGGCTCCGGGTTAAACGATCCAGCAATCGACGATTGACGGAGCACTAGCGTTGGCACTGCCAGGTCCAATGCCGGTCTGTTGTCTGCTTCACCTTGGCCGGGTCAAGGCCCAGACGGCTGACCAAAGAGCGGATTTCCTCTAGAGACAGAGCCGCGTGCAGAGAATCGGCGAACATCTTCTGCTGATGAGCGTTGGCGTCGCCGGCATAGGTGGCCACCAGCCGGGTCAGGGTTTCGGCGTCCGGCGGCCTCAGCAAATCACGGACGAAGATAACGCCGCCGGCCCTGACGACGCGGACCATCTCCTGCATCACCTTGGCCGGCTCGGGGATGTGATGGATGATGCTATTGGAAATGAGCGCAGCGAAACTGCTGTCCGGAAAAGGGAGCTGCTTGGCGTCGCAGCATTTTAGTTGCAACCGGTCCGCAAAGCCGGCGGCGCGAACATTGTCCTCGCCCAGGCGGATCATGTGCTCCGCCAGATCGACGGCCACCAGGCGCGCTGCCGGCGCTCGCCGGCACAGTTCAATGGGGATGAGCGCGGTCCCGGTGCCGACGTCGAGAATGGGGTTTTCGCCGTCCCAGGCCGCGAGAAAGTCGGCCACGAAAACGCGATTGACCGCGCTGTGGTCCATCGCGTCATAGTCGCGCGCCTCTTCGGGCGAATCCATGGCTTCGGGCTCGAGAACGCGCTCTAACATGGAAGTAGACGGCACTCAAACGTTGACGAGGCTGGCCACGCGCGACGCGGCTTTTACCGTGCCCTGCCGGCGTTCGCGTTCGCCCAGAAATTCGCCGAGCAAGGCGGAGCGCACTTCCCAGTTCTGGCTGCCGCGGCAATCCCACTCGCGAATCACATGCGACGTCGCCGGATTGAGCCCGGCCACGCGGTGCAGCCAGCCAATGCCCGCGTCCAGATTCAGATGAGCCGTTTCGGGATGATTCCAGGCAATATGCGTCGCCAGACAGCCCATGGGCACCGCACGCGTGAAACAGCCGTGCACCAGCAAGGGACTGCCCTTCTGGAGCATGTCGATCAGCCGGTCCAAACCCGCGTCGGCTATGTTGGGCAGCCAGGAAGACCGCAGCTCGCGCACACATTCTTGAGAAAGCATGATTGGATCCTCCTAAAGGTCGGCAGAAAACCGGACTGTCCCTGACGAAGCGTTGGTAGTAAGGAACAGTCCGCGTTAGACAGCGGCGAAGGCGCAAAAAACCCCGCCGTCCGCAGATGCGAAGCGGCGGGGCCGGAACAGAGAAGAGGCCATTACAACGAAGGAAAGTAACCCACCTTGGCTACCCTGTCAATCCTTTTTTTGAAATAAGTACAAAAACAGGGCGGATATATATACTTTTGATCACTGGCGGTCCTGTTACGGGTTCATGACAAAGGAGCATCGCTTTTGTCGCATTTTTCTTGGGGCGAGGTGTAGTCTCCAGGCAATTCAACCTTTCGACTTGGCGGCACGTTCCGGACGCAGAGAACGGACGACCGTGCCGGCCTGCCACATTTCACTGTCCGCAACCGTCTTCAGTTCCTTTTCCAGCTGCTCCCGATAATCCTTCCTGCTGTTCGCTTCCAGAACGCGTTTCGTTTCCTCTCCAGCCGCCACCTTGCGATAAAGCTCTTCGAAAACCGGCTTCGAGGCGTCGCGAAAGCGTTTGAACCAATCCAGGGCGCCGCGCTGGGCCGTGGTCGAGCAGTTGGCGTACATCCAATCCATGCCGTTTTCGGCGATCAGCGGATAGAGGCTCTGGGTCGCCTCCTCAACGGTTTCGTTAAACGCTTCCGAGGGCGAGTGACCGTGCTCGCGCAGCACCTCGTACTGTGCCAGCCACAGGCCGTAAATGGCCCCCATCAGCACGCCGCGCTCCCCGGTCAGGTCGCTGAAGACTTCCTTTTTGAAGGTCGTCTCGAACAGGTAGCCCGAGCCGATGGCGATGCCGCATGCCAGGCAACGGTCCAGGGCGCGGCCGCTGGCATCCTGATGGACGGCATAGCTGCTATTGATGCCCTTGCCCTCCAGGAACAGCCGCCGCACGGTAGTGCCCGAGCCCTTGGGGGCCACGAGGATTACGTCGATGTCCTTGGCGGGAATGACGCCGGTCTGGTCGCTGTAGACGATGCTGAAGCCGTGCGAGAAATACAGAGCCTTGCCGGCGCTCAGAAACGGCTTGAGTCGCGGCCAGTACTCCTTTTGACCGGCATCGGAGAGGAGATATTGAATAATGCTGCCGCGCTGGGCCGCTTCATCCAGGGAGAAGAGCGTCTTGCCCGGCACCCAACCGTCTTGCTGTGCCAGGTCCCAGCCGCGGCCGGAATCGCGCAGGCCAACAATAACGGGCACACCGTTGTCTTTCATGTTGAGCGACTGTCCCCGTCCCTGGACGCCGTAGCCGAGCACGGCCACCGTCTCCTTGCCGAGGATTGCCTTGAGCCGCTCCGGTGGAAAGTCCGCGCGCTCCACAACGGTTTCTGCACTATCGCCGATCTTGATTTGACGCATCGAAAATCCTTAGTCCGTAGTCAATAGCCCATAGTCAATAGCCCATAGTCAATGGTCCACAGTCCATAGTCCATAGTCCATAGTCCATAGTCCATAGTCCATAGTCCATAGTCAATAGCCCTGCTGACTATTGACTATTGACTATGGACTATGGACTATGGACCGATGTTAATCTTCGACGCGCATCTTGATCTTGCCTGGAACGCTATCGATTGGAATCGGAACCTGCTCTTGCCGGTCGCGGAAATTCGCCGCCGCGAGCGCGAGGCCGGCCTGACCGAGAAAGCGCGCGGCTGCAATACGGTTTCGTTTCCCGAGCTGCGGCGCGGCAAGGTGGCGATGGTCATTGCCACGCTGCTGGCCCGGCAGGTGCGACCGGGCCTGGTGCCCGCGTTTCAGCGCTACGACTGCATGGAGGCCGCCTATGCCGCGGCTCAGGGTCAGTTAGCCTATTACCGGGCGCTCGAACAACACGGCACGCTGCGCTGGATCAAGGATCGGCGGGATTTAGAGGCGCATGTCGGCGCCTGGGAAGCGAATGAAGCCGGCACGCAACCGCTTGGCTTCATCCTGAGCATGGAGGGCGCCGATCCCGTGCTTGCCCCCGAGCAGGTCGCCGACTGGTGGCAGGCGGGTCTGCGCATCATCGGCCCCGCTCATTATGGTGTCAGCCCTTACGCTCACGGCACTGGAACGGAGGGGGGTCTGTTTCCGCGCGGAAGGCTGCTCCTGAAGGCCATGGAGAAATCGGGCATGATCCTTGACGTGACGCACCTCTCCGACCAGTCCTTTGACGAGGCCCTCGATAACTTCGGCGGCCGGGTCCTGGCCAGCCATCACAATTGCCGGACCCTGGTGCCGCACCAGCGCCAGTTGACGGACGAGCAGATCAAACGCCTGATTACGCGGGGGGCCGTCATCGGTTCGGCGCTGGACGCGTGGATGCTCTACCCCGGCTGGGAGCGCGGCAAAACACTGCCGGAAGACGCCGGCGTCAAGCTGGAAGCGATCGTGGCGCACATCGACCATGTTTGTAATTTGGCCGGCAACTGCGACCATGCCGCCATTGGCAGCGATCTCGACGGCGGTTTTGGCCGCGAGCAGTCGCCGTGTGATCTGGATACGATAGCCGACCTGGAGCGCCTGCCCGCGCTGCTGGGCCGCCGCGGTTACCAGGAAAAAGCGATCAAGGGCATCCTGTGCGCCAATTGGCTGCGCTTCTTTCGCGAGGCCTGGAGCTAAATCGGGGCGCGAATCTGCAATACCTTGGCCCGCCGCGCAAGCAATGTCCTCGCTGGCGCGTCGCGCTAAGATGCAGCCGAATCGCGCACAGTCATATAGGAATTCTGAAAATATTGCTTTTGTGACTTGTTTTTTCTGCGCAGCCGGATTAAATTGACTCGGCAGTTTTTCTCTACGTTGTCGGTGCCCCCGGAACACGCAAGGAGCGTACCCATAATGCTGCAGAGTAAGTTCAACCTCGGACTGCTGGCTGTCATTGCCTCGGCCGCGCTGTCATTCACCGCCGGCAGTGCCCGTGCGGGACTGGTTACCATCACTCTCAGTGACAGCGGCGGTGGCGGCAGCGTACAGACATTTAACCTGGCGCAAGGCGTCTACTCTTTTGTTTTTCCGTCAACGACCGACTATACGGGCATAACCGGTACGCTGACGACGAATGACAATGCCGGCACGCCGGGCCTGGCAACCATGTCGTTGATGTACCAGGCCGCGCGGAACTCGGCCAACGCCGGCACTGCAGAGCGAATCCAGATCGTGGCGAGCGACTCCTTCTTTCCTGGCGTCCCGGTCACTTACAATGCCAGCCACACCCTTACGGGCAGCGTGTTTAACACGGGCCTGGCGGCCACCGGGGCGACTACCGCGCGCCTGACCAGCACGTTCACTGGCAGTACCTCAACCACGTTGGGACCTACCAACGTGAATGGTGTCAATATTGCAACCTTCGCTCAATCGTTCGGACCGGCTTCGGCTAACGGCACATTTTTAGGAGCCGGTAACTTGACTTTGACGGCCGATCTTTCGGCCACCTCGGGGGTGGCAAATGACGTGTTAGCTTTATCAGGCAACTTGCAGGCGACTACACCTGAACCGGCCAGCTTGGCTCTCGCGTTTACCGGCTTTGCCATCGCGGGCGCAGGGGCCTGGTGGCGGCGCAGCCGCGTAAAGGCCTAGACCGATCTGCAAATCACGCTACAAGACGCAACGCGGGCGGCCAAGCGGCCGCCCGTGCTTTTTTGTTTCCCGCCGGCTATTCCTTGTCGGGAGAGGGAACCTTTTCGGGTGATTTCGACTTCTCCGGCGTCATTTGCTTCAACTGCTTCGGCGGCGACAGCTTCTCCGTCGCGGGCTCCGGCAGCGGCTGGGCAGGCAGCAGCATGGCAGGCGGACAGGCCGGTTGACCCGGAGGCCAGGTGCGCCAGCAGGTTGGGTAATAACCGAAGAAAGGAGAGTGGAAGGCTTCAGAGGACGGGTCGCAACGGCAGTACTTCCAGCCGGCCTCGACCCTCGGTATTCCCGCCGCGATCAGCAGCAACATGCTCGCGGCAAACGCCGTGACAGTCTTTTTCGTATGGTTGAGCAGCATGGGTCCCTCCTTGGTGTGCTCACGTGCTGCCTGTCCCGGCGAGGCGCCCGGCCGGAATTTGCTTGTCGCGCTGGCTTAGCGGCCGCGCGCCGGCGCACGCCCCGCATTGGCGCCCGCCTGGCCGCCACCGCCTAGGCCCTGCCCCAGGTTCGCGCCGAAATTTCCCGTTCCTTGCAGGCCGGTCGCCGTCGCGTTCAGGTTCTGAAAATAGCGCTCGTAGCTGCCGAAACGCACCGGGTGGCCGGTGGCGAGCCCCTGCTCACCTGCCTGTAGGCCAAGAATTCCCTGTTGGTTCGCCTGGGCCGCCAGGCCGAGCTGGTTCTGGGCAGTAATATCCTGCTGTTGCGGCTGCACAATTCCAAAATAATTCCGCGTAATCGTGCCGGGGCCGGTCACCAGGTTCACATACGGGCCTATCGGCGCCCTCTGGTACGGGTTCGTCAAAGTTCGATTGTAGGTCGGATAGGCTTGTGCGCCGGCTGTTCCGAACGACAGGGCCGTCAAAACGATCAGCGACAGGCAGGCTGCAAATCCGGCTTTCATGGCAGGTTCTCCTGGGCCCAATCAGGCGCGCTACTTCACGAGCTTTCCATGGATATGATTATCCCGCCTCACGCCAGGCGACAAGGGAACTGCCCTTCAGGACTTATTTGGCAACCTGAAGGTTATCGGCCGGGACGAATTCACCTATTTAGCCTAATGTCATCGTTTTACAGAATCCTTGCATCACGGGATGCGCAGAACAGTCGTCTTTCGCTTCGCGGCTGCGGAAAAATGGGGAATGGCTCCGGCCGCGCCGTGCAAAACCTTGATATTTCAATGTCCGGCGGAGCACCGGGGGCAAGTACTGGTGCCGAGTACTGAGTACCCAGTACTGAGTACCCAGTACGTCGTGCCTCTCCCCATTTTTCACGGAGCGAAAGGCGACGCAGCGCCTTAGAACCCAGTGCCGGTCCCGTTCCCGTTCCCGTTGTTCTTGCCGCTCAGTTGGCGTACCACGGCGTCGCCAAGGAGCGTGACGCCAAAGACGCGCTCCATGGGCGCGGTGATCTTGGACAGCCAGTTGTCGAGCGTGATCAGGGCATCGGCACTCACGTAGATCCGATCGCCCGGCAGGATCTGGTAATTGGTGGCGGTCTGGCCGCATTCCACGATCTTGTTCCACTCGACCGGCAAGATCTGGTCCTTGCCGTCGCCGCAATCATGCGCGGGGGCCGGACGGGCAACCCAGATGCGATGCTTGGAAGCCTGGTACGGCAAGCCGTTGACCTTGCTGAGGGCGTCGAGCACGGTTTCGTTACCGGTGATCGGCAGACGGACCACCTGCTGGCCGAAGCCGCCGCCGTCGGTGATCACATAGAAGACCTTGCTGTTGTAAGCCAGGATGTCGAGCGAGATTTCCGGCTTGTAAATGAAGCGTGACAAATGCTCTTCGATGGCGGCCTTGGCCTCGGGAACCGTCATGCCCGTGACATACACACTGCCGTAGAGTCCCAGGCTGATGATGCCGTCCGGCCGCACCAGATGCTCGCCGCGGACTAACTGCAGAGCGCGCGATTGCAACAAAAACAGGTTAACTTTCGGGGCCGTGATCTTCTTCCTCTCCCTCAGATATTTCTCAATGGCGTCCTGGGCTTCCGGAATGGTCATGTCGGCCACACGCACGCTGCCGTATTCCCGGGTCAAACTAAGGTTGCCGTCCCCTTCAACCGAAACTGGGCCGGAGATAGGGGGAGCCTCTTCAGGTAAGCCGCTCACCTGGATTTGCAGCACATCGAACGGTTCGATCCGGTACGGAGGCAACGGCACGGTGCGAATGACATCGATCACCAGGATATCCGGCGGCTCGATCACGTAGGACGGCAACGTTACCTTGGACAACTCGCGCGGAATCTGGCTATCCACGGGATTGACAAGCTGCTGATGCTGGCAACCGGCGCCCAGCAGCAGCGCCACGCCAACCCAGAGCGGATGACTGAGCCTTCCTTGGCCTCTGGATAACATGTGCCGACTCCTTGATCGTAAACCTCTGGCCGCTGTCAAGCCAGGCAAACGAGGCATGCAGCGCTCGGGACGGTTCGCCCCCTTCCTTCCTAATAATCGGTATTCCCGGCATATCTCTTTGAATCCTCTTTCCCGATTTATTTTGTTAACGCGCATTAGCGCGATTTGCGCCAGTGTTAACGAAGGTTTATGCGTATCGTCCACGCGAAAGGGACACTCCCCGGCAGGGAGATCAGCACGCGATGCCGCAAGACCTTTGAGGACAAACAGATATGAAGCACGCATGGTCCGGCGGCAAGCAGTCGGCATGGCGTTTGCGATTTCATTCCTCACTCGCCAAAACGTCGGAAGAAATGGTGCGGTACCCGATCACGGCAATGGGCACCGCATGTGTGTCGGTGTACCGCACCTTTTGTTTTGGCGACTGGTGCTCACCCCGCAAGCCTCGGGACAGCAGGCTGGTGCCCGTCGGCAGCCATGGGCTTGTGGCGCAGGAACTCAGGAGAAGACGCCATGCCCTTGTTGCCGCTCAAGCCGTTCATTTTTCCGGATCATCCGCTCACGCAAAACTCCCCATCAGCGACCGTTGCAAGGCGCGTTGTCGCGTGTATACTATCCAATCGCGGCTGGAGCGCTGCCGGCGCCTGAAGAACGGCTGCAAGCCGGGTCGCCTGTGGAGATTACGGGGGGGCCTTTGGCGGGACTCAAAGGCGAGGTCTAGCGGCGCGGCAAGCAGCGGAAGGTTACGCGAAAGTGAGTTTTTCCAGCAGGGCGTTGCGGCGGCCGGCGAAACTTGGATGAGCCAATCACGGAGCAGTTTGGCTTCCCTGGCCCCCGCGCCTGACCGCACCCTCTACCCCAAAACTAACTTGCGGCGAAGTGGTTTTCTGCTTCAATGGCATGGAAGCCGATACGCTATTTTTTACCAAACCCTTGTTGCGACCCACGGTCACGGAGTGCGCGCCGACTTCCTTCATCTTTTTTCGTAGTTGAGTCGCGACGCCTGGCGTCCGAAATGTCGCCGTCATGCTCAATAAGACCTCTCCACCTGCCGAACCGCTAGCGCCCGAGCTTCACCCTGCCTCGCCTGGGGCGCGCGCCCTGACGCCGTCCATGATCGTGCTGCTGGCCGCCAGCGCGGGGGGGCTGCTGTGGGCATACTGGGGACCGTTCGTGCAAATGGCCAGGCACTGGCTGAACGATCCCCATTATTCGCACGCCTTCGTCGTGCCCATCTTCTCCTTGCTGCTCCTGAGAACGCGGCACTCCATGCTGGCGGACGCCGTGCTGCGGCCGAGCTGGTGGGGCCTGGCGCTCCTTGCCGGGGGCACGGCGCTCCGGCTGTATGGCGCCCACTTTGGCATCAATTGGTTCGAGCAGATTTCCCTTCTCCCCTGCCTGGCGGGACTCGCTCTGCTGCTCGGCGGTTGGCCGGTTTTCCGCTGGTCCTGGCCGGCTGTCGCTTTTCTCGGCTTCATGATCCCTCTCCCCTTTTTCCTGGAAACGATGCTCGCCAGGCAATTGCGGCAGATCGCCACTCTCACCAGCGTCTATGCCATTCAGACCATCGGCCTGCCTGCTCTGGCCGAGGGCACGGACATCAAACTCAACGAGTGCACCCTGCGCGTGGCGCCCGAGTGCATCGGCCTGGGCATGCTGCTGGTCTTCTTCGCCCTGTCAACCGGCATCGTGCTCTTGAGCAAGCGCCCCTGGCTGGACAGGCTCGTGATCTTGTTGAGCGCCGTGCCGATTGCCGTTATCGCCAATGTCATTCGCATTACGGCGACCGCCGTGCTCCTTGAATTCTCCTTTACCAGGGCTGCCCATGAGGTGATCCATAAGTGGGCCGGCTACATCATGATGCTCATCGCCCTGGCGCTCCTCTGGCTGGAGCTGAAGTTGCTCGAAAAACTGTTCATTGTCGACGGCGAAGGCTCGGAAAAAATGACGTTCGTTCCTCCCCGGATGGCGGCGGAGGGCGAGCCGCACCTGGCCGGCGCCAAACCGGCCAAGGATGCCTAACAGCAGATGAAAGCCTAACTCTCTGGAGTGTCCTTCATGACGCCTTTCGATAGCAACGGCGTGGAACCTCAGAATAATAATCATCACCACGAGACGAACGGCACGTCGAACGGCACGAACGGCAAGGCCCTGGTGCCTGCCGATGTGGCCTTCCGGCGCAGTCACCTGCCGATCCATGCGCCGCCGGCGCCGGCGTTTCTATCCGCCAAGCCGGATTCAAAGTCGCTGCTGCGTGCCTTAAGACGGCGTTGGCTGCTGGCGGCCACGGTTGGTCTCCTGGTGGCGACGGCGACCGCCGTTGTCGTATTCTTCCTTGTGCCGGTAACCTATACCGGGCAGACCTACCTGATCCTGTCCCACAAGGGCAACAAGATCGTCGGCACGGATACGGATGTCGACTTTACCATCTTCCAGAGAAGCCAGGCGGCCCTGGTCAAGCAGCGCCATCCCGTTCTGACGCGAGCCCTGCGACAGAAGGACGTTTCCGAACTCAGCATGTTCCGCGACATGCGCGATCCGCTTGACTGGCTGGAAAGCAATGTCCAGGTCGATTTTAGCGCCAGCCCGGAGTTCATGCGCATCTCGCTGGTTGGCGAAAAACCTCAGGAGCTCATCGTCGTGCTGCAAGCCATTTCGGATGCCTATCTCGACGAAGCCGTGAACGACGAACTGGACGCGCGTAACCGCCGGCTGCAAAAACTGAACGATGCCTACGCCACCTACGAGGAAAGCCTGCGCACCAAGCGGCGCAGCTACAAGGAGCTGGCCGGCGAAATCGGCACTTCCAACTCGTTCGTGCTCGCCTTCAAGCAGCAGTTTGAAATGGACCAGCTCCAGCAACGCAAGAACATGTTGCTAAACGTCAAGAACGACCTCACCAAGCTGCGCACCGAAGCCTTCATGCAACAGGAGAAGGTCAAGTCCTTGCCGAAGATGGAAATCCCTGCCGACCTCATCGACAGCCGGCTGGCCGCCGATTCCAGGGTGATCGAGATGGAAAGAGAAATCGAGAACCTCAAGACCAGGGCCGGAAATGCCGCCAAGGGCTATACGGACGGCGCCGAAAATGAAGCCGTCAAAAGGCTTGAGAAGAAGAGAGAAGAATTCCGCCAGGCGCTGCAGACGTACCGGCAGAGCAAGCGTCCGGCCATTGCCAGCCAGCTGACCACCGCCGTACGCGCCAGGGAGAATGAGACGCTGGAGAGTGCCAAACAAAAGATCTTGACCTTCGAGAAGATGGAAACCGACCTGGCCGAGGACGTGGATAAATTGAGCAAGCAAATTCAAACGGTCGGCAGCAAGGGTGTGGAGCTGGAAGGCCTGAAGGAAGACCTCGAGAGCCATGATTCGGTCGCCAAGACGCTCCGCGCCATGATCCTCAATGAGAAGATCAACCTCAACACCCCGCCGCGCGTGACGCGCCGGCACGGGGAGACTCCCGACACGAGACGCACGCTCAAGGACGACAAGCAAATAATGATGGCCGGCGCCACCGGGGCCGGCGCCATGGTCCTGGTCTTCCTGATCATCGCGTACTGGGAATTCCTGAGCCGGCGCATCATGGGTGCGGACGACGTCGTGGACCGCCTGGGCTGGCGCCTGGTCGGTTCCATCCCCGATATACCGAGCAAGCACCGGCGGCTGAAAAACGCCGGCACGGCCGCCAGCAAACACTGGAGCAGCATGCTCACCGAGTCGGTGGACGCCACGCGCGCCGCGCTGCTGCGGACCGCGGCGACGGATGGCATCCGCACCGTCATGATTACCAGCGCCGTCGCCGGCGAGGGCAAGACCTCGCTCTCCTGCCACCTGGCCACCAGCCTGGCCCGCGCCGGCCGCAAGACTCTGCTGATCGACGGCGACCTGCGCCGGCCGTCCGTGCACAAGATGTTCGATCTCCCCGTCGATCCCGGCTTTGCCGGCCTGCTGCGCGGCGATCTCGAGGACGAGGCGGCGCTGCGCTCCACGCCGGCCGCCAATCTGTGGATCATGCCCGCCGGTCAGTGCGATGCCGCCACCTTGCAGGCTCTGTCCGAGGGCAAGATCAAGCCGATTCTCGAACGCTTCAAGGAGCAGTTCGATTTCGTCATCATCGACACCAGCCCCGTGCTCCCGGTCGTCGACGCCCTGGAAATCGGCCAGCACGTCGACGTGGCCATCTTCTCCCTGCTGCGCGACGTGAGCCGGGTCCCCAATGTCTACGCCGCCTATGAGCGCATGGCTTCACTCGGCATTCGCATCATCGGCGCCGTGGTTAACGGCGTCCGCCAGGACCGCTATGGCTACGCCTATCGTTACTATTACGCCTACGGTTACTCCAAGTAGCCTGAAAAAATGGGGACTGGCTCCGGCCGTGCCTCGTAAACTTGATATTTTCAAGGTCCGGCCGGTGCCTGTCCCCATTTTTTCACACGGAGCCCTGTCATGAGCCGATTTTTTCCAGCGCTGGCCGGCCTCGCCCTTATCCTTGCCGGCGGCCTGGCGCATGGACTCTGGACCGACCGCTGGGGTCTGAGCCATGAGCCGGCGGCGTCGGCCGAGAAGCTCGATCACGTGGCCCGGCAAGTCGGCGACTGGGTCTGCGAGGACGCCCAGCCCATCGGCGCTCCCGACCTGGCCATCGGCGAGATCGTCAACTACCTGTCGCGCATTTACAAGCACCGCGTCACCGGGAAAGCGGTAAGGGTGCTGATGGTATGCGGCAGGCCGAACGCCATCAGCGTGCACACCCCCGACGTGTGTTTTGTCGGCGGCGGCCAGGACATGATCCGCAAGGAACACCAGGTGATTCCCCTGAGCGCGGCGGCGCCGCCCTTCGATTGTTTCGTCGGCCACTTCCGGCACATGGACGCCGACCAGCAACTGGTGACGCGCGTCTACTGGTCCTGGAGCGCCGACGGCGCCTGGAAGGCCCCCGCCGGCCCGCGCTATGCCTTCGCTCGCTACCGCGCCCTGTACAAGCTGTATGTCATCCCAAACGTCCTTGAAGACGACGCCCTCGATACCGGCTACGCCGTGGATTTCTTGAAGGTGTTCATTCCCGAGCTGGAAAAGACCCTCTTCGAAAAACCCGCTCCGGACAGCCCTGCCGCGCCTTAGGCAGCGTCGCCTTTCGCTCCGCGAAAGGGGCGTTCTTTCGCGGAGCGAAAGACGACTCTATTCTCCGCGTCGCGCGGTCGTCTCTCGCCAACGGGCGCAGTTAGACGTACCCAGTACTCAGTACCCAGTACTCAGTACTCAGTACCCAGTACCCAGTACCCAGTACTCAGTACTCAGTACTCGGTACTCGGTACTCGCTCCCCCCCGGATTCGCATCCAAGAGACAAATGCGGCGCACACAGCCATCAGCAGAGGACGGCACGTTCTTCCTTTGGCGGACGGGGCTATTGACTCCAAAGCTAGTGCTCCGTCAAGCCTGGATTGACGGATCGAGCAGCGCGGCCACCGAGAGAAAGAGCAAGATGAAGATTAAGATTATGAAGAAGATTAAGAGCAAGAGCATGAGTAAGAGTGGGACTTCGTTCGCCCGGCGCAGGTCATGCTCTTAATCCTCCTCTTGCTCTTAATCACCTTCATAATCTTAATCTTGATCCTAATCTTACTCCCTTTTGGAGTTAATCGCAGCGATTGCTTTAACCCACGAACGGCGTAACGGTTGCAAAATTCCACCCGGCCAAAGCTGCTCTACCTGGTCCACCGCGTCCCGTACCCTCCCGACAAGGGCGACCGGATTCGCGCCTTCCATTTGCTGAAGCATCTGGCCGGGCGCGCGGACCTGTATGTCGCCTGCCTTGCCGACGAACCGGTCCTTCCCGAAACCGAAGCCGCGCTGCGTTCTTGCTGCACGGCGTTGCAGATCGTTACGCTCGGCAACTGGTCGCGTAAACTTCGCGCCGGTTTGTCGCTGGCCCTAGGCGGCACCGCCACGGCAGGGGCCTTCGCAGCGCCGGCCCTGCGGCAAACGCTTCGCGACTGGACGCGCGACACCGCCTTTGACGCCGTCCTCGCTTCCGCGTCGAGCATGGCGCCCTACTTGCAAATGGCCGAGCTGCGCGGCGTGCCGGCCGTGGTCGACCTGGTGGATGTCGATAGTCAGAAATGGTTGGACTATGCGGCGCTCGGCACGGGACCGCGGCGCTGGCTCTATCGAATCGAAGGCCGCCGCCTGCGCCGGCTGGAATGCGATCTCGCCGGCTGGACCCGCGCCGTGACCCTGGTCAGCCGGGCCGAGGCGGACCTGTACCGCTCCTTCTGCAGCGCGGGTCGCGTACACGCCGTGCCCAACGGAGTCGATCTGGATTATTTCCAGCCCCAGGCCCAGGCAGCGGCGCCGAGCTGCGTGTTCACGGGCGCACTCGATTACCGCCCGAACATCGACGGGCTGTGCTGGTTCTGCGAACAGGTGTGGCCGCAGGTATGCCAGAAGCGCCCGGACGCAAAACTGTACGTGGTCGGGCGGAAACCGGCGCCTGCCGTGCGCCGTCTGGCAGGTCTGGACGGCGTGGTTCTCGTGGGCCAGGTTCCCGACGTGCGGCCGCATGTCGCGGCCGCCGCGGTTGCGCTGGTGCCCTTGCGCATCGCCCGCGGTTTGCAGAACAAGGTGCTGGAGGCCCTGGCCATGGCCAGGCCCACGATCGTCTCCCCCTGCTGTCTGGCCGGGCTCGGCGCCGAGGCCGGGCGGCATTTGCTGTCCGCCTCTTCGCCGCGCGAGTGGACGGCCTGGATCCTCGGCCTCTTCGACGACCCGGCCTGGCGCCGGCGGCTCGGCCTGGCCGGCCGCACTTACGTCGAGCAACACCATCGCTGGGAAACCTGCCTGGAGCCTTTCGACAGCCTCCTGGGCATCACCAACGAGGTCCCGGCGGAAGAGCTTTCCGGAATGAGAACCAGGAGAAGGCATGAGTTCAGGCACCAAACTGGCCCGGGATAAGGAAGCGTCCCGTCCAGGCAAGCCGCTCAACGGCGCCTCCGCCGCCGGGCACGAAGCGGCCGTGGCGGTCGACGATCTCCCCCTGCTCGTCATCGAGCCGAAGCGGGGCTGGCACTTCGTCGATTTTCGCGAGCTGTGGCGCTACCGCGAGCTCTTGTATTTTCTGATCTGGCGCGACGTCAAGGTGCGCTACAAGCAGACGGTGCTGGGCGCGGCCTGGGCCGTGCTCCAGCCCCTGACCACCATGGCGGTGTTCACGCTGTTCCTGGCGCGCGTGGCGGCGCAGCCGGACTCGCCCATCGCCTACCCGCTGTTCGTCTTCGCCGGCCTTCTGCCCTGGACCTTTTTCGCCAACGCCATCAGCTCCGCGGCGCAGAGCGTGGTCGGCAACCAGAACCTGGTCACGAAAATCTACTTCCCGCGCGTGAGCATCCCCATCAGCGCCGCCGGGGCCGGGCTGCTCGACTTTGTCATCGGCCTGGGCATGCTCGCCGTGCTCATGGGCATCTACGCGCTCGGCGGCCGCGGCGGCGCGCCCGGCTGGGGCATCCTGCTGCTCCCGGTGATTGTTCTGTTTCTCGTCATTGGCGCCCTCGGCATCGGCACGCTCCTGGCCGCCCTGACTGTGGAATATCGCGATTTTCGCCATGTCATGCCCTTCCTGACGCAGATCTGGATGTTCGCCACGCCGGCGATTTACCTCCAGTCCGAGACCGTCATCGGCGCCCAGCGCGCCTTGTGGCTGCCCTTGAACCCCGCGCACGGGCTGATCTCCAACTTCCGCCTGGCCATCCTGGGCGGCCCCATCAACTGGTATGCGCTCATCATCTCCAGCGTGGTCAGCGTCCTCTTCTTCCTGGTCGGCAGCCTCTACTTCCGCCGCGTGGAAAAGAACTTCGCCGACATCATTTAGCTTTTTTGCCTGCAGGTCCAAAGGAGATTGTTCTTTTCCCATGAAGGGACTTATTTTCACTTACCTGATGACCTTCGGCGGGGCCGCCGTTTCTCTCGTCAACCCTTTCATCGGGCTCCTGATCTACATCTGCTTCGCCATCATCAAGCCCGAGGCGATGTGGTACTGGTCCGTGCCGATCGGCAATTACAGCCGCATCGTGGCTATTGCTCTTCTGGTGGGCTGGGTGATCCAGGGCTTTGGGAATTGGGATTTCGGCCGCGCCCGGCTGACCGTCCTGTCCCTCATTGGCTTCATTTTGTGGGCTGCTCTCGGGGCAATTCTCGCGCCTCGACCGGCAGTAGCCTGGCACTACATCGAAACGATGGCCAAGATAGTCCTGCCCTTCCTGGTCGGGATTACGACAATCGATAGCACCCCGAAATTGAAACAGCTCGTCTGGGTAATTGTGCTTAGTCAGGGCTATCTCGCCTTTGAACTAAACACAGCCTATTACAGTGGCTGGAATCGTGTCTGGCTGGAAGGCTTCGGAGACATGGACAATAACTGCATGGCCATTTCCATGGTCTCGACCGTGCCATTGGCGTTTTTTCTCGGGCTGGAGACGCGATCCTGGATCGCCAAGGGTTTAGCGCTCTTGTCCTCGCTCTGCATGGTGCATGTCGTAATGTTCTCCTTCTCGCGGGGCGGCATGCTGGCCCTGGTGATCAGTGCCGCCGTGGCGTATTGGTTCGTCCCAAAGAAAGCTTCCCATCTCCTCATTTTTGCCTGCGCCATCTTGTTAGGCTGGCGACTTGCAGGGCCGCAAGTGACAGAACGGTTCTTGACCATATTCGTGTCCGCGGAAGAGCGCGACACGTCGGCGCAGAGCCGCCTTGATTTATGGCGCGGCTGCATCGACACCATGACTCACCATCCCATATTTGGCGTCGGCCCGGAGCACTGGGGTACGGTTGTGAGCAAGTACGGATACAGGGAGGGTAAGTTGGCCCACACCCTTTGGCTGCAAACAGGGGCTGAATTAGGAATCCCTGGTCTGCTCCTGCTTTTACTTTTTTATGGTTCTTGCGTTTGGCGCCTGACGGCACTGATCAAAACTAAGCGTCCGATCTCCGATGAATGGTTCCGCGACGCGGGGAGAATGGTGGTCGCCAGCATAATCGGCTTCGCAATCGCTGCCCAATTTGTCAGCCTTTACGGACTGGAGGTTCCTTATTACATTGCTCTTATCGGCGCGGGAACGTTGAAGCTCTCGTCGGCGCCGGCTATCCCGGAAAGTCGACCGGACCTGGCATCCATGCCATTCAATGCCACGGCGTTCAATTACAGCAAGCCATGACCCTATGCATACGAAATTCGAGGGCGCGAAGATGAAACGACTGCTTGGCATTGCAATCGCGGCCAACATTTTTGCGACTTCTCTGCTCTTTGGCGGCTCGCCTGAGAAGAGTCAAGGAATTGAAAGCGGCCATAAGCGCATCATTAAAGCGAGCGATTTGAAGTATCTCGGTATCATGAAAGCCCCGCTCGATGTGATGCCTGATTCCGGGGAACCCTGGCTGTCTCGCGCGCAGGGGGCACTCGCTCTGCGCTGCCGTCCTGATGGGATGAAAACACTATTAGTTTCAGGCGCGACCGCAAGGTTTAATAATCCTCTGGTAGAAATCAGCATCGAGGAGTTCAACACCGATCCTGCGAAAATTGTTCGGGCAAAGTTACTTAACGCGTGGAAATCTGACGAATGGCAACAAGGGCGCAAGACTTGGGGCAAGATTCCTTTTACAGGTTATCTAGAAACCGCTGGCCTGCTTTGGGAAAAAGACACGCTCTACAGTCTGTTTGGTGGAACCTACGACGTCTCGGGCGGCAACAAGCCCGTACTCATGATGACCAAGTTTCTGCCCGATGGAACGCTTAAGAGTTATGGTCCGTGGTACACTGCTGCTGGCACCAAGCAGACGCGAAACTATCTTGTGCGCGTGCCGGACTGGTACGCAACTAAGTACCTCGGTGGGAACACGATTGCTGCAGGTGCCACATTGAATGCAGGCGATGCAGGGAGCCCGTGGCCTAGAAGTCTTATCTCACTAGCCCCACCTTCCGAATCGCTTGCCCCCAACAGCACGTTGCCAACCAGGACCATGCTGTTCTACCCGATGAATCACGCAGATACTTATCCTTCCGCCTATCGCTCCGCTGGTGTCAAGAAGCTTACCAGAGGCGAATGGATCAACAATGGAGTAGTCCCCAGCGCAGTATGGGTTGACACGCCAGAGCTTTCAGGAGTTCTCTATTTCGGAAGAATAGGGAAAGGTTACGTGTGGTACGGTCAAAATCCAGATCCCAAAACCGGTATCACGGATCGAGTTAACCTCTCCAAGGGTTATCACGCCGAAAGCTACCAGCAATATCTGGCAATTGATGATCCGCTAAAATACGTCAGCGTGATCATGGGTAAGGTGCCTTCCTGGAGCATACGGGCTAACTCAGAGGCTGACCTGAATACTCTACCCGGAGTTGAATTCCCCGAAGGAACCATGTTTACAGGTGCCGTCTTCGATCCTGACAAGAGCATGCTGATTTTGTGCGGTGATGCTGAGCAAGTTGGCTCAAATCCTATGCTCCTGTTTCGCGCCTTTCACGTCGGGCCATGATGCAGTTAACAACCATGCGGAACGAGCCCTTAGCTGAGACGAGCATTGCCGAGCCGCCAGCAAAGCGCTGGCGCGACCACCGGAGTAAGCTTGTCATCAGCATTGTCATGGTCGTGGGCTGGTGGATTGCGCTGAGGGCGCTCTTCTTTGAGGGGCTGCATGGCGTAGATGATCTGGAGCACGTAATTTACGCGCTCCAGTGGGACCACCTTCCACGAAGTCATTGGGAAACGCGGATTTTCTTTAACGCGCTTCTCCACGCCAGCATCCGGGGCTTCGGGGAATCAGAACTTGCCTACGCCCTGCCAAGTTTGCTGGGCAGCTTGCTTTTGCTAGGCGCGACGACGTTTCACAGCTATCGCAGATGGGGAACCACCGGTCTTGTGGTTGCGGGAATGCTCGTTGCCAGCTTGCCCTTGGATGTTGTGCATGCAACGGTGCCTACGGCCCATCCTTTGGCCGTTGGCTTTGCTGCAGTCGGTACGGCATTCCTACTGGGCGCGCCAACCTGGTTCTCAACAGGCGCCTCGGCGTTTTGTCTAGCTCTGGCAATACTGGCACACCCAGCCTTCGTATTTTTCAGCTTCGCGCTGTGTGGTCCGCGCGCAGTATTTTCGGATGACAATCGCCAACGTCTTGCGGCGCTGGCTTGCGCAACACTTAGTGTCGCGATATACTTCACCCTTGAGTTCGCCATTTACAAAGTCGTCACGGGGGACCCATTCTACGAAATGAAGCTCCTCGAACGCCTTGGCCCCCAACAGGGCGTTATAGACCCAGAGTACCCGATGTTTTCACCCGGCTGGTTCTTCTTCCCGTTATGGACCTTCTTCTTCAGCAGGCAATTCGGGATTATGATTGCTCTGGGCACGATTGGCGTACTGATCTTCCGCAAGCGCTTGCCACGCGAGGAATTGTGTTTAGCTCTAAGCTGCTTGGCCCTGTGGCTATGGATGGGCTACGGCAGCTTTAAACCGACCGGCTATCTGCCGTTCTGGCGGACAGTGGACTATAACTACGCACTAGCTATGCCGGTGTGTTTATGCATCACATCCCTCGCGATGCTGCTGCCCCGGGGGCAGGTCACGCTAACCGTCCCTCTGCTAGGACTTCATGTGCTGATGCTGAGTTGCTTAGGCGCCTGGGGACAGGGAATAAAAATCTCCAAGGACATGCTCGGCTACGTCAAAAGCATGCCCGCCGCGCAATTCATTACAGATCGAACAACCAATCGTCAGCTCTTTGCGTTGAACGGCTGCCGTGTTTTGCCAAACGTCTCGATTTATGGTAGCGGAAACGACCAACCTCCCCCGCGAAATGCTCCGCTTGTCTTCTTGTGGAACCCGCTGAACCAGTCGGCGGAGCCCGCAGGGCTAAAGCTCGGAAAAGTGGAGTTTGCAACTGAGCAGAGACTGCGCACCATCGCTAACTTGCTTCCAACCGGCTTCGTAGCCGGCCGAGCGAGTCTCGTGCGGCGGCCTGCCGGTAAAGCCTTCCACGTAATTTCGGTGGACTAGTGCAGAGGGCATCATGAGTGAAAGTCAGAGCGTATCCGCTCAGCTCACTTTGTTTGACGAGTTCGACGAAACATATGAAGACGCCTGCGCGCGTGGCCTTGCATTAGCTGGCGAATCGCGCGATTACTTTGCCGCCGCACGGCTTGATTACACTGAGCGATGGCTGCGGAATTTGCAGGTGCATTCACCTGAACACGTCGTGGACTTCGGCTGCGGCGCGGGGCATAGCACTCCTCACCTGCTGCAAATATTTCCCCAGGCCTGCATACTCGGCTTAGATGTCTCCAAGAAGGCCATTGCGCGGGCGCAGCATGTGTACGGTGGAAGAAAGGTCACTTTCGAGGTTACCTCCGATCACCATCCAGGTCAGGACCAACATCTTGTCTATTGCAATGGTGTGTTCCACCACATCAAGCCTGACGAACGGTCATATTGGGCTGAATGGATTTACGGCACCCTCGCGCCTGGCGGGTATCTCGCGCTTTGGGAAAACAACCCCTGGAATCCGGGGACTCGCATGGTCATGCAGCGGATTCCATTTGATCGGGATGCCGTTCCACTTTCATCGACTGAGAGCAGACGGCTCCTTCTTAAGAGTGGATTTGAATTGATTGGTACGCGTTACCGCTTTTATTTTCCGCATTGCCTTCGGCACCTCCGCTTCGTCGAACGCTATGCTGTTCATCTTCCGCTCGGCGCACAGTATTGCGTACTGGTACGTAAACCGATGGCTGGCGGTCTCGTGAAAGTGGGAGTATCCTCTCGATGAACAGTAACAGTGCGCCGACGCTTAGCATCGTCATACCAGCCCTCAACGAAGAGGAAGCAATCGGCCAGACGATTGAGCGCTGTCTTGACGCCCAAACTGAAATCCGCGAGCGCGGGAATGTCAACGAAGTGCAGATCATCGTAGTAAGCGACGGATCGACGGACCGAACAGCGGAAATTGCCAGAAAATACGCTGAGAGCAATGAGGGAGTGAAGCTGATCATCTTTGAACAGAATCGAGGCTATGGAGCAGCAATCAAGGAGGGCTTTCGATCGGGTGACGGAGAACTCGTTGCGTTCCTGGACGCGGATGGCACTTGCGATCCGCGGTTTTTTGGCAAGCTGTGCGCGACCTTGCAGGCCGAGGGCGCTGACATCGCGCTGGGGAATCGCATGGGTCCGCAAAGCGAGATGCCGCGCGTACGACGACTAGGCAATCGGTTTTTCGCGCTGCTTCTGGGTTTTCTAAGCGGGGAAGCCGTGACGGATACTGCCAGCGGCATGCGCGTAATACGCCGGGAAGCGCTAAAAGATCTCTATCCTTTGCCGGATCGTCTCGACTTTACACCGGCAATGAGCGCGAGGGCCTTGATGCAGAGGTTGCGTATCATCGAAGTACCGATGCCGTATTCCGAAAGGGTGGGCGAAAGCAAGTTACGCGCCGTTCGGGACGGCTTTCGCTTCCTCAGAACCATCCTGGATGCAGTCCTTTTCCATTCTCCGTCCCGGTTTTTCACACTCGGCTTCGGGTTGTGCGCCGTTCTACTTCTGGTTCTCGCGGTCTCGCCGGTAGAGTTTTATCTCCATAACCGCTTCGTCGAGGATTGGATGATCTATCGTTTTGTAGCATGTCTGCTCCTCGGCACTGTTGGATTCGCGCTCTTGTGCTCGGCGGTAATCGCAGACGAATTATTCTTTCTGACAAACCGACGGCGCCGCTGGCGCAGCTTTGGCAACCAGGTTCTACACAAGGTGTTCTCCAAGAGCGTACTTCTCGGGTCTAGCTTCCTGGCCATTGTGGCTAGCATAGTCCTGGTATGGCCCGGTATCCTGCAGTACCTTACGACTCATCATGTCACGCTACATTGGTCACGGGTGATTGTGGCCGCTTTCGGGTTCATTGTTGCTACACAATGTGTTGTCACTGCAAGCCTTCTTCGTATGGTCTCGCTCTGGAAGGAGTATCTCGCTCAAGCCCCCGTCGATGAACGTCACAATGGTCAAGCTACCAACAGACTAATAAATGCACCCTGAACATGCCTGTGAAGCGCTACTCCAACTCAGGCCGGAGCCCTTGGAATCAACCTCCTTTGAGTTCCTGAAGCTCTCGAAGATGGCCAAGATTGGCCACCTTGGCCGCGCGGGTCGTTCTGCGCGGCAAAAGAAGTGGCTATCGTCAATATGATTTTGATGATCTCGCGCGGAATTTGACGACTTCTTTCAACTTCGCCATAGGTCGCCAAGTCAGTTGGCGGGCGAACAACGACTACGGCCGGGGACTCCGTGGCCCGTGGCAAAGTGGCAAACTTGCCTTTAATGAATTCGTAACTCCAAGCGCCGGTAGCTAGTTCCGACTCAAAACATGTTTGCCACGGGTGGCACCCAACTTGGCAAACTGGCAAACAACTCGCCAGCACCCCCTGGCTCAAAATATGAATCCCATTATCCGCGTTGAAAACCTGGGAAAGCTTTACCAGCTTGGCGCTCATCAACACGGCGCCTACAAGACGCTTCGTGAGACAATCACGGCGGCCTTTGCCGCGCCCTGGAAGAGCGTGCGCGGCAACACTGTCAGCAACGGGCACGTAAGGATCGAACAGGACGAGGCTGGCGCCCCATCTTCGATCTGGGCCCTCCAGGACGTCTCCTTTGAAGTCCGGCCGGGCGAAGTCGTGGGCATTATCGGCCGCAACGGCGCCGGCAAATCGACGCTGCTGAAATTGCTGAGCCGCATTACCGAGCCCACCCGCGGCAGGATTGAGCTCCGCGGCCGCGTCGGCAGTCTGCTCGAAGTCGGCACCGGCTTCCATCCCGAGCTCACCGGCCGCGAGAACATTTATCTCAACGGCGCCATCCTCGGCATGTCGCGCGAGGAGATCGACCGCAAGTTCGATGAGATCGTCGCCTTCTCGGAAGTCGAGGATTTCCTCAACACGCCCGTGAAGCGCTACTCCAGCGGCATGTACGTGCGCCTGGCCTTCGCCGTGGCCGCTCATCTGGACCCGGAGACGCTGGTCGTCGATGAGGTGCTGGCGGTCGGCGACGCCGGCTTTCAGAAAAAGTGCCTCGGCAAGATGGGCGATGTCGCCCGGCACGGCCGCACCATTCTGCTCGTCAGCCACAACATGGGCGCGATCCGCGGCCTGTGCACGCGCTGCCTGTGGATCGACGCCGGCCGGCTGGTCGATGACGGCGCTCCCGAGCGCGTCGTGGCCCGCTACATCGAAAGCGTTTTTGCCAAGGGCTTCGGCGAGGTAAGAAGCAAGACCAACCCGGCCAGCCCGCTGCACATCACCGGCATCCTGCTCAAGGACGACCAGGGCAACTCCACCATTGAATTCCGCCCCGGCGACAGCCTCACGGTCGAGATTCATTACGCCGCGGCCCGCCGCATCGAGCAACCGCACTTCTGGATCGGCTTCGAAAGCCAGTACGGGCCCATGTTCGCGGCCAACATGCTCATTGACGGGCATTGCCCGGCGTACATCGAGGGGGAAGGCGTGCTGTCCTGCCGCATCGAGCATCTGCCGCTTTTGCCCCAGACGTTTACGGTCACGCTGGGCGTGCGCGGCAAGGATTGCGTCACGGAATTGATAGCCGGCGTGGAAGCCGGGTTCTTCCACGTCGGCGGCAAAATGCTGGAGCACGGCTTCCACGGCCACTTTGCCGAGCGCGTGGCCGCCAAGGCCAGCCCCATGATCTTGCCCTACGTGTGGAACCTGCCCGGCGGACGGACAGAGAAAGTGCTCGGTTTTCAGGCCAGAGGCGAGGCTCCATGAACTGGCAGACCAGTACCGTGCTCATCACCGGCGGGACGGGATCCTTCGGCAAGAAGTTCACGGAGATCATGCTCCGCGACTACCGGCCGAAGAAGCTCATCGTCTTCAGCCGCGACGAGCTGAAGCAGTTTGAGATGCGGCACCTCTTCCCCGAGGAGCGGCACCGCAACCTGCGCTTCTTCATCGGCGATGTCCGCGACCGCGACCGGCTCTACCGCGCCTTCGACGGCGTGGACGTCGTCATCCATGCCGCGGCCCTCAAGCAGGTGCCGACCGCGGAGTATAACCCGCTCGAGGTGATTCGCACGAACATCCTCGGCGCCGCCAACGTCATCGACGCCGCCATCGACCGCAACGTCACGCATGTGCTGGCGCTCAGCACCGACAAGGCAGCCAGTCCGATCAACCTGTACGGCGCCACCAAGCTCTGCTCGGACAAGCTGTTCGTCGCCGGCAACAGCTACGTGGGCGAGCACAGCACGCGCTTCGGCGTGGTGCGTTACGGCAACGTCGTCGGCAGCCGCGGCAGCGTCGTGCCCTTCTTCCTCAAGATGCGCGACAGCGGCCGCCTGCCCATCACCGACGAGCGCATGACGCGCTTCTGGATCACCCTCGACCAGGGCGTGGAATTCGTCATCGGCTGCGTCGAGCGCATGGAGGGCGGCGAGCTGTTCGTCCCCAAGATTCCCAGCATGCGCATCGTGGACCTGGCCCGCGCCATCGCGCCCGACTGCACGCTCGATTTCGTCGGCATCCGCCCCGGCGAGAAAATCCATGAGGTCATGATCACCGAGGACGATTCGCGCAACACCGTCGAATTCGATGCCTACTATGCGATCCTGCCCCTGTTCAAGGGCATGACCGTGGACGGCTACATCAAGCGCCACGGCGGCCAGCGCTGCCCCGAAGGCTTCCGCTTCGGCAGCGACACCAACACCCGCTGGGTAACACGCGAAGAACTGCGGCGCATGATCGAATAGCGGCAGCCGCGGAGAGAAGAGAAAGATGAAGATTAAGATTAGGAACAGGACTAAGATTAAGAGGATGAGTAAGAGTAGGACTCCATTCCTCGCACGCCTTCGGTCCTAATCTTAATCTTCCTCTTGCTCTTAATCTCATTCCTAATCCTAATCTTCATCTTGATCTTGCTCTTTTTGGGCTACCTTCTCGATTCTTGGTTCCAGTATCCTTCATGCTTCCGTACAGCCGCCAATCAATTGACGAGGACGACATCGCCGCTGTGGTGGAGGTGCTGCGCTCCGACTGGCTCACCACCGGACCGAAGGTCGCCGAGTTCGAGCGCGCCTTCGCCGATTTCACCGGCAGCCGGGAGGCGGTCGCCGTCAGCAGCGGCACCGCCGCTCTGCATGCGGCCATGTACGCGCTCGGCATCGGCCGCGGCGATGAAGTGCTGGTGCCGGCCATGACGTTTGCGGCCACGGCCAACTGCGTGGTCTTCCAGGGCGGCACACCGGTCTTCGTCGATGTCGATGCCGGCACGCTGCTGATCGATCCGGCGGCGGTCGAGGCGAAGATCACGCCGCGGACCAGGGCCATCGTGGCGGTCGATTATGCCGGCCAGCCTTGCCCCTACCAGGAACTGGCGGCGCTGGCAAAGCGGCATGGTCTGGCGCTGGTGGCGGATGCCTGCCACTCCCTGGGCGGCGCTTACCAGGAGCGGCCCGTCGGCGCCCTCGCCGATCTGAGTGCTTTCAGCTTCCATCCGGTCAAGCCCATCACCACCGCGGAAGGCGGCATGATCACCACGGACGACGCGGCCCTGGCGAAGCGTATGCGTCTGTTCCGCAATCACGGCATCGCCACCGACCACCGCGAGCGGGAAGCACAGGGCACCTTCTCCTATGAGATGATCGATCTTGGCTACAACTACCGGCTGTGCGACCTGCAATGCGCACTGGGCATCAGCCAGTTGCGCAAGCTGCCCGGCTGGGTTACGCGCCGCCAGGAAATCGCCCGCCGCTACGACCGCGCTTTTCGGGAGATGCCGGAGTTCAAGCCGCTGGCCCAGCGTCCCGGTGTGAAGCATGCCTATCACCTGTATGTCGTGCGCCTGGACCTGAAGGGGCTCGGCATGTCCCGGGCGGAGGCGTTTCGCAGTTTGCGCGCCGCCGGCATCGGCGTGAATGTCCATTATGTCCCCGTGCACCTGCACGCCTTCTACCGCGAGCGCTTCGGCACCGCTCCCGGGCTGTGCCCGGTGGCCGAGGCGGCCTACGAACAAATCTTGTCGCTGCCCATCTTCCCGCGCATGCTGGACAGGGATGTCGATCAGGTCCTCGCGACGTTGCGGCAGCTGGTGACACGCCGGGCCAATAAGGTATGAGAACACTCGTCGTCGGCGCGGGCTCCATCGGCACCAGGCATCTGCACAACCTGCGTGCCCTGGAAGTGAGCCCGCTCGCGGTCGTGGAAGTCGACGCCGCGCGCAGACAGGAGCTGGAACAACTTTATGAACTCAGTAAACTCTGGCAAAGCACAGGAATCGAGAGCTTCGCGACGCTGGAGCGAGGCCTGGCCTGGAAGCCGGATGTCGTTTTCCTGACGACGCCAACGCAGTTTCACGTCGAGCAGGCTCTCCAGGCTGCCCGGGCCGGCTGCCATCTGTTCCTTGAAAAGCCGCTTTCCCATAGTCTGCCCGGCTGCCGGGAGCTCTGTGAGATTGCCGAGCGCAACGATCTGGTTAGCCTGGTCGGCTGCAACATGCGTTTCCATCCCGGCCCGGCCGCCATCAAGGCCCACCTGGAAAAGCAGACCATCGGCAAGCCCTTGGCGGCGCGGCTGCAGTGTGGCTCTTATCTGCCGGCGTGGCGGCCTGCCCAGGATTACCGCCAGAGCTACAGCGCCTCGCCGGAGCACGGCGGCATCATTCTCGACGGCATCCATGAGATCGACCTGGCCCTGTGGTACTTTGGCCCAGCCGTTGTTGCCGGTTCGGCCGTGCTCGACGCCGCGTCGCTCGGCTTGCGAACGGATGGACTGGCGGAGATCCTTCTCCGCCACGAGGCGGGACTCGTCAGCAACGTGCACCTGAACTTTATCCAGCGCGACTATCGCCGCACTTGCCAGGTGATCGGCACCGAGGGCACGCTGTACTGGGATTTCGAGACGCACCGGGTCGATGTATTCGGCGCCGACGGCAAGCTGCATGACTCTCAGGCCGGCCCGGCCAACTGGCAACTGAACGACATGTATCTGGAAGAGGCAAGACACTTCCTCGATTGCGTCCGCATGCGGCGCGCCACGGTCAATCCGCTGGCAGCCGCGCTGAAAACCCTTGAGGTCGCCCTGGCCGCTCGTAGGGCAGGTTTTTAACCTGCCGTGCGGGCAAGGCAGGTTAAAAACCTGCCCTACATAAGATGATTGATCTAAACGATCGCGTCGCCCTGGTTACAGCGGGCTCCAAAGGACTGGGCGCCGAGATCGTGCGCTCGCTGGCAAGGCAAGGCGCGCACACGGCCTTCACCTTCTCCAGCGACAGGTCCGCCGCCGAAGCCCTGGCCGGGGAAGTAGAGACGCTTGGCCGGAAGTGTATCTTCTTTCAGGCGGATGCCAGCGATTTCTCGCTTGCCGAGCACGTGGTTGCGGAAACGCGGAACCAGCTTGGCGGGCTGCACATCCTGGTCTGCAACGCCGGCATCGGCCGCGGCGGCGCGCTCTGGAAGCTGAAGGAGGAAGACTGGGACCGCGTCATCGATGTCTCGCTCAAGGGCGCCTTCAATTACCTTCGTGCCGCAGCGCCGTCTTTCATGGAGCAATCGTCCGGCAAGATCGTCTGCATCGGCTCGATCAACGGCCTGCGCGGCCGCATCGGCACCATCAGCTACAACGCCGCCAAGGCGGGTCTGATCGGCCTGGTAAAGTCCGCCGCCTCCGAGCTGGGCCGCTTCAACATCAATGTGAACCTGGTCGCTCCCGGCTTCATTGAGAGTGCATCGCAGACGAACACGCCGGAGTTGATCCGCGATCTGGTCCTCAAGGAATGCGTCATCAAGCGCCTGGGGACGCCGCAAGACATCGCCCCGATGGTGGTGTTCCTGTGCAGCGAAGCCGCCCGCCATGTGACCGGCCAGGTAATCAATGTGGACGCCGGGCAGTATCTGTAACGCACACTAACCCGAAGCGCCAGCGAGGGGAAGCAGCCTCCCTCACTGGCGATTTGGGGTTGCGCTTTTTGCAAGAGCCAGGACCCCTGCCGGCTCGTCCGGCAGGTGAAACAGTTCAGCGGCTAGCAGGCTCGCCCGAGTTCGTCTCGATATAGAGCTGCTCCTACTATCCCCCGAACTGCTTCACCTGCCGGGCGAGCCGGCAGGGGTCTGGGCGAAACCAAGGCCATAGAAAAGCGTAACTTCAAAAAGGCGCGAGCGCGGCGAGGCCAACTTGCCATGAAAATCGTTGCCATCCTGCAAGCACGCCTGGGTTCCATCCGCCTACCGGAGAAAGTGCTGGCCGAGCTGCATGGCACGCCCATGCTGCGGGCCATCTTGCAGCGCCTGAAGCCGGCGGAGACTCTGGACGAACTGGTGGTCGCCACCACGACCGAGCCGCGCGACCGGCGGATATGCGAACTGGCCGAGTACGAACAGGTGCCGAGCTTCCGCGGCTCGGAGGCCGACTGCTTGGATCGCTATTATCAGGCCGCCAAACAACACCACGCCGATCTGGTGGTGCGCTTGACCGCCGACAATCCTATCGTGGATGCTGCGTTTGTCGACGAGGTAGTGCGGGCCTACCTGGATTCCGATCCGCCCTGTGATTACCTGGATACGTCGTGCAGCAAGACATATCCCCTGGGGCTCAGCGTGGAAGTGTTTTCGTTCGCGGCCCTCGCCACCGCCTGGAAAGAAGACACCGATCCCGAACGGCGCGAGCATGTCACCCCCTACCTGTACCGACATCCGCAGCGCTTTCGCTGTCGCCATCTGCGCTCGACCGTCAACCAGGGGTATATTCGGTTGACGGTGGACACCGCCGCCGACCTGCAGCTTATGCGTCGAATTTACGATTCCTTTGCCGGCCGCACGTTCGCCTGGCAGGAGGCGCTGGCACTCGTGGAGCAACATCCGGAATGGGCCGCCGTGAACCAGCACATCGTGCAGAAGCAGGTGGTCTAGATGGCTGCCGAGCTTGGCACGCTGCTGCTGCGAACCGATGCCGCCCCGCGCATGGGGACCGGGCACGTCATGCGCTGCCTGGCTCTGGCGCAGGCGTGGCAGGATGCAGGCGGGCAGCCCGTCTTTGCCATGGCGGAATCGTTGCCTGGGATTGATTCCCGACTCGAAGCTGAGCGCATGCGCGTCGAGCGTTTGCAGACGGCCCCGGCCAGTGACGCCGACGCCCGCCAGTGCCTGGAACTGGCCCGGCGTCTGAACGCGGCCTGGCTGGCGCTCGACGGCTACCATTTTGACGATCGCTTCGAGCAATCGGTAAAGAAGGACGGCTTGCAGCTTCTGGCCCTGGATGATTACGGCCATGGCCGGCATGACGCCGCGGACCTGGTGCTCAATCAGAACCTGCATGTCGAGGCAAGCCTTTATCCCGGGCGGGACAGGGCCAGGGTGTTGCTTGGCCCAGCGTTCGCGCTGTTGCGGCGCGAGTTCGTGCGTTGCCGCGGCTGGACGCGACAGGCGCCGGAACAGGCCGGCAAGCTACTTGTGACCCTGGGTGGCGTTGATGCGGATAACGTGACGCTCAAGGTGATTCAGGCCCTGGAACAGTCCAGCGAACTCGAGGCTGTAGTTGTCGTCGTAGGCGATAATCCCCATCTCCCGGAGCTACAAACGGCGGCGCAGCGCTGCAGGGGAGTCGTCCGCCTGCTCACGCACGCCTCGAACATGCCCGAACTCATGATGTGGGCGGACATGGCCGTGGCGGCTGGGGGCACAACCTCCTGGGAGCGGGCTTTCTTCGGCTTGCCTGGTCTCGTCATTATTTTGGCCGATAACCAGCGCCCCATCGCCGAGGCCCTGGATAAAGAAGGCCTGGCCCGCAACCTGGGCTGGCATGGCGAGCTTTCCATATCCGCTCTTGCCGAGGCTATTCACCAGTTGCGCTCGGACCGGCAGCGGCGCATGGCCGCGGCTACGCTAGGACCCCGGTGTGTGGATGCTCTCGGCGCCCAGCGCGTCCTCGGCTTCATGCACGATTACACCGTGGCCTTGCGGCCAGCTCGGAACGAGGACTGCCGCTTGCTCTGGGAATGGGCCAACGAGCCCGTGGTGCGCTCCGTTTCCTTTAACACGGAAGCGATTCCCTGGGAGCGCCATGAGCAGTGGTTCGCCGCAAAGCTGAACGGCCGCAACTGCATCCTCCTGGTGGCAGAGAACGGCCACGGCATGCCGATCGGCCAGGTGCGCTGCGACGTGAAGGGAGACGAGGGTACGATCTCCATCAGCATGGCGCCGCCGTGCCGCGGGCAGGGACAGGGAACGCGGGCCATTCGCAAGGCCGCCGCGCTGCTGTTCGCGCGGCACGGGCTCACGGTGCTTCATGCATTGATCCGGGAAGGCAACGTCGCCTCGCTCCGCGCCTTCTCGCATGCCGGGTTTCGCGAGGCGGAAGACACCACAATCCGCGGCCACCGTGCCAAGCGCCTGGAGATGAGGAAAGAGACGTGACGCATCCCAGCATCTGCATCGCCGGCCGTTGCATCGGGCCCGGCCAGCCCGCCTACATCATCGCGGAGCTGTCCGCCAATCACGGCCAGGATTTCGAGCAAGCCGTCCGCCTGGTGCGCGAGGCCAAGGCCGCCGGCGCCGACGCCGTCAAGCTGCAGACCTACACGGCGGACACGCTGACGCTCGATTCCAGGCGCCCGGAGTTCCGCATCGGCGGCGGCACGCTCTGGGACGGCCGCACGCTGCACGATCTGTACCGCGAAGCCCATACCCCCTGGGATTGGCAGCCCCGGCTCAAGTATGTGGCGGACGATCTCGGCCTGCATCTGTTTTCGACCCCGTTCGACCCGACCGCGGTCGACTTCTTGAAGCAAATGGATGTGCCCGCCTACAAGATCGCCTCCTTCGAGATCGTTGACTTACCGCTCGTGGAGAAGATCGCGGAAGCCGGCAAGCCGGTGATCATGTCCACGGGCATGGCGACGCTGGCGGAGATTGCCGAGGCCGTGGAAGCGGCGCGGCTGGGCGGCGCTCGTGAGCTGGCTCTCCTGAAGTGCACGAGCGCCTATCCGTCGCCGCCGAGCGACATGAACCTGCGCACGATCGCGCATCTGGCCGAGGCGTTTAACGTGCCCGCCGGGCTCTCGGATCATACGCTCGGCACCGCCGTTCCGGTGGCGGCGGTCGCGCTGGGCGCCTGCATCATTGAAAAGCACCTGACCCTGACGCGCAGCATGCCTGGCCCGGACAGTGCCTTCTCGCTCGAGCCCGCGGAGTTCAAAGCCATGGTTGACGCGGTGCGCATGGCCGAGCAGGCGCTGGGCAGCGTGCATTACGGCATCAGCCTGAACGAGTCTTCCAGCCGTGCCTTCCGCCGCTCCCTCTTCGTGGTGCGCGACCTGAAAGCAGGCGACCGCATCACCGCCGAGCACGTGCGCTCGATCCGCCCCGGTCACGGCCTGGCGCCCAAGTATCTCAAGGAGATCCTGGGCCGCCGCGTAGCCAAGGATGTGGAGCGCGGCACGCCGCTGAGCTGGGACCTGATCGCCCATTGATTACTTCTACATTCAGTATTCAGTATTCAGTATTCAATATTCAATATTTCCAAGTGCAAATACTGAATATTGAATACTGAATGTAGAAGTGCTGGTAAGAATCGATGAAGACCGTCGCCATCATCGAAGCCCGCATGTCCTCGACCCGGCTGCCGGGCAAGGTACTGCGGCCGATCCTCGGCAAACCGATGCTCGAACTCCTGGTCGAGCGCCTGCAGCGCGCCCGGCGGCTCGACCATATCGTCATCGCCACGACGACCAACCCCGGCGACGCGGCCATCGCACAGCTAAGCCGCCGACTCCGCATCGGTTGCTTTCGCGGCAGCGAAGACGACGTGCTCGATCGCGTGCTTCAGGCGGCGCAACACGCGCAGGCCGATGTCATCGTCGAGATTACCGGCGATTGCCCTTTGATCGATCCGGATATCGTCGATCAGCTTGTGGAGGTTTTCCAGAGCACCCGCTTCGACTATGTGAGCAACAACCGGGAACGGACCTATCCGCTGGGTTTGGATACGCAGGTCTTCTCCACCAAGGTGCTGCAGGAAGTGGCGCGGCTGACCCAGGACCCGGTCGATCATGAGCACGTATCGCTGTATATCTACGAGCATCCGGAGCGTTTTGCCCTGCACAACGTACCGGGCGACCTTCCGGAAAAATACCGGGATATCCGGCTCACCGTGGATACCGCCGAAGATCTGGCCTTGATTGCGCAGATCTATGAGAGTCTGTATCCCGCCAATCCCGCGTTTACTCTGCACGACGTACTGGCTCTCTTCGACCGGAAACCCGAGCTGAGAGAAGTCAACCGCGCCATTCAGCAAAAGCGGGTGCGCTGATGCGTTATCGGGCGGCAGTGATTGGCTGCGGCAAGATCGGCAGCGACAACGCCGACGACCCGCGCGTGCCGGGGATTTATTCGCACGCGGGCGCGTATGTTGCCTGTCCCGCGACCGAACTAATCGCACTCTGCGACAGCGACGCCGCCAAACTTGAGCGTTGCGGCCGGCGCTGGCAGGTGGCGGATTGTTATCGCGACGCGCGCCAGTTATTGGCGGAAGTCAAACCGGACATCGTCAGCATCTGCACCCCGGACGCCACGCATGCCGACCTGCTCCGCCTGGTGCTGGCCGCGCCGGGCATTCGCGCGGTGCTCGCCGAGAAACCGCTGGCCACGGACCTGCAATCCGCCCGGCAGATCGTTAAGCTGGCTGAGGACAACCGCATTGTCCTCGCCGTGAATTATTCCCGACGCTACGCCGCCAGCCATAATCAATTGAAGGAGTTCTTGCAGTCCGGCGGGATCGGCGCCATGCAGACCGTCGGCGGTTACTACACCAAGGGGACGCTGCATAACGGCAGCCACTGGTTCGATCTGGCCCGCTTCCTGGTCGGGCCGGTGAGCCGCGTGTGGGGCCGGGACGCTCTCCGGGAGTCGGGCGACGACCCCACGCTGGACGCTTTTCTGGAATTTGCCGGCGGGGCGAGCGGTCACCTGCAAGCCTGCACTGCCCAGGCTTTCAGCCTTTTCGAGATGGACCTGATCGGCAGCAAGGGCCGCGTCCGCCTGGTGGATTTCGGCAATACGATCGAGTTTTACGAGGTGGCCGAAAGCCGGGATTACACGGGTTACCAAACGCTTGTCTTGAAGGAGCGCAAACAGGACGGACTCCGCGACGTGCTGCTCCACGCCGTCGCGGATCTGGTCCATTGCCTGAACACGGGAAGCCGGCCGCGCTGCGACGGCGCCGACGGGATCGCGGCGCTGGAAATCGCCCTGGCAGTACGCGAGTCGGCCGCTTCCGGAAGGATCGTTTCGATGGGACTGAGGACAACCACGCCACGAGGGCAACGTCATGATGACTGTCGCGCAGAAGGAGCAGTTTCAGCAACAGGGTTACCTGATCATCCCGAATGTTCTGACCACAAAACAGGTACAGGGGCTGCGTGAGTTTTTTCGACCGAAGTTTACCGTGCCGCCCGAGGCGCGGCTGCCGGGCGATTCCGAGCGCTATCTCTTTCTTCCCTTCAGCCGCTATCCGGAGGTGCGCTGGCTGTTCTTTCATGAACCCACGCTCAGCGTGCTGAAATCACTGCTCGGCGAGCGCTTCGCCGCCACGCCGGACGATTCCGTGCACCTGAACGGCTTTGGCCGCTGGCACAAGGACACGACTTCTCCCGAGCTGGACGGGCATACGTTTCACTACCAGGACGATTATCTCATTATCACCGCGGCCTACTACCTGCAAGACAACACGGCAGATTACGGCGGCGGTCTCGATATTCAGCCCGGCAGCCACAGGCAGCGCAACGATTGCTTCGTGGCGCAGCGGAAGGAGCGCATGCACAAGCCGGCGTCCGGCATTCTCCAGAAAACCCTGTTCAAATTGACCGGCCGCGGCGCGGAGAATGCCGACTTTGAGCTACCGCCCGGCGACGTGCTCTCTGTGCCGAGCCGGGCCGGTGATCTCGTGCTCTTCGATTGCCGCATCAACCACCGCGCCACGCCCGCGCGGCAGACGAACATACCGCCGGAAAAAGAGAAAATGGCTGTTTTTGAGACCTATAGCCGTGACAATGCTTACGCTCCGGCCACCGCGAACTACAGCCGCGCCCGAAAGGATTACACGTATCTGCGCGATTTCTCTTGGCCGGCGGATTTCCGCGCCCGGGCGGAAGCGGCAGGCATTAATCTCGTCTAATGCGGCGGCCTTATCCAAAGGGGCAGACTTCACATGAGCGCGCCGACCAAGCAAATCATCGTGACCGTGTGTGGCGATGCCGGAGGGGCGAGCGCCGTCGCTCCGGTGATCCGAGCTTTGCGGTCCGCCAATGGCTACGCGGTTCATGCACTGGGCTACGCAGAAGCGCGCAGGACCTGGAGAGAGAAAGATATCGAGTTCCAGGAACTGAGTGAATCCACCACGCTAGACGATGCAGCCGCCTTCTTGAAGCGCACGGACGCAGGACTGGTGCTGCTCGGGACTTCCATGAACGGCATCGACCTGGAGAAACGCTTCCTCAAGGCCGCGCGCCGGCTGGGCACACCCACGCTGGCGGTCCTGGATTTCTGGTCGAACTACCTGCCCCGCTTCGCGGATGAGCAAGGCCGGTTGGGCGAATTGCCCGACGTCATTGCCGTCATGGACGATCGGGCCTGTACCGACATGGAACGGCAGGGCTTCCCGCGGGAACGTTTGATCGTCACCGGCCAACCGGCTTTTGATGAGCTAACTGCCTTGGGTAAGGCTGCCACGCCACGACAGCGCGCCGCCACGCGCGAAGTCCTGGGCATTGCCGCGGACGAACGCCTGGTCGTTTTTGCCTCGCAGCCGCTGGCCGCTCTGTATGGCGCGGATGCCTCGAATCCGAGCTACCTGGGCTACACCGAGCAAACGGTGCTTGCCCTGCTGGCCCGGTGTTTGGAACGCATCGCCTGCCGGGCTGGTCAAAGGATGGTGCTCTGGGTCCGGCCGCATCCGCGCGAAAATCCGGCGGAGCTGCAACCGTCCGCCAGTAGCCGCGTGCGTGCCGTGGTGAGCAGCCAAAGCGACGGCCGAGAGCTGGCTCTCGCCGCCGACCTGGTGACCGGCATGACGAGCGTTTTTCTTATCGAAGCCTGTCTGCTCGGCTGTCCGGTGCTTAGCCTGCAGCCGGGCTTGCGCGCTGCCGACCCACTTCCTACCAATCGCGCCGGATGGAGCCGCCCCGTATACCACGAAGAAGATATGGAGCCCGCTCTGGAGAGCCTGCTTCTGGATGACGCGGCGCCCGCCGCCTTTCGGCATCGTCAAGAGGAAGCGGATTTTGCCGTTAGCGCCACCAGGCACGTGCTCGCGCTAATCGAGGCGATGTTGTACAATCTTCCGGTCCCGGTATTGCGAGGCAGCCTGTGAGCAAGCTGGCAATCCACGGCGGCAAGCCGGTTCGCACGCAGCCCTTGCCGCGCTATGTCACCATCGGCGCGGAGGAAAAACGCGCCGTCGCCGAGGTGCTCGATAGCGGCGTATTGTCCGGCTATCTCGGCACCTGGTCCCCCGGTTTCTACGGCGGCCCGCGCGTGCAGAAGCTCGAGCAGGAGTGGCAGCAATACTTCCGCGTCAAGCATGTCGTCACCATGAACTCCGCGACCTCGGGCCTCTATGCCGCCGTCGGCGCGGCCGGCGTTGGCCCGGGCGATGAGGTGATCTGCTCGCCTTTCACCATGAGCGCCTCGGCCGCCTGCGCGCTCGTCTACAACGCCATCCCGGTCTTCGCCGACATCGACCCGGAAACCTTCTGCATCACGGCCGAGACCATCCGCGCCCGCCTGACGCCCTTCACCAAAGCCATCGTCGTCGTGGACATCTTCGGCCAGCCGGCGGACCTGGAACCGATCATGGCCCTGGCCCGCGCGCATAAATTGACCGTCATCGAGGACGCGGCCCAGGCGCCGGGCGCCACCTACAAGGGCCGGTACGCCGGCACCCTGGCCCACCTGGGGGTCTTCAGCCTCAATTACCACAAGACCATCCACACGGGCGAAGGCGGCGTGGTTGTCACCGACGACGACGACCTGGCCGAGCGCCTGCAGTTGATCCGCAATCACGCGGAAGTCGTGGTCAAAAGCAAGGGCACGACCAACCTGGTCAACATGCTCGGCTTCAACTACCGCATGACCGAGATCGAAGCCGCCATCGGCAGCGAGCAGCTCAAGAAGCTCGAGCGCCTCCTGCAGCCGCGGATAAACTGCGCCAGCTATTTGACGGAGCGCTTGCGCAAGCTGCCCGGCATTACGCCGCCCGTGGTGCGGCCGGATGTGCGGCACGGCTACTACGTGTACGGCGTGCGCTATGACGCCGCCAGGCTCGGCGTGCCGCGCAGCAAATTCATCGCCGCCCTGAAGGCAGAAGGCATTCCGGCCTCGGAAGGCTATGTGGAGCCGATTTATCTGCAGCCGGTTTATCAGCAGCGCATTCTGTACGGCTCGCAGGGCTGTCCCTTCACCTGCCAGTTTTACAAAGGCAAGGTTAGTTACGAGCGCGGCATCTGCCCGGTAACGGAACGCATGCATGACCAGGAGTTCTTCCTCATGGACATCTGCCACGCCAACATCACCCCCGCCGAGCTGGAGGATTGCGTGGCGGCGTTTCATAAGGTAATTGAAAACATCAAGGAGCTACACTAACCCGAAGCGCCAGTTTCGAAGGTGCCCTTTCACAAGGGCCTCGACCCCTGCCGGCTTGTCCGGCAGGTGAAACAGTTCACCAGCTAGGAAAGCTCCCCGAGTTCTCCGGGACCCCTGCCGGCTCGTCCGGCAGGTGAAACAGTTCGAGAGCCAGGCTGCAGCCAAGCCGACGAACTCCTTCACCTGCCGGACGAGCCGGCAGGGGTCGATGATAAAAAATCGCTCCTGCTAGCCCCCGAACTGCTTCACCTGCCGGACAAGCCGGCAGGGGTCTGGCCAGACCAAGGCCATAGACAAGCGCAATTTCAAAAAGCGCCACCGAGGAGCGGCGTTAGAGAGCGCTTCGGGTTAGCATGACATCTACATCATGCACGCCAACGCCCTCGAAAGCATCATCGACAGCTACCGCGCTTCGTTCCAGAAGCACGGCTCCGGACCCGCGGCCGGGCAGTGGAGTCCGGAAGGACAGCGTTTTCGCTTTGCCAGGCTCACCCAGATCGGCGCTTTGCAAGGCAAGAAGATCCTCGACCTCGGCTGCGGCATCGGCGACTTCTATCCGTACTTGCTGCAGCACGTCGGCGCAGTGAACTACACAGGCATTGATATCGTGCCCGAGGTCATTGCCTATGCCACCGACAAGTATTCTTCAGGCCGCTTCCTCTGCCGCAATGTATTGACTGAGGGCGTCGATGATTCGTTCGAGTATGTCCTGATCTCCGGCGCCTTCAACGCTCCGCCATTGGCCGCGCCCACGGATTTCCTCAAGGATGTGCTGGCGCGGGCCTTTGCCCTATGCACCGTCGGGCTCGGGTTTAATTTCCTGTCCACCTACAACAACTTCAGCGATCCGCACATGAATTATCATGATCCGCTGGAAGTTCTGCGGTATTGCCTGGCCAGCCTGACGCGCAAGGTTACCCTGCATCACCATTACGAGCGCTGCGACGTCGCGGTCTTTGCTTACAGGTGAGCGGCGATGAGTTTCCGTTTGACGCGCTGCACGGACGGGGCTGCCTGGGACCGGTTTGTCGCGTCCTCACCGCAGGGCAATGTATTTTGCTCGACGCCGTTTCTGCAAGCGCTGGGCGAAGAGTTCGAACTGCTTTTCGTAGAGGACGGGTCGAGCCCGGTTCTCGGCGTCATTCGGTTGAGCCGTGACGGGACGCCGCTGCGCGCCCCCTACCCGCTGACGATGTATCAGGGGCTGCTCTGGGCAGAAGGGGTCGCCGCTCTGCCGTCGCACAGCCGGACCAAGCATGGTCTGGAGGCGATCGAGTATCTCCTCAACGAACTGGAGAAGGAATTCGCGGGCATTTCCTTTTGCTTGCATCATCGCTTCGAGGACCTGCGCGGCTTCTCCTGGTTTCACTATCACGAGCCGGAACGCGGCCGGTTCCAGATTGATCTCCGTTACACCGGTCTCCTGGATCTGTTGAATATCAGCGATTTCGAATCGTACCTGGCGAGCATAAGGACCACGCGGCGCCAGGAGTACCGCAAGGCCGAACGCCTGGGCTTTGCCGTGGAGCCCTCGCAGGATCTCGACTTGCTGATTCAGCTCCATCAGCGAACGTTCGAGCGGCAAGGGATTCAACAGGATGCAAGCGAAACGGGTCTGCTTCGTTCGATTGCCGCCGCGGCATTGGCCGGGGACTTCGGCCAACTTTTTGTGTGCAAGGATGCAAACGGGCTGACAACCTGTGCCACCTTTTTTTTGCACGATGAACGCTGCGCCTATTACTGGGTGGCCGCCAATAACCCGGAGTACCGCAACACCGGCAGCTCGACCTATTTGATGCTGGAGAACATCCGCCGCTACAAGGAGGCCGGTAAGGTCCGGGACATCGACTTCGTCGGCATCAACTCTCCGAATCGCGGCGATTTCAAAACCAGTTTTAACGCTCAGCCGGTGCCTTATTTTGTCGTCAACTGGGAACGGCCGTCTTAGGACGTCATGACTTCATTGGTTTTTGTAAAGACTGTAGCGCAGTGGCAGGCGGTGCAACAAAGCTATCCCGCCGTCGCCAACAGCTTCGTACCCGTGACGACCGACTTGCAAGTCGCGCACGGATTGGAACGGCTGCGCCGACCTGTCCTGGAGTTATGGGATTACCTCGTTCCAGCAGACCAGGCGGAGATTCGCCGCCTGGCGTTCGAGCAACTGGATTGGTATCAACCCTACCTCGGACAGATCAAGCACCAGGGAATCTGTCTGGCCGAACTCATGAAGTTCGACCTGTTCTCCACGTTCGCCATCTGCCTGAGCGTGGAGCGCGCCTTCCGCCGCCTGCTGGAGAAACATCAGGCCCGGCAGGTCGCCTTCTTCGCTGACCTGCAGCGCACACAATACGGCGCGGGCGGCATCGATAGTGATCTTCCTGAGGCCGTGCTATCGTGGCTGGCGGATCGTTCTGGGATCGACAAGGTTCCGCTGCGGCGTATTGAGCCCCTCAATGGGCTGTACTGGCAACGCCAGGACCCCGCCAGGCAAAACGGCCATGCCGCAGGGACAACGCCAAAGCAGGAATGCTTCTTCGAGCCCGGACCAAGAGGCACGGTTTTGTCCCTGTGCGGCGAGCCCGACCTCACCAGCCAGCGGAAGCTGCGCGCCGCCCTGAAGGAGCGCGGCTACCGCACGGCGAGCGTCGGCCTCTCCGAGCAAACGCCGCCCGATCTCGGCGCCGATCTGCTCTCCTTCACGCCATTCCTGGAATTGCCGTTCGACCTGTCCGCTCTCGAGCGCGACATAACCGCGGCGTGGAACACGTTCCAGAAGGAACGGGGCGCTTATGCCGGTCCCCAGCCGGCGCTATTTGCAAACGCTTATCTTGATTTTCAATATCGCTTCTTTTTCGATAATCTGTTGCGCGGCGCCCGCATCTTCGAGACAGCGGGCAGCCTGGTGGATCTATTTGCGCCGCGGCTGTGCCTGGTCAGTTGCGACGTCTACGGCCTGCGCCGCTGCGTGGTCAAGGCGGCGCAGGCGCGCGGGGTTCCCGTCGTACAAGCGCAGCACGGCACCATGATCGCCGAATCCGATCCCTATGTCTTCACCAGCGACTACGTGCTCGCTACCGGGCCGGCCCATCGACAACGGTACCTGGCGACCGGCAGTCAGCCGGAGCGTGTGCTGGTCGTCGGCGATCCGAACGCCAGCACTCTCGATGCGGAACGCGGCGCTGTGCCGCCAGGCGCTCCGCGGGCACGTGCGCGCATCCTCGCGGTCACCGCGGTGATCGGCATCAGCACCGGCGCTCCTTATTGCAACGGCCGCATTCACCGCCAGACCTGGCAACAACTGGCGGAGTTTGCCCGCTCCCGGCCCGACCTTGAATTCCTGATCAAGGCCCACCCCCGCTTCGATTACGACAGCTTCTATGCCGAACTGAACGGCCAGTACGGCTGCTTTCGTATCCTGGATCGCGCCGATAAGCTGGCCGACATTCTTTCTTCGGTGGACCTGGTGTTGCTGGTCAACAGCATGACTTCCGGCGCGAACGAGGCGATGGCACATAAGAAACCGTTGGTCTACCTCGCGACGGCAATCTATGATCCAGATCCCTGGGTCAATCCGCTGCTGGATTGTGGCGTGCCGGTGGTGCGCGACGTCGCCGGACTTCCCAGCGTGATGGACGATCTCTTGCATAACCCGGCCGCGCGCCGGCGTGTCGTCGACGCGCAGGACCGCTTTCTTCAGGAAGCCGTGTCCCTGTGTGGCGACGAGGCGAATGCGGCGTCCGCCGCGGCGGTCCAGGCGATCGCCGAATCTTCCACAGGAACACAGCCGGCTGCGGAGCCGCACATCGGGCGGATAACCTGGAACTACCTGACGACGGGAGATGGGCGTGCATTTCGCCGCGCCCTGGTTGCCACTGCGCGCAGTTCCGCCTACCAGCGCCTGGAAGCCGGCAGACTGGCGGAGTGGTTTGTCGCCTGGATCAACGCCTGGTCCCGGCAGCTAGGGCCGGATCTCCGCCGGCCCAACGCGGCCAGGAACGCATTAACGCAGCTCGCCTCGGTCTTGCACCTGTCCCCCAAGACTTGCCGAAAGTTGGCCGCCGACATTTGCCGGGAAGAAGCACACCGCTCCCGCGAGATGGGCGACCTGCCGCGCCTGCGCCGCAATGCTGTGGCAGCCATTTTGCAAGAAAGTCCGCTGGGCAAGAACCTGGGCATGTCACGCATGCTCCTCGAGTCCATGGTAGGTCCCGTATCTGCCCCTGTTGTCCATCGTCTCAAGCGCATTTTTCGGTAGTGTCTCATGCCGAAAGCTCAGCCCACAACCCTGGCAACAGATCTGGAGACGGTCGATTGCGACCTGTGCGGCTCCGGCAAAATGGCTCCGTATCTAGAAGCGCCCGACTGTAACTGGCCGATTCAGAGCAACCACCTGGGGGCAGCGGCGCCTTCCGCTTCCTGGTCGCTGGTTCAATGTCAGGAATGCGGATTGGTTTATCTCAATCCGAGACCCACCGCCGCGGAACTGGCCCGGCACTATCCGAAAGACTATTACGCTTACAGTTCGGCCCCAGCACGCCCTGGCTCCGGCGTAAGACGGTCGCTCAAGCTTTTCTTGCGCCGCCGGCGGCGCTTGTGGAGCTTGCTGCGGCACTCGCCGCTGAGAGCGCGTTTTTTCGATCCGCTTGTCGAAACGCTCGGCTGGATCGACGTGGGCGCCATCCTGGACGTCGGCTGCGGTTCAGGCGGCTTTCTCGATCAGCTTGCCCCGCACGGTTGGACAACTTACGGCGTCGATATCTCCAGGGAAGGCATCGAAGAAGCCCGCCGGCATGGCCACCAGGGCTGGCTCGGCGATTTGACGGCCTTGGATTTACCGCACGACCTGGTCGATGTGGTAAGGATGTCGCATGTGCTGGAACACACGCCTTCTCCCCGGCGCACATTGACTGCCGTGCGCGAAGTACTGCGTCCCGGTGGCTTGCTGCTGGTTGAGGTGCCGGACGCCGGCTCCATCTGGACGCCGGTATTCCGTGAACATAGCTGGTTATGGGACTTGCCGCGTCACTTTTACCATTTCACCACAACGACGTTGACGCGCCTGGCCAACGAGACGGGCTTTGAAGTCAGAGAACTGCGGCGGCGCTCCACGCCGCGCTACATCCTGCAGAGCATGGCGGTGTCCTTGCTGCACGCGGAAAACGCGCCGGCCATGAGCGAGCCCATCGATCCGGCGACCCTGCTCAAAGATCCGCAGTTGCTGGAGTCGCTGGAACCGTTTTGCCGGCACCTCGAAAAACTCGGACAAGGCAACAGTCTGCTTTTGATCGCGGCATGCACGAAATGACAGAAACCAACAACGGCAAATCTTGCTTTCCTATCATGGTCAAGGTCTGGGCCGGCCTGGAGCGGCACGACTTCCGCTACATTCGCCGCAGCCTGCCGAGCCTTCTGGGCAGCGATTTGCCGGCTGAGGCGCGCGTCATCCTCATCAATGACCGCAGCCTCGATCCGCGGATAGAAGGCTACCTCGGCGAATTGGCAGCGCGCCATGCGTTCGTCGAGGTCTGGACCAATCCCGAGCGCCTGGGTCCCAATAAGGGGCAAGAGTACAACGTACCCCTGGTACTGGCGCGCTTTCCCGACGCGCCTTATCTCGTGCTTTGCGATGACGACATCATCTACCATCCGCGCTGGCTGCAGCGTCTGATTCAGGTTCACCAGGATGCCAAGGCGGCCGGGATGCGCGGCGTCTTCACGGCGCTCAATGTGCCTTTCCGCGCCAGTTACGCTTCGCTGCGGTTGCCGACCAGCGAAGTGTTGCTGAAGGAGCGCCAGGCCGCCCTCAACTGGCTGTTGCCGCGCGAGGTTTACGACGCCGTCGGGCCGTTCCGCGACACCGGCATCGCCTACGACACCGAATATTGCAACCGCCTGGCGGCGCTCGGCATTCCCGTCGTCTGCATGAAACCGAGCTACGTGCAGAATATCGGCTACCACGGCGCCTATCAGAACGGCGACTTCTTCACCGCCAGGGACTATGTCGGCCGCCGCGATGCCTACCTGGTGGCCCGCGACCTTTGGTACGGTGTGCAGCGACAGACCATCGGCCGCTTGCGGGAGTATTCCGAGAAGATGCCGGACGGCAAGCTGAAGCGCGCCGGCTTACGGCTCTATCGCGGCATGCGCTCCCTGGTCACCGGCGGCAAGTAAAGTAGTAGGTCATCTGTGTTGATCGCAGCCGCGGGCATAATTGCAACAGGGTCACGCATGGCGCATTTGCTATTGCACTGCGAGCCCTTGGGCTCGCAGCGCGGGAGGTTGTTAATGGCGATACTCGGTCATCTATTGTGCCGCACGTGTAAGGTGCAGACCTGTCTAGGGAAGTGGCTCCGCCACGAGGAGGATGATCTGGGCTTCGGATTCTGGCGGGGCGGTCTAACCGATGAACAACTGGGCCTTAGGACATTGAACTTTCTCGCACGTCACGTCAATCACGATATTCTCCTCCTCTCGGACGGTGAATACGACCAGCGTTCCTTTACGGAGCCGTTCGATGAATACCTTTCGGTGGAGGACGGGCTCCGCGATGATTGGCCCAAGGATGCAGAACCCACTTAACTGGGCGGGCGCGGCCGAGCCGATCAACACAGATTTGACCCAAGACGCTCTCTTGGCAGGCACGCTTTGCCCGGTCTCGTCCAGAATTTGCCAAATTCTTGAAGATTGCCATAGGTTGCCATGTGTTTGGCAGGCAACCTTGAAAAGCTCACAGTTCAACGAACATGGCCAAGATGGCCATTGGCCATCTGGCCCCCGGCTCAAACTCAGTTGGCAAACTGGCAAACTCAGTTTGCGGATTTGGTTGACGCTTGGATCAATTTGGTAAAGCCCCCCTGCATGAGAGGATCCGACCGCTCGGATGGCTCCGCACCCCCTTGCGCAAGGCCTTCTTCGGCTTTCTGCGAAAGGTCTCAGGCACGCCGGATGCCCGGGCCTTGGCCGCCGAGACGTTGCGCGGCCTGTTGAATTGGCGGCCGGACCTGGGCGCATTACGGGACGACCGTTCTCCCTATCCGGAGTTGGGCCACTCCCGTCTGCACGAGCAACCCGCGCAACGCGCGGACGCGGTGTTCATCACGGCCCGCTTTCGCAGCGGTTCCACGCTCCTGTGGAATCTATTTCGCAATGTCGAGGGAGTGACTTCTTACTATGAGCCGCTCAACGAACGCCGCTGGTTTGATCCGGCGCAGCGCGGCAACCGGATGGATCCGACTCACCGCAAAGTCTCCGACTACTGGACCGAGTATGAGGGACTCGAAGAGCTGAGCCACTGGTTCAAGGAAAATTGGAACGATCGCCATCTCTACATGGATGCGTCCTTCTGGGAGCCCGACCTCAAGCGCTACGTGGAGACGCTCATTGCCCGGGCAAAGGGCCGGCCGGTGCTGCAGTTCAATCGCATCGACCTCCGCCTCCCCTGGTTCCGCCGCAACTTTCCGCGGGCCAAGATCGTTCACCTGGTCCGCCACCCGCGCGACCAGTGGTGCTCATCGCTCGGCGACGCGAGCCGCTTCACGCGCGACACGAGCATGGCGCAATTCGCAGCACACGACCACTACTATTTGCGCATCTGGGCCAAGGACCTGGCGTATCACTTCCCGTTCCTGGATGAGAACACGGTTTCGCACCCGTATCAGTTGTCTTACTACATCTGGAAGTTGTCGTTTCTGTTCGGCCGGGCGTATGCGGATTACTCAATCTGTTTCGAGAACCTCCTGGAAGAACCCGGCAAGCGCCTGGAAGAGATGTTCGGCGTCCTGGGCCTGCCGTGCCACGATCAGGCCAAGCTCCTGAACCTGATCGTCAAGCCGGCCATCGGCAAATGGAAAGAATGCGCCGACGATCAGTGGTTTGCTGACCAGGAAAGCACCTGCGAGACCGTGCTGGAAGAGTTTCTGAACAGGACCTGATCGTAGCTGAACTCGCCAGAGTTCAGCTTGGCTCCGAATTCTGGCGAATTCGGCGACGCGGTTAGAATTGAGAACCATGCGTGCGGTCCGTTCGTTCCTCAAGCTCTGTTGGCTGGTGATGCGCGAGAGCGCCCTAACGGCTTACGCCTTGTTGCGCGCGGACTTTCCGTTGGCGGGCATCCACTTCCGCATCCTGGCCACATCTGTTCACGAAGACCTGCTGCAACTGCTGGTGGCGCTGCAACGGTCCTTACCGTTCTGGCGTTCGCCGGGTTGCGACATCGAGCGCATCCTGATCATCAAGCTCGACCGCATCGGCGATATGGTCACGACGACCCCGGCCTTCGATGCCCTGCACGCGCTTTTCCCCAGGGCCAGCCTGGACATCGTCGGCCATCCAGTGCCGCTTTCCCTTCTGGAAGGCGACGAGCGCATACGGGAGCGGATTCCTTACCGCTCCTGGCTGTATCATCCGTCGCTGATTTTACCGGGTGGGCCGCGAGCATGGTGGCTCGTGCTCAGACTGCTGGGACGGCGCTATCAACTGGTGGTATACCTGCGCGGCACTTTCGCCTTCTTGCCGCTGGGGCTATTCACGCGTCTGGCGGCGGCAAAATTTATCCCGGGCGAGCCGGTGATTGAGCGCTATCTGAAACCCTTGGAACCATTCGGCGCCGTCGTGCGCCGCCGGCCCCGTTTGCACGTGAATGCTGGTGCCGCCGTTGCCATGCGCAAGCTGCTCGGGGAAGCGACGGACAGCGGCGGCCCTGCCGTCGTCGTGCACGCCAGCGCCAGCTCGGCGACCAAGATGTGGCCGGCGGAACGCTACGCCGCCCTCGCCGACAGGCTGACGGAAAAGCTGAACGGCCGCGTGCACTTCCTTGGCAGCAACCAGGACCGGACCTGGCTGGAAACCATCGCCAGGCACGCGAACCGCGCCCATGCGTATCATTCCTCCTTGCGACTTCCCGAAGTGGCGGCCCTGATCCAGGCGTGCGATCTGTTCATCGGCAACGATTCCGGCCTGGCGCACATCGCGGCCGGAGTCGGCACGCGCATGGTTGTCCTCTGGGGTCCGGTCAATCTCAGCATGGCCCGCCCCACGGCGCCGCCGGAACGCTGTACAATCCTCTATCATGACTTGCCCTGCCGCGCCCAGTGCCCGGAGTTTCGTTGCATCAATCCCGTGCACCTGGAATGCCTGCTGCGCACCGACGTGGACATGGTGTTCGAGGCGGCGCGACGCATGCTAACTGTGGCAGCGGATAGAAATGGCAAACTGTCTTCCTCGGCGGAACAGACCGCTGCGCTTTCGAGAGATCAAGCCTAAGATGGAGCCCATCGATCTGAAACGCGTGCGCACCGTGCCGCTGCAGGCGCGCAAGAACAAAGTAGCCTGGGAGCAGTTCGCCAGGCCGCCGCAGCCCGGCTGCACCTTCGCCGAATTTCTGACATCGCTCCCCCACATCCTGGCAGGGCAGGATTTTCGCGAGGTCGTAAGAGCCGTTGTTACAGCGCGGCAGAACCAGCGGCCGGTTATCGTCGGCCTGGGCGCCCATGTGATCAAGTGCGGGCTCAGCCCCGTGATCATCGACTTGATGCAGCGAGGCGTGGTGACCGGTGTGGCGCTCAACGGCGCGGGGGCTATCCACGACATGGAGCTGGCCCTGATCGGCGAGACCTCAGAGGATGTCGCCGCAGGACTCAAGGACGGCACCTTCGGCATGGTCCGCGAAACGGGCGAGATCCTGAATCAGGCCATCAACCGGGTCCTGGAGCAGCCCGAACGCGGCATGGGCGCTCTGCTTGCCGAGCAATTGACCACGGTCGCTGCGCCACACCAGGAGCTCAGCATTCTCGCCGCCGGCCGGCGCTTGAATATCCCGGTGACCGTTCATGTGGCCATCGGCACAGACATCATCCACATGCACCCTTCCGCCAATGGAGCGGCCACCGGACAGGCGACGTTCAACGACCTGCGGCTGCTGGCAGGAGTCGTCGCGCAACTGAGCGGCGGCGTTTATCTCAATATCGGGTCCGCGGTGCTTCTACCCGAGGTCTTCCTGAAAGCCTTTACCATTGCTCAGAATCAAGGAGCGGACCTTCGGGATTTTGTCACGGTCAACATGGACATGCTGCCGCATTATCGCCCCACGGAAAATGTGGTGCGCCGGCCGTCTCGGCTCGGCCGGGCCGGCTACTCGCTGATCGGCCGGCATGAGATTATGGTTCCCCTTCTTGCCCAGGCAGTGGTGAACGCCCTGGACCAGGCACCGGCCGCCGCTTCGCCGGCTGGCGAACAAGAAAGAAAGATCGTGGGCTGGGACGAACTGCTGCAAAAGCGCGGGCACTGGCGCAAGGCGGGCCGGACTGTTGTCTGGACCAATGGCTGCTTCGACCTCCTGCACGCCGGGCACGTGCATAGCCTGCAGTCGGCACGCAAGTTGGGCGACGTGCTGGTTGTCGGCCTCAACAGCGACGATTCAGTTCGCCGCATCAAAGGGCCGGAGCGGCCGATCTTGCCGGCACGCGAACGCGCCCTGATGCTCGCGGCGCTGGCCTGCGTCGATCAGGTGGTGATCTTTGAAGAACCGACGCCCGAGAACGCGCTCGCGCGCTTGCAGCCGGAGATCCATTGCAAGGGGGCGGAATATGCGCCCCCAAACGGCAAGCCGGTTCCTGAAAGAGGTGTCGTCGCCTCCTACGGCGGCCGCATCGAATACCTGCCCCTGGTTCCCGGTCTGTCCACGACCGACCTGGTGCGTCGCATTCGCGGGACCTGAACCGAGCATGGCCATGGCGACTTCTCTGCGTCCGGCGGTCTTCATGGATCGGGATGGCACGCTCATTCACGATGCCGGCTATCCGAACGATCCGGGAGCCGTGCGTTTGCTCCCCGGCGCGGCCATCGCCCTGGCGAAGCTGAAAGAACAGGGGTTTTTGCTGATTGTGGTCAGCAACCAATCGGGGATTGGCCGGGGTTTGGTGACGTCTGAGCAGGCGCGGCAAGTGCATGCGGAAGTCGAGTCACAGCTTGCTGACTTTAAGGTAGGCCTGGATGGGGCCTACTATTGCCCGCATGCACCGGAAGATGGCTGCCTTTGCCGCAAACCATCGCCGGGTTTGCTGCTCCGCGCCGCCAAGGAATTGCCGATCGACCTGAGCCGGAGCTTCATGGTCGGCGACAAGATCAGCGACCTGGAAGCCGGCCGGGCGGCGGGTTGCCGTACAGTGTATTTCACAGCAGACCCTGATGCGAAAGTATCTCTGGCAGACTTCGTGGCACGGAACTGGGCGGAGGCGGCAAAATTCATAAGAGGTAGTTCTGTCAAAAATGCTCCTGCCCCGTAAGTGAGGATTGCGCTGGATGGACAGACCGATGCGCGAGATCCTGAGTGCCTTCCCCGGACAAACTGTGCTGGTCGTCGGCGACGTAATGCTCGATGAATACGTCTGGGGCGATGTCCGCCGGATCTCTCCGGAAGCGCCGGTGCCGGTGGTCGAAATTCGCAAGCGTTCCTTTGCGCCCGGCGGCGCCTCCAATACCGCCGTGAACGTCACCAGCCTGGGTGGGCGGGCCCTTCTGGCGGGAGTAGTCGGTCGTGATGCTTACGCGGCACAACTCTGGGAAGAGCTTGCCAAACGCGGCGTGGAGACCGGCGGGCTGATCGCCGACAAGGATCGCATGACCACGGCCAAGACACGGGTCGTGGCGCACAGTCAGCAGTTGGTGCGCATTGATTGCGAACACCCGTCGGTCCTGACGGCCGGGCAAGAGGACGAATTGCTGGCCTGGATCGACAAGCAGATTCCCAGGGTAGGCGCTTGCATCCTTTCGGATTATGCCAAGGGAGTCGTCACTCCAAGGCTGGCTCAGGGAATGCTGCACGCGGCGCGCAAAGCGGGCAAGCCCGTGATCGTGGACCCGAAGGGCGCCGATTACTCCAAGTATCGGGGCGCCACCGTCATCAAGCCCAACCTGCACGAAGCCGAACGTGCCAGCAAAGTGGAAATCACCGGCCCGGGCAGCATCCTGGAGATTGCCCGCCAGCTCTTGAACATTCTGGAGGGCGGTTCCATCTTGCTGACGCGCGGCGCGGAAGGCATGACGCTTTTCCGCCGCGAGGCCGAGCCGGTGCATATTGCCGCCATGGCCAGAGACGTCTTTGACGTGACTGGCGCCGGCGACACCGTGGCCGGCACCATGGCCCTGGCCCTGGCCGCCGGCGCCACGCTGGTGCAGGCAGCCGACCTGGCGAACCGGGCCGCCGGCATCGTTGTGGGCAAGGTGGGCACTTCAACAGTGAGCCAGGAAGAGCTTCTCAAAACGCTCGAAGAATAGCGTTCGGATAGCGGTTCCATGAAGAGCTTGCTGAAAATGACGCTCAACGCGCTGGCCACGTTGCTGGTGCTGCCGGCCTGTGCCCTGTACCTGGTCGGCCGGCTGTTTCTGGGCGCGAACAAGGCCTTTCCGGGTTGGTCGCAAGCATTCAGCATCATTCCGGGATTGACGGGCGTGTACCTGCGGCGGGCGTTTTACAGATTGGTGCTGCGGCGTTGCGGCAACGATTGTTGCCTCAGCTTCGGCACCGTTTTCTCCCATCCCACGGCCGCAGTCGGGGCGCGCGTTTTTACCGGCGTCTACTGCGTGCTGGGCGATGTGACGCTGGAGGACGACGTCCTGCTCGGCTCGCAGGTTTCCATCATCAACGGCGGCGAACAGCATGGTACAGCCCGGCTGGATGTCCCCATACGCGAGCAGCCGGGAGTGCTCAGGCCTGTTACGGTGGGCCAGGATTCCTGGATTGGCGAGCGCGCCGTGGTGCTGGCCGACGTTGGCAAACATTGCATCATTGCCGCCGGCGCCGTGGTAACGAAGCCGGTCCCGGATTTTGCCATTGCCGCGGGCGTGCCTGCCCGGGTCGTCAAATTCCGAACGGATGAGCAATTTGCGGAAGATTTTCCCATTGCCGCCGACGCAAAGTAAATCAGCATGCGCGGATTTTTGCAGTAACGACGCCACCGGGCTCGTCCCGGGGAGCCACGACCGATGGCCCGGCTGAAAATCGTCGCTCCACGGGGACGAGCCCCGTGGCGGCGAATAACTTCTCGATGCCACAAACTCTGGCTGCCAGTCACCTGGTCCACGGGGACAGGCCCCGTGGTGCCAGTTATGCTGAATCGCGCACGGTCATATAGGATCGCCGCACTTGAGGTGGACCAGGACAAACGGAGGCACGTTCCATGTGTGGCATAGCCGGCGTCTTTTACGCCGATCCAGCGCGGCCGGTTGCGCACAGGCTGCTCCAGGCCATGGGAGATAGCCTGGCCCATCGTGGGCCGGATGCGGAAGGATTCTGGACAGGGCCCGGTATCGGTCTGGTCCATCGGCGTCTCTCAATCATTGATCTGGCCGGCGGCGATCAACCCATCGCCAACGAAGACGGCTCCGTGCAGGTGATCTTCAACGGCGAAATTTATAACTATCGCACGCTGCGTCAGGATCTGGAAAAGCGAGGCCACCACTTCGCGACACAGAGTGACACCGAGGTGCTCGTTCACCTTTATGAAGAGCATGGAGAAAACCTGGTGGGCTTCCTGCGCGGCATGTTCGCCTTCGCCCTGTGGGATGAACGGCGGCGCCGGCTGCTTTTGGCGCGCGACCGGGTCGGGATCAAACCACTCTACGTTTACCGGGACGCCGGCAAGCTGCTCTTCGGCTCCGAGCTAAAGGCGCTACTGGCCGATCCCGAAGTGCCGCGCGACATCGATCCCGCGGCGCTGGAGGAATACCTGGCTTTTGGCATGGTTCCGGGCGCACGCTCGATCTTCCGGCGCATCGAAAAACTGCCGCCCGCGCATTGCCTTGTCGTCGAACCCGGCTCCTTCGAGCGGCCGCCACGCCGCTACTGGCAACTACGCTTCGAGCCCGATTACAAGCCGGACGCCGCAGAATGGCAGGAGGCCATTCGCGCGAAAGTGACCGAGGCGGTGCGCTTGCACCTGATCGCGGATGTGCCCGTCGGCGCCTTTCTCAGCGGCGGCCTCGATTCCAGCATCGTGGTCGCCTGTGCTACGGAGTTCAGCAATGAACCGCTGCAGACTTTCTCTATTGGCTTCCAGGAGGAAGCCTTCAGCGAGCTGCCCCATGCGCGAGAAGTGGCAACGCGGTTTGCCACGCGGCATACGGAAGAGATTGTGACCGCCGATGCGGTCCGTCTTCTGGACGAACTCACGCATTTTTATGACGAGCCCTTCGCCGATTCGTCCGCGATTCCTACGTTTCTCGTATCGCGGCTGGCGCGGCGGCATGTAAAGGTCGTGCTGTCCGGGGATGGCGGGGATGAGACGTTCGGCGGTTACTCGCGGTACGCGCACGACTTGAAGGAAGCGGCAGTGCGCCGCTGTTTGCCGGCCTGGTTCCGCCGAGCTGCGCTGGCGCCGCTGGCGCGCATCTGGCCCAAGGCGGATTGGCTGCCACGCCGGCTTCGCGCCAAGACGCTGCTCACGAACTTGTCCCTCGACGCCGCCGAGGCGTATGCCAACACGCTGACGCTCTGCCGTCAGCCGTTGCGGCGCCGGTTGCTGGCGCCCGGCATCAGCGCCGCCCTTAACGGCCATGATCCGGAGCAAATCGTTCGCCGGCATCACCAGGCTGCTCCTCAGGGAGATGCTCTGGGCGGAATGATCGCCGCCGATTTTGCCACCGTGTTGCCGGATGATTTCCTGGTAAAGATAGATCGTGCCAGCATGGCCCATGGGCTGGAAGTGCGGCCGCCCCTGCTCGACCACGAGCTGCTCGAATTGGCGGCGCGCATTCCTTCCCGGTGGAAGGTACGCAGGGGCGAGACCAAGTGGATTGCCAAGCAAGCATTCCGCGCACGTCTACCCGCCTGTAGCGTCTGGCGGCGCAAGCAAGGCTTTGAGATTCCCCTCGATGCCTGGTTGCGTGGCCCTCTCCGCGAAACCTTCGAGGCGGCTGTGCTGCGACATGAATCCCGCCTGGGCAATCTGGTTAACCAGGAAGTCGCGCGTAAGCTATTTCACGCGCACCTGGCCGGAACCTCCAGACAGGGTCCGGTGTTATGGAGTCTATTGATGCTGGCACGCTGGGCCGAACGCTATCTCGCGCCGGCGGCTGCGCCGGCGACCGGAGCAAGGTCGTCCATCAGCATCTAAAGGATGCAATCCAAAGCGGATCATGATCAACGCTGCCGATCGACGTCTTATTTTGTTGTTGGGCTCGTCGCGCTCGGGCACGACCTGGTTAGCGGCGCTGCTCAATTCACATCCCGAAGTTGTCTACAGCCATGAGCCGTTGTCGCGGCTGCATGCGCCGCATATCGACGCGCTGATCGAGAAGATCAAGGGGACGGGACACCTCTTCGACCACGAGCGCCGCCGGCTTATGCTGGAATGGTGTGCCGCCAATCACGAGTGCCGCCGCCCGCCCTTCTTTCCCAAGGCGTTTGGCTGGACGCCGGCCTGGTTGCGCATGCTGGGCTGGGTGGCGGTGCGCGTCTCGGGACGCGGCGACCGCGCCTTCCGGCGCCTGTTCTCGCCGAGCCAGCGCCAGCCGTTTGATGTGCTCATCAAAGAGATTGAGTGGTCAAAGCACGCGGAGATGCTGGTGCAGGCCCTGGATCCCACGCTGCTGGTTATCATGCGCCATCCCTGCGGCATGGCCGCCTCGGTACTGCGCGGACAGCGACTCGGCTTGATGCCGTATCACGATCGCATGGTATGGTACCTCGACCATGTCGAGATTTGCCAGGAGGTCGGTTATGATGCCGGCGACATCCAGAACCTGGCAGCCGGGCAATTCATCGGCTTGCAGTGGTTGGTGCACAATCTGATGTACCGCAAGGCCATGCAAGCGCATCCCGACAGCAAGCTGGTTATCTATGAGGACCTGTGCCGCAATCCTGCCCAGGTCACCAGGGACGTATTTACTTTCCTCGGCTGGCAGCTTGGCCCGCGCACGCTGCGTTTTATTGACAACAGCACCAAGGAAAGAAGGATCCGCCTGCTGGACTGGCTGCAGGCCAAGCATCCCTATTTCGGGGTCAAGAAGGATTCCCTCCAGTCCGCGGAATCATGGCGCAGCGAACTGACGCAGGAGCAAAAGCGGCAGGTGCTTTCCATTGCCAGCCGGTTACCTGATTTTGAAGCGTACTGGCCGGATAGCGGAATTGCTTCCGTTACGGTCAACACGGCCGCAGGCTCTCCATCTCTGTCGCATGATGGCCGGCATGAGAAGAACGGTTCAGCAACGGCGTTACATACCCGCCCGGAGGGGCCGGCCAAGCTGTCGATTCCGTTGACCTTGGAAAACCTGGCCAACGCCGACGGTTCCCAGCCTGCCACCCTCGGTCTGCCTTTTCCCAGGGGTGCTCTGTCGCGTACGTCATTCCTGCGTCTTGTGGACTCCGAAGGCCGCCCTGTTCCTCTGCAAGCGCGGGCGCTCAACCATTGGCCCGACGGCAGCGTTCGCTGGACGCTGCTTGATTTCCTCATTCCTGCCACTCGAAAAGCAAAGGACGTCTGGAGACTGGACCTTCTGTTCCGGCCAGAGCCGTTGAGTACAGCGACGCTGGATATCCAGCGCTCCGCGGATTCCATAATCATTAACACGGGCACAGCCACTTTTCATATCGGCCGGGACAATGTCCCGCTCCGCCAAGCGGTCGTGCGCGGCAAGGATCTGCTTAAGCCCAATTCCGCGCGCCTGGTTCTTACCGACGTCAAGGGCAGACAGGCAGCGTTTGTGGTGGAAAGACTTCTTCTCGAAAACCGTGGTCCTCTTCGCGCAACCGTGCTGCTTGAGGGCCTGGTGCGCGGCAGCCCATTGCGTCTTGCGATCCGCCTCTGTTTCTATGCGGGTTCGTCGCAGGTAGGACTTAACGTCACCCTACACAATCCGCGCCGCGCCCGGCATCGGCAGGGCTTGTGGGATCTCGGAGACGCGGGGTCGATTCTGTTCAAGGAGTTGGCTTTGGAACTGGAAGTCGCCGGCTCCACGGATCGCGACATCCACTGGTCGGCGGAAGCCGATACGCCGTTCGAAACCACGTGCGAAAAGAGGTTGGAGATTTATCAAGACTCCAGCGGTGGAGAAAACTGGCATTGTAAGAACCATGTTGATCGCGACGGCGTCGTGCCCACCTCTTTTCGTGGCTATCGGGTAGCTTTGGGCTGCAGGGAATACCTGGGCTTACGCGCTAGCCCGGTCGTTTCCCTGCGGGGACCGGAAGGCACCATCACGCTGGCGCTTCCCGAGTTCTGGCAGCAATTCCCCAAGGCGCTGACCATCGAAGATCGGCTGCTGCGGGTCGGACTATTCCCGGGCCAGTTCAATGATCTCTTTGAATTGCAAGGCGGCGAGCAAAAGACACACGCCGTCTGGCTGGACTTCACCGCCGCGGACGAAGCTTGTCCGGGTTCGCTCCGCTGGGTTCATCAGCCGGTCCGCGTTCATGCGGACCCATCCTGGTACATCGACTCCGCTGTCGTGCCGTATGTGACCACTCCATCCCGGAAGCGGGACGAACGCCTGGAGACATTTCTCAGCAGCGTAATTCGGGGTAACAAGAGCTTTTTTGCCCGGCGTGAGGTCGTCGACGAATATGGCTGGCGTAATTACGGCGAGATCTACGCCGACCATGAGCTGGCCTACTACCGCGGCGACATGCCGCTGATCTCGCACTACAACAATCAGTACGACTTCCTCTTCGGCGCCTTGCTTCAGTATCTCTGCAGCGGCGACACCGACTGGTTCAACCTGGCGGATGCTCTGGCCCGCCACGTCATGGACATCGACATCTATCACACCACGGAGGATCGTGCCGCTTACAGCGGCGGCCCGTTCTGGCATACCGACCATTATCTCGACGCCGCCACCAGCACGCACCGCGCCTTTTCGCGTCACAATTGCCGGTATCGCCCAGGCTCCTACGGCGGCGGTCCGAGTAACGAGCACAACTACACCTCCGGGTTGCTGCTCTATTATTTTCTGACCGGAAATCCGAGCGCCCGCGCCACCGTGCTGGGGCTTGCCGACTGGGTTATCCATCGCGATGACGGCCGCAAGAGCCCTTTTCGGTTTTTTGACAATTCGCCTACCGGCCTTGCCAGCAGCACGGCCGAGCCGGGGTATCACGGACCCGGCCGGGGGTCCGGCAATTCCGTCAATGCGCTTCTGGATGCCTGGTTAGTTAGCGGACGCAACCGCTACCTCGACAAGGCCGAGGAACTTATACGCCGTGTGGTCCATCCCCATGACGACGTTGCCGCCCGCAACTTGCTCAACGTGGAATATCGCTGGTCTTATACCGTCTTTCTGGCTGCCCTGGTTCGCTATCTTGATTTCAAACAGGAAGCCGGTGCCCTGGATGACATGTATGCTTACGCCCAGGCCAGCCTGCTCACCTATGCCCGCTGGATGCTGGCAAACGAACGGCCCTATTTTGACCAGACCGACAAGCTGCAATACCCCACCGAGACCTGGGCGGCGCAGGAAATGCGCAAGGCGAATGTCCTGCGCCTGGCGGCGGCGCACGCGGATGAAGCCCTGCGCTTCAAACTCCTGCAGCGCGGCGGCGAACTCGCCGAGCGCGCCTGGAGCGACCTCTTGCGTTTCGATTCGCGCTTCTTTGCCCGCCCGGTGGCGATCATGTTGACGGAGGGGGCACGCGATGACTACTTCAACCAGTCGACCGTGCGTGCGGCACCGCGCGCGCCAGCACGTGATCTTGCAGCAGCCGCGCCTTTTGTGCCGCAAAAGGAGCGCGTGTACGCGGCTCTTCATGGCGGCCGCGGCCTACCGCGCGCGTTGGCCAGGCTGGTGAACCCACGGACCTGGTTTGCCGGCACCCGGCAGAGCGAAAGTTGACAGCGAGCAGACCGGGCAATGGCACGCGCGCCCTCGGGACAATCTGCCAGCTCTTGCATAGCCTGCATGTCGGCGGTGCGGAAATCCTGGCGGCCAGGCTGGCCCGCCAGTTATCGGGTCAACACCGCTTCGTATTCGCGTGCCTGGATGAAATTGGATCTCTGGGAGAGGCGTTGCGCTCGGAAGGTTTTGCTGTTTACCTGCTCGAGCGGCATTCAGGACTGGATTGGCGGTGTGCCCTGCGCCTGGCGCGGGTTCTTCGTCAAGAGCAGGTGGACATTATCCAGGCGCATCAATACACGCCCTTCTTTTACGCCTTGCTGGCCCGCTTGCGCTACCGGCGGCCGGCCGTATTGTTCACCGAGCACGGCCGGCATTATCCCGACTACCCGCGACGCAAACGGATCCTTGCCAATCGGCTCCTGCTGGAGCGGCGCGATCGGGTCGTCAGCGTTGGCAAGGCCGTGCGCGAGGCGCTGATTCAGAACGAAGGCATTGCTGCGGATCGTGTGCGCGTCATTTACAACGGCATCGAACTTTCTTCCTCCGGGCACGACCAGGATTCTCGTGAGAAAACACGCCAGGAGCTGGGACTTGCTGCGGATACTCTGGCCGTGATCCAGGTGGCGCGTCTGGATTACTTGAAGGATCACGCGACCGCCCTGGCTACCTGGAAAAAGGTGGTCCAGCATCGTGCCGATGCCCAGCTTCTCCTCATAGGCGACGGTCCGGAGCGGGCCGGGATCGAACAATTGATTGAACAACATGGCTTGGCCGGCCATGTGCGGCTTCTTGGGCTGCGCCATGACGCGCGGCGCTTGCTGGCGGCCGCGGATATCTTCCTGCTTACCAGCATCAGCGAGGGGATTCCCTTGACCGTCATCGAGGCCATGGCCGCTGCTGTTCCGGTCGTGGCCACGCGCGTGGGTGGAGTCGAGGAAGTGATCGGGCCGACCGGATTTCTGGCTCCTTCCAAGGATGTCAATTCGCTAGCGCGCTTCATCTTGCTCCTTGCGGAAGATGGTCCCCGCCGGGTAAGCATGGGGCAAAGCGGTAAGGCCAGGGCCCAGGCAATGTTTTCGGAAAGCCGCATGCATGCCGACTATCTAGATCTCTATCAGGAAATGCTTGGTGTCCGAAGCAACTAACTTGCCGTCCTTGATGGTGTTCGCCGACGACTGGGGCAGGCATCCTTCCAGTTGCCAGCACCTGGTGCGTCGCCTGGTCAAGGACTATCGCATTCTCTGGATCAATAGCGTCGGCACGCGTCAGGTGCGCGCCGACGCGCTGACCCTGCGCCGCGGCATTCAGAAGCTGCGCAACTGGTTGCAAGGTCTCGTGAAAGTCTCGGAGCAAATGTGGGTCCTGGATCTGCCGATGTTGCCGGCCATGGGAAATAAGGCGCTGCGCGGCGTAAATCGCGTCCTGGCCGCTTCGCGCCTGAAGCAAGTCCTCCGGCGCCTGGACATGGCCAGGCCCGTGGTGCTGACTACCCTCCCGTACATGGCGTGGCTCATCCGTGACCTGCCGCGCAGCAGCCTGGTCTACTATTGCACGGATGACTACAGTCACTGGCCGCAGGCCGACCGGGAAACCTTGCAGCAGGCCGATCAAGACATGAGCAACAGGGCTGACCTGATTCTCGCCGCTTCACGAGCGCTGCTGACGGCACATGAGTGCACGGGGCGCTGTCGGTATTTTCCGCACGGCGTCGATGTGGCTCACTTCGCCCGCGCCCAGGAGCCGGCGCCCATTCCGGCGGCCATCGCACGACTTCCTGGGCCGCGTATCGGCTATTTCGGCCTGATTTACGAGAAGCTGGATTTTGCTCTTCTGACGGCACTCGCCCGCAGCTATCCGCAAGGCAGCCTGGTCATGATCGGGCCGCTCGCAACCTGCCCCCCGGACTTCAAAGCGTTGGCGAACGTGCATTTCCTGGGGGCGCAACCATACCAGGAACTGCCGCGTTTTCTGGCCGGCCTGGACGTGCTGTTGCTCCCCTACGTGGACGATGACATGATCCGCCAGAGCGGACCGCTGAAGTTGCGCGAGTGTCTGGCCGCCGGCAAGCCGACCGTGAGTATTGATGTTCCCGAGGTGCGCCTGCTCGAGCCGCACGTTCGCGTTGCCGGCAACCAGGCCGAATTCCTGGCGTGCGTCGCTCAGGCCTTGCAACCGGACAGTGCGGCAAGCGTGCGGGCCCGGCAAGATGCCGTGGCGGCAGATACCTGGGAGCAGCGCGCCGCCCTGCTGCGGCATTATCTGGAGCCGCGCCCGGCGGCGGCAGCCGTTTCCCCACGCGGGCACTTGAACGGCAAAGCCAATCCCCTGCCGCGCGTGCTTCATCTTCGGGTCGTTTCAGGCAAGGGCGGGGGTCCAGAGAAGACGATTCTGAACAGCCCGCGCTTCCTCAGCGATTCCTATCAGCTTCGCCTTGCGTACATTCGACCAGCGGGCGATGACGCTTACGACATGCCTGAGAGAGCCAGGCGCCTGGGCATCGCTCTCCGCGATATCCCCGAACGCGGGCCGGCCGATCCGCGCACGCTCCGCGCCCTGCTGCGGGAAATCCAGGAATTTCGGCCCGCTATTCTGCATGCCCACGACTACAAAACCGATTTCCTCGCCGTTCTGCTCGGCCGCTGGTTCCATATCCCGGTTGTCACAACGCTGCACGGCTATTCCGTGCAAGGGGGGCGGTTTGCCGCCTACTACAAGCTCGATCAGTGGGCGCTGCGGCACATGGATCATGTCATCGCCGTCAGCACCGATCTGCACTGCTGGTTACTCGAAAAGATGCGCTTGCCGCCGGCTCGCTGCTCGCAGATCGATAATGCCATTGATCTGGAGCAGTACCGGAGGCGGCGTACGCAGGCGGCCGCCAAGGAGGAGTTAGGCTTGCGCCCGGATCGGCTGGTCATCGGTTCCATCGGCAGGCTAGCGCCGGAGAAGCGGTTCGACCTTCTGATTCGCAGCGCGGCACAGCTGCTGAAACGCGGCTGGCCGATTGACCTAGTTATCTGCGGGGAAGGAAATGAAAGACAGCAATTGGAGCAGCTCGCCACAGATCTTGGATGCGCATCGTCGGTACGCCTTCTCGGCCATCGCGCGGACCCGCTGCACCTCTACGAAGCCATGGACATCTTCGCGCTGACCAGCGAGCGTGAGGGCTTGCCGAATGTGCTGCTGGAAGCCTTGGCCATGGAGGTGCCGGTCGTCGCTACGCAGGTGGGCGGCGTGCCGCGCCTGGTGCGCCACAACATCAATGGCTTGTTGGTGGAAGCGCGCGCACCGGACGCTTTCACATCTGCGCTGGAGCGTCTCTTGAAGGACGCCGGCCTACGCGCGCAGATGGGACAGGCCGGGCGCGGCATCGTGGCGGAGGAGTTCAGTTTTGCCAGGCGCATGCGGAAGGTCCGGGGGATTTATGACCGCGTTCTCGGCAGAGGAGAGTCGCTTTGCTGTGCACCATGACGGGTCAAAGAATCTGTCCTGTTCCTGTTGTTAGATGTGGTTGATCTGTTACAATGTTGCGTTCCGGAGCAGTCTGTCGAAGAACTCGCGCTGAGGCACGCTTCAGACCGATTGCATTACGCTTCCGCCATAAGCCGTGGATTGAATCGATGGCTCTGAGAGATGCTATTGCCTTTTCGCCGCAGTGTGAGGTGCGCGTTCATTCCGGGGGCGGCTGGATGGACTGGGCGGCGCGGCTGGAAAACCTGCCGCACAACCGCTGGCCCATGCCGCTGAGCCGGCATCCGGCCTGGATGGCCGTGCTGCAACAGGGTCTCCAGCATGTCCCCTATTGTCTCGAAGCAGTGCAAGAGGGAAATACCTGCGGCTTCCTGGCTCTTGCCTACGTCCGCAGTTTGCTGTTCGGTCGATTGCTGGTGAGCCTACCTTATCTCAACTACGGCGGCGTTAGCGCTGAGGACGACACCGTCGCCGAGCGCCTGCTGGACGCGGCCATGGCGCTGGCCGATGATCTGAAGGTCCGCTACCTGGAGCTGCGTCACGAGCAGCCTTTCAGCCATCCCGGCCTGGCACAGAGCCGCACCGACAAGGTGCACATGCGCCTGGCCCTGCCCCAGTCGAGCGGGGAATTGTGGGATTGCCTGCCCGGCAAAGTGCGTAACCAGGTGCGCAAGGCTCAGAAAAGCGGACTCACGGTTGCCTGGGGCGGCAGCGCGTTGCTGCCGGAGTTTCACCGCGTCTTTAGCGAGAACATGCGCGATCTGGGCACGCCCGTTTACGGCCGGCGTCTCTTTGCCGCCATCCTGGAGCACTTCCCCGAGCGCACCGAATTCTGTCTGGTCCGCGCTGCGGCGCGCCCCGTGGCGGCGGCCTTGCTTTTGCATGGCTGGGGCGTCACCGAGGTGCCGAGCGCCAGCTCCTTACGCTCGCACAATCACACCTGCGCGAACATGTTGCTGTACTGGGAATTACTGAGCCGCGCCATCGCGCGCCAGCAGCAGAGTTTTGACTTTGGCCGCTCCACTTCGGATAGCAGCACCTACCGCTTCAAAAAACAATGGGGTGCCAAGGCGTTTCCGGCCGAATGGCAATATTACGTGCGCACCGGCCAGGTGGAAGACCTGCGTACGGAGAACCCGCGCTACCAACGCTTCATCAAGATCTGGCGGCGCCTCCCTCTCGGCCTCACGCGCCTGCTTGGCCCGCGCATCGTGCGCGGCATTCCCTAGGTACAATTTCAGGCCGGCTGGTTCGCGAGGGACCCTTGCATGTATCACCTGTTCGTCTGGCGCGTCCTGCAACCGTTCCCCTTGCTCTGGCTGTTGCTCGGCCTCGCCTTGCTCAACTTGTGGCGTAAGCGAACGGAGTCCCGCCGGCGCTTGCTGCTGGTAACTTTTCCGTTCGTGGTGCTGACCATCATTTCGCTTCCGGCGATAGGCGATGTTGCCATCGGTTCGCTCGAGCGTCCGTATCCGCCCCTCCTGCACAGGCCAGATGACATACAGGCCATCGTCGTCCTGTCCGGCTATGTGTATCCGCCCACCTCGCCCGGCGCGCCGGCCGAATTCGATGACAGTACGTGTAACCGCTGCCTCAAGGCCGCCGACATGTATCACCAGGGGCAACCCTGTCCGGTGCTGGTAAGCGGCAAAAGCTCGGATCCAAACGGCGCCGACTACAGCGAGGCCATGCGCGCCCTTCTGGTGAAACTGGGCGTTCGCCCGGACGATGTCCTGCTGGAAGGGCAGTCGCTAACTACCTACGAAAATGCCGTGGAGTCTGCCAAGCTTCTGCAAGAACGGCAGCTTTCGCGCATCCTCCTGATCACGGACGCAACCCACCTGAAGCGCGCGGCCGCCTGTTTCCGCAAGCAGGGGATGGAAGTCACTCCTTGTGGCTCCACGTATCGTCTGCGCGATTCTCCGTTCGAGTTCACCAGGCTCTTTCCTCAACCGGGCGTCGCCGAAAAATGTCAGCGTATTTGCCACGAATGGCTTGGCCTCGCCTGGTATTGGTGGCGCGGCAGGATCTGAGCGCCCGTGCCCAGCGAGACAGGCTTGCAGTAGAAAGCTAAAATGATTTCCCTGCTCAGGAACGTGGAGACTGGCCCGCGCATGGCCGGAGCAACCCCCCCGCCTACCAGCCAACCGGCCCATGTCATTTTGAGTTTCGACGTCGAAGAGCATTACCGCATCGAGGCGGCTGCCGGCGTCGCGGTGGCATCCAGGCAACGCGCGCGCTACCGGCAACGTCTGGGTCCCTCAACCTACTGGTTGCTTGAGCAACTGGCGGCACGCGGCCGCAAGGCGACTTTCTTCGTGGTGGCCAAGATCGCGGAACACAACCCGTCGCTCATTCGTGCTATCCATGAGGCCGGCCATGAAGTGGCCAGCCATGGCTGGGACCATCAGCGCGTGCACAATTTCACGCCGGCGACCTTTCGCGAAGACGTGCGCCGCAGCAAGGAGACGCTCGAACAGCTCACCGGCGCAGCCGTCGTCGGCTACCGGGCGCCGACCTTCAGCATCATGCGGCAGACCGCCTGGGCCATCGATGCCCTGGTGGACCTGGGGATGCATTATGATTCGTCGATCTACCCGGTTCGCCACGATCTTTATGGCGTGCCGCAGGCGCCGCGCACGCCGTTTTACGCACGTGGACAAACCCATGGCATTCTGGAAATCCCGCCGGCAACTTTGCGCATTTCCGGGGTCACGGTTCCGGTCGGCGGGGGCGGCTATTTCCGCTTGTTGCCGCTGGCGATCCTCGAGCACGCCTTGAGACATGCCCCAGCCGCGAATCATTCGAGTATCAGCATGCTGTATTTTCACCCCTGGGAATTCGATCCGCAGCAAGCACGCTTACCCATGAAGCCCCTGGGTCGCTTCCGCACCTACTTCGGTATTCACTGGAGCCGGCTGCGCCTGACCGAACTCTTGTCGCGCCGCGCCCGCTATACCTTTATTCGAGCGCGCGATGCCGTCGCCTTGCTGGAGCGGCGGCGCCTGCCTGAATTCGACCTCGTCCTGGATAGGCCCCCCCTCTTGCAAGGAACTTCCACTTCATGAGAGATGGCACAGCACCACCATCGTTAGTCGCAGAGCTGGCCGGGCGCATCGAGGGGCGCACGGCGCGCGTGTGCATCATCGGCCTCGGCTATGTCGGACTCCCGCTGGCGGAAACGTTTGCCTCCGGAGGCTATTCGGTCCTGGGGTTTGACATTGATCCGGAAAAGATCCGCAAGCTGCGGGCCGGGCAAAGCTACATCGGCCATATTCCTGCCCGGCGCGTGGCCGAGCTGGTGGCCACGGGAAGATTTGAGCCGACCTGCGACCCGGCCTGTTTCGCCGCCGCCGATGCCATCATCATCTGCGTGCCCACTCCCTTGACCGAAGCCCGTGAACCCGATTTGACCTATATCATCAGGACCGGCGAGGCGATCTGTCCGCATCTGCGCCGCGGCCACCTGATAATTCTGGAAAGCACCACGTACCCGGGAACCACGAACGATTTGTTCCAGCCGATTCTGGAAAAGTCCGGTCTGCAGGCCGGTCGCGACTTCTTTCTGGCATTCAGCCCCGAGCGCGAAGACCCGGGGAATCCGCAATTCTCGACGCGCACCATTCCCAAGGTCGTCGGCGGCATTGATCCGGCCAGCGGCAAGCTCGCCGCGGCACTTTATGCGCCGGTCGTGACCGCTATCGTGCCGGTTTCCAGCACGCAGACGGCTGAGGCTTGCAAGATTCTGGAGAACACCTATCGGGCCGTCAACATCGCCCTCGTCAACGAGCTGAAGATCGTTTTCGACAGGATGGGCATCGATATCTGGGAAGTGATTGCCGCTGCCAGGACCAAGCCCTTCGGCTTTCAAGCGTTTTACCCGGGACCGGGCCTGGGCGGCCATTGCATTCCGATCGATCCTTTTTATTTGACCTGGGTGGCGCGCAAATATGGCGTGCACACGCGCTTCATCGAGCTGGCCGGCGAGATCAACACCTCCATGCCCGAATACGTTGTCAATCGTGTCGCCGAAGCCCTGAACCAGGAGCGCAAGCCGCTCAACGGCAGCCGCATTTGCATCCTGGGCGTCGCCTACAAGAAAAATGTCGATGACCCGCGTGAATCGCCGGCGTTCACCATCATGGAACTGCTCCAGCGCCGCGGTGCCGTCGTCTCTTACAACGATCCGCATATCCCATCTCTGCCGGAGATGCGCCATCACCACATCCAGCTTCAGAGCCAAAATCTCACGGAAGATTTCCTTGGCGTGCTGGACTGTGCCATCATCGTTACGGATCACGATGGTTATGATTTCGCGCGCATCGCGCGCTTCACGTCTCTTCTGGTCGATACCAGGAACGCGACTGCGGGGATAGCACCGGGCAATTGTCGCATTGTGAAAGCCTGATCCCGAGCGTAGGTCTTCGCTCAAACCTGACGAAAAGCGGCGGCGGACGCCGAGGTATGTAGAAATTGAGAGAGGCTCGGAGCCATTAAGGCTCCGAGCCTCTCTTTATTGTAGACGAATTCCCTGTTACACAGGCACTATGCGTATAGCGTCGGCGACCACGTACACGCCATTGGCAAGGTTACTCAGCACAACCTTAAGCGTGCCGCTGCTGATGTTGACCGTTGCCAGTGTCTGGAAAGGCACCCCGCCATAGATGCTGCCCGTAGGTGAGTGGCTCTCGTCGACCAGAACCGTCTGCAGTAAGGTCGAACCATCATAAATGGCGAAGGGGGCGTTGGTGGCCTGGTTGTAGTAGGCATGCCAGGTGACTTGCACCTGGTATTGTCCGGCCGCCAGTCCGGCTACCTGCCAGGTGGCGGTGTTCTGACCGCTGCCGCTGCTGGCGGCATAGCGCTCATTGCCGCCGTAGGCAGGCACCGTCTCGGTGGTCCAGACACCGGTTTCCGAATAGCCGGCAGCGCCGTTGTCTATGATGATCGGCCCCGACACCTGCAGAGGCTGGGCCGCCTGGGTCAAGTTGTTGGTGGAGTTAGACTCTACCCAGGTGGTGTCAGGGATCAGCTTGGCAAACAGGTAGTAGGCGCCTCCGGAGGGAATTTGGAAGGCCGGACTGACGCCGCTGTGATTGCCCACGGCCAGGTCCGCGGCGGCGCTCAGGGTTTCCGTCCCCAGCAAGATCGCTTTACTGAAATCCTGCGTGCTGCTGGCCGAGGCAGACGCATAGTAGGCAATGCTGAAATTGCCCGGCGCCGCAGCGCCGCTGATCGTGTACGTGCGGTTGATGGTAAAGGTTGCCTGGGTGGTTACCGTTGTCGGGCCGGTGATGCCATCGCCGCTGGCAGCCCAATTCAAGTCGCTGTTGGAAACCGGCATGGGAACCACGCGGACGGCATCGGCGACCACGTAGGCGCCGTTGCCCGTATTGCTCAGCGCTACCTTGAGAGTGCCGCTGCTGATAGTGACATTGGCCAGCGTCTGGAAGGCCACGCCGCCATAACTGGCGCCGCTGGGAGCCTGGGTCTGATTCATCGTCACCGTCTGCAAGAGCGTCGCACCATCGTAGATGGCATAAGGAGCGTTGCTGGCCTCGTTATAGTAAGCATGCCAGGTGACCTGCACCTGGTACTGCCCGGCAGCCAGGCCCGTCACCTGCCAGGTGGCGGTGTTCTGACCGCTGCCGCTGCTTGCGGCATAGCGCTCGTTGCCGCCGTAGGCCGGCACGGTTTCCGTAGCCCAGGCGCCGGTTTCGCTATAGCCGGCGCTGCCGTTGTCCACAATGATCGGACCGGAAACTTGCAGGGGCTGGGTGGTTGACGCCAGGTCATTGGTATCATTGCTCGAGTCCGATTCCGCCCAGCTCGGGTCTGCTATCAACCGGGCGAACAGGTAGTAATTGCCTCCCGAAGCGATCTGAAACGCCGGGCTGGCGCCGCTGTGATTGCCCACCGACAGGTCAGCGGCGGCACTCAAGGTCTCCGCGCCCAGAAAGACAGCCTTGCTCAGGTCCTGGCTGGGGCTTGAAGAAGTCGAGGCATAGTAAGCGATCGTGAAATTGCCCGGCGCCGCCGCACCGCTGACGGTGTAGGCGCGGGCAATTGTAAACGGCGCTTGCACAGCGGCACTTGCCGGGCCACTGATGCCGTCTGCCGCCGCCGACCAGTTCAGATCCGTGCTGGACACCGGCACCGGGGCCACGCGTACGGCGTCGGCGACAATGAAGACGCCGTCAGCGGCATTGCTGAGCACGACCTTCAAGGTGCCGCTGGCGATGTTCACGGTGGCCAGCGTCTGGAACGGCACACCGCCGTAGCTGGCGCCGTTTGCCGCCTGCATTTGATTCACGGTGCGCGTTTGTAAGAGCGTCGCTCCGTCATAGATCGCATAGGGGGCCGCGGTCGCCTGATTGTAGTACGGGTGCCAGCTAAGCTGCACCTGGTATTGCCCCGCAGGCAAGCCGGTTACTTGCCAGGTGGCCGTGTTCTGTCCGCTGCCGCTGCTGGCGGCATAGCGTTCGTTGCCGCCGTAAGCGGGCACGGTTTCGGTGCTCCATGTCCCCGTTTCCGAATAGCCGGCGCCGCCATTATCCACAATAACGGGACCAGTGACGGCGACATTGCTGATCGTTACCGTCTCCGTCGTCGAGGTGGTGTTGCCCACTTCATCCGTCGCGGTAGCCTTGAGAATGTGCGCGCCGTTCGCGTACTTGGTCGTATCCACGTTCACCGAGTACGGAGTTTGCGTGACCTGCGAACCAAGCGCCGTACCGTCGATATAAAATTGCACGCGGGCCACCGACACATTGTCGGCAGCGCTGGCCGAGAGAGTGGCCGTCCCGCCGATGGTTGCGCCGCTGGCCGGGGCGGTCAGGGAAACTGTGGGCGGAACATTGTCGATGGTGATGCTGACGCTGCTCGAGGCGGACAGTCCCTGGGAATCGGTGGCCGTGGCCTTGAGCACATGGACGCCGCCGGCATACTTGGTGGTATCCACGCTGATGGCATAGGGCGCCTGGGTCAGCGCGGCACCCAGGGCTGCGCCGTCCAGGTAAAACTGCACGCCCGTGATGGGACTGCTGTCCGAGGCGTTGGCCGACGCCGTGATGGTGCCGGCCACGTAGGCATTGTTGGCCGGCGCCGTCAGGGCGATGGCCGGTCCGCCGTAGGCGCCCAGGCTCAGGCTGGGGTTGCCGGACACAGAAGCGGTATTGATGCCCTTGCCGAGGCATGGGCTGCTGGATTGCAGCCGGAAATCGCCAATCGTGGGATTGACGAACTTGGGATCGGCGCGGACCTCATGGCCGCCCAGCATGACGTTGGGATTCACGCTGATGTAGTCGTTGTAGTCGTCCAGGTTGTTCGAGGGTGAACCATAGCCAGGCTGACCGCCGCCATTGTCCCAGCCGGCATCAGTGTCGTTGAAGACGGCGATGTTGTCTTCCACGGTGTTGTTGGTGCAGCCGCCGCGGAAGTAAAAAATGCCGACGCTGCCGGTGCCGCTGCCGCTGTAGGCGACCGTATTGTGGTACACCTGGTTGGAAGCCCCGCCCAGGATGATGCCGCCCGAGGGGTTGCCCCACAGGACATTGTTGGTGATGATCTGGTTCTGCGGGCTGGGATAGGAGTGGATGCCGAAGCTGCCGTTATTGAAGATCACGTTGCCGTTCATGGTGGTACTGTCGGCCGGCATGTAGATGCCGTGCGACAGGCTGTCGGCGCCGTTGGCGAAGATGACATTGCCTTCGATGTCGATGTTGGCGCCGCCATGGTGCATTTCCTTGAGGCCGCAGTGCACGTTGGCATAGACCACGTTGTTGGTGGCGCGGTCGCCCAGCCCAGCCGCATTCTCCCAGGTGATGCCATCGGCGCTGAAGTCCTCCGTGAGCGGCGCTTCCGGCCTGCCCATCGGCCCCTCGATATTGAGGCCGTTGATCCAGATGTAGTCGGCGGCATTGACATCGACGACACTGCCGTCGGGATTATTCTTCACGAATGTAGCCGACGGCGTGATGGTAACCGTGCCGAGCGCGCCCGGGGCGCAGCTAAGGATGATCGGCTTGCTGGCGGTGCCGGAGGTGGTCAGGACAAGGTTCTCGACGTAGGTGCCGGACTTGATGTAGACGATGTCGCCGGGAGCGGCCACGGAGACGGCCTTGCTGATGGTGAGGAAGGGGCTGGCGGAAGTGCCGGGGTTCGTGTCCTTGCCGGTGGTGGCTACCCAGTAGGTGGCGCCCGAGGCGGTATAGGACCAGGGCACGACGACGGGGCGAGGAATGGTGTAGTTGTAGCTGTTGTAGCTGACCGACACGGTGCTCTGGTCGGCGGAGAAGGAGATGATGGGTGCGATGGGACCGGTGAGCAGCCGGCGATCCTCCAGTGCTTCGAGACGAGGCCTGTACCAGGCTTGAGCCGGGGTTTTAGCACGCGTCGCCCTGGGCACGGAACGTCGCAGCCGCGCAAACAGTCCTTGAAGCTTCATCATGGCGCCTCAGTCCTCCTGTTAGAACCTGTTTTTCGAAAGAAGACATGTTCGCGAAATACCGAGTGCATTCCCGTTCTTGAGGTGAAAATGGAGATTTTCGTTGTATCCATACGGGCAAAACCGGTCAGATATGGTTCGGTTCGGGCTCAAGAAATCGAGCCACGTTACGCCCTGAGAGCAGTGCGATCCTGGCACTCGGGACTTTTTTGCAAATTAAATGACGAGCAAGGATCAGCCAATTCTGACGGGATAATGCAGTTGGCCTCGCCTGAGCACGGTCGATTGCCGTTCTCAGGCAAGCGGGACGTTGAACTCTATTACATGAAAGGGGCACAGTCAAGAAAATCGCTACAACCGTCAGAATTGGACAGCATGAGAAATGCTTATCGCGCCTGTCGAAGGCGCTGCTGCAGATGGACCGCCGTCAGAGTCGCGGCGCTGCGATCAGACGGCGAGGACATAGCGATCCTCCAGCGGCTCGATAGCCGCTCGGCACGCACGTGTTTGGGGACTGCGCCACTTCCAGCGCCTCTGCCACCAGCATCTCCAGCCTCTACTTCGCATGCTGTTTCTTCCACCAAGCCTTCCAGGCTGCGACTGCCTTGGCGCGGGCTTCGGGCAAGGCGCCGGCCGAAGGGCCAAAGTCTTGCCCCGTCAACTCTTTAAGGGCGGCGTAGGAAGCGCGCACCACAGTCGGTTCCCGATCCTCGAGCAGCGCGATCAGATCGGGAATGGCTTGCTTCTCCTCCTTCATGGCGAGAGCCAGCGCGGCGGCCCGGCGGATTTCCGCAGCATCGTCCTGAAGCTTGTCATGGAGGGTGAAAGCTGTCATGCGCGCCAGGCGCTCGGTCAGGGCTTCGCGGGCCTTGGTTTTGATGGCGCCGCTCAACTGAGGAATGGCCGCAGCCAGGGCGCCGGTGTAGGCCACGCCTTTGCCTTGCTTGAGCTGGTCCAGCAGATGCTCTTGTTGTTGTCCGCTCGCTTTGAGCAAGTCCGCGCCAAGGCGCGCGGCCGGATCGGGAGCCTTGCTCGTGGCCGCCGCCGGCCCGGGAACGCTTTCCTCTCTGGGAGGAGGTTCGCCTGCGGGCTTGCTGCCTTTGTCGGCACCTGGCCGGCCGCGCGCTTCCGGACTGCCGACTGCCCCGCGCTGGGCATCCAAGTTCAAGGGTGGAATCGTGCCGCGCCGGGCAAGGGGGCCCGCTTTTGTTTCATCACCTTCCCTGGTTGCCGCCCTGTTTTCCCCGTCGTCGGCTTTGTTCTCTTCCAGTCCTTGCGCTGCCTGGCCGGCGGGAAGGCCGGTTTTGAGTGCGACGTTTACGGATGGCGTGCCTTTCAGGTAGGACGTCAGGTCGCGCGTTAAATTGACCCGCCGCAAAAACAGCAGGGCGAAGCTGGTATCGATATCGGTTCCGAACCTGCCGTGCCAGCCGCCGTCCTGTCCCTGCGCGGCCAGCAAGATCTTCGAGCCCCAGGCGTACCAATCCTTGTTGCCGATTCTTGGCAGGCCATAAGCTACGCCGACGCGCTCGATCGACCAGAGGAGATAGTACATGTCTGCGGAGCCGCCGCGCAGGCCGCGCTCCGGCGCCTCGTCCAGAGGACGGCCAATTACGCCGCCCAGGTAACTCAAACCCGCCCAGATGACCCGGTCCTTGGTGGGGTCCGCGGCAGCTTTTGCGGCCTTGCCGGATTGCGGCTTGGTCTCCGTGCGCAGGGTCGCTTCGCGAGCGTTGCCAAGGCCCATCGCCAGCCCGAGCAATCCGGCACAGGTCATTGAGGGCGTGCTGAATCCCAGTCCACCACGGCCGCCGAAGGACGTGTAGCTCCAGCCTCCGTCGCCATGCTGGGTGGTGCGGAAGTGCGTCTCTACCCTGGCCAGAGCTTTCTCCACCGGCACTCCGTGCCGGCGGCCGGCCCACAGGCCCAGGATGGCGAATTGCGTATTGGAGTTGTCATCCCGTGCTAGCCAGCCTTCGCCGCGGCCGGCCGGCTCCTTCTTCTGCAGGTGTGTCAGGAGCTGCCGAATTTCTTTCGGGAGCGCCGGCCTGTCCCGTGCGTGGCGCGTTGCCGGCGTAGCGCCCTGGCCGCCTGTCTTTAGCTCAACCTGCTGCTGGAGCAATTTCTTGAGTTGACGGACATCGTCGGCTCCCAGTGCCGGACAGCGATAACTCCAGCCCCCGGCCGAGCTTTGCCCCGCTAGCAGGCGTGCGGTCAGCGCCTGAATGATAACCGTGTCCGAAGAATCCCCGAGGCGATCCAGAAAGAGGATCACCAGGGAGATCGCGTAGGTCATTTGACCGTCGTTAATCTCGGTCCATGCATTTCGAAGATAACTGGCAGCCCCCTGGACCGCCGCGTCCGAAGCCGGCACATCACATTCGAGAAGCGTCAGCCCGACGAGCGCGGTGGCGCCGGCATGATGGGTCGGCCAGCTGCCATCCACTGCCTGCAATCCCTTGAGGCAGGCGACGCCCTGCTTGACCGCCTGTTGGACTGAATCGGCGTCGCCCCTCGCCTGGGGTGCAACAAGAGCGGCAGCGACTAGCGGTACGCCGACTGCAAAGGCGCGATGCCACATTACATGGGCCTCCGTTTATAAAGAGACTGAAGGCGACGGGCGATCCGGCCGCTGATATGCGCTGCGGCCTCTCTGGACTGCAATTGATTTGCGTATTCGTCGGGCAGGTTTTCAACCTGCCATGTCCGCATGGCAGGTTAAAAACCTGCCCTACTTTCTCACGAGCCGCTCTGCGAACGCAACGCCCGCAACTGCTTCTTGAGGGCAGATTCCTGTCGACGCAGCGAGCGTAGTTGCGACGGGCTTAATTGGCCTGCCTGTTCCTGGATGGTCGCCTGCAAGTTGGTTAGCTCTTCCTGCACGGCATTTTTTTGTGCTACGAGCAGATCTTTGCTCAAGGAAGTTTGCTGCCGCTGCATGGCCTGAAGCTGAGAGGCGGTCAACTGGCCGGAGAGTTGCAGCGCCAGGGCGTTTTGCTGCAAGGCGTTTAGCTGCAATTGCGCGGCATTGACCTGTGGCACGCCGCTTATCTGGGCAAGAAAGGCGTTGTTCTGCAAGGCGCTTAGCTGCGCTTGCAGGGCGGCTTGCTGCAAGAGCTGCGAGGACGAGAAGGGCTGCGAGAGTGCGAAAGGCTGTGACTGCAAGTTGGTTTGCTGCGACAAAATAGAGGATTGCAGAGCGCTGCGGGTGCTCATTTGCCGTTGCATGCAACCCCCTCGTTGTGCCCAGACCGGCTGTGCCACGCCTAGCAAGGCGAGAGAGGTGAGAAGCAGGACTCGATGGACAGAGCGTCCCAGGTGAAGTGATGGCATCGAAGTCTCCTTTTGTTCCGTTCGTACCCTCAACTACAACAGAAAAGCAAATGTTTCGTTTGCGCGCAGTGAAATGAATTTTGCCGCCACTTTTTTAATGAAATGCCCCGCCGCCAGCTATCCTCGGCGTCGCCCAGCACTGAGAATTCGCCAAACGGCGGGACAATGTCCCCATGTAGGTTATAGATGCCGGCGCCCGGCAAATGAGGCGCGCCCGACGCCAGCCCACCGCGTTTATCACGGCTGATTTTGGTTGTAAACCGCCAACCAGAAATTCACTTCGCTTTGCGTGGGCGTGCGCAGGAACACATCCTGGTAGGCATGCGTGATGAACGTCGCAGGATCTTTGCCGGCCAGGGCGAAGTACTCGTTCGAGGCGATGATTCCCGCGGCCACCTGAGCCCGGTTAGCTCCCGCCTGGAATTGCGTCAGCCAGGAGACGATTTCATCCGTGCGCGGCGCGCGCCCCAGATAGAGCGCGTAATCGCCGCGGATGAGGCTCACCTCGCGCTCCTGGCTGGTGACAATTCCCGCGGCGACGGCAAAAGTGCTCGAGCCATTCGCCAGCGCGTTGAGCCAGTTGTTAAGACCACTGGCGTCCGGGTTCCGGCCGAGCAGATCTTGATACATCCCGGTAATCCAACCGGCCTGGGTGTTGCCGTGGTCGAAGACGTATTCGTCGGAGTTGACGATTTGTGCTTCGACGGTCTCGGGATTGACGCCGTTTTCCAGCAGGCCCAGGAAATGGCTCAGGCCGCTCGAATCCGGGTTGCGGCCGAGGAGATGCCGGTATTCGCTGGTCAAGAAGTCGGTGTAATTTTCCGGGCTGTTCAAGATGCCGGTGGCGACCGCAAGGGTCGCGTTGGAAAGCAAGTTGCGGGTTTCGAGCTGCTCCACGCCAAGTCTGGCTGCAGGTGATTTTGTGACGTTCATGAAACTTCCAACCTAAGGTTGGACCTCTTGTTCGGTTCGCGCCCTTTAGCCCCTAAAGGAAGAGATGTGCTGTTCCAGTGAACGAGGCGCATTGTTCTGTGCATGCATGAATAACAAATAGCCGCCAGGTCAGTGAGGCCGCCCGTCGCCAAAGTCGTCGTTGGGCGGCGGGCCTTTGGGTCCACCACCAAAGGGCGGCGGGTATCGAAAGGTGCCGTTGAAGGGTTCGCCGGTCATGGTATGCCAACGCCGCGCCTGGTCCGGCGTCAAGATCGCCAGGATGCGTTCGGTCGCGGTCTTGACTCGGAAGGTGTGACCTTTCCAGAAGTTTTCCGACCCGGGCTCGGGGCGGCCGAATTTCCCGCTGAAATAGACCTCCTCCTCGATTTCGCGAATGCGCGCCCGCTGCTCCAGAGTCAGTTTGAGCTGCGTCGCGATCTCGCTCTCGTGGAAGGCAGTTGTGCCTCGGGATTGGACGGCCAGCTGCCGCAGACGCGTCAGCTGTTCAGGCATTAAAATGCCGGCAACAGCCGTTTCATTGGCGCGGGCCTTTTCGAGGCAGCGCCGGTCATTCTCGTCTGTCGTGCGCCGGTGGAAGTCGCGGAACGGCTCGTCGCGGTGATCGTCCAGTTGCTTGGTCAGCCTGGCAATGTGATCGCGCTGCTCGAGGGATGCGTTCAGGTCGTCGAGCACCTGCGGATCTTTCAGCAGAAATATCTGCCGGTCTCCCTGCAGCAGAACCAGGTCGTCGATGATTTTCTTCACGCGGTCGCGCGTTATTTTCAGGACCGCCTGTGCGTCGGGGTCGTCGCGGCGCTGTTCAATGAATTTCTGATAGTAGGCCAACGCCCCCTGCAGCATCCGTTTGCGCAAATCTCCCGTGAAGGGATTGTCGGCCAATTCGTCATCGGCAATCGAAATCATTTCATCGGCAGCTTGCCGAGCAAGCTGGAAGCGCTCTTCCGCCTCTTTCCTTTGCCGGCGCTCTTCATCATAGGCCCTGGCGATCAACGCCGTGCTCACGCCGAAACCGATCACGCCGCAGACAAGCAGCAGCAGCGCTGAGCCCACCAGGGCGGGATGCCGGCGCATCCACTTACGGGCGCGATCGATGGCCGATGGCCGCCGCGCCAGGATCGGCTTGTCATCCAGGAAGCGCTGCAGGTCCTCTGCCATCTGCTGGGCCGTGGCGTAGCGCTCGGCCGGCTCCTTGGCGATGGCTTTCAACACAATGGTTTCCAGCTCCACGGGAATGACGCGGTCAAAGCGGCGCGGCGCGGGAGGGTCATCCAAGGCAATCTGGGTCAACAGCTCGTTGCGATCCTGGCCGTCGAAGGCCGGCCGCAATGTCAACAGCTCATACAAGGTGACGCCGAGCGAGTAGATATCGGTGCGGTGGTCCACCTCGTTGCGCTTGGCAGAAACCTGTTCGGGACTCATGTAGCGAAGCGTGCCCAGCAATTCGCCGGTCATGGTCAGACCGGTGGTGCTCTGGAAGAGAGCCAGGCCGAAATCGGTGATCCAGAGATTACCGCGCACGTCGAGCAGCAGGTTGGCCGGCTTGATGTCGCGATGAACGACGCCGGCCTGGTGTGCGTGTTCGAGCGCCTCGGCCGCCTTTTGCATGAGCTGGGCAACCCTGCGGAAAAAAGACATCCGCCGCGTGGAACGTTCGGTGGTGAAGGATGCGTGATGCAGCGCTGGAGTCTCCGGTCCTCCATCGCACCTGGAGAGCGAAAGCGGTTCAAGGTTGGAGGGTTGCTCCGCCGCGACAGGCGTGTCGCCTGGGGGCGCTTTGTCCCTGGAAACGGCTGGTCGCCAGGGCGCCGACGGCTCATGCCGGCTCAGTTCGTCAATGAGGTCGGCCAGGCTTTGTCCATCGATCAACTGCATCGCGTAGTAATGCACGCCCCGCTCATGCCCGACGGCGAAGACCGGCACGATGTTCGTGTGATGCAGTTGGGCAGCCGCTTGCGCTTCATTTTCGAAGCGTTTGAGTTGCTTGGGATCGAATGCCGACGCGAAGGGGAGCACCTTCAATGCAATACGCCGGTTCAGCGAAGTCTGATACGCCTCATAGACAACGCCCATGCCGCCACGGCCGATCTCGCGCAGCAAGCGGAATTCGCCGATTTGGCCCAACTCGGAGGACGCGGCAGACGGGGCGGCGGCGTCTGGCGGTGAAAGGGCAACCTTTTCGGTCTCGGCCGGAACGGACGCCGCGTTTTCCTCCGTGGCGGCGGCGGACAAACTTGCCTCGCGCAGGGGTGCCGCCAACCGGCCGATTTCATCGCGCAGCGAAAGGAATTCGCGTAATTCGGCGGCAAATTCCGGATGGCGCGACAACAACCGCCGCCGCTCCGGCGCCCGTCCTTGCTGGGCTTCTTCCAGATATTCGAGCAGGATCTCGTTCAGTCGGCTTTCCCGCTCGGATTCGTCATGATGCTCGGCGTTCATAGCTTGCCTGGTTTGTGGCGGCAAGTTTTTAACTTGCCGGTCTTTGGCAGGTTGAAAACTTGCCGCCACAGGTCAATCGCTGCTGGGCTCCTGGAGAAGCTGCCGCAGCCGCTTCATACCGCGGAATAACAGCCCGACGACGGCGTTCTTCGTTCGCTTCATTTGCTCGGCCGCTTCGGCGACGGTGCAGCCTTTCAGATGGTGCAGTTCGATGGCCAGACGTTGGTCTTCCGGCAACTGGCCGAGCGCCGTGGCCAGGCGCAGATGCAATTCCTGTCGCATGACCTGCTGGCTCGGCGATGACTGATCCGCCGCCAGCCACGCCTCCAGCCGGCTCGCGGACTCTTCCAGGCCGGCTTCCAGCGAGCGCTCGCGGCTGACGTCGCGCACGCCTGCCCCGAAGCGGCGCACCGCTCCCGCCAGATGGTTCGCCAGAATTTGACGCAGCCAACCAAGCAGCTCTGCCTCGGTGCGCCCGCGAAACTGGTCTCTGTGGGCATGCGCGGACAGCAGCGTCTGCTGCACCACATCGGAGGCGTCCAGCTTGCCGTGCAACCGGGGATGGAGCTGCAGCCGGGCAAGCATGCGCAGATACTCACGGCAACGCTCCAAGCCGGTATCACTGGCAGCCGCGGTTTTGTCCATTGGCCTCTTCCTAAGCCCAAAGATGCCAACGAGCAGCAAATGAGGCGCGCTCGTCCGCAGTCTCACGGCAAAGCAGTGCATTGCCGCGCCTGCTTTGGCCCGCACCGGCATCTCCCATCTTAGGACAGCGTCCCATTCCCAGGATAAAGAAAATCGGATTTACATAGGAATCAAGGGCTGCGGCAGGCTATAGTGTCGGCTAAGGTTTGCTGGGCCTGCTCTTGATTTTGTCCGTTGTGATTCAAACGATTCGTCGTCTTCACACGGGTCGAATACACTCGCCAGTTATCTCGTCGGCTCAAATAGAAAAGGGAACGGGTGCACCATGCTGCGTCATTTCTGCGGGGCAGGGATTCTGGTTCTGGCGCTTGGCGTCGTCTCGGCTCAAGATGCGGTCCCGCCGCCGAAGGCCGAACCACCAAAAGGCAAAGCGGAAGCGAAAGCACCAAAGCTCGGCCTGTTGATCAATGATCCGAAGGCCTTTCAAGGCTACACCGTGTTGGCGACGCAGACTTCAGGCATCACTTATCTCATCGACATGCAGGGCAAGGTCGTGCGGAAATGGGAAGCCAAAAGCAACCCGGCGCTGTGCGCCTACCTTCTTGAAAACGGCAACCTGTTGCGCCCCTGCTCGCTCAACGGCGAAGAAATGGCCTTCCGCGGCGGTCCCGGTGCTGGTGGTCGCGTTCAGGAGTTTACCTGGGACGGCGAGCTGATCTGGGACTTCAAGCTCTATAACGATAAACAGCTTCCTCACCACGACATCACCAAGCTGCCCAACGGCAATGTGTTGATGATCGTCTGGGACAAGAAGACGTCCAAGGAAGCTCTCGCCGCCGGTCGTCGCCCGGAGCTGGTGGGCGACAGCCACCTGCTGCCCGACTCCCTGATCGAGATCAAGCCGACCGGCAGGACCACCGGCCAGGTCGTGTGGCAATGGCATCTCTGGGACCATCTCATCCAGGAACACGATAAAACCAAGGCTAACTATGGCAAAGTCGCCGAGCATCCCGAGCTGGTCAACGTCAACTACGGCGAGGATGTGATCGCCCCGGTCCTCGCCCAGAAAGGCGGGGCGGACAAGCTCAAATCCATCGGCTACGTCGGCAGCACCACCACCGCCAAGCGGCCGCCGCGCGTCAACGCCGATTGGACGCACTTCAACTGCGTCGCTTATAATCCCGACCTCGATCAAATCGCCGTGAGCGTCCACTCCTTCAGTGAATTCTGGATCATCGATCACAGCACCACGACCGCCGAGGCCGCCGGTCACAGCGGCGGCCGCAGCGGCAAGGGCGGCGATCTCCTCTATCGCTGGGGGAATCCGCGCGCTTACGGCGCCGGTACCAAGGCCGATCAACGGCTGTTCGCTCAGCACAATGCACACTGGATTCCACGCGGCCTCCCTGGTGAGGGACATCTGCTGGTGTTCAACAACGGCAACGGCCGGCCGGGCGGCAATCATTCTTCGGTGGACGAGCTTGCGCTCCCCGCTGATGCTGAAGGGCGCTACGATCACAAGCCGGGGGCTGCTTACGGCCCTGGTGCACCGATCTGGAGCTACGCGGCGCCCAAGAAATCGGATTTCTATTCATTCTTTATTTCCGGCGCCCAGCGGCTTCCCAATGGTAATACGCTCATTTGCTCGGGAGCGAACGGCACCATTTTCGAGGTCACGCCGGACAAGGAGGTCGTCTGGAAATACGTCAACCCGGTCAAGGGCGGACCGGGACCGGGAGGACCAGGTGGGCCCGGTGGGCTTGGCGGCCCACCTCTGCCCGGACAGATTCTGCCCTCCTTCATCCAAGGCACGTTGAACTTGACGGCTGATCAGAAGAAACAACTGGAGGCGTTTCAGAAGGAGGCCAGCGCCAGGCTCGACAAGCTGCTCACGGACGAGCAGAAGAAACAATTCAAAGACCTGCGACCGGGTTTCGGCGCCGGCGGTTCCGGCAGCCCGCCTCAGCCGGGACAGATCCTGTCGCCGTCCCAGCAGGCCAGCCTGAAGCTGACGCCCGAAGCCAAGAAACAACTGCAGGATTTGCAGAAAGAGGCCGATGCCAAGCTCGATAAGCTGCTCACGGCCGACCAGAAGAAGCAGTTCAAGGACATGCGGGCGGGGCCCGCTCGTGGCGGCCCGGGTGGATTTGGGCCCGGTGGGCCGGGTGGTTTCGGTCCGGGCGGCGGCAGCGCCCTCTTTCGCGCTTACCGCTATGCGCCCGACTACGCCGGGCTGGTCGGCAAGGATCTGAAGCCGGGAAAGACGATCGAAGAACTCCAGCCCAAGCAAGCGAAAGGAAAGTGATTCAAGCGCCCCGTCCCAATGCAGCCCGCGATGAATTGGCACCGCCTCTTCGGCCTGATCCTTAGCGATTTTTTCGCCGGCTCTCCGTACATGGTGGAGTTGGAGAAGGATCTGGCGTTACGGAAGCAGCTTCTGGATATTGTGGTGCTGCGGCGCGGTCCAGGACGCTTTGCCGGCCGGCTGCCGGACGGCTTCGACAATCTGGCGGCGCACAATTTGATCACCTTCAAGTCGCATCAGGAGACGCTGGATGATTGGACGCTCAAGGAGTTGACTGGACACTACGTCAACTATCGCAAGCAATGCCGGGCGGAGGAGCAGAAGCCGCTGTTGCCTGAGCAGGATTTCCGGCTGTATGCTGTATGTAGCCGGTACCCGCACAACCTGGCGAACGATGTGACTCTGGAGCCTGTTCAAGCTGGGGTCTACGACTGCAGGCGCGGCACAGATGTGATCCGCATTGTCGTCGCGGGGCAGGTGCCAAGGAAAGAGCAACAACGCGCTATTGCACCTGTTTAGTGCCTCGCCGACCCATGTTGATTTTGGCGCTAGCCATTATGAGCAGCACTCCCAGGAAACGAGTTCTCTGCTCAACGAATTGTTCGGCGGCTATCAGCGAGAGGGGATTGCCATGTCATACACGCTAGCGGACTATCGCCGCGACCGCATCAAGGTGTTGCTCCGGGACTTGACGCCCGAAGAGCGGCGTGAAGCGCTTCAGGGTCTGACGCCCGAAGAACTTCGTCAAGCGCTCGAAGGACTATCAGTGAAGGAACGGCTTATCGGCTTGTCGCCGGAGGAAATGACCAAATTCTTGAACAAGCAGAAATCACAGCGCTCTTCCGGCAAGCGCAAACCAGGCCGCGGAGGCTAAGCATCTTTTGAACTCAGGCCGTTCGCGGAACTTGATGGAAATACCTTCGATGCGCAAGCTGCCCTGGCTGCTACTGCTGACTGTTCTATTCGTGTTGCTCGCGCCGAGTACTGCCCAGGCCTACATCGGTCCCGGCGCCGGTTTCGCCCTGGCTGGTTCTTTTTTCGCTGTCTTCACCGCTTTTTGCTCGGCGGTACTGATGTTGATCACCTGGCCGATTCGGCTGGTGTGGCGAACCCTGTTTGGCTGGCGAGCGCTGCGGCGCAGCCGGGTCAAGCGCGTGGTGATCCTGGGGCTGGACGGCCTGGACTACGGTCTGACGGAGAAACTGCTTTCCGAAGGCCGGCTCCCTCATCTTGAGGCGCTGCGCAAGCAAGGATGCTTTAAACCACTGGGCAGCACGCTGCCGCCAATTTCCCCGGTGGCGTGGTCGTCTTTTCAGACCGGCGTCAATCCCGGCAAGCATAACATCTTCGACTTCCTTATCCCGGATCCGCGCACCTATGAACCGAAATTGAGTTCCGTGGAGATCCGGCCGCCGCGGCGCATGCTCCGGCTGGGAAAGTACCGGCTTCCCCTCGGCAAGGCGGATGTGCGCCTCCTGCGCAAGAGCCAGCCGTTCTGGAGCGTGTTGAGCAAGTACGGAATCTTCAATTGCATCATCCGCGTACCCATTACTTTTCCGCCGGAGAAACTGCGCGGCGTCCAGCTCTCGGCCATGTGCGTCCCCGATCTGCGCGGCACGCAGGGAACGTTTTCTCACTACACCACTCGCTCGAGGCAGGAGGGCGAGAAAACCGGCGGCGAAGTCCATACCGTGGCAAGAGTCGGCAACACGATCCGCGCGGATCTCATCGGCCCGCAACATCCGCTCCGCGCCGATTTGGGCTCTCTCAAGCTACCGTTCCTCGTCACCATCAACAGCGACGGCGCGCTGCTCAAGATCGGCGGCGTCAAACACGAGCTTCGTAAGCAGGAATACACCGACTGGATACAGGTCTGCTTCCGTGTCGCACCGGGCATCAAGGTGCACGGCGTTTGCAAATTCCTGCTGCTCAATACCGAGCCCGAATTTGAACTCTACGTGACCCCGGTGAACATCGACCCCGAGCATCCGGCCATGCCCATCGGCTATCCCGCCGTGTATCCCCTCTATCTGGCCAAGCGGCAGGGCTCCTTCGCCACGCTCGGCCTGGCCGAGGACACCTGGGGGCTTAACGAGCAGGTCCTTGACGACGACCACTTCCTCCAGCAATGCCTCGATTTCGACACCGAGCGCGAGGCGATGTTCTTCGACGGCCTCGATAAGGTGCAGCGCGGCGTCTGCGTGTGCGTCTTCGACGGCACCGACCGCATGCAGCACATGTTCTGGCGCTATCTCGATCCGGACCATCCGGCGCGGCCCAAGGAAGTCCCCATGAAACATCGCTCTGTGATTGAGGACCTCTATCGCCGCATGGATGATCTGGTAGGCCGGACGATGGCCAGGTGTCAGAGCAAGGATACATTGCTCCTCGTGCTCTCCGACCATGGCTTCAACACCTTTCGCCGCGGCATCGACCTGAACCGCTGGCTCGAGGAAAACGGTTACCTGAAGGTCGATGACTCCCGTCGTCACGACCAGTATCTCGCCGGAGTGGATTGGTCGCAGACGCGCGCCTTTGCCATTGGCCTGACCGGCATCTTTCTCAATATCAAGGACAAGTACGCTCAGGGCATTGTGACGCCGGGAGACGAGGCAGACGCTCTCCGCGAGGAAATTGCCCAGCGCCTGGCGGCCGTGATCGACCCCGACAATGGCACGAAGGCGATCAAACACGTGTATCAGGCGGCGAAGGTTTATCGCGGCCCATACAAGGAGCAGGCGCCGGATTTGATCGTCGGCTATGAGCGCGGCTACCGCGTCTCCTGGGAAGCCGCTGTCGGCCGCACGACGCGGCAGCTCTTTCACGCCAACACGAAAGCCTGGAGCGGCGATCATTGCGTCGACCCCTCCGTTGTGCCTGGCGTGTTGTTTGCGAACCGCCGCGTGGAGACCGAGAACCCCCGGCTCCTGGACATCGGCCCCACTGTGCTCGACCTGTTCGGCGTGCCGGTCCCTGACTACATGGACGGAAAACCGCTGACAGTAGGTGACAACGTTGGAGAAACGAAAGACCTCAGCCTCGGAGAGGCGAAAGTTGATAGCCAGGTGGCGTAAGCCCTGGATTAGGAGACGAAATCTCTTTGTTTAGAGCCCTGGAAGGGCGACAGTGCTTCCGTCTGCGTCTACTTGCCGCCCCGCCGGGGCTTAGAAATAGGATCGTCGAGAATACAACGCCATGGCTGAACAACTAAAGGGCAAAACTAATCGCAGGGTCTTCCTCAAGCGCTCGGCCATCGCCGCGGCCGGCGCCGCCGCGGCTGTCGGTGCCGGTTCTTTCTGGCTGGGCAGTCGTGCGCGTGTCTCGCGCAGCATCGGCAAGAAAGTGATCGTCATCGGCATCGACGGCATGGACCCCCGGCTGTCGGAAACCATGATGAAGTCCGGCCAGCTTCCCAACCTGGCCAAACTCCGCGCCACGGGCGGCTTCAGCGATCTCGGCACCAGCATCCCGCCGCAAAGTCCCGTCGCCTGGGCGAACTTCATCAACGGCGCCGGACCCGGCTCCCACGGCATCTTCGACTTCATTCACCGGCATCCCCACGAGCAATGTGCGCCATTTTTCTCCGCCGCCGAAACTGTCCCCGGTGAAGGTTTCTGGGAAATGGGCGAGTATAAAATACCCCGGCCCTTCTCCCACAAGGCGGCGGCCACTCTGCTCCGTCGCCAGGGCGTGCCGTTCTGGGACTATCTGGACGAGGCCGGCATCCCCTCCACCTTTTATGATCTACCCTCCAACTATCCGCCCAGCCCCTCCCAGCACGGCCACCACCGCTGCATCTCCGGCATGGGCACGCCCGACATGCTGGGCACTTATGGCACCTATCAGCATTTCGCCGAGAACGTCCCGCCTGAAGGAATGGAAGAAGGCGGCGGCAAACGCTCCCGGCTTGCCTTCGAGGCGGAAACCGCCAAAGCCCAACTTGTCGGGCCGGAAAACGATTTTCTCAAGAATCCTGAACCCGTGATGGTCGACTTTCTCGTTCATCGTGACCGGCAGGCGAAGGCGGCGGTCGTCGAAATCCAAGGGCACAAGATTCTGCTCAAGGCAGGCCAATGGAGCCGCTGGACGAAGCTCAGCTTCGACCTCCCATGGTTTGCGCCCAACGTCAGCGGCATTTGCCGTTTCTATCTGCAAGAAGTCGCGCCCAACTTCCGCCTCTACGTCACGCCCATCAACATCGATCCGAGCGCCCCCGCCGTCAAGCTGTCCGAGCCGGAGTCTTTCGTCCAGGACGTGTCAAAGCAACGGGGCCTCTTCTACACCACCGGCTTCCAGGAAGACCACAAAGCCCGGTCCAACGGCGTGTTCGCCGACGATGAATTCCTCAGGCAGGCCAGCATAGTTCTCGAGGAGAGGCTCGCGCTTTTCGATTACGCTGTCGATAACTATGACGATGGCCTGTTGTTCTTCTATTTCTCCAGCAGCGACCTCCAATCGCACATGTTCTGGTGGAACTCGGACGAAAAACATCCGATCCGCTCCGCTCCCGAGGCGCAGAAATACTTTGGCCACATCAAACGGCTCTACCAGAGACTCGACGCGGTCATCGGCGACATCGCCGATCGCTACGGCAGCCGGGCCACCATCCTCGTCATGAGCGACCACGGCTTCGCCAACTTCGGCCGGCAGTTCAACCTCAATTCCTGGCTGCGCGACAACAGCTATCTCGGCCCGCCCGACTGCAAATCGATCATGCAAGACATTGACTGGTCACGTACCGCCGCCTACGGGTTGGGGATCAACGGGCTGTACCTGAACCTGAAGGGGCGCGAGCGCGACGGCATTATCGAGCCCGGCGACCAGCAGGAGGCACTTTTGACGGAATTGGCTGACAAGCTCGAAGCGGTCGTAGACGTGGAAGGCCAGAAGGTTGTCCGCAATGTCTACCGTGCCGACAAGGTCTATTCGGGGAATGCCACCGCTCTTTCGCCCGACCTGATCGTCGGCTACAGTCGCGGTTACCGGGCATCCTGGGCCACCTGCCTGGGCGATCTCACGGAAGAAATCCTCCTCGACAACGATTCCGCCTGGAGCGCAGACCATTGCGCCGACGCCTTGGAGGTGCCGGGAGTACTCTTCAGCAACCGCAAGATCCGCGGCGCGACGCCCCGGCTTGTGGATCTGGCGCCGTCTATTCTGGCGGAGTTCGGCTTGACGGCGCCGCCATCGATGAGCGGCACAAACATTTTCTCTACGTAGGTGTGGCGGCAAGTCTCCAACTTGCCGAGAGACCCGGCAACTTAAAAACTTGCCGCCACAAAAGGACGAAGCACATGACGAAAATCAAAATCGATTCCAGCCTCTACGACCGCGCCAAGCAGGCGGCGACCTTTGCCGGCTACAGCAGCGTCGAGGAATTTGTCGCGCACTGCATCGAGAACGAGCTGCAAAAACTCAAGGTTGACGAAGCCGAGGGCCGCGTGGCCGATCAGCTTCGCGGATTGGGATACATCGAGTAATGAGTGTGCTGACTCAGCTCATCGTCTGGCTCAATGCCGCGGCCAACTCCCTGGCCCGCGTGGCGCTGGCTCCGCTTGCCGCAGCGCCGGGGTGGTTGTCCGCCACAGTTGTGGGCGCAGTCAGTGGCATCCTCATGCTTCTGGTTTTCAAATACACGTCGAATCAACGCGCCATCAAGAGAGTACGCAGCGGCCTCAAGGCGGAACTGCTGACGCTCAAACTCTTCAAGGAAAGCGCCGCCGTGGCCATCCGCGCCCAGGGACGCATGCTCGTGGGCGCCGGCCTGCTCTTGCTTTATGCCATTGTGCCGATCCTTGTCATGATCGTGCCCGTGACCTTACTCTTCGAGCAGTTGACCCTGTGGTACGAGGCCCAGCCGCTCCGCCCAGGCGAAGAGGCCGTGGTAACCTTGAAGCTTCAAAGCGCGGCGGAAGCCGCCTGGCCCGAAATATACCTGCAGCCCAATAAGGCCATTGACGTCACCATCGGGCCGGTACGCCTGCTGAGCAAGCGCGAAGTTTGCTGGAACGTCAGAGCCTGCGAGAACGGCTACCACCACCTGGTCTTTCATGTGGACGGCCGGCCTGCCGAAAAGGAACTGGCGATCGGCCAGGGCTTCATGCGCGTGAGCAAGCAACGCCCTGGCTGGCACTGGTTAGATAATCTTGAGCACCCGTGGGAGCAGCCCTTTGCTCCCGGTTCGCCTGTTCAGTCAATCGACATCGACTATCCCGTGCGCTCATCCTGGATCAGTGGACGCTACTGGTGGATCTATTGGTTCCTGGTGTCGATGGTGGCTGCGTTATGTTTCCGCCGGGTGTTGAACGTCAATATTTGAGCTCCTGCATCGTTATGCTGAGGGGAATTGCTCATGGACTTCGCAATCATCGTCGTCTCCGGCCTGCCGCGCTCCGGCACCTCACTCATGATGCAGATGCTGGAGAACGGCGGCGTGGCGGTGGTCACGGATAATATTCGCACCGCCGACACCGATAACCCGCGCGGCTACTACGAATTCGAGAAGGTCAAACGACTCAAGCAGAACGCCTCCTGGCTGCCCGAAACGCGGGGCAAGGCTTTCAAAATGGTGTCCCAGCTTCTATATGATCTGCCGGCAAGCGAGCGCTACCGGATCATCTTCATGGAACGCGACACGGATGAGATGCTGCGCTCGCAGGACAAAATGCTTCAGCGCTTGAATCGACCTGCCGCCCCCCATGAGGAAATGAAGCGTTACTATGCCGTGCACCTGGAACGGCTGCACGCTTGGCTCGGGCAACAGCCCAACATTGATATCCTGCGCGTCAACTACAACGACCTCATCAAACGGCCCGAAGCCAACGCTGAACGCATCCGTGAGTTTCTCGGCGGCAAGGCGGACGTCGAAGCGATGGCAAGGACGGTCGATCCGTCCCTGTACAGAAATCGGCGAACGGTTGCCGAGGGCGCCAGCGATTGAGTTGCAGAGCCGGGCGGGTGGGCTGTCCCGCCCGGTTGTGCTCGGCCTAGTCCTTGTCCGTGAGCTTCTCGAAGCGCTCGTTCTTATCCAGGGCTTCGACCTTGATGGCCATTTCCTTATCGCCCTTCTTGGTCGTCACGCGGATCTTCTGACCTGGTTTCAGGTCTTCGAGCTTGCATTCCTTGCCGTCGCACGTCACGCGGGCGTTGTCGGCCAGCTTGTGCGTGTGCTCGATGGCTTCCTGACCTTCCTTGGCCTTGGCTTTCATGATCAGCTTGTCGCCCGTGACGCTGACGACGGTGCCTTCATGGGTTTCGCCTTTTTCCGCCGACTTGTCATCCGGCGTGTTGGCCTTTCCGGCGCCCACGAACAGGAACAGGGCCAGCGCGGCCACGCAAAGTGGCAGTGCTCGGTACATCATAATGCAATTCCTTTCCCGGCAAGAGTTGTTACGGGGCGGAAGACCCAGCGTCTTCCGCTGCAACGTGCCAAGGGAAGCATTTCGTGCGCCGTTTTGCCGTAAACAATGCCCTTCGCGGTTCTGTAGCCTAGCTGCTGCGTTTCGTTCGCTCAGGAGTCGAGATAAGGATCTGGTCGAAGAGCTTCCCTGGGCAGCGACGTGCGCAAGAAGAGGTAACCGGCCTGCCGACAGGAACGCCTACGCAGGAGGAGCCTCTTTTGGCACGAAGGTTGCAAATAATAAGCAGACAAGTGCTTTTTAGCGGAGGCGCCGCCATGGAGCAACTGCTTGAGTTTCTGGAACGCCGGCCCGAATGGCTTCGCGGTCTGGTCTGGGCTGCGATCATCACGTTTCTGCGAGACGATGAGGGGCTTGACGACCAGGGGGACTGACGTGCCTCCGCGTGCCTCAGCGGTCCGGCGCCGGCGATTTCGCTACCAGCCCCAACGATTGCTCGATCAGAATCTCACCGGTCATTTCCCCCAGCGAGGTGCGCGAGACGTACTCGTAGCGCGGGAAGCTATTGAAATCGACCTTGGTCAAGATATATCCGAACGCCTCGTTGGTCAGTCCGAACAACAGGTTGTGCTTGCCGCGCATCTTGCGTTTCAAATAGAAGCCTATGTTCGGTAGCGCCTCGCCGGGGACCGTCAGGATTTGGGCGTTGCCCAGGTTCACCAGGTTGAGGCGCGCGTGGATGGACTGGTCGCTGTTGTGCGGATACTTGAGCGGCGAGCCGATGATCACCGCCCACATCAACAGCGAATCGACCGGGAAGCGGACGCTGAGCGCGTCGCAGAACAGGCCCGGGTCCGATTGCGGCGCGGCGTCCTTGGTGATCCGCAGGGCTTCGTCAGCCATCAGCCGGCCGATGCGCAGACATTCCTCCCAGGTGCGCGAGTCATTCCAGTAGGCGCGGAGCGGATCGCGCGGCTCATTCAAATTGCGATTGTCGGCAGTGATCATGCCGCCCTGGGCGCCGTTCAGGAAGATGGCCGTGCCGCCGGTCTTCTCCTCGATCCTGTCGCACAGTGGGCCGACCAGGTCGGGACTGAGGATGCCGACGCCGTTGCCGAGCACCTCGGGATGAATCGCGTAGTTCACCAGCGTTGCAATCGTCTTCCCCTGGGGACTGACCGCCTGGATGACGCTCATGCGACGGTCGTACAGGTCCGGCGCGTAATAGTTGTAGGCGATTTTGCCCTTGGCTTCGCCGGTGGCAATTCTGATCGAGGCGGGTTGAAGCTGATCGATGGCGGCATTGAGCGCCTCGGCAGCCTTGTCGCACACGAAGTCCATGTACTTCAGATCGCCGGTGTGGCCGCCCGTGGGTAAGGGAAAGGCGTAGCAATCAGGCGCGCTGTGCGTGTGCGTGGCGGCAATGAGGATATTGGCCGGCGGAATCCGGATCACCTTGGCGCGGACGCGGTCTCCCAGCACCGAGGGAAAGCCGAGCGAATCGAGCGCCACCACCGCGACGGACACATCCCCTTTGCGAAAGACGACCGCCCGCGCGGTCAACTCGCCGCGTTTTTCCTTGGTTGAACGCGGCCGCCCCATGCCGCCTGAGACGGGCAAAAGTGGATTGGGGGTGATGACGCGTACGGCGGCGCCGACGTCAATGCCCGCCCGAGCATACGCAACGTCCAGAAAGGCGCCGATGCAAACGCAGAAGACACAGATTCGTCGAAGCACGTCGGTTGTCTCCAAAAAGCAACTTAGCACTAAACCGGAGCATAACGCGTGATACCCGAGACCCGGTCGAAGTCGGCATCCTCGCTAGCAAGCTTTGTTAGACCGTGCTGGCGCATAAGGGCGACGATGAGCGCGTCCCCAGTCAATAGCTCAAATTGCTGACTCAATGCCGTGGCCGCCAACACCAGCGTTTCAGAAATTGGCAGAACTTGTACCCCAAGCTGCCCGATTTTTGCGGTTGTCTGTCGATAAAGATTCAGCTTTGGGATCTCCGCGTGATGTTTTTTGAGCCGTGCTGCTAGACCGGAAGCCGGCCAGCCCAGACGGATCATCGCCTCAATGGTCATAACGCGATGGGCCACGTCGGCCAGGCAATGCGATGAGGTGTAGGCCTGAACTTCCTTCTGTTCAATCCCCTCCATCAGCGCTGTACAAGCCGTGCCGTATTTTGGATGATTCGTGAAGTGGTAAATAAGTGTGTTAGCGTCCAGGAAAACTGCATCACCCTTCTGGAGATCGGCGAAGGTCATGGCGACTCCAGAATACCGAATTCGGGGTCGCGAGCAAAACGTTCCAGCGTTTGCACATCGCCGGTCCAGGGAACCATGCCTGCGGTTTGCTTGGCCAGGCTAATTGCCGGTTGGATTGTAAGAGTCACCCGTTCATGTTCGCTGAGCGGCAAGGGCTTTGCGGGCTTAAGGACGCCATTTTCATAGACTGCATCGACCGTAAGAGTCATTGCGTCGTCTCCCGTAACCAGGCCTAAGAAGCTTACCATATTGTAACAAGACCAGCCATGTATCAGATCCCGGAGAATGTCCGGCCCGCCTCAGCAAGCTGGCGCAGCAGAGCCGCAGGCTTCCACAAATCGCCATGCTGCTTCTCGAACGTTCGGATCCGTTCGTAGACGTTCTTCACTCCGATCGTGTCGGCGTACCACATCGGGCCACCGCGATAGGCGGGGAAGCCGTAGCCGTTGATGTAAATGATGTCGATATCGACAGCCCGCGCGGCAAACCCTTCTTCCAGGATCTTCGCTCCCTCATTGATCAGGGCATAGAGGGTGCGTTCGATAATCTCCTCGCGGCCAATGGCACGCCGCGCTATGCCAGCGGCGCGGGCACTCGTTTCAATCAGCTTTTGCACGTCGGGATCGGTGAGCGGCGCGCGCTTGCCGGGCTCGTAGCGATACCAGCCGGCGCCGGCCTTCTGGCCAAAGCGGCCCATTTCGCACAGCCGGTCGGCGACGATAGGAACGCGTTGCCCCGCCGGTTCCAGGTGCCGGTATTCCTTGCGGATGCGCCAGCTTACGTCGAGACCGGAAAGGTCACCGACCGCGAGCGGCCCCATGGCCATGCCGAAGTCGACGAGCGCGGCATCGACCTCTTCCACGCGCGCTCCCTCTTCGAGAAGGAACTGCGCCTCACGCTGATACGGACCGTACATGCGGTTGCCGACGAAGCCCCTGCAGTTACCTACCACCACGCCGACTTTACCGAGCCTCTTGGCGAGGGCCAGGGAAGTTGCGATGACACCGGCGCTCGATGCCTTGCCGCGCACAATCTCGAGGAGCCGCATCACGTGGGCCGGGCTGAAAAAATGATGCCCGATGACCTGCTGGGGGCGCGACGTGCTCGACGCGATCTGATCGATGTCGAGCGTGGAGGTGTTGGAGGCAAGAATGGCGTCCGGCCGGGCTGCTTTATCCAGATCGACGAACGTCTTTTTCTTGAGAGCCATCTCCTCAAACACCGCCTCGACCACGATGTCGGCCTCCGCAAAGCGCTCGTAGCTAAGGGTCGGCTGAATGCGTGCCAGCCGTTCATCCATTTGTTGCTGGGTCAGCCGGCCTTTGGCGACCGTGGCCGCGTAATTCTTCCGGATGATGTTCAAACCTCGGTCGAGGGCCTCTTGTGAGATCTCCTTGAGGATGACCGGAATGCCGGCGTTGGCATAGGCCATGGTGATGCCGCCGCCCATGGTGCCGGCGCCGACCACGGCGGCTTGCCGGATCGGCACGAGCGGCACGTCCTTGTCGATGCCCGGGACCTTGGCGACCACGCGCTCGCCGAAGAAGACATGAATCAGGGCCCTGGATTGCTCGGAGAACAGGCATTCCTGGAAAAGCTCGGCCTCCTTGCGCAGTCCCTCCTCAAAGGGCAGTCGCGTGGCGGCTTCAATCGCGTCGAGGGCTTTGGGAGGCGCAAACAGTCCACGGGCGCGCTGCTTGATCATGGCGCGCGCCTCGTGCAGAGCCTGGGCGTTGGCCTTCTGGTCGTTCAGCTTCTCGGTCAGATCGCGGGTCTTGCGCGGCGGCTCGCCCCTGGCCGCCAGCGCCCGCGCGAACGCAATGGCTCCTTCGAGTAAATCACCGGCGACGATCTTGTCCAGGATGCCGGCTTGCAAGGCTTCGGGCGCCGGCACCGGTTCGCCCATGGTGCACATCTCGGCGGCGCGGCTCACGCCAGCCAAGCGCGGCAGCCGCTGCGTGCCACCGGCGCCCGGAATGAGGCCCAGCTTCACTTCCGGCTGTCCTACCTGCGCCGAGGCGACGGCCACCCGGTAATGACAGGCCATGGCCGTCTCCAGCCCGCCGCCGAAAGCCGTGCCGTGAATCGCGCAGATAACAGGCTTGGCACATTCCTCCAGCGCCTGTAGCAACGGAGTCAGGCCGGCGTTCCGCTGGTTCTGCCCCGAGGTGATTTTCTCGAACTCCTTGATGTCTGCGCCGGCGATAAAGGTCCTACCCCCGCCGATCAGCACAATGCCGCTGATGGCGGCATCCTTTTGCAAGGACGCGAGCGCCGCGACAATCCCTTCGGGCATGCCGGGGCTCAGGGCATTGACCGGCGGATTGTTGATCGTGATGATCCCGATATCGCGCGCGCGGCTCTGGACAACGAGTTCATTCATGTCTCCCACTTTAGTGGGCCGGGGGCATTGGTCAAGTTCGATGTCATGCGAGAGGGAATCGAATCAAGATGCAGATCTTGCCAGGTCAGTTATCGCGCGAGCCATTGAAACACCTGCTCGGCCAACAGGGCGTAGCCGGCGCTCAAAGGATGGTCCGCGTCGGCATAGCAGGCGCTGGGCAACGGCGGCGGCGCCAGGTGAGGCACACTCTCGTGCTGGAGCCAGGTTTCGACGGCTGACCTGAGCTTGTGATACTCCGCAACGTTTTGCTCGGAGAGCAGGTGCTCGTTGAAAGGTCCGAGCAACACGGACACGCGATTGCCGCGCCGCTTGAGGATCTGCACCGTTCGCTGAAAGGAGTGCCACTGCAGCGACGTCGCCAAATCGACCCACGGATAGTCCTGTTTCTTCATGCGCGCGGTCCACGGCACGGCCTTCTCATGCAAGGCGTTATCCGAATGCGGTAGGGGCTGGCGCAGAGGCCGCAGCGGATTCTCATACGGATGGGCTAGCGTCCATTCGGGTATGTCGAGCGGCCTGCCGTTGGCGTCGCGATAATAGGCCTGCTGCAGATGGGCGGCCCAACTCGCGAAGGGCACGCGCTGCTCCACCACGATGCCGACGCGCGGCGAAAAGTGCTCGGTATAGGCGGGAATGCCTGGGTGAAACTGCGGCGCCAGCCGGGGATGATTGAAGCGAAATTCCTCGCGCTCGCGCAAATCCACGCGCGGAGAACTCAACCAGAGCGGGTTCCAGAAGAGCAGCACGTCTTTGTCATGAATGCCGCAGCCGTAGAATTCCATCAGCCCCGCCAGAGCCACCGGATGGGCTCCGTTCATGCCCAGATTAGCAAAACGTTCGCGACCAGCCCGTGCATTCAAGCAATGCGACAGGGTCTCGCGGCGCGTGACGTATTGTCCCCAGATCACGGAATCGCCGAGCAAGAGCACATCCGTGCGCTCCGCCGCCAGGCGGCAGTAACGATCGTAAAGCCAGTAATCGTTGCTGAGCTCGTAGGGCATCCGATAGTCCGGTTCCGCTTCAAACTTTTCGACCTGCTTCCACAAGGCCGGCGCCAGGACGATCATCGTAATGGCGAGCAGGCCGACGCCAAGCCACTGCCGTCCCGACAAGTGGATCGCATTCGAACGCGCGGCAGTGTCCAGCTCAGGAGGAAGGTTGCGTTTGCCAGGGTCAGGATCGCCCATGTTGCATTCCCGTTAAAACTGGAAATAGATAAACGCCTTGGTGCTCGGTTGCGCCACGACGGCAAGGTAAGCAATCATGCCGGCCACCAGGCTGACGCGCAACGGCGCCCACTCCAGAACAAACCGCGTCTTTGCTCCGGCGTTGTAAAGGAACTCATACATCCAGACGGCAAAGACCAAGAGCAACATGAGCAGCGGAAAGCGGGGGTCCGCCCAGCCCGATGTAAAGATGCGCGTGACGATCAGCCAGGCCTCGCTTACATTCTGGGCGCGGAAGAAGATCCAGGTGAACATCACAAACGTGAAGACGAAGAGCTGCTTGGCGAACGTCGGCACGCGTTCTCTATAAAATCGGCTGCGCTCGAGTTCGCGCGTCAGCAGCCGGCCGACGGCGTGCAGGCCGCCCCAGATGACGAAGGTCCAGTTGGCGCCGTGCCAGATGCCGGAAATGACCATGGTCAGGATCATGTTCCGATAAGTGGCGAGCAGGCCGTGGCGGTTGCCGCCCAGCGGGTAATAGACGTAATCCTTGAACCAGGTGGACAGGCTGATGTGCCAACGCGCCCAGAAGTCGCCCAGGCCGGTGGCCACGTAGGGGTTGTTGAAATTCAACATCAGATGGAAGCCCATGAGCCGGGCGATGCCGCGGGCCATGTCCGTGTAGCCGCTGAAATCAAAGTAAATCTGCCACGCGAACGCGAACGTCGCCAGCAACAGGGCCGGCGCCTGAAAGCGCCCCGGCGCCGCATAGACCTGGTCCACGTACAGCGACAGGTAATCAGCCAGGGCCACTTTCTTGAAGAAGCCGACCAGGAAGAGAGCCAGCCCGTCATTAATATCTTCCCGCGTGATGCGCGGCTCGCGTTGGAGCTGGGGCAGCAGATTGCGCGCGCGTTCGATGGGGCCGGCCACCAGTTGCGGGAAGAAGGACACGAACGTCAAGAACCGAATAAAGCTACGCTCGGTCTGAATCGTGCCCCGGTAAGCGTCGATCGTGTAGCTCATCGATTGAAACGTGTGGAAGGAGATGCCGATCGGCAGGATCACGCTCTCAAAAAAATGGCTCTCCGGGACGCCCATGAGGCCGAGCAGGCGATTGGGATAATAAATCGGATCGGGAAATCGATAGGGCGATCCCAGGGTTGCCAGGAAAGTGTTGAGATTCTCGGTGATGAACCCGGAGTATTTGAAGTACGCCAGAAAACCGAAGTTGCTGACCAGGCTGATCACGAGCCAGAGCTTGCGTGTCTTCTGACTACGCTCCATGAACAGGACCATAAGGTAGTCGACAGCCGAGGTGCCGAAGAGGAGAAGCAGATAATAGGGGTTCCACCAACCGTAGAAGGTGTACGAGGCGATCATCAACCACAGGTTCATCAGGTGGTTATTCTTTTTGACGAGCAGGAAAACGGGGTAGACGATCAGGAAGAAAACGAAGAAGACCCAGGTGTGGAAGAGCATAGTAGTCAGTAGTCAGTAGTCAGCAGCGGGTAGTCCTAAGTTTGTTTTGCTACGGACTACTGACTACGGGCTACTGACTCTTTGGGAGTCTTTCTGACGCAGCGGAAGCCGATGGCGTCGCGGGCGAGGCAAGCATCGGAGAAACCCGGGTTTTCGCCGAGACGGTAGGCGGAGCGTAGCGCATCGGCGCCGGAGTTCCAGGAGCCGCCGCGGAGGACGTATTGCTTGCCGTCGGCGGGTCCATGCGGATTGGCGGATGGGCTGGCGGCGTAATAGCCCGGGTCATAGACGTCATTGCACCACTCAGCCACGTTGCCGTGCATGTCGAACAGTCCCCAGCGGTTCGGCTTTTTCTGGCCGACGGCGTGTGTCTTCTTCCCGGAATTGTCGGCGAACCAGGCGCATTCAGTGAGCTTCGCCGGATCGCCGCCGAAGTTGTATTCCGTGGTACTGCCGGCGCGGCAGGCATATTCCCATTCGGCTTCGGTGGGCAGCCGGTAGCCGTCCGCGGCGAAATCACACGCCGCAGTTTCCTCGTTATAGCACGGCTGGAGATCTTCGGCGCGCGAGCGGGCGTTGCAGTAGGCGGCGGCCTGGGCCCAGGTGATTTGCTCGACCGGCAGATCTGCGCCTTTGAAGTGAGAAGGGTTAGGCAGGCCCTGCTTCTCGTACTCGGCCTGCGTGATCTCATACTTATCCATAAGAAAGGCATCCAGCGAAACCTGGTGCACAACGATGGCGTCTTCCTTGCCGCGCCGGCTGCCCATATCAAAACTGCCGGCGGGAAGCAGCACCATTTCCACGCCGCCCTTGGTGGTTATCGTCGATGGATTCCCCGTCCCAGGACCATTGGCTGGTTGACACGCCAGGCCGGAGAATGCCAGCAGGGTGAGAAGCACCAACATCGTGCCCAGGCTCTGCCTGGGAAGACAGTGCCGCGAGGCTGTGCCTCGCAAGCCGCCCGGGAGGCGGAGCCTCCGGGGCAGTGCGTGCCCAGGCAGAGCCTGGGCACGAGGTCCACGAGACTGTGCCACAGATTTGGGCCTCATCATTTGGCGGCGGCCTCCTTGACGACAACCCAGCTCGGCTGCTTGCATGATTTGCCGTCGCTCGTGATGTTCACCCAGCGATTCTTTTGCGCGGCGTCGGCGACGCAAACATTCCAGCCGGGGGCCTCGATGCCGGGAAATTCCGGCAGCACATTGCCCAGGCGTCGGCCCTGGAACTTGGGACCGCGTGTGTAGGTGATGTACTTGCCGTCCGGCGACCAGGTGATGTGGTAAGTTTCGATCGGATCCTTGCTCTCCACGACATTGTGAATCTGCGTCGCCTTGGGTGCGGGCAAACTGAGATCCAGGTCGGCCACGCCGGCGCAGAAGTCGCCGTGCCCCCAGCAGATCTTCTTGCCGTCCGGGCGGATGTTGGGCCGGCAGCCTTCGAGTTTGAGATCGACAATGCGGTCGCCGTCCGCTTCGATGGCGAGGATGGTATGGGAGAAACCCATGCCGCCGTGGACGGTGGCGACAAACCATTTGCCGTCCGGCGACCAGTTCAGCGTGTACAGATGCTGCAGCTTCTTGTTGACGTGCTGCCGCGTTTCGCCGGTCCTCAGGTTGTAGATGAAAAGTCCCTTGGTCGCGAAGTCGGAATAGGTGAAGCGCTCGAACTCGCCTTTCATGTAGGCGATGTGCATGCCATCGGGACTCCAGCAGGGCTCGCGCGCGTTCTCGGCGACTTTAATGCGGCCGCTGCCATCGAGGTTCAAATAGTAGAGGTTGCGGATCCTGGCCTTGCCCTTGCCTTCATCGGCGACAAAGCAGATCCTGGCGCCGTCCGGTGACGGCTTCGGATACAGCTCGTCCACGTCGGGGGTGTTGGTGAGATTGACGGGATTGCCGCCATCGGCGTTTACCAGATAGAGTTCCCAGTTACCGTCCCGGTTCGTCTCGTAGATGATTCGGTGGCGATAAGCCTTCAGCTCCTGAAGGAGATCTTTCGAGGGCTCGGCAGCTTGTTGCCTGGCATCGGCTGCGATGGTCCAGGAGACCATCAGGTTGAGCGCTCCGAAAGAAAACACCAGTCCCACTGCCAGACAGCGGCAAACACGGCGGTGAAAAGGCTGCATATCTCATGCTCCCGTGCAGAAGGCTTTGTGCGAAACGTCATCAAACAGAGTTTAACCAGGCACGCTCCCGGCCGCAAAGATTATCTGCATGGGGTCGAACCTGGAAGCATCTCCGCCCGCAAGGAATCGCGCTCGCGCTCATAAAGGGCAATGGCGGCGTGCAAAATAGCGAGCGCCTCGGCCGGCCCCAGGGGCGCTTCGACGCTCACCTCCTCGCCTTCCAGCACCTTGTAATCCAGGAAGAAGCGCTGCAGCTCGCGGCGGCGGTGATCGGACAGCTCGGAGACATTGCGGATGAAGCAGTTTTCCGGATCGTCCACGTGCACGGCAATAATCTTGTCGTCCTGGCCCTTGTCGTCGCGCATGCGCATGACGCCGATGGCGCGGGCACGCAGCAGCACTTGCGGCGCCACTTCTTCCTGGCAAAGCACCAGCACGTCCAGCGGGTCGCCGTCGTCGCAATAGGTGCGGGGCACAAAGCCGTAGTTGGCGGGGTAGAACACCGAGCTATAGAGAATGCGGCTCACGCACAGCAGGCCGGTCGGCTTGTCCAGCTCATACTTGACCTTGGAGCCCTTGGGAATCTCAATGAACGCCGGAAACCAATCGCGGACATCGGCGGGCAAGGGAATGTCATGCCAGGGGTGAACGCTCATGACTCTTCTCCGATAGGCTGTTGGCGCCTGAGGATATGAATAGAGAATTGAGCGCGCGTTGCCACGACGGCGGACAAGATGCCAGCGCGGCGCGAACACTATATGACTGTTTAGGCCAGGGAATCAATCCAGAACGTGAAGCGGATGGCGGCGTCCAGGAACGCCTCGACATGGGCGACCTCGCATGACACGTCCTTGTGAAGCTGGTCGTCGTGATAGTAGCAATTGGCATCGTGGGCCTTGAGAGAGGCGCGGTAAAGGTGCAGCAAGTCGGTCAGGCCGGCGGGGTCGATGGCCTGGAAGGAGGGACGGCCGGCGCGCTTGAGCACGCGTTCGATGCGTTGGTGAAAATCAATGCCCGGCAGAGACGGGAAGCGGGCGCCCCATTGATTGCAATAGAAACGTAAGGCGCTTTCGACGGCGATCTGGGCAAAAGAGATGCAGCCGCGCAGGTCGCTCTTCTGCAGACATTCATCGGCACGTTTGATGTCTTCCTTGGCCTCAAAATGTGTCTTGAGCTCCTTGACGCGTTTCTGCAGTTGCGTGGGCTCGGTGGTGCCTGTCTCGGCGGGCACGGCGAACGCCTGGCTCCACACCAGGGCCAGGCTGCAAAATTCCGCTCCGTTGCGGGTGACGCCGGTTCCGCGAAGGGCGGCAAACCCCGGTCCGACCGGCTCCGCGCGCGCGGCGGCGATGTAGTCCCCCGAGCTGACCGGAATCGGATTGCCGACTGAATCAAGCAGCGGCGTCCAGTAACTGAAGCGATTGGCGTCATAACCGAGAAACTGGTCCGCCATGGCCTTGATTTCCGGAAGTTCGCCAAGCTCAGCGTCAATCCGGTTGCGCAGCGCCTGCAAGAGATCGCACTGGACGGCGACATCGAGCGTGGGCATGGGCGCTTCGGGATTGACCAGGTGGAAGGTTGCCAGGGCGTAGGCCGGCCAGCGAATCTCGGCAAAAGGGTCGACCATCCGATCGGTACTGGCGGACTCACTCTTCTCCAGCTCCCACGGCTGCGTATAGTTGGCGCGGATGCGCGAGTCGCCTGGCCCCTCCAGCAAGGGATTGCCGAAGCGGATGGTCAGGTGGCCGGCCAGGGTGATGCTGTTATCCGTCTTCAGCTGCGTGTGCGGCTTCACCACGTCTTCGCGCATGAAAGGACGGGAGAAAAACTGGGCGGCGAAAAGATGAAACGCAAGAGTCTGCATCCTGAACTCCCGAATCCTGGCGCGGTTGCTGGCAATGGGTGAGCGAAATCTCGCCGCTGGCGTTCTTGCCAACGCCAACTGCAAGTCAGAAGGCGACGGAGGAGGCCGGCAAAATGCCGTGCACTCCTTCAACTATAGGACACAGGCCGAGAGAAAGCCGAGCTCCTGGCGCGAGGTTTCTTTTCAGAGACGAGGGGAAAGGGAACATGCAATGCAATGCAACGAAAGCGCATTCCTAGACTTATGTAGCGCGATCATAGCGTAAGCTTCATAAAGGCAGTCTCTTAAGTCGTTTGCAATCGACGCAATTTCAGTTCACGGCCCATCGATCTACCCTACCAGAGGACAGACAATTCGTCATTTCCGACTCTAGGTCGGGGGCATACGAATTGCCCCTTCCGGAAATGCGTGGGACCCTGGCTCAGGAGCTGCGCGGGGCCGCACACATTCCTAGATCCCTTTCGTGGCTCGGTGGTTCAGGAAACGACAGCTCGGCCTTGCCTCGTTTGCATACTTCTCATAGGTTTCTAACGTAACCTTAATTGGTGCCTGTTAGCATCAGTCAATGTGACCGAAGACCGGTTGTGAGCGTTTGCTAGCCCAGTTCGTCTATGGCTTATAGGCGAGGCGGCCTTTGCGGTGAGCGACTGACGGGCGATGGCTTGCCGCCAGGCAAAGTCTTTTAGCAGAGCGCTCGACATGGTTCTCCTACCTTCGGTCCGAATCTCCCGGAAACTGCTTTGGGTGCTGCCAGCCTATCTGGCGATGAGCGCTGTCGCTCTTGCATTGTTATTTTGGAAGCCGGGCGAACGCCTGCCCACGGCGGTCTTTCAGGGCCACGACCACCGCGTTCAAAGCGTGGCGTTTTCCCCGGACGGCAGAACGCTGGTCAGCGGGGGCGGCAGCTACGGTCGCAAAGGCGAACTGATTCTCTGGGATATATCAAGCCGGAAAATGCGCGCCGCGCTGCGGGATCTGCCCGATGCCATAACCTGTGTGGCCTTCTCCGCGGACGGCCTGAGGCTGGCGGCGGCAACCTATGACAATGCGATCAAGCTCTGGGACAGCGTGACGGGCGAGGAAGTGGCGACTTTGCTCGGCCACCGTTGTCCGGCCAGCTCGCTGGTGTTTTCGCGCGACGGGCGCACGCTCCTCTCCGCCAGCTTCCTGGAGCAGGGCGTGTTTGTCTGGAATGTCCCCAGCGGCCGCAAGGAATGGTCGTTTCCGGGGATGGCTCCGGTGGCGCTGTCGCCGGATGGGCGCACCATCGCCGCCTGCGGCAATCAATATCAGGTCAAGCTCTGGGACGTGGCCACGCGCGAAGAGATTTGCTCGCTGTCCGGGCATACGGCGCCCTTGATCACCATGGCGTTTTCTCCCAACAGCCGCGTGCTGGCCACCGCAGGTTTCGATAACACGGTCCGGCTCTGGGATGCGGCCGGCCGGCGCCTGCGCACGACTTTGATGGGACACGAGACGCCCGTAGTGGCGCTGGCTTTTTCCGCAGGCATGACAACGCTCGCATCCGGCAGTCTGGATCGAACCGTGAAACTATGGAACCTTGCCAGTGGCGAAGAATACTACACGCTGCTCGGACATCTGGGAACCGCGCACACCCTGGCCTTCTCCCCGGACGGCCGGACCATCGCCAGCGCCGGCTCGGATCCGGCGGTGCACATTTGGGAAGTGAATCGATATAAATAGGGCCCCTGGCGGCGGAGGACTAAGGCTATTAGAAAGACCCTATAAAGGGCAAATGAGAATTCCTGATTTCTGCTGTTGTGCTAATCCGAGACAGTCCACTATCATGATGGCTACGGAACCGGGCATAAAGAAAGAGGCTTGACGATTCCCGCCGCTTAGAGCTCCCCCTCGAAGCCGAATCTACCTGCCTGCGGCGCTTGCCGCGCTTCCCGGAATAGTTTGCACCAACGTTTTTCACAAGGGAGAATCCATGCGCATTGCTTCCCCGAAACGCCGTCGCGCGTTTACCCTCATCGAGCTGCTGGTGGTCATCGCGATCATCGCCGTGCTCGTCGGCCTGCTCTTGCCGGCCGTGCAAAAGGTCCGCGAGGCGGCCAACCGCATGTCGTGCCAGAACAACATGCATCAGATGGGCCTGGCGATCCATAATTATCACGACAGCTATGGCACCTTCCCGCCCTGGGGCTTCGACTTCCTGGTGGCCCCGAACCAGGCCGCCGGCACGGCGCCGCAGAATCCCAATACTTACGGCGTCCAGGTCGTGGGGCATTCCATGCACACCATGATTCTGCCCTTCATCGAGCAAGACAACGTTCTCAACATCGCGCGCGTCGACTATTCGTTCATCGACCAGAACAATCTGCCGCCGACCTGGGGGCTGACGACCGCCGGCGCGACGGTGATCAAGACCTTTATGTGCCCGTCGGCGCCGTCGCGCACCATCGACTACGCGCCCTACTTGCAGCAAATTACCGGGCAAAACCCCGGCCCGCTGCTCCTGGGGGGCACGGATTACGCGGCTATCCGCGGCCTGAATCCCAACTTCACCGCTTCTTGCGCGCCGGCCAGTCCTGCCGACGCCTCGGCCACGGTGGGTGTAGGCGTAATGGGCATAAAAGGGACGAAGAATATCTCCGGAAACTTCGTGCTAGGCAAATTGCGTTTCGCGGATATCATCGACGGCGCCTCGAACACGATCATGATCGCCGAGGACGCCGGCCGCCAGCAAGTGTGGGCCAACGGCCAGATGGTGCAGCCGAACAATCCGCCGCCTCCCACCAGTCCGGGCTGGACGCCCGCGGCCGCCTGGATCGATTACAACACCGCCATTCAGGTGCGCGGCTTCAGCCAGAACGGGCTGGTTCAGGACGGCGGTTGCTGCGTGGTCAATTGCAATAACGTGAACCAGATCTACGCCTTCCATAATGGCGGCTCCAATACGCTGCGCGGCGATGCGTCGGTGCACTTCATGAGCGCATCCATTGCCCCCAGCGTGCTGGCCGCATTCGTGACGCGCAGCGGCAATGAGCCGATCCCGACCGACGAGTAATCGGCGCCACTGTGGCGGCAAGTTTCCAACTTGCCGGCAAGGAATCTCTGCAAGTTGAAGATTTGTCGCCACGCAATGCCGGAAACCCGGTCTCTTCTCAGAGACCGGGTTCTTTTTTTGTAGAAGCGGTAAAAAAAGCCTCTGCCGGGGGCAACCCCAAATGGGGCGGCAGAGGTACTGGGCGGACGCCATAGACGCCTTGGAAGATCGATACGCGGGCACCCGCAGGCCGGCCGCGGCGATAAGATCCGCGCGAGTCGTTCTGGCCGCTGCCCCTGGCAAGAGGCAGCGCGGGTCGGTTCGCAGGCAGGGCGCTAACCGGGCGGAATTTGTGAGCGAGAAGCCGTCACACAACTCCCCGTCTCGAGGGGTGGTCACGGTGAAGACAGGGCAAGCATTACCCCAGCCAGCCGACCAATCAGGAGCAAGCTGGCTAACTGGGGAGTATTCTAGCCTGCGTCAGGGGCGTGTCAATGCATCCTTATGCTGCCATCTCAATTCGTTCAGCTTTTACCTGAAAGAAAGCAGCTCGACAGGACCTTGTGAGCGGGCGCGCAGATCGTGATGATAGGCGGCGTAGGCGTCCAGTTGCTCGGTCAAGGACTTCATGGCTTTCCCCAACGAAGAGGTGGCAGCGAGATTCCGCCTTGCGGCAGGCCCCGCAGAAAACATGTCTAGACAACTATTGTCTCACCATCTAATGTAACTCTATGCTTACCCTGCGAGGCAGTCCAGTCCGGCCAAAGCGTCGTTTTGATTCGCCCGAGCAAGAGGTCTTTCTCAACCTCTGGCGCACCTACGATCGGCTGCGCGCCCTGGAAGACGAACTGTTCGGCAGCCATGACCTTACGCCGCAACAATACAACGCCCTGCGCTTGCTGTCGAGCGCATGCCCGGAGAAGATTCGCACGCTGGACCTGGCTAGCCGGCTGGTGTCGCGGGCCCCCGACATCACGCGCCTGCTCGATAAACTGGAGCAGCGCGGCCTGATCGAGCGCGACCGGCCCGCAGACAATCGCCGCGTGGTTCGGATCGGCATCACGCCGGCCGGGCAAGCTCTGTTGCGTCAACTGCGCGAGCCCGTTCGCGCCTGCCACGCCCGGCAGCTCGGCCACCTGTCCCGGAGGGCGCTCAAGAACCTGGTGGTAATGCTGCGCGCCGCCAGGCTGCCGCATGAGGACTCCGCCAGCAGTTGGCGCTGACGGGAGCGCAGCCGGCAACGGCCTTGCTGGCGCTGCGGGCTCAGGTTGTCGTTAACACTTACACAAGGGAACGAAAGATCATGAGGAGCTCAGCGGATGTCGTCGTCATTGGCGGGGGGCCGGCCGGCAGTACCGTCTCGACGCTGCTTGCCCAGCACGGTCATAAGGTGAAACTCTACGAACGCGACCGCTTTCCCCGCTTCCACATCGGCGAGTCGCTGATCCCCGAGACCTACTGGGTGTTCCAGCGCCTCAAGATGCTCGACAAGATGAAGCAGAGCCATTTTGTCAAGAAGTACAGCGTGCAGTTTATTAACGCCGCAGGCAAACTCTCGGCGCCTTTCTATTTCCACGACAACAAGCCGCACGAGTGCTCCCAGACCTGGCAAGTGATCCGCAGCGAGTTCGACTTGCTGATGCTGCGGAATGCCCAGGAGCAAGGGGTCGAGGTCCACCAACCGGCGCGCGTGCTGGAGGTCCTCTTTGACCGGGACCAGGCCGTCGGCGTGCGCGTTCAGAAGGAAGACGGCATGCGTGAAGAAGTGCATGCCCGGGTCGTGGTCGATGCCAGCGGTCAGAGCACCATGCTGCAGAACCGCTTCAAGTTGCGGCTCTGGGATCCGGTCCTTAACAAGGGTGCCATCTGGACATACTGGCAAGGCGCTTACCGCGACAGTGGACGCGATGAAGGCGCCACCCTGGTTATCCAGACCACCAACCGGCAAGGCTGGTGGTGGTACATCCCCCAGCACGACGATACGATCAGCGTCGGCGTCGTGGCGCCCTTTGATTATCTCTTCAAGGGCCGGGGCAGCCACGAACAGACCTACAACGAAGAGGTGGCAGCCTGCCCCGCTGTCCAGCAGCGCGTGTCGATCGGCAGGCGCGCGACCGGTTATTTCGCGACCAAGGATTACTCGTATCGCTCCAGCGAGGTGGCCGGCAACGGTTGGGTGCTGGTGGGTGATGCCTTTGGCTTCCTGGATCCTCTTTATTCTTCCGGCGTCCTGCTCGCCCTCAAGTCCGGAGAGTTGGCCGCGGATGCCATCGCCGAAGGACTGGGCAAGGGGGACGTGTCGGCCGGCCAAATCGGCAAGTGGGGCCCGTTGTTCAACCGCGGCGTGGACCGCATGCGCCGCCTGGTGTGCGAGTATTACGACGGCTTCAGCTTCGGCCAATTCGTGCGCACGTTTCCGCATCTGAAGGGCCTGGTCACCGACCTCTTGATTGGCGATTTGTTCACCGATCGTGTCGATGCTGTTTGGGGGCCGATGGAATCCCTCTATCCGCCGGACAAGAAACAGATTCCCTCGTGGACCGACGCGGCGCCGCCCGAAGTCGGGACTAACAAGGTGAATGAATTGTTTCTTCCTGGCGGGGCTCTCCGATGAGGGGTAAGTGGGCGACAAACCGGACGCGTTAATTCATGTCCTCGTGGCCCTGGCAGCCGTTGTTCTGGTCGGCCGGGCGCTCGGCATTCTGCTGCGTTACATGGGCCAGCCGCCGGTGATCGGCGAAGTTGCGGGCGGCATTGTTCTGGGACCATCCGTGTTGGGACGGCTCTGGCCGCAAGCGGCGGAGTTTGTCATGCCGCCCTCCGTAGGACCCTACCTGGAAGTCCTCTCGCAGCTTGGCGTAATCCTGTACATGTTCCTCGTGGGACTGGAACTTAATCTCGGCATGATGCGCGGCCGGGCGCGCACTGCCCTGCTGATTTCGCAAGCCGGCATGGTCGTCCCGTTTGCGCTGGGCGCGGGCCTGGCGCTGCCGCTGTACACGCGACTCTCCAGTGCCGACGTGTCGCGGACCAGTTTCATCCTCTTTGTCGGCGTGGCCACGTCCGTGACCGCCTTTCCGGTGCTGGCCCGGATCTTGACCGATCGGCACATGCAGAAAACTGCGCTCGGCACGCTGGCCTTGACCTGTGCCGCCGCGGCAGATGTCACGGCCTGGTGCCTGCTGGCGTTTGTCGTGGGCGTGGCTCAGGAGCGACTGGGAGGCGCGCTTCTTGTTCTCGGGCTGAGCCTTGCCTATATCGCATTCATGTTCCTGGTTGTGCGCCCGATCGCGGCCCGCCGGCTGGTCCGCCTGGACCTTGCCGGACTCACGCCGGGAATAGTCGGTTGCGTCTTTGCCGCCGTGCTCCTCTCCGCGCTGGCCACGGAGGCGATCGGCATCCACGCGATCTTTGGAGCGTTTTTACTTGGCGCCGTCGTTCCGCACGAAAGCGCTATCGCGCAGGGGCTGAGGAACAAGATGGAAGACCTGGTGACCGTGTTGTTATTGCCCGCATTCTTCGCCTTCACGGGCCTGCGCACGCAAATCGGACTCATTTCCGGCCTGGAGCAATGGCTGATATGCGGGCTCATCATCCTGGCGGCGACGGCGGGCAAAGTTGGCGGCACCTTCCTCGCCGCGCGCCTTACCAGCCTGAGCTGGCGGGAATCCGCCGGCCTTGCCGTGCTCATGAACACGCGCGGCTTGATGGAACTGATCATTCTCAACGTCGGCCTCGATTTGAAGATCATCTCGCCGACCTTGTTCGCCATGATGGTCCTCATGGCCCTGGTCACGACGCTGGCGACAGCGCCGGTCTTGCATTGGCTGATCGATAGGCCGCATCTCCTAAACCAAAAGTGAATCAAGCATGAAAGACATGCGTCAGCAGCTGCTGGAAGCGGCCTGCGCCGTCCGCGAAAACGCGCACGCTGCCTTCTCGAACTTCAAGGTGGGCGTCGCACTGGAGACCGAAGACGGCCACATCATCACCGGCTGCAACGTGGAGAATGCCACGTACGGCCTGAGCATCTGCGCCGAACGCGTGGCCCTGTTCAAGGCCATCTCCGAGGGCTTTCGCGCCTTTGCCCGGATCGCGATTGTTGCGGACACGCAGCAGCCGACTCCGCCGTGCGGGGCGTGCCGGCAGATCCTGTGGGAATTCGGCGGCGATCTGGAAGTAATCCTGGGCAATCTGGAAGGCGAGAAAGCCCACTATAATCTACGGGAATTGCTGCCGTATCCGTTTGACGGTCGGCTGCTCCCCTGACCTGGCTAGCTTCTGTAAGGCCGCACGGGCTCAAGCAGTTTGTCGCCTTTCGCTCCGCGAAAGCATGTCCTTTCGCGCAGCGAAAGGCGACGATACGGCAAAGCGAGACACTAAATCAGTGTGCTCGAATCCGCAGTACCTTAGCCCGCCGCGCCAGCAAGGTCCTTGCTGGCGCGGCGGGCCAAGGTGCAGCCGAATCGCGAGCGGTCATATAGCTGCTTTTGCTTTGCATTTCAGGCACGGTCGGCTAGGATTCGGATTGGAACTATCACTGTCGCGGATCTCCTGGCCATGCCCTATTTGCCTTATCTTTACGAATATTCACTGCTCTACCTGGCGCAGGCGGCGCTGACGATCTGGATGCTCGTGGACGCCAGCCGCCGCCACGTGGAATACTACTGGTTCTTCCTGATCCTCGCTTTTCAGCCGTTCGGCGCCTGGGCCTATTTCTTCATCTTCAAGGCCCGGGAGCTGCGCGGCGGTCAGGGCTGGCTAGGCAACGCCTTTTACCGGCCGCCGTCGCTGCAAGAGTTGCGGCACCGCATCGAGCGCATGCCGACCATGGCGAACCGGTTGGAGCTGGGCGAGCGCCTGGCACAGGCCGGGGAGTATGCCGAGGCGCTGCCGCACCTGGAATCGGTCCTGAGCCGCGAACCGGAACATTGCCAGGCCCTGTTCGCGCTGGCCCAATCTCACCGCGGCCTCGGTCATCCGGAGCACGCCATCGTGCCCCTGCAAAAACTTATCGCCCGCCATTCAACCTGGAGCGACTACAAGGCCTGGCACACGCTCGTCGAAGTTCGGCACGAGTCTGGGGACGCCGGCGGAGCCCTGGAGTCCTGTCGCGATCTCGTGCGTGTCGCCCCGAGTCTGGAGCACAAATGCCTGCTCGCCGAGTATTTGCTGGAGGCGGGCGATAAGCCCGAGGCGCGCAAGGTGCTGGCGCAAGGATTGGACGATTATCGCTATGCCACCGGCCTCGGCCGCCGCCGCGACGGCCGCTGGGTCGGTAAGGCGAAGCAGCTACTCAAACAAATCAGCTGAATTCCTAACGCCAATATACGTCCGTCATATCCGCCAGGCGGTCGAGCAAGGCCGGTGTCAGCATGTCCGCCTTGTAGCGCCAGGCCCAGTTGCCCGAAGGCCGGCCGGGGAAATTCATGCGCGCTTCGGTGCCCAGGCTTAATACATCTTGCAAAGGAGCCAGGGCATAGTCCGCTACTGAGCTCCAGGCCAGGCGCATCAGGTCCCAGGCGGGATCGTGGCTGTCCCGTCCCAGATAGCGGTGCAAGAAGCGGCGCTCATGTTCCTGAATCGACCGGTACCAGCCAACCGTGGTGTCATTATCGTGCGTGCCGGTGTAGACGACGGTGTGGCGCTCGAAGTTGTGCGGCAAGAAACGGTCCTCGGTGGCGCCGCCAAAGGCAAATTGCAAGACGCGCATTCCCATCAGGCCCGTCTGGATGCGCAGCGCCTCCACTTCGTCTGTGATCAGCCCGAGATCTTCGGCGATAAACGGCAGACCGCCCAGCTTGCTGTGCAGGGTCTGGAACAGGTCCATGCCGGGCCCCTTCACCCAGCGGCCGTCCTGCGCCGTGGACCGGCCGGCCGGCACTTCCCAGTACGCCTCAAAACCCCGGAAGTGATCCAGGCGAATCAGGTCCACCAGCTTCAAGGTCGCCTGCACACGTTTCACCCACCAGTCGTAGCCGGTCTGGCGCAGGGCATCCCAGTGGTAAAGTGGATTGCCCCACAACTGGCCGGTGGCGGAAAAATAATCCGGCGGTACACCGGCCATGACGGTGGGCCGCCGCCGCTCGTCCAGGAAGAACAGCGCCGGATTGGCCCACACATCGACCGAATCACTGGAAACGAAAATCGGGGTATCCCCCATGAGCTTCAGCTTTTTCTCGTTGGCGTAGCGTTTCAGCGCCCGCCACTGGCGAAAGAAGAGGAACTGGCGGAATTTTTGCAAATTGAGAGTGCCCGCCAGCTTTTGCCGGGCTTGCGCCAGCGCCGCCGGCTGGCGCACGACCAGCTCCGGCTCCCACTGCACCCAGCTGGCGCCGCCATGCGCGTCCTTGAGCGCCATGAACAATGCGTAGTCCTCGAGCCAGGCCGCTTCCTGGCCGGCGAAGGCGTCGAACTCCGCTTTCAATCCCGGGGCTGCCCCGGACTGAAACCCGTCCCAGGCGCGCTCGAGCAAGTGAATCTTGAATTGAATCACCGGGCCATAATCAACGTGATCGTGGGAGAACGAAACACCCTCAAGGTCCGAGCGCTTCAACAGCCCGTCCTGCACCAGCAGGTCGGGACTGACCAGATAAGGGTTGCCGGCGAAGGTGCAGAAAGACTGGTAAGGTGAATCGCCATAACCCGTGGGCCCCAGAGGCAAAACCTGCCACCAGGATTGCCGGGCCCGCACAAGGCTGTCGACCCAGGCATAACCCGCGGGGCCGAGGTCGCCCATGCCGTATGGACCGGGCAGGGATGTCGGATGCAAGAGGACTCCCGCCGAGCGGTTGCCCTTGTCTCGTTTTTGGCTCATCGCTGTCTGTCACTCGCGGCTTGAGTTTCTGCGGCTGCCTTTGGCCCGATATTTATCCTTCGATGATAGTGGAAGCACGGCACGCGGCAAACCCCCGTGGCGGTAGAGCGCTGCAAGAAACCGGGTTTTTTTGAAGAAACCCGGTTTCCAGGACTGTATACTCGTGGGCATCCACCATTGCGCCGCTCGCCCGAGGAGGTTGCCTCATGTCCGCCCCCAGCACGCACGGTCCGTGCCAGATTGCCGCCCTGGCCATGGTTCTAACCGTATGCGCCGCCTCAGCCGCCCGCGCAGCCGAGCGCAACCCGCCCACGCCCAACCGGGTCGGCCGCTCGGTCGTGATGGCGCCGCACGGCATGGTCGCCACCAGCCACCCCCTGGCAGCCCAGGTCGGCCTCGATGTGCTCAAGAAGGGCGGCAACGCCGTGGACGCGGCCATTGCCACCAACGCGGCCATGGGGCTCATGGAGCCGATGAGCTGTGGCATCGGCGGCGATCTTTATGCCATCGTCTGGGACACCAAAACGCAAAAACTCTACGGGCTCAATGCCAGCGGCCGCTCGCCGTACAAGGCGACGCGCGCCTGGTTTGCCGAGCACAAGCTGGAAGCCATCCCGGCCACGGGACCGCTCAGCTGGTCGGTGCCCGGCTGCGTGGATGGCTGGGCGGAACTGCAGAAGCGTTTCGGCACGCGGCCGCTGGCCGAGCTTCTGGAACCGAGCATTCGCTATGCCGAGGAAGGGTTCCCCGTCGCCGAGGTGATCGCCGGCTACTGGCTGGCGTCGGAGAAAAAGCTCCGGCAGCATCCGGACGCGGCGCACACCTTTCTGCCCAGGGACCAGGCCCCGCGCGCCGGGGACGTTTTCAAGAACCCGCACCTGGCGCGCAGCTATCGCGAGATCGCCCAGTTCGGCCGCGACGGCTATTACAAGGGCCGCATCGCGCACGACATCGTCGCCTTCTCCGCCCGGAACGGCGGCCTGTTCAGCCAGCAAGATTTCAGCGAGCACACCTCCACCTGGGTCGAACCGGTCAGCACCAACTACCGCGGCTACGACGTCTGGGAAATCCCGCCTCCGGGCCAGGGCATCGCCGCCCTGCAGATGCTCAACATCCTCGAGGGCTACGATCTCAAGAAAATGGGGCCGCGTTCCGCCGACTACTGGCATCTATTTCTGGAGGCCAAGAAACTGGCCTATGCCGATCGCGCCCGTTTCTACACCGACCCGGCCTTCGCCAAGGTACCGGTGCAGGAGCTCATTTCCAAGTCCTACGCCGACGAGCGTCGCCGGCTTATCGATATGCAGCGGGCGCTGACGCGCGTCGACGCCGGCGCCCCTCTGCACGGCGACACCATTTATCTGTGCGTCGTGGACAAGGACCGTAACTGCGTCTCCTTGATCCAGAGCAACTACAACGGTTTCGGCTCCGGTCTGGTTCCAGGCGACCTCGGCTTTGCCCTGCAGAATCGCGGCACGCTGTTCGCCCTGGATGCCAATCACGCCAACCGCCTGGAGCCGCACAGGCGTCCCTTCCACACGATCATTCCGGCCATGGTCACGAAGGAAGGCAAACCCTGGTTCGTCTTCGGCGTCATGGGCGGCGACATGCAGCCGCAAGGGCATGTCGAGGTGCTCTGCAACCTGATCGACTTCGGCATGAACGTCCAGGAAGCCGGCGAGGCGCCGCGCCTGGAACATGTCGGCTCGGCAACCCCTACGGGCCGCCGCGCCGCCCCCGACGGCGGCACCGTGCAAGCGGAGCGCGGCATCTCGGCGTCCCTCATCGATGACCTGGAACGCCGCGGCCATCACCTCCGCCCCGTGCGCACCAGCGGCGGCGGCTACCAGGGCATCCTCATCGATCCCCGCACCAATATGCTGCACGGTGGCTCGGAAGCCAGAAAAGACGGCTGCGCGGTTGGTTATTGAGTCGTCTTTTGACAGGGCGCCCTTTCCGAACTAGACTTTGACAGCGCTTACTGCGCATTCAGGCCGTTTCGGTCGTTCTGATTCCCCTCCCGTAATTTCGGCGTCCCCCTATCTGCCCCCAGACCACTTGCCCCGTCCAGAAAAGAGGGCTCGATGTCCGATCTTGTGCCTCACGAGACAGCGGACGCGGCGCCGCTTCAGGGGATGACCAAGGAGCGGCGGGCCTTTCGGCGGCGCCCTTTCCGGGCGAAGCTCTATTTCCAGACCGACGACCTGGGCCTGACGCCGCTCATCGACGCGACACCGGTCAATGTTTCGGAAGACGGCATTTGCTTCCGGACGGCAAAGACCTTGGCCCCGCGGGCTCTCATCGCGATCGAAATCCACCATCCAGCCCTGCGGAAACATCTCAAGATACGGGCAGAAGTGATCTGGGTGAAACCCATGGACGACTGCTATTCTTTTGTGGGCTGCCGCTGGAGACGGCGTCTCAGCTCCGGCGAATTGCAGCAGTTTCTATGAAATATGCCCCGGCGCGAACGCATAAATAGATATTGGAATCCGCATGAGATGCGCTATAATGCAATAGTCCCGCCGAGGGGCGACTTCGGTGATGGGCGACACCGAGGGAGCCGCGGCGGGACACTTTTTTGCGCACACTTCGGCTACTCTCTCTTGCGTCGATCCGTGACCATTGCCAGAATTAGGCCACTATTGAGCAGGCCCGCGCCGACGGACGTGCCGCTTGCGGCTTAGCCCGCAGCACCGTCGGCTTGCGTGCGCGGATGGCAGGTTAAAAACCTGCCCTACGTGAAACGGGCGGAATCGAAGAGGTAGAGGACATGACGCAGGAGATCTGGCCATTCTGGGGGGTCCGCGAGCCCATCAGCGCGGGCTCCCATTTCCCGGCCTTCCTCTGCTCGATTTACGCGACCCTCTTGCTCTGGCGCCTGTGCCGCGGCGATCGGCAGCGGCAGTGGGTCATGCTCTGCTACGGCCTGAGCATGATCGCGCAGTATGGCGCCAGCACGCTCTATCATTCCATCCGCGCCACGCCCGGGATCTTGCATTTCCTCAGGCTGCTGGACCAGAGCGCGATTTTCTGTCTGATCGCCGGCTCCTACACGCCGACGCTCTACGTGCTGATCCGCGACCCGGCGCGGCGGCTGTTCCTGATCAAGGCCGTCTGGACGCTGGCCGTGCTCGGCATACTCAGCCGATGGTTCTGGCCTCACGAGCCGTACTGGCTTACCGTGTCGGTCTATATCGGCTTCGGCCTGGGTGGTTTGCCGATCCTCAAGGAGTTGTGGCAAGCCGTGGGCTACCGCGGCATGCTCTGGGTGTTCTATGGCGGCGTCTTCTATATTGCGGGCGCCGTCATGGACTACTGCGAGTGGCCGCGCCTCTACCCGGGCGTCTTCGCCCATCACGAGCTCTTCCACCTCTGCACCATGGGCGGCACGTTCTGCCACTACGCCTTCATGCTGATTTATGTGCTGCCTTACCGCGTGCCGGAACGCGAGAGAATTGCCGCCGCCGATGCGGAGCCCGCGTTTGCCTATGTCGCCTCGCAAGATGCCCCGCCTACGGCATAACAAGCTGGGAAATGCCCGCGAATGTCCAGCGCGCCCGCACGCCAAACCGCATTGGCGGATCGCCAAGGAACACTCCAGGGCCTCTCTGGCAATCTGCTTCAATTGAAGAATGGTGTGCGACAAGGCGGGCGCAGACATTAAGCGGGAACAACCACGGCCGTTGTTCACTAGTTTGCCAGTTTGCCAAGTTCGTGGCCACGGTTGGCAAACATGTCTTGCGATGGAAAGCCTTGCTGCAATTGATTTTATGAGGTCATTGATGGCAAGTGTGTGGGATCATCTCAGGCAGCGGGATTGAGTGCGGACATTTGTTGTTGGAGTTGTTCAGGTGTTAATTTGAGCAGCGCCCACCAGCCACTCTTTGGTATGATCAGCCCCAAGCGACAGTATGGACTCGAT
>Ga0185299_10000410_pt1 | contig 118391 bp, 105 predicted proteins | sample PaiPotPPA55metaG_FD_128002 | JGI IMG/M metagenome (GOLD analysis project Ga0185299, IMG submission 128002) | Iron sulfur acid spring bacterial and archeal communities from Banff, Canada, to study Microbial Dark Matter (Phase II) - Paint Pots PPA... ... | reverse complement strand
CCCTTTGGGACCGCGTCGCTGCTTGCGGGCCGGATGACAACGTGAAAACTTCCATGCGCAGCATCGTGATAGATGCGGCATCTTACGATTGGGAAGGCGATATGCCAATCCATCGCCCGATGCGCGATACCGTCATTTACGAGCTGCATGTCGGAGGCTATACGAAGTCGCCCACAAGTGGAGTGACCCATCCGGGAACCTTTTCCGGCCTCATCGAAAAGATTCCTTACCTGAAAGGGTTGGGCATAACCGCCGTAGAACTCATGCCGGTAATGGACTTCGACGATAAGGAAGTGATGCGCGTCAGCCCGGCGGATGGAAAACCCCTAAGGAACTTTTGGGGCTATAGCACACACAGCTTCTTTGCTCCTAAGTGCGCTTACTGTGTTTCGCACGAAAAGGGCAGTCACCTTCGTGACTTCAGAGACATGGTGAAGGCGTTCCACAGAGCCGGGATCGAGGTGATTCTGGATGTGGTGTTTAATCACACCAGCGAGGGAAATCAGGATGGACCCACCCTCAATTTCAAGGGTCTGGACAATAGGATTTACTACCATCTGGCGCCCTCGGACAAACAATACTATATGGATTACTCCGGCTGCGGTAACACGGTTAACTGTAATCACCCGATCGCCGAAAAGCTGATCGTCGAATCCCTGGAATTCTGGGTCCGTGATATGCATGTTGATGGGTTCCGCTTCGATGAAGGATCCATCCTCGCACGAGGCCAGTCCGGTGAGTTGCTGCCGTATCCGCCCGTAGTCTGGGCTATCGAGTTGTCCGACGTACTGGCGGACACCAAGATAGTCACTGAAGCCTGGGATGCAGCCGGTGCATACCAGGTCGGCTACTTTCCGGGTTATCGCTGGGCCGAATGGAACGGGCGATACCGCGATGATATTCGGCGCTTTGTGAAAGGCGATCCCGGACTTGTGGGCGCCGTAGCATCACGCATCGCCGGGAGCGCCGACATCTATCAATGGAGCGGCCATCTGCCGATCAACAGCATCAACTTCATTACCTGCCATGACGGCTTTACCCTTAACGACCTCGTTTCCTACGACAGTAAGCATAACGAAGCGAACGGCGAAGCTAATCGGGATGGTTCGGATAACAATTTGAGCTGGAACTGCGGCATCGAAGGTCCGACGAGTGATCAGGAGGTCGAGAATCTGCGCCGGAGACAGATCAAAAACTTCATCGCCATCATGATGGTGTCGCAGGGTGTTCCGATGATCTGCGGAGGCGACGAGGTGCAACGTACCCAGCGTGGCAACAATAACCCGTATTGCCAGGACAACGAAATCAGCTGGTTTGATTGGAGCATCGCGGAGAAAAATCGTGAGATGTTTCGATTCTGCCAGCGCATGATTGATTTTCGCAAACGTAACCGAGCGCTTCGCAGGAGCGAGTTCTTACAGGGTGAGCGGGGTAAGCCAAACGACCGCGGGCTGATCGATATCGTGTGGCATGGCTGTCGCCTTTCCAGTCCTGGCTGGGATGATCCAAATTCTCGAGCACTTGGGTTTACCCTCGCCGGCATCGAGCAAGATTCGGACATTCATGTCATGATGAATATGTACTGGGAACCGTTAGATTTTGAGTTGCCAACGGTTCCCGGAAGAGGTTGGTATCGCGCGCTCGACACTGCGCTCCTGGCGCCGAGTGACATTGCGGACCCGGGTGCAGAGGTTGCCATTTCCGGAAATTCCTACTTGGTGACTGCCCGCAGCGCCGTGGTTCTTGTGTCGAACTGAAGAGCCAAATGCGACATGGTTTGGTTCGAAGAAAGTCACAGCGCCGCATCACCCGCCTTTTGATAGCTCATCACGGTAAGAATTGTGTATGGTGGCTAGCTGGAGCTGCCCTGTGATTAACCTATCGCGATATGCGTTCGAGGCGCTGCGAAAGGAAAAAGAGTTTATCCTTTATCGCGGACGGAGTAAGGACAAGGGATCTCAGGCCGCCTTCGCAAGCTACGGCGCGCCCTTAATCTTGGGTGCTGACATCAGGCAAGAGCCGCGACGAAGCGTCTCGCGCAGTCGGGTTCTCGTGCTGGCGCCTCTGGCGGAGTATCCTGCACCGGAAATTCTGAAATGGCTGGAGCACGCATTCTCTCTGAGAGAAGAGCTTGACCCGAAGTGGGCTGCCCGACCAATTGGAATTGCTCGGCACTGGGACCGTTCGGTACTTGTATTGGAGGATCCCGGCGGTGTGCCTCTTGATCAATCGCTCAGTCAACCATTGGACTTAGCGTTTTGGTTGCATGTGGCTATCGGCCTTTTCGACGGCCATTGGTCACTTGCATCAGCGCGGCATTATCCACAAAGACATCAAGCCAGCCAATGTTCTGGTCAACCTCGTCACCGGCCAGTGCTGGCTGAGCGGCTTACTAGTTGCCTCGCGGCTTCGACGCGAGCGCCAGGCTCCTGAGCCTCCGGAGTTTATCGCCGGGACACTCCCCTACATGGCCCCCGAGCAGACCGGACGAATGAATCGTTCCATTGATTCCCGGAGCGATCTCTATTCGCTCGGCGTCACGCTTTACCAAATGCTGACTGGGAGTCTTCCCTTCATCGCTTCCGATCCAATGGAATGGGTTCACTGCCATATCGCGCGACATCCAATTCCGCTTCGCGAATGGCGGAAGGACGTGCCAGACATCGTCTCAGCCATCATTTTGAAACTGCTCTCGAAAACGGCTGAGGACCGCTACCAGACGGCGGCCGGGTTGGTGGCAGACTTGAGAAAATGCCTGACCGAGTGGGAATCTCATAAATGCATTAGCTCGTTCTCCCTCGGCAAGCACGACATTTCAGATCGGCTCCATACGCCGGAAAAATTGTACGGGCGTGACCGAGAGATCAAAACGCTTCTGGATGCCTTTGATCAGGTCGTCACCACCGGTAAACCGAATCTGGTGCTCGTGTCCGGCTATTCTGGAATCGGCAAGTCCTCTGTGGTGCACGAGTTACACAAGGTGCTTGTCCCGCCTCGTGGCCTTTTTGCATTCGGCAAGTTCGACCAGTATAAGCGCGATGTTCCTTACGCCACTCTAGCTCAAGCCTTTAACGAGCTTATCCGTCCGCTTCTGAGTAAGAGCGAATCTGAGCTGCAAATCTGGCGCGACGCCTTCTGCGAAGCGCTAGAGCCGAGTGCAAAGCTCATCGTGGATCTGGTTCCTGAATTGAAGCTCATTATAGGAGAACAGCCTCCCGTGCCTGATCTTCCGCCACAGACCGCGCAAGCCCGTTTCCAGATGGTGTTCCGCCGATTTATCGGCGTATTTGCGCGGCCGGAACATCCCTTAGCCCTGTTCCTCGATGATCTGCAATGGCTCGACGCGGCCACCCTGGATTTCCTGGAGGATTTATTGATCCAGCCAGATGTGCACCATTTGATGTTAGTTGGGGCATATAGAGACAATGAAGTCGACTCCACCCACCCGCTATGGCGCAGGCTGGAGGCGATTCGTCTAACTGGAGCGGTAGTGCACGAAATCGTCCTGGCGCCATTGGCCTGCGAAGATTTGGGACAGTTAATTGTGGATTCGCTTCACTGCGAACCAGAACGCGCTATTTCGCTGGCCCAACTGGTTCACGAAAAGACTGCTGGTAACCCATTCTTCGTTATCCAGTTTATTTATGCGCTCGTCGAGGAACAGCTACTCACCTTCGATCACAACGGTACACGCTGGTTTTGGGATCTGAATCGCATCCACGCCAAGGGTTACACCGATAATGTGGTGGAGCTCATGGTCGGAAAGTTAAGCCGTCTGCCAATCCAGACGCAGAAAGCAGTGCAGGAACTTGCCTGCTTGGGAAACAGCGCAGAGATCACTACGGTTTCCATCGCGCATGGAACGTCAGAGGACCAGGTCCACTCCGATCTGTGGGAAGCTGCCCGTCTGGAGTTCATCGCCCGTCAGGAGGGCGTCTATAAGTTTATTCACGATCGCATCCATGAAGCAGCCTATTCACTAATTGGCGAAGATTCACGCGCCGAGACTCATCTGCGAATAGGGAGACTGCTGTGGGCACACTTTACTCCAGAAAAGAGGGAAGAAGCCGTCTTCGAAATCGTCAACCAGCTGAACCGCGGTGCGGCCTTGATCACCTCACCAGACGAGCGCGAGCAACTCAGCGAGCTCAACCTCATCGCGGGCAAGCGAGCCAGAGCTTCTACGGCTTATGTCTCAGCGCTGAACTACCTTGCTGCCGGCGCCGCATTGTTGTCTGACGACTGTTGGGATAGCAACTATCACCTCATCTTCCCGCTGGAGTTACACCGGGCCGAATGCGAGTTCCTGACTGGCCAAACGGCGGCTGCGGAGCAGCGTTTGACCGCGCTTTCGTCCCGTGCCTCAAATGCTGTCGACTTGGCGACGGTAACATCCTTGCTCATCGATTTGTACACTAGCCTAAATCAGAGCGAGCAAGCGGTCGCCGTCTCTCTCGATTACCTTCGGTATCTCGGCGTCGAGTGGTCGCCCCATCCGACAGAAGAGGAGGCACGCCAGGAGTACCAGCAAATTTGGGAGCAGCTTGGCACGCGTACGGTCGAGGAGCTCATCGGATTGCCATTGATGTGCGATCCGACCTCCCTTGGGACAATGGATGTTTTGATCAAACTCTTGCCGCCCGCGATGTTTACGGATCCGCACCTTCTTTCGCTGACTGTCTGCAGGGCGGTAAATCTAAGCCTCCAACAGGGGCACAGCGACGGCTCGTGCGTCGCCCATGTGTGGTTCGGTGCAATATCTGGGCCACACTTCGGCAACTACCAGGCTGGATTCCGTTTCGGTCGGCTTGGTTACGAACTGGTCGAAAAAGGCGGCTTGCAGCGTTTCCAGGCCAGAACCTATATGTGGTTTGGGCAACTCGTCATGCCATGGACGAAGCATCTCCGAGCCAGTCGCGAGTTCACGCAGCGAGCGTTTAACATAGCGCAAAAGGCCGGCGACCTTTTCGCTCTGGGAGCCACCTTCGAACATCTTAACGCGAACTCTCTTGCGACCGGAGATCCCCTCGTTGAGGCACAACGCGTAGCCGAGAACGGCCTTGAATTTGCCGAAAAGGCTCGATTCGTCTATTTCATTGACGTCATCGGTGCGCAAGTCGCGCTAGTCCGTAGCCTGAGGGGTTTGACCAAGAAATTTGGCTCCTTTGATGACGAGGCCGCTGTCGAGCGCCATTTTGCAAGTGTTCCGGCAACTACGGTGCCCCAGTGCTGGTACTGGATCCGAAAGCTGCAAGCGCGCTTCTTTGCCGGGGACTATGATGCGGCCCTCGATGCATCCTCAAAAGCACAACGGCTCCTCTGGACATCACCGTCAATCTTTGAAACGGCGGAGTATCACTTCTATAGTGCACTTTCTCATTCGGCGTCCTGCGATTCCGCATTTCCCGACCGGCAGCGGCAGCATCTTGACGCTCTGGCCGTTCACCATAGACAACTGGAAATATGGGCGGAGAACTGCCCTGAGAATTTCGAGAACCGGGTCGCTGTAGTGGGCGCAGAGATCGCACGCCTTGAAGGTCGGGATGTCGACGCCATGCATCTGTATGAGCTGGCCATACGTTCAGCAAACGCGAATGGCTTCGCCCACAATGAAGCGCTCGCCAACGAGCTCGCGGCCCGTTTTTACGCGGCACGCGGATTTGAGAAGATCGGGCATACGTATTTGCGCGATGCGCGGTACTGCTATGTTCGTTGGGGAGCCGTCGGTAAGGTGCGGCAGCTCGACGAGCTCTATCCGCAGCTCACGGAGGAAGAGCCGATACCCGGTCCGACGAGCACAATTGGGACCTCAGTCGAACACCTGGATCTGGCCACAGTTATCAAAGTCTCGCAAGCAGTGTCGGGTGAGATTGTCTTGGAGAAACTGATCGATACACTCATGCGTACAGCGGTTGAGCACGCGGGGGCTGAGCGAGGTCTGTTGCTTCTTCCGCGAGGTGTTGAGCAACGGATTGAGGCGGAAGCCACCACCAGTGGCGAGACTATCATCGTGCGTTTGGGAGAAGCGTCCGTCGCTCAGGCTGCGGTGCCAGAGTCGATCGTCCACTATGTTGTGCGCACCCAGGAGAGTGTGATTCTCGACGATGCTTCAGCGCAGCCTCCCTTTTCTGGGGATACCTACATTCGTCAGCAGCACGCCCGTTCTATTCTCTGCTTGCCCTTGATTAACCAAGCCAAACTGATTGGCGTGCTCTACCTCGAAAATAATCTAGCTTCCCATGTTTTCACTCCCGCGCGGATCGCTGTGCTGAAGCTGCTTGCGTCGCAAGCGGCGATCTCGCTGGAGAACACCCGTCTTTACCGCGACCTCGAGGAACGTGAAGCGAAGATCCGGCGCCTCGTCGATGCCAACATTGTCGGGATCTTCATCTGGAATCTTGACGGTGCAATTATCGATGCCAATGAAGCGTTTCTACAGATGGTAGGATACAGCCGCGAAGATCTAACCTCGGGTGGCTTGCGCTGGACGGATCTGACACCAGCGGACTGGAATGGCCGCGATGAACGAGCCGTCGCGGAACTTGAAGCGACTGGAATTCTTCATCCATTCGAAAAGGAGTATTTTCGGAAGGACGGCAGCCGCGTGCCGGTCATGATTGGCGGAGCGATCTTTGAAGGAAGTAATGACCAGGGTGTCGCTTTCGTGCTCGATTTGAGCAAGCAAAAACACGCCGAAGAAGCGTTACAGAAGGCACAGACGGAGCTGGCACACGTGGCGCGCGTGATAACGTTGGGTGAACTGACCGCCTCGATCGCCCACGAAGTTAACCAGCCGCTGGCGGGCATGGTAACCAACGCAAACGCCACGCTGCGCTGGCTGGCCAGGGATTCGCCGGATCTCACTGAAGCTCGCGAAGCGGTTCGCCGCATCGTTCGCGATGGGAATCGAGCCGGCGGTGTGATCGCACGCATGCGAGCTCTTTTCAAAAAGGCTCCCCCCGCGAAAGAACCGGTTGGTATCAACGACATGATCCAAGAAGTGCTCGCCATTACGCAGGCCGAATCGCAAAGGAATCGCGTGTTACTCCGGACTGAATTCGCCAGGGATCTACCAATGGTGACAGGAGATAGAATCCAACTGCAACAAGTGATTCTCAATCTGCTAGTCAATGCCATCGAAGCCATGAGTGGAGTGCGCGAGGGTCAGCGAGAACTGTGGGTAAGTTCGGAGAAAGTTACTGGGATCTCCGGTGAATCGCAGGAAGCCAAATTCGCGGATAAAGCCCCGGCCGACGCTGAATGGTCCCACGTATTGATTACGGTTCGAGATTCGGGCCCGGGGCTGGATCCCAAAGCTCTCGATCATCTTTTCGATGCTTTCTATACGACCAAGCCTCAGGGTCTGGGCATGGGACTGGCGATCAGCCGTTCAATTATCGAAGCTCATGGGGGGCGGCTGTGGGCGAAAGCAAATGCTTCTCTCGGCGCCCTCTTTCAGTTCACGTTGCCAATTCGTGATGAGACAATCTCGTGAACTCTTCTGCTGAAGCGAACGATTTTTTTCCGTTTCGTGAGGTCAGGCGTTATACGATCCGATCAACGGCGATGATGCCGGGAATCAGCTGAAAATGGGGGTCAAGGGTCAAAATTACCGCGCCAATTCTTTTAGCGCTCTCGGCTATAAGCGCATCGACGACCGGGACGATTGTGCCCTGGCGATCGAGCTGCCACAAAAGTTCCTCTGTAGAATCCCAAAGACGGTTATCCGTCGGAACATAGAGCATACTCGCCCAAATCTGATGGAGCCGTTGCCTAAGCGCCGGTCGTCGAAGACCCCGACCGACCTCGCAGCGAATCGCCCCGCAGACCGCGAGAGGCCGATTCGAAGCAATCTTCTGGAGCTCAGCAATCAACGGTTGCTTGCGTCGTAACCGGTCAATGTAATAGCTGCTATCGACGAGAACGGGTCTTGCGGCCATAGACCGAGGCGGTTTCAGCTACCCTTGTCGCCATGAGGTCATACTCAGGATCCAGTGCGGCGCCCCATTCTTCGGGAGAGATCCTTTTCGCGTCCTCAAGTGCGGCCAACAATGATCCGCGATTGACGAAATCACGCAAAGCCAGATCGATCGTAGCGGTTTTGTTATCGCTGCCGGCAATTTCTTGAGCTCGGCGAAGCAGCGTCTGATCGATGTTTAACGTGATCTTCATGCCCGAACAGTATGTATCATATACCATATTATAGCAATCCAGCCAGCAGCTATTGGATGCTACTCAAATGGTTCCGAGCATCCGTTAGAAAAATCTCACGCAAAGACGCAAAGGCGCAAAGTTTCGGACTAGGAAGGCAAGAGTTAGATTAAAGCCAAAATGCTGAGACCCGCTCGCCGTCCCTGGACCTGAAGCATTGGTCTCCTGTATCTTGCTCGTCTATGAGGTCTTTAGCGGAACAAAGGATTCTGATTACGGGTGCAACCAGTGGACTAGGATTGGCGCTGGCGCAGGCTTTGGCAGGAAAAGGGGCGACCCTGCTTCTTCACGGAAGAGATAACCAGCGCGGCAAAGCCATCATCGAGGAAATCAAGCAGCAGACTGGCAACGAGAAGCTGCGGTTTTATTGTGCCGATCTTGCGTCGCTTAAAGAGACGGCTGAGCTTGCCCGCCAAATTGCCGCTGAAGAACCCCGGTTGGACGTGCTCGTAAATAATGCCGGTGTTGGTTTTGGCAAAGACACTTCAAGAAGAGAAACGAGCCGAGACGGATACGAGCTCCGGTTTGCCGTCAACTATCTTGCTGCCTATCTGTTAACCGAGGGCCTACTGCCGGTGCTAAAGACCTCGGTTCCCGCACGCATTGTAAACGTTGCCTCGGTAGGACAGTCGCCTTTGAAATTCGACGATATCATGTCGGAGCAGGGCTATGAGGGCGTAACCGCGTATCGGCAGAGCAAATTGGCGATGATCGCCTGGACATTCGATCTCGCGGCGGAATTAGCCGGCGCGGGCGTAACCGTTAACGCGCTGCACCCGGCCTCACTGATGCCGACCAAGATGGTGCTCGAAGCCGGCTGGAATACGATGAGCACGGTGGAGGAAGGGCTCGAGGCGACGCTCCGATTGGTGATAGACCCGGCTTTAGCAAGCGGTACCGGCAAGTATTTCGACGGTCTCCGCGAAGCGAGAGCTAACGCCCAAGCCTATGATTCGAAGGCGCGCCAGCGTCTGGCTGCCTTGACCCGAGCCGTCATCGGGCGTGTACTCAGCGGCGGAACTTAGCCTAGCTTGACAACTAGGTAGACCAGACCAGACTTAGTTTGTTGAAAACCGTAAACGTTCAATATGCCAAAACTCAACTGTCGCGGCTGCTAGAAGAAGCTGCCGCCGGAGAAACGATCGTTATCGGTAAGGCCGGCAAACCCATGGCGATGCTTGTCGCCTGGCGACCTGAACTGAAAAAACGGAAGCTCGGTGGTTGGCGCGATCAAGTTTGGATCGCGGATGACTTTGACGCTCCGTCGCCCGAGATCGAGAAGCTTTTCTTCGGAAACAAACCCATACGAGGCCGCTCTCGAAAGCTGCGAAGTAAATGAACTTATCCTTGGATACTCACGTTCTGCTTTGGAGCCTGTCGTCTCCGGAACGCCTGTCCAAGGGTGCGCTCAATGCTATCGAAGATCCGGCTAACCTGGTGTTCGTCAGCGCGGCAGTGACTTGGGAGATCGAGATAAAGGCCGCGCTAGGAAAGCTTCGTACACCGGCGGATCTGGCTGGTCAGATCGCGTCTGCCAATTTTCAGGAGTTGCCCATCACCATTGCCCACACGCTAGCGGTTAAGCAGTTGCCGAATCTGCATCGAGATCCCTTCGACCGGATTATGCTGGCGCAGGCCAAAGCGTCTGGATTGACGTTGGTCACCGCCGATCCGAAGATCTTACAGTATTCGGGTAACTTTCTGCGGGCGACCTAGGTGGAAGAGCCAATGGAATACTTGATCAGTGCTGATCCCGCTTGGCTCGACCTTGATGTCATCCACAGCTTCCTTTCCCAGCATAGCTATTGGGCCCAGGGTATCCCACGAGATGTGGTTGTGCGTTCGATTGCGAATTCGCTCTGTTTCGGCGTCTACGCTGTCACCAACGGCGTGACTAACGAAGGTCGCACGCAAATCGGCTTCGCCCGGGTAACGACGGATCGAGCCACGTTTGCGTATTTGGGCGACGTTTTCATCCTGCCTGGGCATCGGGGCCGCGGCTTATCGAAGCGTTTGATGGAAACGGTTCTTGCTCATCCGGACCTGCAAGGCCTGCGCCGCTGGTTGCTAGCGACGGCCGATGCGCACGAACTTTACCGGAAATTTGGCTTTACCCAGGTTGGTGATCCGAGCCGGATGATGACGCGGCACGATCCGGACGTCTACATGCGGTAGGGAAGAGCACGAGAACCCATCTAGCAACCCGGCAGGCAGCCATCCCTCCCAGCCTGGGGTTGAGAGGCTCTCTTAGGAGCTCGTTCCTACCGTTCTAGAACGGAATATCGTCCGGCTCGGTATCGAGATCCGGATCGCGCGGCGGATTTGGACGCGGCGCTGGCGCCGGGCCGGAACGGCGAGGGGCTTGACCTGTCCCACCAGCTCCACCGGCATCGCCTTCACCTCGAGCCCCCAGCAGCTGCATGTTTTCGGCTACGACGCGCAGCCTGGAACGTTTTTGGCCGGTCTGTTTATCATCCCAAGAGTCCAATTGAAGACGTCCTTCAATGAATACCGGCCGCCCTTTCTTTAAATATTGCTCGGCAATCTCCGCCAACCGGCTCCAGAGAACCACGTCAACGTAGGTAACCTCTTCTCTCCGCTCGCCGTCGTCGTTGGTTAGAACCCGGTTTATAGCCAGGCCGATATCCGCAACCGCCGTCCCTTTCGGAGTGTACCGGACATCTGGGTCCCGGGTCAGATTACCGATTAATAGAACGCGATTCAGATTCGCCATAAGCGTGGAAGTTATTCTTTACGAACCGGCGTTGAGCCTTTCACGGGCAACTGTTGATAATGCTGCAGAAAGACCAACGGATCGAGCTTGAATTTTCCGCGAAGCTTCGCAATCAAGCCCGGTTCTCCTTCAAATACAAAATTGACGTAGTACGCAGACTCAACATTGCGCGGAGCATAAGCGAGTTGCCGTTTATCCATCTTTTGTACCTGCTCAATCGTAGCGCCTTCTTTGGCGAACTCGGCTTCGAGCCGTTCAACGATCTCCTTAACACTGTCTTCCTGGCCTCTGGTGTCCAGCGCCATTAGGCACTCATAACGGTTTTTCATAATGTATGCAATATTATTCTGCGCGGTTGAACAGATTCATGGCTGTTTCTAGTCCATTATCTACCACCCGGCGGATCGCATCCGTTGCTCTCTCTACAGCGCTGCTTATCACCGCCGCTTCTGTTTTCGAGAAAGAGCTCAGGACATGGTTAACTAAATCGGCGCTATCTGCCACAGCACCAACACCTACCCGCAAACGCGGAAAGTCTTCTCCCAAATGAGCGATGATGGATCCAAGCCCGTTGTGACCGCCATCGCTTCCCGACGAACGTAGCCGTAACCTGCCCAGCGGCAAGGCAACATCATCAACCACCACCAACAGTTCACTGGCGGCGATTCGGAAGTACCGGGCGACCGCAGCGACTGAATCGCCGCTGCGATTCATGTACGTCATTGGCTTCATCAGGATTACTTCGTTCCAGCGCGTCCAGAAACAACTCCATTTAGACGCGGCGGCGAAACCGAGACCTTCCTTTTGAGCCAGATGATCGAGAACCATGAAGCCAACGTTGTGGCGTGTCGCGTTGTATTCTGGCCCCGGATTACCGAGGCCGACCAGCAGCCGCAAAGACGCCATCTGGGAAACGAACTAGGACTCCGCCGCTCCGGCGCCCTCCTCGGGTTTCTTAGCGGTAATAACCTCTGGCGCAGTCGGCGTGGCTCCGAGCGCTTCGGCCGATTCGTCCTCGACTCGGGCGGCGCTCACGGCCACCACGGTGAGGTCTGCGTCCGTAACCGCTTGGACTCCTGGTGGAAGCTGCAGATCTTTCACATGAACTGACTGGTTGATATCGAGGTTGGTCACGTCCACTTGAATACGTTCCGGCAGATCCGCCGGAAGACATTCTACCTCCAGGGCTCGCAAGATATGCTCCAGCAGGCCCCCGTTAGTCTTGACGCCAACCGGTTCGCCCACGGTCTCAATCGGTACTTCAGCCGTGATGGTCTCCGTGGCCGAGACCGCATGAAAATCGACATGCAAAATCTGGCGCTGCAAAGGGTGATGCTGAACTTCCTGAATCATCGCCAGGGAGTTACGTTTGTTATCGCCGTCGATAATCTCCAACTCGAGCAGGATGTTTTCACTTGAAGCGTGCGATAGCACCGTCGAAAGCTGCCGGCCGTTCACCTCGAGATTAATCGGCTCTTGCCCTGCTCCATAGATAACGCCGGGAATCAGGCCTTCTTTACGAACCTTCTTAATAGCATTGCGGCCCACCTGTGTCCGCGCTTGCACCGTCAATTTAGCTTGTTGCGCCATAGATGTATCATCACTGTTCCGGATGGACGTCGAAGAGAGAACTCACCGACTCGTTTGAATAAATTCGCTGGATTCCTTGCCCAAGGAGCTCGGCAATCGATAGCACCGTGATCCGGCATTCCGGGTGTAGCCGGACTGGCGTGCTATCGGTGGTAATCAACTCCAAGATCGTCGACTTCCGCAGCCGCTCATGCGCTATATCGGTAAAAACCGCATGAGTGACGCCCGCATAAATTTCCTGGGCGCCCTCTTTCTTTAAGAGGGCCGCTGCACTGGTCAGGGTGCCGGCGGTCTCGGTTAGGTCATCCACCATCAAAACGTTTTTGCCTTCTACATCGCCGATCACGTGAAGCGCCTCGGTTTCAGTCGGACTGACGCGTCGTTTGCCGACAATTGCGAGCGTCGCATCCAAGGCTTCAGCATAAGCAGAAGCCAGCTTAAGACCACCGACATCCGGTGACACGATCACCAGGTTGTCCAACTTCTTTTGCCGAATATAACGGATAAGCACCGGCGCCGCGTACAAATGATCAACCGGGATGTCGAAAAAGCCTTGAATCTGTTGGGCATGCAGATCGAGCGTCAGGACTCGGTCAGCTCCAGCTGCTACCAGCAAATTCGCTACCAGTTTGGCCGTAATCGGGACCCGGGGCTGATCCTTACGATCCTGCCGGGCGTAGCCGAAATAGGGAATCACAGCCGTGATGCGATAGGCGCTGGCCCGGCGAGCTGCATCGATCAGAATCAGCAGCTCCATCAAATTCTGGTTGGTTGGAGGGCAGGTCGGCTGGACGATAAAGACATCCCTGCCACGGATGTTTTCGTTGATTTTGACCCTGCTCTCGCCGTCTGGAAACGAACTGACCATGGCGTCCCCTAAAGGCGCGCCCATGGATTTAGCGATTTTCGTGGCGAGCTCAGTATGAGCTGAGCCCGAGAAGATTTTCACTTCGCGGTTAAAAGGCGTCATAGTCCAGGCGACGGGAATGTCGACACTAATGCGAAAACTCCCATTTGCAAGCACATAGGAGGGGGCTGGCCCGCCTTTAACTCTCTACGGTCAGGCGTCGGATCTAAGGCCAGCTAACCGAGCAGCTCAGCCAGCTCTTCCCGGAATGACTGGTCATCCCGTACCGAGTAGCCTTGGTTCGTTTTGACCTTCAATTCTTGGCCGTCCGGCGTGCGGAACCTCAGAAACAAAGGTTGTGGTCCGGGATGCTTCATTACCAACTCCCGCAACGCCAGCAATTTGTCCTCGTTGGTTCGCTCCAGAGCGATATCGATCGTGAGAGCACCGATCCGCTTACCTTTTGCCACCGGACCAATCTCAGAGGCGATTAAGCGGACCGTTTCGTCGCGTCGTTCCACCTTGGCGGAAATTGAGATGATCTTTCCGGCCTCAAGCTCTTTTCCGGACTTAGCGAAAACGTCTGCCCAGACTAACACTTCTACCGCCCCGGTAAAATCTTCCAGAGTCATCACCGCGAACGCCTTACCTTCTTTTCGGGTAAACTTCTTTTCCAGACTGGAGATCGACCCGGCGACTTTGGCTTGTCCTCTGTCTTCCAGGTGCGCCAGGTCGGTGATCGGGGTGTACTTGCCGGCTTCCAACAGGTCGCGGTAAGCGTCCAACGGATGCCCAGTGACATAAAAACCCAGCAACTCTTTTTCGTAAGCCAGCTTCTCGGTCAGGCTCCAAGGGGCGAATTCGGTGGTGCGTCCATTCCTTTTCCCCGCGGGCGCCAGCTCAAAATCGCCGAAGAGCGAGACTTGACCGCTCAAACGATCTCTTTGTAAAGCAGCTCCGGCAGCAAGCGCCTGGTCGATCTGAGCAAACAGCTGCGCTCTATCTTGGCCCGTGAAATCAAACGCGCCTGCTCTGATCAAGCTTTCCAGGCTCTTCCGATTGACCGAGCGCGAATCGAGCCGGCCACAATAATCATCCAACGACTTAAATTCTCCCATCTGTTCGCGTTCCTTGATAGCCGTTGCCATAGAGGCTTCTCCGATGTTCTTAATAGCAGAGAGCCCATAACGGATCCCATTCCCGCGTTCAGTAGTTTCGGGAACAAACTTTAGACTGCTCCGGTTGATATCAGGGGGCAAAATAGCCATGCCCATCCGTTGGCACTCGGCCACGAACACGGAGATCTTATCGGTGTTGTTCACCTCGTTGCTGAGCAGCCCGGCCATGAACTCGACGGGATAGTTAGCCTTTAAATACGCCGTCTGGTAGCTGATAAGTCCGTAAGCAGCGCTATGGCTCTTGTTGAACCCGTAGCCGGCAAACTTTTCCAACAGGTCGAAAATCGCGTTCGCCTTTTTCTCGTCGATGTCGTTTACCCGTTTGCATCCGGCGATGAAATTGCCCCGTTCCTTGGCCATCTTTTCCTTGTCCTTCTTACCCATGGCCCGGCGAAGCAGATCGGCTTGGCCTAAGGTGTACCCGGCCAGGACGTTGGCCGCTCGTTGCACCTGTTCCTGGTAAATCATGATCCCGTGCGTGTCCTCGCAAACCTCTTTCAGCAAAGGGTGCTCGTACTTGATCTTGGTTAACCCCTTCTTCCGCTTGATATAGTCTGGGATCAATTCCATCGGGCCTGGCCGGTACAGCGCAATCAAAGCGATTATGTCGTCGAGCGCATTGACGTCGAACTGTTTGCAAAGGCTCACCATCCCACCGGATTCCAACTGAAACACCCCGATGGTTTCGCCGCGATTCAGCAGATCGAAGGTTGCCCGATCATCTAACGGAATGTTTTCCAGCTTGAACTCAGGGTGGCGTTGCCGGATCAGGGTCGCGGCATCATCCAAGACCGTCAGGGTTTTCAACCCGAGGAAATCCATCTTTAGCATCCCCAGGTCGGTGAGGGGACCCATGGCGTACTCGGTTACCACTTCGTCGTCGTTTCCTCGGCAAAGCGGGATGTATTCATCCAGAGGGCGGTCGCCGATCACGACCCCGGCTGCGTGTATCCCGGTATTGCGGGTTAACCCTTCGAGTAACGTTGCTAACCCCCACAACTGTTGGGTCGAGTCTTCGGTGTCGACCGCTTGTTTCAGTTCAGGGTTTTTCTCGTAAGCCGACTTGAGCGTGATCCCCAGTTCGTTCGGGATCATTTTCGCGATTCGGTCAGCGTCCGAGTAACTCAGACCGAGGACGCGGCCAACGTCCCGAACGACGCTCTTTGCCCCTAGGGTACCGAAAGTGATGATCTGCGAGACCGCGCGATCGCCGTATTTGTGGCGAACATATTCAATCACTTCGCCGCGCCGGTTCTGGCAAAAATCAACATCGATATCCGGAGGGCTCACCCGTTCCGGATTCAGAAACCGCTCGAAAATCAGCCCAAACCGGAGCGGATCCAGATCGGTAATGGCCAGTACATAGGCGATCAAAGAACCGGCCGCTGAACCACGTCCCGGGCCGACCGGAATCCCGCGGGTCTTAGCAAAATGGATGAAATCCCAGACAATCAAAAAATAGCTGGTGAACCCGGTCTTTTCGATCACCGAAAGCTCGTAATCAAGCCGGCCGCGTAACTCTTTGTCGGTCTCCGCCCGTTCACCAAATCGATGCTGTAACCCCTCATAACAAAGCTCGCGAAGATAGCTCTCTCTGGTCTTTCCTGTGGGCGGTTCGTACGCTGGATATTTCGAGACACCAAACTCCAGCTTTAAATCGCACATTTCGGCGATCCGCAGCGTATTAGTCAGGGCGGCTGGCGTATCTCCGAATAATGCCGCCATTTCTGCGGGCGACTTGAAATAGACCTCGGTCGGATACCGCATCCGGCGCTCATCATGCACCATCGAACTAGTGCCGATACAGATCATGACATCATGGGCTTCATGATGAGATCGTTCCAAGAAATGGACATCGTTGGTTGCGACCAACGGTAGGTCCAGTTTAGCTGCGATCTTTTTGAGATGGCTGTTGACCAGGTGTTGTTGTTCTAGCCCGTGATCCTGCAGTTCGAGAAAAAAGTGATCTCGGCCAAAGATATCTCGGAAAATGCCGGCGGTTTCTTCCGCCTTTTTCAGATCCCCGTTTTGGATAGCAACATTGATCTCTCCTTTGAGACAACCGCTGAGCCCGATCAGGCCGCCGCTGTGCTCCGCCAGCAGTTTCTTATCGATTCTGGGTTTATAATGGAACCCGTCCAGGTGAGCGGCTGAAACCAGCCTGACCAGGTTGCTGTAGCCCGCGAAATCCTTGGCTAACAAGGTGAAATGGAATGACGCGTCCCTGGCTGACGATGCGCTCCGATCCCGCATATCGCCGGGCGCCATGTAAACCTCGCATCCGATAATCGGCTTAATCCCAGCCTTCTGCGCAGCCTGATAGAACTCGATGACGCCGTACATGTTGCCATGGTCGGTAACGGCGACCGCCGGCATGCCAAATTCGGCCGCTTTTTTCACCAGGTCCGGGATCCGAATCGCGCCGTCGAGGAGGGAGTACTCCGTGTGCAGGTGGAGATGAACAAACGAGTCAGCCATGCAAGAGGGAAATTTAATTCGGCTGAAGGTTATCCACAAGCAGCGGATCGGTAAAACCGAAGAGAAGAAGCAACCGCGAATGCACACGAATACACGCGAATAATCAGACCGGTAGGGCTCGACTCCCGATTGGCCTGATCGATTTCGCAAGGGATACCGGGATTTGTTGAACCCCTCGTATGCGACAACCGTACGCCGCCGAGCCGCAACCCGGCGTGGCCCATCGTCATGAGACGATGCCCAACTCCTAGCCGCCGCCACAAACCGTCCCGTACCTCCGTTTGATTTTGGATATATCTATGGCTTACTTCCAGTTCTCTCCGTAGAGGCCGGGGTGGCGAAATTGGCAGACGCGCCAGACTTAGGATCTGGTGGAGCAATCCTTAGGGGTTCGAGTCCCCTCTCCGGCATTTCGATAAGGAATTCTCCGCAAGCTACAATGTACGTACCGAAACAACTTCAGGAGAACCGTATCGAGCGGCCAGCTGAGGCAATCCGGGAGATTCAACTTGGGACCCCTTGGTCACCGGTGTTGAAGCTGTCTACCACACTTCGCATATCCCGATGATATTCAAACGCTCCGCCGAGGGGATGTTTCTGGAGGGTCACGTCGCTCGACCGAACCAGCATCGGTCCGAAGGTGACCGATCGGGCGCAATAGCCGGTTTGCTGGACTCCGGCGAACCGGCTAATCAGAGAGTTGCCGGCGTAATGCAGAGCCTGGAAGAAGATCTGAAAAAAGCGCCCTAGCGATGCTTTCTAGATCGCCGCCCAGACCCGATGGACGTCGTCGTGATCCTCGAGCGCCTGCAAGAATTCTCCTACTGCGCCACGTTCTTCTTCGGTTAGGTCAACGCGTTTCTTAGCCACGTACCCGGTTTCGCTGGTAACGACTTGCCATCCATTTTGGCTTAGCCATTGCGAGACTGCGTGTGTGCCGGATCGGTCCGTCACAAACCGTGCGCCGGTAGTTCCTTCCGGGATACTGTCGTTCTCAGTGAACGACAAAGACTCAACTTCGTTCGCGCCGGCCTCGATGGCGGCGGCTTCAAGATCGACGTTTTGTTCGTCCCGATAGGCTTCTACCAGGCCGACATGATCGAATAAAAATTTGTTGCTTCCGGGCGTGCCCAGCTGGCCGGACTTGAACAGCACCCGGATCTCAGGGGCCGTCCGATTGGTGTTGTCTGTGAAAACCTCGACAATCACCGGCACCTTGTGTGGCGCGTAGCCTTCGAAAACCACGTTAGTCAACGTCAGTTTTTCGCCGCCGATCCCGGCGCCTTTCTTGATCGCTCGTTCGATGACATCCCGGCTAACACTCATTTTCCGAGCTTTTTCGACCGCTGCCGCCAATCGCGCATTGTTCTCCGGCTCAGCACCCCCGAGCTTCGCCGCGACTATGATTTCCTTAACCAGTTTTCCGACGGCTTGCCCCTTTTTCAGATGGGCAACTTCACGCTTAGCTTGTAACCACTGACGTCCCATAAAGAGAAACTAAATCTGGCCACATTGCGCGCCAGTTCAAATTATCGAAACCGTGCGCTTGGTTTGAGGTAAAGCGCTCGACCACCGACGTCTATGATAGCGGAGCGAAAAAACAGAAAATCCATGCCGAGAAAGCCGGCGAAGCGATGCGTAGCACCAGGGTTCGCGAAATTTAGCGTGGTGAAGCCGAGCCGAGCACCTTTTGCGTCGTAGCCTCCGACTTTGAAATCTGTAGCATCACCAAAACTGTACCGGGCGTACTTGGTAAAATCATGGAATGGGCCCTCAATTTTGACGTTGGTTGCGAAGACAGGAACATTCGTCTCGTTGCGAATCGAATCATCCAACAGTGTCGAATAGGCGCCGGTATCGAGGAAAAAGCTGAATTCCTTTCCGCTGAGTGTCCCCGTCACTTCCAGGCGATTCCTAGGGGTTACGTTCATCGGCACATAGGTGAACCCCATTTGCTCGTACTTCTCGCGAGACATCCCTAGATTCCCAGTCGGAGAAAAGAAAATCTGCTGGGTCCGGCAGTTGATGAGGCCTCCGTATTTGGCCAAAAGATTGACGCCGATGAATCCCGTTTTCTCCAAGGACTCGCCGTTCACTAATGCGACGCTTCTTAAATCTGACAATGAACGGACACCACACGCGACTCCGTCGCAACGAAAGGTACCCACCTGTAAACCATTGATCATAGTGATTGGAAAACGGCCGACGTTGTTGTCGGTCGGTAGGCCCAATTTCTTAGAGAATGATGGATCGATCATACAAACAGGGGCGCCGGTGTCGATGATCCACCAAGTGGTTTTTGAGCCGTTGATCGACACGGGCACGGTCAGTGCAATTGAGTTTCCGACCTTTTGCTGCATCAGCCTTCCTGTAACCGCGTATCGCTGGGTTCCTTCCGCGATTCTTCCTTGAACCACACCAAAATTCTGTTGTGCACTGGCAAGTTGAGTCACAAACAGCAGAAAGCCGAACCATGAGATTACTAGAAACCGGCAAACTGACATGTGAGTGCTTATACCTGGGCCGCTACACGCGATGGCAAGCGAAAACCGCCTGACTCTCAGGATCGGTTGCCACCGAACTACGAGGGCGGTCCATCGGATCACGCGCCGCGATTAATGTAACGTCTACAGGTCCAGTGCCTTGCTAGGATCGCTTGCATAGCGGAACCCGCAGGGCATCCGATCAGTGACCACTCCCTTGCCCAGTAGCAGGTACTTGAAGGAGTGTCCCATCATTTCCGGGTGCATCAGCGTCTTATAGCGACGAAGAAATCTGTCTCTTTCCTGGCGATCGTGTCCGACTGATGAAGCTGCCTCAAAAGCACGCATTCTGTCTTCGCCCGCGCCGACCATGAAATGATGCTGGTCCGTGAAGCCGAGCAAGTGGCACCCTGCTTCCAGGGCTGTTTCCGCGATGGCGGTAAAGTCGACGTGAGCGGTGATATCCGTTTCGCCGATCCTTTCGAAGATATTTTCTTGGCGTTGCTGATTCCTGTAACCGACGAGCGTACCTTCGGTTCTCAGTGGCGAATAATAGTCGGTTCGAGAATAGCCGTAGTCGATCAAGAGGATGAATCCCTGCCGAAGACTATCCGTTGCTGTCCGGATCCAATCCTGAGCCGCTAGATTGATCTCTGTCCGGTAAGGCTGCGACGAGGGCTGAGGAATTTCATTAACTATCGCAGATAATCGCGAATCTGTGATCGGCTTTAGGCTGAATTTGAACTGTTCGCCTTCGAGCACGACGCAGACCTCCTGCCATTGTTCCCTCGAGAACTCGACGACCCTAGGCGGGATTGCATCCAAGAGTTCGTTTCCCAAAATGATGCCAGTGATTGGTCCCACGTTTTTCAAACTGCTTACCCAACGAACCGGGCGTCCGGCAAGCCTCTGCTGTTGCAGGTTTTGCTTAAACGCGTTGGGTTCGATCACCACGTAGCTCCAAGAAATGTCGGGCCGGACGTGGGAAAGGCGGCTGAGTATATCGGACGCTAAGTCCCCGTTTTCAGCGCCGGCTTCAACGATGATGAACTCAGGCGGCCGGCCGAGAATCTCCCAAAGCTCGATGATTTGGTCCGCCAGGATTTCGCCGAAAAGCTTACCGACGCTGACGTTGGTGATGAAATCGCCTTGGCGGCCGATTCTCAAAAGGTCCCGCGCGTAGTAGCCCAAGCGAGGATGATAGAGCGCCAGATCGATGAACCGCTCACCCGACATCGGACCTAGCCGGGTGATCTCGTCCCGAATGATGCGGATCAGCTCCGCTGTGTCTTGTTCATCCCCCATAAATGCTAGAATGTTTGGCCAATGTACAAATGTAGCTCGGCTGTTGTAAGGCGCTCGAGCACATGAAGTTATGGCATAAGATTGCTGCGATGCTTGGGTGTCTTTTCGCGCTGTTGCCTTAGCCAGCGCGGATTTATTCTTGGTCCGTTCTGCGCATTTTTTCGTTGGAATGGCTGCGATGCTGGTGAAAGCTGTGAGGCTCCGATGCTTATGCCTGACTCTCCACAACCGCCAGTTCATAAGCCTTTTTACCGGCGAATTTGGTTTCTTTGTTTGGTTGGGCTGTTGGTCTGCTTTGGAGGAACCGCCGGCTTTTTGTATTTCGGGGTGATCGTCCGCTATGAAAAGAAAGCGACGGAGTTTAACCTTGCCAAGCTTGAAGATCTCGAGTCGGCCAGCGTCATCTACGACCGCTACGGCCAAGTGTACGGCAAGATTTTTATCCGTAACCGCGAAGAAGTTAGCCTAGGCCAGATCTCACCTTACCTGGTAGCCGCCGTGATCTCGGCGGAAGACAACCGATTCTATGAACACCAGGGGGTGGATTTCTGGGGAATGATTCGAGCAGCGTTTAAGAACACGGCGGCAGGCAGAATTCGACAGGGCGCCTCGACCCTGACTCAGCAGTTGGCGCGCAATACCTTTGATCTGCGTGATCGAACTTATGACCGAAAGATCCTGGAAGTCTTTCTGGCGATGCGGATCGACAAGGCGTTGCCCAAAGACAAGATCATGGAGTTGTATCTGAACCGCGTCTATTTCGGTGGCGGCCTTTATGGAGCGGAGGCGGCGGCTCGCGGTTATTTTGGCAAATCGGCCATGGACCTCTCGATCGGCGAAGCCGCTATGTTGGCGGGTTTACTGAAGAGTCCTAACAATCTCTCCCCCTGGAAAAGCCTTACTGCGGCCACCGAAGAGCGCAATTTTGTGCTCGGACGAATGGTTGAGAACCACAAAATCACACAGGAACAGGCTGATGAAGAATCGGCTCGGCAGCTGGATGTTCGGTCGAAAACGAACGTGGTGTTTGAGTCGTATGTGATCGACGCGGTTCGCCAACAGGTGCAGTCGGAACTCGATTATGAGTCGTTGGCTAGTGAAGGCTATAAGATCTACACCACGATTGATCCGACGCTTCAGCATGCCGGTGAAGAGGCCTTACAACAAGAACTGCTCCAGGTTGAGCGGACCAATGGTTATCGCCATCAAACCTACGATCAGTTCAGCGAGTCGCTTCGGGAATGGAAAGCGACGCACAAAGAAGGGGTAGCGCCAACTCCCGACTATTTGCAGGGAGCCGTGTTGGCGATCGATAACCGGACCGGCGGCATCCTGGCGCTCGTTGGCGGGCGCGATTATTCTCAAAGCGAATATAATCGGGCTTTTCAATCCAAGCGTCCCTGCGGCGCCGCGTTTCTTCCATTTGTCTACGCGGCGGCGCTGGCCAAAGGAATCTTTCCGGGATCGTTAGTTGCCGATTCCGCCATGGACAATCGGCAGGTCATGATTGGGGGGACCGGCGGCATCCTGGGCGAGTGGAGTGTGGAGCGATCTGACAATCAATATGAAGGCCCGATCCCTTTGCGCCAAGCGTTCGCCTTATCGAAAAACGCGGCCAGCGTTCGGGTTGGTATCGAAGCGGGGCTAGACTCCGTTCTTAAATTGGCTAAGGCGGCAGGGATCGACGAAGATCTAAGGCCGTTTCCGGCCACTTTTCTCGGCAGCAGCGAGGTTGCTCTGAGTGATCTGGTGACTGGTTATACCATGTTCGCGAATGAAGGTTCCCGGCCTGAAGGGTTGACCTTGATCACCCGAATCGAAACGCAGGACGGTAAAGAGGTCTACCTAGCGGAACCGGAGCAGCACAAAATTATTGATCCGGAAATCGCCTATGAGGTTCACTCTTTCCTGACTGACGCATTGACCTCGGGGACTGGGGCGGCGGCCCATTCGGAATACGGGCTCAGGAATTTTCCAGCAGCCGGCAAGACCGGTACGGCCTACAATTTCACCGACGATTGGTTTGTCGGTTACGACAGCGAACTCACTTGCGGTGTTTGGACTGGGTTCGATCGCCCGCATACCATCTATCGAGGTGCGTTTTCCAAAGACGTCGCGTTACCCATTTGGGTGGCGATGATGAATGCTTCATTGGGGAAATTTCCTCCTCATGATCTCGGCCGGCCCCTGGACCTAAAGAAAGTTGAAGTTTGTCTCAATACCGGGCTACCCGCGTCGCCGAAGTGCTCCTTGCTTTCCACCGTTTCCAACGATCCCGATTTACCTCCACGGAAGGGTACCTTCACTGAATTCACGACCTCGAAACAGCTGCCAAAAGAGCATTGTTGGCTGCACGGCGACGATAGCCGGTCGTTTGTTAAGACTCTTAGAAATCAGGATATTCCCCGGGCAACCAATGCCGTCGAACCTGGCCGGTTTCCACCCGTCACCATGCAGGGGGAGACGGTCTTAGGCGAAGATCCCTATCAGTCGGTGAAACCGAGGAAAGACGCCACCGCTGCGGCTCAGCCGAAGCCTTCTTGGACCCCAGCACCGAAAGCGCTGCCGGTTAGCCCAGGTGAAACGCAGGTGCGCCGGGCGGAACCCGTGGGTCCCCTGGATCGCCAGGGAGCAGCTCCCCCAGTCGAATTACCGACTCCGGAACATGTTGATCTAGGCACAGATCCTACGGATCTGTAGTCGATTCCGAGCCTCATGATCTGTGGAGCGTGCCTCGCTTGCGAGGCCGTGGTGAGCAAGGGAAAATCGTGGGATGCACACCCATTATCCGTCCGCGCTCTGTCGCGTAAGCGCTTTGAGACTAACCTAAGCGCGACACCGGTTGTGCGGCGCCAATGCTTCAACGAGGCGTGATTGGCCCGAGCAAGAGCAGGCGTTTATCGTCCACTCGTGCTCGGCTTCAGATACAGCGCGCGGCCGCCGATATCGATTAGCGCAGACCGATAATATAGAAAGTCGACTCCGATGATCCCGGCGAATGGACGGAAACTGAACGCTCCGAAACGGAGAATTGCCCCTTTGGCATCATAATCGCCAAACCTAAAGTCAACGGCAGTTCCAGAATTGAGCCGAATAGCTGTGCCGGTTATGAATGGAAGCGTTAAGGCACCAGCTCTGTTAAATGGTATATTCGCGCGTCGCCGCACCGACTCATCCAGTATTGTAAACGGCATTCCGGTGTCGATGAAGAATGCGCACTTCTCACCGCTAATCGTTCCGTTCACGACCAAACGCCCGCCAGTGACCGCAAGCGGAACATAGGTAAAACCCACCTGCTCGTACCCCTGACGAGAGATTCCCAGATTCCCTGTGGGTGAAAAGAAGATTTTTCCAGCCCGGATGTTAATGATCGCACCGTATTTCTCCAGAAGATCAAGACCAAGTAACCCGGTTTTCTCGAATCTTCCCTTCCATATTGTCGTTCTCAGGCTCCTGATGGTTTTAATAGATCTTTCAACGCAGGCCACTCTACCGGCACGAAACATTCCGATTAGAAGATCATTAGTTTCAACGATCGGAAAAGTGCTCCCTTTGTCTGCATCGTAGGGGTTTGCCTTCAGCTGGTCCACCACTTGAAGCCCGAGCCGCGTGGCGAGCTCGGGATCTATGATAGATCGCGGCGCACCTGTATCGACTGCCCACCAGGTCACCGGCGGATGGTTAACCGAAACCGGAGTCACGAGGTGATTGTCGCTGGAGAAAATGATCTTTGTGTATCCAAAGTCCACTCCAGAACTGCAAGGACAAGGACAAGGGCAGGCCAGCAGCAATCCTAAGGGCAACAAAACTCCGAGGGGAGGTCTTTTCATATTCTCTCGCAGCCTCTCCGGCGATCCTTCTTTATCGGAGCGCCACCGCATGACCCGAGGTTTTTGCCAGATGGCGCCTAAGCGAATCAAGCCCAAACGCGGCGAATAGGACGCCGGGTTTCTCGAAGTGAGAAGCGTCAGCCCGCCTTGCTGCGCAAATACAGCGTATTCGACCCCAAATCAATTACCGCATCATATTCCCAGAGAAGATCAGCTCCGATCAAGCCGGCCCAAATACGGCCTCTATCAGATTGGGATAGGTGGAAGGAAGCAGCCAGAATTTTGCAATGGCTCAAATCAAAATCACCCAACTGGAAGTGCGTGGCCGTAACTCGGCTAACTTTGCTGTCGCCGAATTCTTTCATAGGGCTCATGACGACAGAATTAGTGAGTCGCGATGGCAGCCGCTCCTGGTCCACTATGGACTGGTCGAGCATGGTTCGCGCAGTGCCGGTATCGAGGCAAAACTGATAGCGATTACTCCCTAAGGTGCCTTCGATCTGGATTTGGCGATTCGTCGTGATGTTAAACGGAATCGCCTTGTACCCTTCCACTTCGTAAGCAGCCGGCGATGGCGCCTGATCCTTGGTGGGATCTAAGTAGATCCGGTGCTTACTCCAGACTATCAAGGCGCGTTTTTGGAGCAGCAGATTCATTCCTAACAGCCCTGTGCGTTCGAATTCGCCGGGCCAACGAGCGGGAGCCTCAGCCTGGCTGAGCGCATGAATCAATGGATGGGCGAGCAGAACACAGGGTCCACATTGTACGGAGCCGACTAAGAGATCCGGCGTTTCGACAAAGGAGAAGTTTTCCCCCCGATTTTTCGAATTCAGGATCAGCCGGTATTTAGCTGAGCGCTTCAGCCGCAAGTTCTTGGCTGTTTCCAGGTCGAATTCGCAGAGCGACGCTCCGGTATCAACTAACCACCAACTCGCAAAATGATTAATCGAAACCGCCGCAAAAAGGCGGTCTCCCGCGCGGACCGTAGAAATGAAATCCTCCTCGGCATTCGCCACCAATGAGAAGGTAGGCAAGCCGGTCAACGCGAAAATAAGCGCGAAGACGCGACGTCGAGCCGGCCGAGAAGGGGAGGGCGATCTTGCGTTGTTCAACAGAATCAACCGTTAACCGCAAACTGCGAATCGCCAACCCCTAACCGTCAACAAGAAGGTCGAGGAGATCGTCGGGCGGTCCGCCCCACCAATCACCAATCACCAATCACTATTCACCATGGGATGATGGGGCAGTGTCTAGCCGCCGGCGATCGCTGGAACGATGCTCACTTCGTCTCCAGGCTTGAGCTGGGTTGCGGCATCCTGCAGAAAACGGATGTCTTCATCGTTCACGAAGACATTAACAAACCGCCGAATATTGTTTTGTTCGTCGCAGATACGTTCCTTTAGGCCAGGATAGGTTTTCTCCAGGTTGTTGATCACTTCATTGATCGTAAGGCCATCGACCTCTACAATTTCCTGGTTTTGCGTGAGTTTACGTAACGGAGTAGGAATGCGGACAGGAACTGACATAAGCTTAAATTAATTGGTTTGTACCGGTTGCTCGAGCAGCGACTCGAATGCTCGCAGATTAGGCCGGATCACTGCAGGGCGGCCCACATGTCCGGCGATCGCTTCTTGTGTCTTCAAGCCGTAACCTGTGATACATAAAACGATTGATTCGTCTCGAGGGAGAGCGCCACTCGCGATCAGACGCTGCGCGCACGCGACGGTCACCCCGCCCGCCGTTTCTGCAAAAATCCCTTCGGTTTCTGCCAGAAGCCGGATCGCGCTGATGATCTCCTCGTCACTACAATCCTCGGCAGTGCCACCGCTCTGTTTCATTGCTTTAATCGCGTAATATCCATCCGCCGGTGTCCCAATGGAGAGCGACTTGGCGATGGTTTGCGGCTTACTAACCGGTCGTACCGTCTCAGTGTTGTTTTTAACTGCGGTACTGATGGGTGAACATCCGGATGCCTGCGCGCCATATATGGAGAAAGGCGTTTCCGGGACCAACCCCACTTTAAAGAGTTCTTCGTACGCTTTGTTGATTTTCGTGAGTAGGGAGCCGCTGGCCATACAAACCACGGTATGCCGGGGAACCGTCCAGCCCAGTTGCTCGGCAATCTCGAAGCCCATGGTCTTTGACCCTTCCGCATAGTACGGCCGCAGATTCACATTGACGAAACCCCAGCCGTATTTACCGGCGATCTCTGAACAAAGACGATTCACTTGGTCGTAGGCGCCGTCGATCGCAATAACGTTGGTTCCGTAGACCAACGAATTCACAATCTTGCTCTGCTCCAGGTCAGACGGAATCAGAACGAAGCTGCGAAGTCCGGCCGAAGCAGCGTGGGCGGCGACGGAGTTAGCCAGGTTACCCGTCGAAGCGCAAGCGACGGTGTCCATGCCCAATTCTTTTGCGCGGGTAAGGGCTACCGAGACCACCCGGTCTTTGAAGGACAATGACGGAAAATTGACGGCATCGTTCTTGATGTAGAGTTCTTTTACTCCTAGCCGTTCACCCAGGCGATGGGCGCGGACTAAGGGCGTAAACCCGGTATGTTTCCCCACGAGGGGCTCACCCTCGATCGGCAGCAACTCACGGTACCGCCACATGGACCCCGGTCGCGCCTCGATTTTGGCGCGGCTGATCTGCTTCGCAATCGCGGGATAGTCGTAGGCAGCTTCTAAGGGTCCGAAATCGAACTCGCACACGTGGATCGCATCCTTCGGATAGCGGCGTCCACATTCACGGCATTGGAGGTGCGAGAATAAGGGGTTATGGTCCATGGCAGGAAATAAATGATTTGTTTCCCACCAAGAGCCGCGAGTTCTGTTACCAAATCGCTCTCTCCATCTTCGCCCGAAAACTCGGACCTGGAATTGGCACCTGGTCGTCCCGCTTTCGCGAGACCGGTTGCCGTGGCATCGTCGGGCCAGTCCCTCCGCCACTCTTGATGGAAGTCCGGCAGATTAGGTGATGCTTTAAGCTGAGTCAACTCCGGAGCGGGAAAATTTTTCCCGTGGGCAATGATCAATCGGCGCTTTACAACCAAGGCACGCCAGCATTCTATAGGTGACCTCCAATCAAGAACACAATGGAACAAAAAACTGCTTCCACCGAAGACCACTCGCTTGCGAATGAACTAAAGGTCGGGGTACTCGGGCTCGGGATGGCTGCCGTACTCATCTCGATCTTTCTCACGATCATGTTCTTTTTGTCGAATATCGTTCATACGTACTTCGGGAACAGTCTCCCTTTTGTAATCGATAAGGGCTAGGGGCGCCGCGCCGGTAGGGCGAGGCTCCGCCATTTTCGCTTGCGATCGCCGCGCCCATCGATCATCCCGACTACAAAAGGAGTGACGGCGTTTGCTTGCCGAGCCGAGACCCACGAATCGCCACTTGGGCCTTTTGGGAACCTCACCCTACCAATCAGAGACCAAACCCTAGCCAACGGGCCGGGCTCGTGGCATCGTAGCCCCAGCATCAATGCCGGCCAAATTCCGCGTTTACCCTCCTGCGGGCGAACCGTTTGAGAGGATAATTGAAAATACCGCCACCATCGGGCGAACCGTCGATAACACGGTTCCCCTTCCAGGAAACCATGTATCCCGGCAACATGCCATCGTTCGTTGCCACAACGCTTTCCAGTATCAAATTATGGATCTGGGCAGCCGCAACGGGACGTTCGTCAATGACCAGCGCGTCATCATGCCGGTCGTTCTTGAGCCCGGTGCGCGAGTTCGGATCGCTGATTTTGAGCTCGTATTCGAGCAGGTTCCTGGCGACCAACTCGGTGATCATACCGACGCCACCTTAGCTGCGCTCAGCCATGATACCAGCCACGCGATTCTCTCTGTGTCGCTTTTGGTCTGTGATATCCGCGGCTTCAGCCCAATGGCGGAGAAATTGGGTGACCGCAAGATCGCACAAGTGTTGGGTAACTGGTTTCGCGATATCGGAAACGCCGTGCAATCGGCGGGAGGTATTATCGATAAGTATATCGGTGACGCCGTACTAGCCTATTGGCCTGCTCGCGATCAGGTCGGGACCGAGTGTGCAACGTGTCTGGATGTCGCGTTCACCATTCTGGAATTAGCCGCCAGCCGTACTTGGGCCGATACCGATCAGCCGTTCCGGGTCGGGATCGCGTTGCATTTTGGAAGAGTCACCAGCAGCAATATCGGGCAAGTCGCGGTGCGCGACGCCACCATTATTGGCGATGCAGTCAACACCGCTTTTCGTCTTGAAGGGGTGATGAAGCAGTTGAACCAGCCTTTGGTTCTTTCCCAAGACTTCGTGACCGTCCTGCCGCCGGGCAGAGAATTCAATGACTTCGGCGTCTTTCAGCTGAAAGGTAAGAGCCAGCAGGTCCGCGTCTTTGGTCTCCAAAATCAGTAGCAAGACTGGGAGGGATCGCTACCGATGCGGTGCTCTCGAACCGGGGGGAGCTCGTCTCTACCGGCCTACTCTTTTTCCTTCAACGCCAACCCCGCGTACGACAAAACGAAGCCCACAACACTCCAGAGGAAAAGACTGAGATAACCGATAAACAACGGCCGAGGATTGGCATAGACTTCACCGGTCTTCAAGCGGTGGCCGGTGACAGACGTATAGAATTGGTTAATGTTGTCGTAGGGGATATTGTATTTGGAAATCACGTCCCGCCCGATCTGTTGATTCAGGAGTACGCTCACATCAGAGATTCGTTCGGCTGCAAAGCTCGGCATGACCTGAGCTATGGTGAGAACCAACGAATCCATCTCATCGGTTTGCACCGTGAACCCTGAGAACAGAATCTGCGGGATTAATATCAAGGGTACGAACATCACAGCTTGGAGCGCCGAACGCGCAAAAGAGGAAATGGCTAGACCGATGCCGGTGGCGGCGTAGCCCAGTAACAGCAAGCCCGCAATCTCCATTGGTGCAGCCGAAAGCGGGACGCGCTGAGTGACCAGCGCGCAGGCGAAAAGGATGAGACTTTGTAAGCTGGTGATCGTTCCCATCCAAACGAACTTGCCGGTCAGGTAGCTGCTCCGGCTCAAACCGACGAGGCGTTCTCGCCGAAAGATTGCGCTCTCTCGAACTATCTCCTGAGCTGAGTTGCTGCACCCGAACCAGAGGGTAGCGATATAAGCAAAAAACTGGATCAACGGCACCTTATCGGTAACCCAGCAAACCAGGAGGCCTATTACCAACGGTTGCCCGAGCGCGATCAGCAGGTTCTTGGTATCCGCCTTGAAGATGGCCAACTGTCGTTGTAACAGAATCGGAAGCGCGAACGACCGTCGTTGCTTGATGGCCGGCGGCCGCTGTTCGGCCGTCTGAGCCGCGGGTGCGATCTCCGGCGGCGAAAATGGGACTATCGTCTTCGGATCGATCGTCTGCAGCAAGTCATACAAGGCGCTGAGACGATTGACTCCGAACCGGGCGCGAGCGGCATCCGGTGGCCCTTGGAATAGCAATTTGCCGGCAAGCAGCACCGCGATCTGATCCATCAGAAACACGTTTTCCATCACGTGAGTTGTGCAGATGACCGTGCACCCGGTGTCCGCCAAACGACGGAGCAATTCCATGAGCTTAAATTCAGAAAAAGGGTCGAGGCCTGAGGTCGGCTCGTCCAAGAAGATCAGGGGCGGTCGCCGAAGCAATTCGACTCCGACGCTCACGCGCTTACGCTGTCCGCCAGAGAGCAGCGCAATCCGCAAATCTTTTCGTTCCGTTAGACCGAGGCTCGTCATGGTCTGCTGGACGAGCGCACCGATAGCGCGCCGAGGGGTTCCTGCCGGCAGACGGAGCCTGGCCGCGAACGTGAGAGCTTCTATGGTAGTGAGATCAGCGTGAACGATGTCGTCCTGCGGGACGTATCCGAACATCGATCGGAGTTGATTCAGGTTTCCGTAAAAGTCGGTGTCATTGATCAGAATCTTTCCGCTATCCGCCGGCTTTAGACCGCTCAATGCCCCGAGTAACGTCGATTTACCGGCGCCGCTGGGCCCGAGTATCCCGATAAACTGTCCGGGCTCCGCCACGAAAGATACGTCTTGCAGAATGAGGTTCCCGCCCGCCGTCCGGGTGAGTCCGTTCGCCACCACCTTCCCGACCGACACTCTTAAGATCCGATGAAGCTCACGCCCAGTGAAAACGAAACAGAAAGGCCCCAGCTGAATCTGGTCACCGATGATAAGTTGATGTTCATCAAAACGCCGGCCGTTCACAAAGGAGCCGGCGCGACTGTACAGATCTAACACCCGAAAACCGTCAGCATTCTCTTCTACCACTGCGTGCCGTCGCGACACCATGGGGTCGTTCAGTTGTACATCGACCTCCTGGCTCCGGCCAAAAACCAACCGCTTGCTGAGTGGCAGCCGGTCGACCGTTTGTTTCGCATAAACCACCGTGCCCGGGACCCCGAGTGCTTCTCCGATTGAAGCCTCGCCTACTGATGGTTGTCCGACCGGACTTTTGCCGAAACCGATCACCACAGGACCAAGGGCGATCTGGTCTCCTGGGGACAGCTGGACTTGGCTCGTGATCGGGCTTCCGTTAAGAACCGTTCCGCGTTGGCTTCCGAGGTCCTCGATTAGAAAAACACCGTCTTGAGCCGTAATCCGGCAGTGGCGCCGTGATACTTCGGGATGGCTCAATACGAGGTCCGTCTCTGTCGAGCGCCCGATCACGACGCTTGGCTGAGAGAAGGACCGGTTTAGCGGCGGTAACCCTGAGAGGATGGCGAGTTCAATTTCCAAAGACCCTAGCTAAACGAATTCGGTGTTCGATTTCAACTCCCGGTTGCGTGCGCTGCGGAATTGAGCTCCGGTAGCGGCGACTGTCCGTTACGCCCAAGACGTCGTTTGTCCGAACGCTAGCGCGAAGCGGCCGGCTCTATGTTGCCCAATCGCGCAGTCGCCATCCGAGCGCTCGATTGGCGACTGCGCGTTTAGTCACGAGAAACCCTTCGCTTTTGGCGACCTTCGTTCGGTGATGAGCACAGCAGACGTAACCAGACAGTCGTCGCTACCGAAACACCGGCCCGGCAGGTCGACAGCCCTCGCCTCTGCACCTACCAGACATACTTTCCCGAACGCCCGAACCGGTCGAGAAATTGACCATTCAGATTAGGGCCGATCTGTTGGATTGCTTCTAGAATCGCCTCCGCAGATTCTTCAGGTGAAATATCGGCGTCGTTACCGCCCATGTCAGTTCGTACCCAGCCCGGCGAAATTGCGACGATCGTAACTCCTTCGGGAGCAAGCTCGAATGCGAGGGAGCGAGTCAGCATGTTCAACGCGGCTTTCGATACGGCGTATGCGTAATAGCTGGAGCTATCACGCTCGGCAATCGAACCCAGCCCCGACGATAAGTTTAAAATACGCGGGCGATTACTCCTGCGAAGATGCGGAAGAAATGACCGAATAACCCGTGCACAACCCAGCACGTTTACGTCAAAGGCGTTCCGAAAATGGTCAAAATCAAAACTCGTGATTTTCTCGTCGCCTCGTTCCGGCATCACGGCGGCGTTGTTCACAATAACATCAACGCGGCCGGCGACCTCCTGCGCGGCTCTGGCCACACTTTCATTGGAGCTGACGTCCACTGATAAGATTTGGATCAGGTCCCGGTACGAAGTCGCCACCTTCTTGAGGCCGTCCGCATTTTCTGTATTCCGACAGCCGGCTAAAACCTTAAAATTTGAGGCGACCAACGCTTTAGTTAAGGCGTAACCAATCCCTCGGTTCGCGCCGGTAATTAGCACGCTTTCCATGGACTAAGATAACGGGCACCGCCTTCGACGACAAATGACGAAAGGCGCAACCGCAGCAAACGGCCGACTCGAAACGGCAGACCGTTAACAGAAAAAAGGTCCGTCAGAGGACTACGGCAGCGGAGAGCATACTACCGTTGCTGCATTCCTGCCCTGGCGGGGTTTGTAAGTCTCCGATCCATAGCCCCTGACGGATTCAGTACTATTCGGCCGGATGATTTCTCCGAGCAACGATTTTGTTCGGTCGCCCTTTGGGCCCATCGCCGACACCGACGGGATCGTTGTCCGGCGTCGGGAGCGCGCAACCTGTCCGACATAGCCTGACTCATCGGACCGATTGTCTCCCATCGGCGCGACGTTGGATCCTCGCGCGCCCGAGGACGTCCCGTGACCCAAAGTCATCAATTTCACCCGCAGCAACTACAGTCGATCGAAGGTTCAACCGCGAATTTGAAGCCAATAAACGCAAACGCAAGGGACCTATTCGTGTCTATTCGTGTTCATTCGTGGTTCAGGTCTTGGTGTTTTGCCTGGACGAAATGGGCTCCACATTTTCAATCGGTTGGGGCTGCCCCAGATTTGTTTCCGTGCTACATGTTTAGTCACTTTCTCTGAGTCATGGCTCGTTTTCTCCTGATTGTTGCAATGTTTTGCGCCATTGGCGCCGCTGGCCTGGGCTTCTTTAACCGGGACAAATTGACCAGGATAACCCAAGATCTTGTCGCCTCGGTCGACCATACTAAGCAGTTACAGGCCAAAGTGGACGAATTGCAGAAAACCCTGCAACAGATTGGACAACAACTCCAAGGCCAGGAGCGGTCTAACGAACAGCAACGGGAAACTTGGAACTCCGAGCTTACCTCAACCAAGACCAAGCTAGCGCAGCTAACCGACCAAATCGCCGCGCGCGACAAAGAGAACCAGGAACTGGCCAATCAGCTGGCCGACAGCCGTCGCGGTCTTGAACAAAAGAAACAGGCTGAAGACGATCGGCAATCGCTTTCTGTCCGGCTAATCAATGTCGAGAACACGTTGAACCAAATGCGGCTGAATGCTGGCTCAACCGCTAAGACCAAAGCAAAGACGCAAGTGACGTTAGAAGGCACTATCCTTTCAATGAACCGGGACGCGCAAGCCCTGATGGTAAGCCTGGGCACCGATCTTGGCGTTACTACTAATATGCATTTGACCGTCGAAAAGAACGGCCAGACGGTTGGCCAATTGCGTGTGGTTTCAGTTGATAAGAATAGTTGCGTTGCGCAATTTGTGGCAGATGGTCCGGAGAATTTTGCTCGAGTATCAGTAGGGGACCCAGTGAGCGTTACCGTAAGATGAAAATGCTGTTGGTATTGTCTGGTTTGGCGGTGCTGTTGATGGGTTGTCAGGTTGACCCAGAGACCCAGAAAGAGACACAAACTCCGCAATTTGGTCAGCCGCAGAGCACGATCCCGTGGAATCAGCCTCAGAGCTGGGAAAGCAACGGACAGCTTGGAGCGATCCCGGGAGTCGGAACCAACCGCTACCAGTAATTCTGCTCTGCGTTGCAGATTGCCATTCTTCGCGGCGGAGCCCTCGGAGATATCGTTTTAACGTTACCTATCCTCGGGGCGCTGCGGGATTACTACCCAGGGTGTGTCATCACCTTGGTTGCTCCGTTCCCGCAGGCAAATCTCGCCGCTAGTGGCTACGCAGACCGAGTTCTCGATTTGAATTCGGCAAAATTCGTTGGGCTGTTCAGCCCGGACGCCGTGATCGCGGAGGTAGCGCGCCAAGACCTTACCGCGGACTTAATCCTGAGCTATCTTTCAGATCCGGCAGGAGTGGTCCGGAGTAGACTGATGGCCCACCAGAGGCCGGCGACGAAGTTCGTGCAAGGTCCGTTTAAGCTCGATCTCGAGCGCCGGCCTGCTACCGAGCAGCTCGCACAGCCGCTCCGCGCTTTAGGGGTCCCCTTGGTCGACCTGATTCCTCGATTGGCTTCGGCTTCGCCAAAGCCACGGTTGGACCGTTTGGTCATCCATCCCGGAAGCGGTTCCCCTAAGAAGAACTGGCCGCCAAGGTATTGGGTTGAACTTTTGGCCAAATTAATGCCCGCCTTCGATGAAGTTATATTGGTTTCTGGCGAAGCAGATACGGAGGTTACTCGCTCGCTCGTCCCGATGCTCCCACCCAACAAGCTCCAGCTTTTCGCAGATCGCTCGCTTTGGGATCTGGCTGGCGAGTTGAGCCGGGCAGCACTCTTTATCGGACACGACAGCGGCGTAACTCACCTTGCCGCCGCCGCCGGTATTCGAACGGTCGCCTTATTTGGCCCAACCGACCCAATGATTTGGGCGCCACTAGGCGACCATGTAACCGTCATTCGAAGCCCGGACGGAACCATGCCCGGCCTGAGCGTTGAAACGGTTTTACATACGGTTGAGCACCTGCTGGGATAGGCCGCTCAGCGGACGCATCGGAGTAGCGAGATGCGGGCTCGGATACGGGCCACCCTTCGCGAAACTCGTCCGGCGATTCAGGAGCCTCGCCTTATCACCGCAAACTGCCAACTGCCAACTGCCAACTGCCAACCGCTAACCCCTCAGCCAAATCCGATGCCGATCGATCTCGGCGCCGCGTTCCAAAAAGAAATCGCGGAGCTCCGGGGTGTAATGCCCATGTTCTTCCGGGTTAAGCGCCAAGAAAACGCGTCCACGGGGATTCAGATAGCGTCCTTGCAAGTCGTTGAGAAAAAATTCCCACTCCTTCCGTCCCCACACTTGATCGCTACCATGCCCGTTAAAACAGATGGCAAAAGCGGTCACCAGATCGAAGCGGCGGCCGACATCCGGTAACGGCTCAAACGGCTCGATCCGCCAAATGACACGTTCAAGGCCAAGAAGCCTAAAAAGCTCGCCATAAAACTCTGGTTCCGGCAGATCGAGACCAAAAACCCGGTGTCCAAGTTGTTTCAAGACAAAAAGGAAATAGCCGGCCCCGCTTCCGATATCGAGAATCTGAAGCTTTGGGTCGCGATCGAGTCGAAGTTCTCGGACGTGATCAACTGCTCTCCCGAGCCAATGCTCATAGTTAGCGTACTTGGGCCAGGCCTTCACTTCTCCCGGCACATGATATTTCTCGCAAACCTCGTTCAACTTTGCCCGATCGACCGTGGCCAGCAGTGAATCCGCCGTCAGCGGCCGTTTCCACCGGTAGTACCGGTCGACGCCGCTAGTCCAGGCCTCGCCCGAGGCGAGCTTTTGCAGTTTGCGGCTTAGCTTCATAGACACTTGGATTCAAAAAGAGAGAACGCCACCCATCCCTCAGCTTCAACCTCCGCTCAAGAAAATTTTGGCAAGGCCTGGACGGTGGCGGAACAAAAGCTCCATGGACGAGAAACGCAGGTCGCATGCTCTTGATGGCCGAAACGTGGTAGGGCGAGGCTCCCGATCGACCCTTGAAATACGCAGGGATTGTCAATTGATTTCACGGCTTGATTTCCTACGCCGATGCGCTGCCGAGCCTAGAACCGATGGCGTCATCATGGGCAATTGGTGTCTTCGAATGAACGGATAGAAATAGCAACAGAACATGTACAAAGCATTTATATTTTATGTTATAATAGGTAATGGCCTTACCCCAACGGAAGCGCCCTGCGAAGGGAGTCTGTGATGATGAGCGTATCCCTACGGTAGTCTTTCTGACCGTCTGTACCGCCAACCGCCGACCGTGGTTGGCCGATGATCGTATCCACAAAACGCTTAGCCAAATTTGGTGCTCAGCCACGCATCGGGAAGTCGGTCCCTATGTCCTCATGCCTGATCATCTGCATCTGTTCGCGCGGCCAGGCTTTGGCCCTGCAACCTTCGATCGGTGGGTTCAGTATTGGAAATCGATGTTTGGCCGAGCTGTTAAAGATCTGAATTTACATTTGCAATCGGGATGCTTTCACCATCGAATCCGTTCGTGGGAGGGAGCAGAGGAAAAGCGGCGATATATGATGATGAACCCAGTCAGGGCGGGCTTAGTCGCCACCCCGGAGGAATGGCCATTTCGAGGAGAGATCTTTCCGACACGAAGCTTTGTGGTAATCGCATGTCTTAGGACGAGACACGTTTTCGGCTCGGCCGCGAGTCGGCGCTGCGACTTAAGTACCGGATCTAGTCTAACCACTCTGCGATCCCATTTCGGCTATTCCAGAGCCTCGCCCTACCTACCACGCCTTGTACCTTCTACCGTCTCTTCTTTAGCAGCTTCCGCAGGAACGGCGCGGTTCGGCTGATCTTGCTTTTCGCGACTTCTTCCGGGGAGCCGGTAGCGACAATTTCGCCGCCGAACTCACCTGCCTCCGGGCCGACGTCGATCAGATAGTCCGCTTCTCCGATCACATCGAGATTATGCTCAATCACCACGACCGTGTTGCCGTCGTCGACCAGGCGGTGAAGCACCTCCACGAGCAATTGGACATCCGCCATGTGCAAACCAATCGTCGGCTCTTCCAACAGATAAAGGCTCGATTTCGTATTCCGATTCTTGCGCACTCGCTCGGTTAGTTCCTTGGCTAAGCCCCTCTTGAGTTCGCTCACCAGCTTTATTCGTTGGGCTTCACCACCACTGAGGGTTGGACTCGGCTGGCCCAACTGTAGGTAACCAAGTCCAGTCTCAACCAGGAGCGACAGCGGTAAATGAATCTTTGGATGCGCGCGGAAAAACTCGGCGGCTTCTTCGATGGTCATCTCCAACACATCGCCGATGCTCTTTTCATTGTACCGGACGGCGAGGGTCTGCCCGTTAAAACGTTTGCCTAAACAGCTGTCGCAAGGCACCCAGCTTGAGGGCAAGAAATTCATCTCCAGTTTGATCGCACCTTGTCCGGAACAGACCTCGCAGCGCCCCCCTTCCATATTAAAAGAAAACCGACTGGCGTCGTAACCACGAATCCTGGATTCGGGAAGTTGCGAGAACATCTTTCGAATCTCGTCAAACACCTTCACATACGTTGCCGGTATCGATCGGGAGGTCTTGCCGATCGGCGATTGGTCAACCTCGAATACGCCGGCCAGCAGATCTGCACCCGAGACCGCGTCCCATGGCCCCGAGCTTTTGCGGCGCTCCTTCAACGCTTGTTGTACCGCGGGCAAAAGGACCGAACGCATTAATGTGCTTTTTCCCGACCCGGAAACCCCCGTGATAACGGTTAAGCGTCCAATGGGGAACCGGACATCGACGCTCTTCAAATTGTTTGCCCGGGCTCCGTTCAGCGTGATCCAATCCGCGGCAACGAGTGTCCTCCGCGGTCGCGAAGGATGGATCATCGGCTCGCGCAGAAACCGGCCCGTGGTCGAGGTAGCATGTTCGCGGATCTCGTCAAGACTACCCTGCGTAACGAGTTCGCCGCCTTTACGTCCAGCGCCGGGCCCGAGGTCGATAATCATGTCGGCTCTTTGCATGGTGGCTTCATCGTGCTCCACCACCACCAAGGTGTTGCCCTTCTCCTTCAATGCCACCAGCGTATCCAAAAGCCGGACATTATCCCGGGGATGCAGACCGATAGTCGGCTCATCCAAAACATACAGCACCCCGCGCAGGTTCGATCCCAGCTGAGCGGCTAGCCGGATCCGTTGGGATTCGCCACCACTTAGGGTCTTGGCCGCTCGGTTAAGCGCCAGATAGTCCAATCCCACCTGGCGCATAAAAAACAGACGTTGTTTAATCTCGGGAAGGATCGTCTGCGCAACCGGCTTTAAATACCCATTGAATTTCAGGGTTTGGATCGCCTCCAGAGCGTGAGTCACTGATTTAGCTGCCAGCGCCTCTATGGTGAAATCGCCTAGTCGCACCGCTCGGGCGACCGGATTTAACCGAGACCCTTGGCAATGATCGCAAATTTTCGTTTCTGCCTCGTCCACCCACTCGCTGCGTCGCTCCGCGGCCAGTTCGGCGGCCAACATCGACTCGGCCTCTTCGGCATCCTCGGAAAATGGAAGAATGTAACCGAATCCCTTACAAGTTTGGCACCACCCATGGGGTGAGTTGAACGAAAACAAGCGTGGATCGAGTTCTTCAAATGCCTCCCCACAGTTGGGGCAGGTCATTTCACTGCTTAACACGGTTCGCGATTTTCCATCCGTTACGAACGCGGACCCGTTGCCGACTCGTAGCGCCGTTTTCACGAGTTCCGGCAATTCAGCCGGCTTCACCGTGCCTAGTTTGGCGATTACCACCTCGATGGAATGTTCGCGAAACCGTTCCAGAGCCGGAAAATTCGCCGTTGAGAATAGCTTGCCATCAATGATCAGTTCCTCATACCCCTCCCGCGCCGCCCAAGCCGCTACCTCCTTGTGATAACCTTTGCGGGCTTTGACCACCGGCGCCAATAACCGTTGCCCACCTTTTTTCACGAGGCTGCGAACCTGCCGGATAATCGCGGAGATGCTTTGCTTGGCCACGGCGACTTGGCACCGGGGACAATATTGAGTCCCCAGTTTCGCGAATAGTAACCTTAAAAAGTGATAAACCTCAGTTACAGTCGCGACCGTCGATTTTCCGCCACCCTGAGTAAGACGCTGTTCGATGGCCACGCTTGGTGGCAGCCCTTCGACATGATCAACGTCCGGGCGCTCCAATTGTTCGACGAATTGGCGAGCATAAGTGGACATGCTATCCAGGAATCGCCGCTGGCCTTCGGCAAAGAGGATATCGAAGGCCAGGCTCGACTTGCCCGATCCGCTTAGTCCGGTCACCACCACCATCTTTTCTCGCGGCAGCTCCAGAGATAGATTCTTCAGGTTATGATGGCGAGCGCCCATAACCGAAATCCCGTTTGACGTTTGGTGGAATGGCTTGGCGTTCCAGGCAGACTCCTGGAAGACCGGTGTTCGCCAGGCCGGTAAATTCGCCTCTTTCCGCGCCAGTCGCTCACGCAGAAAACAGCCGGTCTGCGAGGTCCCAATTTTTGCCACCTGTTCCGGAGTTCCTTCAGCTACAATCTGACCGCCCCTCACTCCGGCTTCGGGTCCGAGGTCAATGATATAATCGGCAGCTTGAATGACATCGAGGTTGTGCTCAACCACCAGAATGCTGTTGCCAGCGCCGGCTAGCTCGTGAAAAAGCTGCAGCAGCGGTGGAATATCGTCAAAATGAAGTCCGGTAGTCGGTTCATCGAAGATCAGCAGGTACCGCAACCTGGAGCGATGATTTTCCGTTAGGTGACCCACTAACTTGAGGCGCTGCGATTCGCCACCCGACAAGACGTTAACCGGCTGCCCCAAACGCAAATAGCCTAAGCCAACTTTCTCAAGTAAAAAGAGAGGTCGTAGCAGATCTGGTGAAGCAAATTTATCTCCGAGAAACGCGATGGCTTCAGTGATGGTTAGCTCCAAAACTTCGTGGATCGATTTTCCGGCCAGCTTGACATCGAGAATATGAGATTGGTACCGCCGTCCTTCGCATTCCGCGCACCGAATGTACTGGTCGCTCAGGAACTGCATCTCGACCTTTTCATACCCTAGGCCGTTGCATCTTTCGCACCGGCCATTACCGGAATTGAATGAAAAAGAGCCACTGGTAAGCCCAGTCGACTTAGCGGCCGGCAGTGCCGCAAAGAGCTCACGGATCCGATCAAAGATGCCAACGTAAACTGCGGGGGTGGAGCGCGGCGAACGAGCCAACGGCGATTGATCGACGAGGACAACGTCGTCAACCAGATGGGCGCCCGCGATCCGTGAACAGATCCCGGGTGCTTCTTCGCCGGTCTTGCCCTTTAACGCCAGCATGTTCTCGTAAAGCACCTGTTGTACAAGGGTGCTTTTGCCCGAGCCGGACACCCCGGTAACGCAACAAACCACCCCGAGCGGAAATCGGACGGTAAGATCTTTTAGGTTATTCTCGCGGGCGCCCTCCACCTGAATGAATTGTTTGGGTTGGCGACGTTTGCCCGGCGTCGAAATGGTCTTCCTTCCGGTCAGGTAGGCGGCGGTTAACGACTCCGGCAGTGCCCGCTCGATCTCATCCAGTGGGCCTTGATAAACCAGGCGGCCACCTTTCGAGCCGCGCCCTGGACCAATCTCGATGATCGAGTCCGCGGCCTGAATTACCGCTTCTTCATGTTCCACCACGACCAGGGTATTGCCCTTATCTCGCAACCCGCACAAAACACCAACCAGACGATTAATATCCCTGGGATGTAGCCCAATGCTCGGTTCATCCAGCACAAACAGGGTATTTACCAATGACGCACCGAGACAGGTCGTCAGATTCACCCGTTGCAGTTCCCCGCCGGACAAGGAGCGGGTTGAGCGATCGAGAGTCAAATAACTAAGACCGACGTCGATCAAATAGTTCACTCGGGAAACGACCTGCTCTAACAGAATCTCTGAAGTATGTTCCGAGGACGCCGATTTGAGTTGGACCATCACGTCCGCCAGCGAATCTAGCGGTAGCTGCTGCAGTTCCGGCAACGTGTACCGGTTACCGCCTGTCACCACTTTGAAATTGAGCGTCTCGGGCTTGAACCGGCTCCCCTGGCAGGTCCGGCACACAGTGTAGCTGCGGTACCGGCTAAGAAAGACGCGAACATGCATTTTGTAGGCTCGCGACTCCATCCACTCGAAGAAACCCTGGACCCCATACCAGCCGCCGCTCTCCCAGATTTCTTCAGCGGTTTGATCGGGCCGGGTCTCGCCCTCAATCACCCAATCCTGATCCGCTTTCGGCAACTCTTCGAACGGACAATTGATATCGACTTCCCGTGTCAAAGCGCATTTGATCAAGTCGCGCTGGCAGTCTTTCATCTGGCCACTCTGGAACGGCCTCACCACGCCGTCGGACAAACTCAGACGCCGATCCGGCATCGCTCGATTCAGATCGATACCAATCGTCCGGCCGAACCCTCGGCAATCCGGACACGCACCCAACGGGTTGTTGAACGAGAAAAGGCCGGGAGAGGGGGCTCGAATATCGACGTCGCAGTACGGGCAATGCCAGCCCGTGGAAAACTTGTGCTCGGCGCCCTTATCCAGCTCCACCGCACTAACCCGGCCTTTGCCATACTTTAACCCTTGTTCGATCGCCTCGGTTAAACGCGCCAACGTGGTCTTGCCATCCACCGTCAAACGATCCTGGATTACCGGGACGATTGCCGGTAGCCGCTCGACTGCCGGTGTCTCATCGGTCCTCAACGCTTTCCGGTCTAACCAAACTCGGAGAAAGCCTTGTTGATTGAGAAACGAAAAGAAATCAGCCGGCGGTGTCCCAGGCGGAGCGTTTACCCCGAAACAGATCAAGATTTTTTTTCCGGCGAGCTCGGCGTTTACTTTTTTGGTGATGCTCTCTGCCGTCTCTGAAACGATCTCCCGGCTGCACTCCGGGCAAAAGGCACGCGCGATTCTCGGCATCAACAGTTTCAAATAGTCGTTGATCTCCGTGATGGTGCCGACCGTTGAACGAGTGGTCCGGACCCGGTTGGCTTGCTCGATCGCGATAGCCGGCGGAATGCCGCGGATCTCGTCCACCAACGGCTTATCCATCCGCTCAAGGAATTGCCGGGTATAAGGGCTAAACGTCTCGACATATCGCCGTTGCCCTTCTGCGTAGATCGTATCGAAAGCGAGACTCGATTTACCGCTGCCGCTTGGCCCGGTCACGACATGGAGCCGGTTCAGCTCGAGGTCTAGATCGATTCCCTGCAGATTGTTCTGCCGTGCGCCTCGGATCACGATCGCAGAAGAAGACGCGTTTTTCCCCATAGAAAGATCGGAACGTAGTACGGCACGCCAATGGTTGCTAGTCTTTGGTAGGGACGAGCACCTGCTCGTCTGTTCGTACCGTCAACCGCTCTGAGACTATAACTGACTCCTGACAACGGTATGTCAGGAGGATCGAGGAAAATGCCGCTTCCGTAAGCGGATTTCCGAGCATGAACAGGAGGCCACGAAGACAGCTGAGAAAACCAAGCTAAAATTAGCCAGTCGACCGAGATCACCAGCGCTAGCTCGAGGGCGCCAAACAATTTTTTACAGGAGGTAACAAAGGCAACGAAGGAGCAGTTGGAAAGCCACGCTGGCGATCCTGTTTCTTCAAACCTTCTTAGCTCCTGTAAGAATGTCTTCCCTTCGCGTCTTTGCGTCCCTGGCCGACGTAGCTAATGGGGGAGATGGGGCGAAGTCTGCTTGGCGTGAGATTTTTGCCCCCTACGCTTCGACTAGGCTACGCTCAGCAAATTCGAGAACTGCAAGTACTTGTTCCCGGGTTACGCCAGGATACCATTCGAGAAAATCGTTAACCGTAGCGCCATCCTCAAGATTCTCGAAGAGCAGTGTGGCCGGTACATGGGTGCCTTTGAATCGCCACATCTTCCTTGACTTGCCGGGTCCGCGCTCCACGACCTCGCATTGACTCCAGTCGAGCATAGCCGACATCATAAACTCGCGAAAAAAGAATACAATCTCAGGCAGGTCGCAAAAAGTGCTCTGCGCTCCTGAGCTTCTGACTTTCTATACCCTGGCCGACTTAGCTAAAGGGGGGATGGGGCGAAGTCTGCTATCTGGAACTCCCTATACCATACTGTTTTAATCGACATTAACTTAGTGGGTGGACCCGTAAATTCTCTTTTGCCAAGACGGTTTTCGTCTGTTTATATTTCATCAAGCAGTTCCCCCCAAAAAGAGGTTATTTTATGTATTCTGTTCCCCTTTGGATCGGCGCCGTTCTCTATTTTGTTACCTTGTTCTGTTGGCAGAACCATTATGTCACTGCCTTGGATCAAGGGTTTCGATTTCCCAGCTATAAGTCGCTTCAGGTAAGTCCATCGCTCGATTAGCTGCAGGTTTTCGCACCACGACGTGGCCTGAGTCACCGGACCCAGCGATCACTGAAGAACTGCCGCTGCAGGTTCTGTCTCGCGGCTAGTCCGCCAGTGTTGATATTTTTTTCCGACAGTCTTATCATTCCAATGTGAAGGTAACAGTCGAAGTGTCGGACGCTGAGCTCCGAGAAATCCTACGGATTACTCATGAGAAACGGAAAGGCGCCGCCATTCGCGAATTGGCACTGGAGGCTCTTATGCTGAAGAAACGACGAGAGATCCTTGAGGAAGTCGAGTCTGGCAAATGGAGCGTCGAGCTGCCACCAATCGAGAGTTTGCGAGAGGATCGGAATGTGTGGCGACCGTGATCGACTCCTCGATTTGGGTAGAGTTTGTCCGAGCCGGTAGTCCGGAGCCGCTCAGAAGGCAAACTAAGTCCCTCATTGACTCGCCAGCGAAAAGAGAAGGGAAAGACCTGCTCTTTATGGTTTGCAGCGACGAGTGCGGTGACGCGCTCTCCTCCGCTATGCGCAAAGAGTGGGAACTGGCAGATTCCTAACAAGCCAGGACACAAGATCAGTCAAAACGTTAGGCTGACCATTGCGTGGCCATCGAGTCGCGGGAGTTCGAAGGACAAATATGGTCCCTGGTCGCTGACCGGTAACGCTACTCCTTCCGGCGCCAAAACGGCTTCTCGCACCGGGCGCGGCGTTCGGACGAAGATTTTGAGATTGAACAGTGGGATTATGTCCTCGATTACCTCGAGCTCTTTACTTCGTCTTTCCGGGATAAAATGGAGGAGATGAACGATCCAGCGATTCTGCCGTATCTGCTGAGTGAGCGTAACCTGTAAGGTGGTCGGTCCATCGTGTTTGGTCAAAGGCTCGGGTAGCAGCATCTCGATCGCATTTAGGACTAAGAGTTTGCACCAGCGCGGAGCGTTATCGTCGTATTGGCTGAAAACTGGGCTCGAGAAATAGATACACCTCCCGCTCCTAACAATGCCGGGCTGAACCTCCGCGCCTGACGACGGAGTCTGACGGTGAGAACAAAAGTGCCGATAGGTTCGGTCGAACCATGATGCAATCAGCGGCGCCAATGTTTCTGATCCAGGCAGCGCCCTGATAGCCATACCTTTTCGATACATGGCGTGTTCGGTTTCAGGGAGACCGTGTCCGATCATTCCTTTCGGAAGCAGATATTCACAGTAATCATGACGTTCGTACGCGTTCCCTCGAGTCGAGCGGAGATGCTTATCGGTATTGACCTGGGCGACGCCAAACAAGTCGGTAGCGAACGCCGTTCGCTGTTCGTCCATGCCGGAAGCGAAACTGGCAATAAGGTGTCCGCCAGCTCCGACGTACGCTTCCAACTTTCGCGCCAGCTCGGCGGAGACCGGAATATGATCCGGGAGAATCAGCAACCGGTACCGCGCGAAGTCGCTGGCCGAATCCAACACGTCGAACTGATGCGCCCCTTGCTCCAAGATTCGAGTTGCGCCTCTGATTGCCTCCGGCAGCGAGCCGTGCTCAGCACCGCTAAATTCTTCCGGCGTTAGCACTCCAATTTCGGTGATTGGTTGTGCGCCGATGCACCAAGGTTCTTTTCGTTCGATTTCCTGGTAAACTTCGCCCACCAACTGATAGACATACGGGTCGATTCTGCCGTCAGGAGCGAGCTGGTCACCGATCATGCATTTCGCTCCGTGGGTCAACATGCGCAGGCATTCGTAGCGGAGGGCCTGGAGGTTCCGGAATGAATGGAAATCCCCCCATGAAGTATGAAATTTTCCGGTTAACCCGAGGCACTCAAGACCAAGGGTTCGCGCGTACCGGATCGTAACCGGGAAATGGATATATCCCCATTCTCCACCCGGGAGGCTTTCTATCTCGAAGTGGGTGTAGGCGTCCTTGACCGGCCGGTGTCGAGGTCCAACATGTCCAGCATTGTAAAAAAGAGCGCATTCCGGATTCCGTTCCCGAACGAACCGGGTCATTTCTTGCTTGAATTGGTTAACGGTCTGAAGTCCGAACCACTCCGGTGTTCCCGGTTGGCTCGGGTCCAGCTCTGCCGCTTGCATTTTGTCCCGGCAGTAGCGGCAGACACAAGCCACCGGCCAGACGATGTCGAAGAATAAACCATCTGAAGGAAACGTTTCCAGGATCTCCGCAGTGAGCTCTTTGAGGAACTCACGGTAAGGGGAGTTCAGGCAAAGCTGTTGATAGAAGCCAGCCTCAAATGGAGGAGTCCCGATCAGCTTGCCGTTAGCGTCCAGGCAAACCCATTCCGGATGCCGCGTAGCGCTATAGTAGTCCCATTGAACCGTGATATAGATGGGCACTCGGATTCCGTGGCTATGGCACGCCTTGATTTGCTGGTTGAGCAATTCGTGCTGCAGGTGCGGGTGCCGCCGTTCCGGAAATTTCCTAGAATCGAAGTAAAGCCACCCGTGATGGCACCGCGCAAAACAGGTAACCGAGTTCACCCTGGCTTTGATCAGGGTTTCTACAAATTCATCCGGGTCAAAATTCGCTCCAATATTCTCGATCCGTTCACTAGTATGGAAATCGAGATGAATTTGCCGAAAACGCAGCTCTGGTTCGTGCATAATAGAATTCCTTAGATCCTTTTCCTTTTCAGCGCTTTCACGGATGTTTCCGGAGAAAATCTTCAGCTTCCTTAGCGTCTGCAGGATTGCCAAACGCTTCGGCTCCGGATCGGCTTTGTTCCGCCAGGTTTCTAGCTTCGGCCGCTCTCCCGGCTCCAAAGTACAATTTTGCCAGCATCAATTGACCATCATAAAGCGCTCGCAGGCTGTTTCCTGACTTCGCCAAGGATACGGCTTGCTCCGCAAACTTAATCGCTTCCGTGGAGTGCTTTTGTTCAGCTTCAAACTCAGCCAAAAGAATCATCGCGAACGGCACAAAAACCTTCATGTGGTTACGTTGACGTAGTGCGAGTGACTCGCGAAAATTTGTTGCCGCTTCGTCGATCTGGCCGTCGGTCTGTTGCAAGTAACCGATATGCCTCAATACGAACGATCGCAGCCGTTCGTCGCCTGTCCTTTTCGTCAGGTCCAAAGCCTGATCGAAGCGCTTTCTCGCCGGTGCGTTCTGCTCCTGCATTTGATAGACGAGTCCTCGATAGAACAGCGCTTCGCCAAGCCCGGCTTCATCGCCGGATTCACGGTATACCTGAACTGCTCGATCAAAATGCTCGGTTGGCGGACCCCAGGCTTTGGTTTCGTCGAACGCCAATAGGTAAACTGGCCTTCGGCCATCTCCAAGGTTCCCAGGGCCTGCTTGTCGTTAGGCGCCCGATTGGCAGACCGGGCTTCTTGTATACGCGCACGAACCGACTGATCATCCTTGTGGAAATAAGCGTTTCGCTCTGCCGCGTAGTGGGCCAACTCGGCTTTGAGCTGAGCAACTTCAACAGAATCCTTAGTTTGGGCCAAACGATCCTCTAAGACCTTTTGGGCCTCGTTCCATTTTCCGGCGTCAGCCAGATGCCGCGATTTCTGGGCGAGCTCGCTTATAGAATCCGCCCAACTCGGCGTCGCCAAGGTAGAGTATGCCATTACCAAAATTGCGGTAGCTGACACCAACAGTGCGTTTCTAGGGGTCACGAACAGATATCTCCGACCGCGGGCGCCGCCTTTGCAAACTCGGATATGGTGCACTTGCCGGCTCGTTGCATGCCAAGGGAACTTGGGCGACAAGCTTACCAGTGCTCCACCCTAAGTTTGTCGACTATCGGCTCAGACAAGTTCTGATCTCAGCGGTTTGTGTGGTGCTTAGCGCTTGCGCACATAAGCCGGCGCCGCCAGCTCCTCAATATCCGGCCGTTCCGGAACAATCGGTCCGGTTGCTCGCTGCCGCTCCTCGGCCGCCCTTCGCTCGGCTTGGCGTGGTGACGATTCAGGATCGGCTTGAAGCGATGTCAGGCGACGCCTGGTCGCAGGTTCGAGCAATGGCCGCACAGAGCGGAGCGAACGCGGTCTTTGTGCAAAACCAAAAGACTTTCTGGTTGCGGAATCCTCGGACTAAAACGCGAACTCGGATCCAGCGAATCATTTATCAGCTGGTTTACCTTCCCTGAGCGCTGGATTGTCCGCAGCCCAGAAATGCTTCGGAGTAAAATTACACAGCCCCGAAAGCTTCCGGGGTAAAATTACGCAGATTTCTTCGTCCGCCAGTCGAGTCCGGGTTTCTCTTCGCGTCGATTAGTGTCCATTCGCGGTTGACCTGAATCTGTGGTCTCTATTTCCGCATGTCCGATCCAGATTCGCTCTCCGCTGAAGATGTTATCCGATTGTTACAACTGGCAGCACATCCGGAAGGCGGATACTATCGAGAGACTTTTCGTGACCCGGTGAAGCCAGGGGGACGTTCAGCCTCGACTGCGATCTATTTCCTGTTGAGACAGGGCGAAATCTCGCGTTGGCATCGGATAGACGTCGTTGAAGTCTGGCATTGGTACGGCGGCGCCCCGATCCGGCTACAGATCCGCCTCGGGGAAAGTCCAGTCGAAACGGTCTTGCTTGGGAACGCCTTACTCAAAAATGAGCGCCCTCAAGCCGTCGTACCCGCGCACGCCTGGCAAACCGCGGAAACGCTTGGCGCTTGGACATTGGTAGGTTGTACCGTGGCGCCGGGCTTCGAGTTTGCCGGCTTCGAACTAGCCTGAATCGCTCACAGCCTCGCAAACGCGAGCCTGTGAGCGATTCAGGCTATTGCCATTAAATGGGCTTTTGGCGTCCACTTAATGACGGATTTGCCTTGGAGCTGACTAAATCGCGAATGGCGGCTGCGGTTTTTGGGCCAATACCAGGCACCTTCTCTAGTTCATCAGCGGATGCAGTGATGCAGGCTTGGACGCTGCCGAAATGGTCGAGCAAACGATACGCCCGATCCGGGCCGACGGCAGGCAACGTGGACAGCAAATGGAGTTGTTGGGTCCGTTTTCGTTTCGCTTTATAGATTCGATGCCGGGGCACGTCCTCGCCCAGCCTTACGAATTGGTGGCCGGTGTAGAGCAGAAGTTGGGCTGTTTCTTTCGGATCGTGCGACCGAAAAACCGGAAGGTTAAAAATTAGCGTTAGGGTTAATAACGCCCCTTGTAGAGCTTCGCGCCGGACTCCTAGCGTCGACCAGTCGTCACTGCTGCCCTCTATGATAATTCCGGCGCGCAAGGGATGGTCCGCCAGTCGTTTCGCTTGGGAAAATAGCCGTTGATCGATGAGCGATGCGGCGAAGTCAGGGGCGGTCTTGCGTTCAAAAATCGCCCGTCGTTCAACTATATAGTCTCCCGTCGGCAGATTCTCCCAGCGCAGCCGAACATCCGGCAGGGTCGACAGGTACTCCCAAACTGCCGACTGGTTTTCCCTATAGTCGACAATGATTTCGGTAAGGTTCATTCCAGTTCTTGCAGAACATGGAGTCGGCGAATCGCCGAATAAGGAACAATATCGACGTAGCCCGAATCATCCTCGATAACGATGACGGCTCGGGCCAAAAGGGGCATGCTCGGCGGTTGGAATGGAGTAAGCCAAGTCAGAATCGACTTCGATGACGAAGCTTCTGAAAGGCCGTGCGTGAAGTAGCTTTGCTATCTGGTCCCGCATCTTTTGACTCAGAATTTCTTCTTAACTTTCTACCGATACACTACTGATCGCAAAAATTGGAATGAAGTGTTCTTCGTCCTCACCATCGCCGTACACCGTGACGTTGGTTCCTCTGCCAGACGGATTCAGGGAGATGTAATCACCGGCCCGAATCCTGAGCGCCCGACCGTCAGCCAGATGGACGACGAAAGGCTGTCCGGAATGCTTAAGCTCCAGGAGTCTTTCGGCAATTGTCATGGGGATACGCCGAGTATGCTTTGCCTTGCTGTAGATAGCCAGGGAATCTACCGGCGGCACTTCGGCGCGCTGGGTGGACTTCTCCTGCTTATAAAGGCAGGAGAAGCTTGCTTCGTTCTCTCGTTTCCCTGGCCAGTCGATTACTCCTCGGAAGCGCTTTCGGCCGGAGCAGGCGGGTTCTTTTTAGCGCGCAGCCGGGCTATCCTTTCGGCGTTAGCGGTCTCCCAACTCTGCGCCTGATCAGGAGTTAACACGGCCTTCACGTTACTGATGTATTGTTCGTGGAGCTCCTTGCGTTTAGCTCGTTTCTCAGCCGTTGTGGTGCTGGCATCACCTTTGACGACTTGTACCCCATCAACGTAGCTGCTGATGATCGGGGTTACTTTGCTTTCTTCCTCAGGAGTTAACGTAACGCTTTTTCTTAACATGGTTAGCTCACGCTTCTTAAGCGAATCGGGAGAAACCGAGCGTTTCTTGGGGAAGGTATTGGGTGCGGCCGGACTGATCTCCGGGACCGCCGTAGTTTGGGCGTCGGCTTTAGGCGCCGGCGTCTGATCGACTGGATCTGCGTAAGCCGAAACCAAGGTTCCGGCGACGAGAGCAGTCAACAATGTTCGAGACACGGATGTGATTTGCATACCGAGCCCGAACTTAGCTGGCTTAAGTAAATATACAATAAGAAATAACGTTATATTTAAATGATATAATTATCCCTGATGAGATACCTTTGCCTGCACAAATAAGCCGTCGTTCAGCAAACGCAGCCTTTGGCGCAGAGCCAATGTCGTTAGCCACGACCACCAGAAGAACCGGCGGAAGCCGGTGACGACAGCCCGGGTGCCGTGTCGTTCTAGCGACGCGGCTTGTCGGTCACCCACGCGGCTCGGCGGCGGTATTTGCCAAACCGCAATGAGCTGGGGCAACCTTCAAGAGCTTACTTAGCGATTTGATAACAACCGGAGACTGGCAGAGCTCGAGTGAGCTCGTTTAAGCCATACCAGCGTTAAATTCCGGACCCAGGCTGATTAGTAGAATCCGGGTCGAAAGTCTCGTTCTCGTTTTGGTTCGGGTTCTGATTTTGGTTTTGACCCTTGGATTGATGCTGAGCCGCTCTCGCCGCTTTTAAGGCCAGCTTCTGTTCCGGCGTCAAAATGGACCGAACCTCTTTGTTATACTGTCTCCGCAGTTCCTTTTGCCTAGCCTTTCTGGCATCGGGTTGTAGCGAGCTGTCTTCTCTGACGGCCATCAACTGGTCCACAAAGTTGCTGATGATCGGCGTGACTTTGGTTTCTTGCGCCGGCGTTAGTTGCACCATTTTCTCGAGTTTCGCCAGCTGGCGTTGCTTCACTTTATCGGGATTTGCGTGGTGCTTGCCAGCGCCTGGCCCTTCCGGCGCCGGGTTTGCCGGACTGACCGACGGTTCAGGTCCGGGGCCGTTGTCTTGCGCCAACGCCGGTAAACTAGCGCCAGCCCAAAGAACCAGTATTCCGAGCGTTTGAGCGAGCACTTTGCGAGGGAGAGATCGAGTTTCCATATCGGTATCCGTTTTCGTACTGTCGTTTTTCCTCTGTTGAAGTTGTTGACGGGCTTTAGCCGGCGACAGTTACAGTCGCGCACCAAGTGTGGTTGTAACCAAGGTGCCGCCGAGCTTGCGCAGCGGGACCCAAATCGATCTATTTTAACGACAGAAACTATGCCGGCGCCATTACGAGTTTCGTTGATGGAAGGAGACATCACCAAAATGCAAGTTGATGTCATCGTTAACGCTGCCAATACGTCATTGCTCGGTGGCGGCGGTGTCGATGGGGCGATTCACCGGGCGGCCGGCCCTGAGTTATTACGGGAATGCCGCGCACTGGGCGGCTGCCCGACTGGAGAAGCAAAAATTACGGCCGGCTATCGCTTACCCGCCAAAAACGTCATTCACACGGTTGGACCAATTTGGGAAGGCGGAATGCGCGGCGAACCGGAGCTTCTTGCCAACTGTTATCGAAATTCGCTGAGACTGGCCACCACGCATCAGCTCGGGAAAATCGCGTTCCCTGCCATCAGCTGCGGCGTCTACGGGTATCCGATCCAGGACGCCTCCCGGATCGCGGTGCGCGAAACGCTGGCCTATCTCGCCCGCAACGAACTACCCGAAAGCGTTATTTTTGTCTCTTTCGGACGCGATATTTACGACGCGTACGTGAGAGCGCTTGAGGAGATGGATTCCGGGTAGGGCGAGGCTCCCGGAATACCGAACTGTTTCACCCATGGGCGTCCTTCTGGTCGCTGCCCCGTTCCCGGCGTTTAAAAAATCGGGCTGGTGGGATTCGAACCCACGGCCTCCACGTCCCGAACGTGGCGCTCTACCAAGCTGAGCCACAGCCCGCCGAAAAGAAGCGTAGAGTAGATCGGCGCGACCATGCGGTCAACCGGGGATTTCCCAAACGAACCGTTTATCAAATTTTCACCACAGAGACCCAGAGTTCACGAAGCGGAAATCGAAACGGATGGTTAAAAACGACCTTAGTAGCGCGCTGAAATATCCGCCGATCGTTGGCAACCAGGGTCGAAACCCTTTTCCTCTCTATCTTTGTGTCCTCTTGTACTACAATCGGGAGAATTCGCTGATTTTCGCGAGGATTTTTCGTCCTCGTCCTCGTTCTCGTCGTCGTCGTCCTCGACTTGGCGCGAACCAGATTGAAAGGAGCTCGTTGTGCCCATCGGATTTTTGGAAATTCGCGAACCTGGCAGAAAAAGCTTTCGAGGACGAGGACGACGACGAAGGACGAGGACGATTTGGTTGCGGCTGTGCCGTGTTGTCTCTCTGTGGTGAATTTTAACCCTTGCTAGATGGGCATCCCGGTTATGACGCTCTCGACTGCCTCAATGGTGGTCTTTTTCGGATCGATGTCGTCAGCCACAGTTTTTCCACGACGCAAAACGATGATCCGATCAACGACCTGAAAGACGTGGTAAATATTGTGCGCGATTAAGATGCAGGAATGACCGGAATCACGGGCGCCGCGGACAAAGCGAAGTACACCCTGGGTTTCTTCGACCCCGAGGTTGTTAGTTGGCTCGTCTAGAATGATCAATTCGCTCTCGAAATGCATGGCGCGAGCGATGGCGACCGCTTGTCTTTCTCCGCCGGACAATGCGCTAATCGGGGTCGTCGGCGGGATCTCCTTCTTAATCCCGACTTGTTTTAGCAGTTTGGCCGCAACCTCGTTCATGGTCTCTTGATCGAGCCGATTGAAAAGACGAGGTCCCTTCAGCGGCTCTCGCCCGAGAAACAGATTGCGGGCGATCGAGAGCTGCGCAATCAAGGCGGAGTCTTGATAGATCGTCTCAATACCCAACGCGATAGCGTCGGTGGTGTTCCGAATTTTTGCGCGATCACCTCTTAGGAAGATATCCCCGCTGTCGGCTCGGAGCGCGCCGGACAGGATCTTGATCAGAGTTGATTTACCAGCCCCGTTGTCACCGAGAAGGCCGACAATTTCATTGTGATTAACCGAAAGGGTTACATCGCTCAAAGCCTGTACTCGGCCGAAGAATTTGTTAATGCGGTCCATCCGGACCAGTTCATCTGCCATAAAAGAAGGGTTTACCACCAAGACTCAAAGTTCACGAAGGTCAGCAGCCAAAGGTTATATATAAAGCCCGGCTTCGTGTCGTTGGTGCTTTTGCGGTAAATTTTTTCCTTTCTTGGATTCATGTTCCCGATCGGTGTCTGCGTTCGAGCCAGGAATGAAGCGCCATCATCGCCAGGATAATTCCGCCGACGAAAATGTTGTAAGCCAGCCCGGGGACACCGATCAGCACGATGCCGTTGCGCATCATGCGTAAGATCAACACCCCGATGATCGTGCCGATGATGGTTCCGCGGCCGCCGGTTAACGCGGTGCCTCCGATGACCACCATGGCGATGACTTCCAGCTCATACCCGGTTCCGCTATTAGGATTCGCCGCCGAGACGCGGATAGAGCTAGTGATACCGGCCCAAGCTGAGATTGCCGCCGTCAGCACAAACAGCGCGATTTTGGTTTGGGTGACCCGTACTCCACGGGCACGGGCTGCGTCCGGGTTGCCTCCGGCCGCTTGTATCCAATTGCCCGCCTTCGACTCGGTCAGGATGTATCCGAGAATTACCGCAAAAAGGATGAACCAGATCAGAGAGCTAAAGATGCTAAGATCGCCGATTGAGAATTCGCCCACCAAGATCTTCATCAGCGGCGAGTCCGCTGTCCAGGTCCGTTGAGGGAAGCCATCGGTGATATACAACGCGGTTCCGCGGACGACCAACAACATGCCTAAAGTCACCAGAAACGACGGAATCTTTAAGTAGGTAACGAACCAACCGTTGGCCAGGCCAACAATTACCGAGAGCAGAATCGCCACCAGGAATCCGACCTCGAGCGGGGCCACGTGGGCATTGTACAGAGTCCACATGATAATGGGCGCAAAGCCGAACACCGACCCGACCGACAAATCGAATTCGCCGGCGGTCATTAGCAGGGTCATCCCCAAGGTGATCATGCCGAGCTCTGGAGTGAACGCCAGCAGGTTGCTGATGTTCCCTGCCGAAAGGAAGGCGGGAGATCGCGCGCTAAACGCGACGATCTCGACCACCAACAGAACAAACGGCCCAAACTCAGGCTTGGAGATGACCTTTTGCAGGAACGACGATTTGCCCAATTATTTGTGCCCCGCGCCCTGCATGATCTTAAGGTAAGTGGCGGCTTTGTCCTTTTCGTACAAAGTGCCAACGCTGACATCGAACCCAGGGGGGATGCCGCTGGCGGCCATCGCTGCTATGGAGAGAGCCAAGTAGCTCGTGGCTTGCGGATCTTGCCACATCGCCGCGTTCACATAGCCATCTTGCACTTCCTGGGCGGTGTCGATGGAGTTGCCCCATCCGACCACCGGAATCTCTCCGGCTTTAACATGAACTTGATCGAAAACCCGCTTGATACTGCCCGTGACCAAATCACCCAGGCCGATGATCGCTTTGATTTTGCTTTTGTTAGCCGTCATGTAATCCGACATGCGAGTAATGATCTCTGCCTGATCCAGCTTGGTCTCAGTGATCTCGTAATTGATTCCGAGCGGCTTAAATACCTGGTCGATACCTTGGGTTTCCAGGGTTTGGTAGGTCGCGCCCGGCACTTCGACCGGCATCCAAACAAAGTCACCCTTTTTAACGAAATTATGATCGACCAGATACTGGGCCCAGCGATGGCCGATCGCGACGTTATCTCCGCCGACATAAGCGTCACGGCCGCTGGTCTTATCCTCCGTGTTCATGATGACCACGGGAATACCGGCAGCATGCGCTTCAGCGATGACTTTCGTTAAACTCCCTGGATCGGGTGTGCTCGTAACGATCCCTCGCGCTTTGGCAGAGATGGCCGCCCTCACTGCTTCCTGGTGGGATGGGACATCACCACTGTGGAACGAGGTCCGGACTTCGTTACCAGTATCTTTGCCCCATTGCTCGGCTCCTTGCAGGAAGTAGGTCCAGACCGGGTCGGTCGGTGAGCCGTGCGAAATCCAGTAGTAGATGGCTTTGTCGGCGGCGACCGCGGAGATCGGCGCAAACATTGCCGTCATGGCGCCGAGAATCGGCAAAGAAAGTCCAATTCCTTTAGCTACGGACTTTCCACTGATCGATGACAGCCCCATCCGGGCTGCCCAATTTAACAGAACTCGTGTTCTCATAATCTGGGGGATAAAACCGGCAACCGGTGAAGTCTGATCCGGTCGCAGGGAGATCTATTCAACTAGTTTTACTTGATAAATCGAGGCAAAACTACCGGGGATTTCGGTTCGCCGAACTGGCAACCCACGACCGGTAGGGCGAACCTCCACTTTTCCCTGAGATCTGTCGCGGAATTCGGACATGGGAGCGGCTCGGCGCGTGTATGGGCGCAGCTAACCCCTGGTTCCTTGAGCGAGGCCGCCATGGGGCATCCGATCGCATTAGCGGAGCCTCGCCCTACCGATCCAGGCAGCCCACCAATCACCAACCTGTCCGACGTAGCTAAAGGGGGAGATGGGGCGACCTGTCCGCCATAGTTCTGGGTGCGAGGGACGACGGCGGAAGTCGGATCACTTCTCACTTCTCACTGCCCCCCCGTCCCGCGGCCCGACCGGAAATAATCGGCTAAACCATCGGCAACTCCGTCAGCATACTCGGCGTAGATATTCTTGTGCATCACGCCACTGAACTCCCGCGAGCCGTCATACTCTCCCGCCTGAAAACGCTCGAAGAAGTCGCGGCTATTCATGACGTGACATTCGACGTAGGCCACTGGGCAGCGATACAGGCGGTTCGCCAAAAGATTGCGGGCCCAGACATATCCACTGGCGCCGACCGTATGAGCATTGTCGCCATTGTAGTGGTAAGCCGGTAACTTGGTAGTTTCTGAAAGGGCGTGCGCGACATTCTCACTGATGGCGAGTTCTTCATCGAAGGCTTGGCTCAACAGCTTCAGGAGCATTTGGAAACGCACATCGGCGTAAGCCAGCTCGGATTCGGCGTAAGCGCCGTTCACGATCAGGTGTAAATGGTCAACGTCGGTCAGAGCCGGATTGGCCGGATCGCCCCAAGGTTCGGCGTTGAAGTGAAGGCAGAGGGTCAGATCCGGTTTAAGCACGCTGTTAACGCGCTTAGCCCGGGCATGAATCTCCGCGACCCGATAGAAAAGTCGTTCGGACTCCCAGGCGATTGAATGTTCCTTCTCCGGGTCGACCGGGTCTCGGTACGTTTTTAAGATCGGATGGATACGGCGGGATTTGAGAGAAGCCCGTGCCTCGGAGCGAAGGTCTTCGGGACGTAGCGATGTCAGCGGACCCGGCCGAGAACGGACAAACACTACCTTGGCACCGAGTTTTTCCAGGCGAGGCGCCAAAAGTTTGGCGGTATACAACGTCAAATCTCCCTCTGTCACCGGCGTGGCATTCCCGATTTGAAACCAACGTTCTTCCATTTTAGCCCAGGACCCTCCCAGATGGCCTGGGTCCAGTGCGATGGTCAAACCCGCTAAAGGTTGTTCGTCGTCTGCCGGTAGCGCGCCTGGATCATGCCAGTACTTCGGACGCTTTCTTCTGCTGTCCCGCGCAAATTGCAGCTTTAGCGAATGCTCTCCGGAGGTCCGAATTTCGGCGTAGGCTGCCTCAACTTTGATCCATTTTCGAGCGGTGCCACCGACAGCGTAGACATCATCCAATAGATGGACGAACCGGTCGTGAGTAATCGTTTGCTGGAACTTTTGGAGCTTGGACCAGTCAGGGGGGGTGCTCAGCGGGCTCAAGGGATCGCCCTGAGACGGTGAAGCGAGCCCTAGGGCGGCCAAAAAAATGCAGTAGGGCTTAGGCATGCAGATTTGCTTCAAAGTTGTTCCACCCTTATATAAATGTAATTACTGGCGGGTAGGCGATGCTTCGACTTCTTTTTCTCGGTGACATCATTGGTGAGCCCGGTCGCAAGGCGGTTATCGAGATGTTACCGGCACTAAAGTCTGCCTGGGGCCTCGATTTCGTGGTTGCTAATGGCGAAAATGTCGCCGCCGGGCGTGGGATAACCCCGAAACTGGCGATCGATTTACTCCGCTGCGGAGTCGCGGTCATCACGACCGGAGACCATATCTGGGATCAGAAGGATGTGGTCGCATTTATCGAGACTGAGCCGAGGTTGCTCCGTCCGATCAATTATCCTGAAGGCACGCCGGGTGCGGGGTCCATCGTTTTGGAGACCGCCAAAGGAAAAATCGGCGTGATAAATGTCCAGGGAAGGACCTTCATGCTGCCGGCTCTTGAAAATCCGTTTCGGCGAGTCTGGGCGGAAGTGGAGCTAATTCGGGAGCAAACACCGATCATTTTTGTCGATGTTCACGCGGAAACCACCAGTGAAAAGATTGCCCTTGGGAGGTTCCTGGACGGGAAAGTATCCGCCGTGGCTGGAACTCATACCCACGTTCAGACGGCGGATGATCAGATTTTTCCCGGAGGAACAGCGTTTATTTGCGATGTCGGCATGTGCGGACCAACGGAATCGGTTCTAGGACGCGAAATTCAACCGATCGTTCAGCGGTTCTATAGCAGTATGCCGATCAATTTCCCGGTGGCGAAGGGTGAGGTGAAGCTTCATGGGCTGATGGTTGACATCGATGAGGCGACAGGCCGGGCGCTGATGGTTCGCCGCGTTGCTGAGACCTATCTGCCCGCCCCGGTGGAACCCCCGGCAGTTACGAATCGAGCAGAACACTCGATAACCCATTAGAAAAGACACTAGGGAAGATCTCCAGCTAGTCCTATTGCCAACCAACGGATAAGCTGGAGCTCGTCCCCGGCGAAGCGTCCGAGAATCCTGTTGACGCTAATGCTCTCTTTGTTAAGTTTCGGGCTCGCTTGACGGACCTTGAGGAGCGATCGATTGGCTTTTTTTGCGGGATTAGCGACTGGTAAGCCTGTTGATTAGTATCAATTTCCGCCGCGAAAATCGGCCGATTCGCTTAGAGTGAAATGCGTCCGACGAAGAATAACATATGCCCATGTAGCTCAGTTGGTAGAGCACGTCCTTGGTAAGGACGAGGTCACCGGTTCAATCCCGGTCATGGGCTCCATGTCCCGACCAATAAAGACTTAGATATTTAATTAGAAGACAGAGTAAGAAGGAGACCTTAAATGGCGAAGGATAAATTCGAAAGATCCAAACCGCACGTGAACATCGGCACCATTGGACATGTGGACCACGGTAAGACCACATTGACTGCCGCGATCACGACGGTACTGGCCGAGAAGGGCATGGCACAGGCGACGCGGTACGATCAGATTGATAATGCTCCCGAAGAAAAGGAGCGTGGTATTACGATCAACACGGCGCACGTTGAGTACTCGACCGAAAAACGTCACTATGCGCATGTCGATTGTCCTGGTCATGCTGACTACGTGAAGAACATGATCACTGGTGCGGCGCAGATGGATGGCGCTATTCTCGTTGTTTCTGCGGCTGATGGACCAATGCCGCAGACCCGTGAACACATCCTGTTAGCGCGTCAGGTTGGCGTGCCTTCGATCGTTGTGTTTCTCAACAAATGCGACATGGTGGACGATCCAGAATTGCTGGATCTCGTCGAGATGGAGGTTCGGGACCTGCTTTCGCAGTACGAATTCCCGGGTGATACCATCCCGATCGTGAAGGGCAGTGCCCTCAAAGCGCTCGAGGGTGACCCGAAGTATAAGGAAAACATCTATCAGCTCATGGCCGCGGTCGATGAATACATCCCATTGCCGGAGCGCCCGATCGATCAGCCGTTCCTTATGCCGATCGAAGACGTGTTCAATATTGAAGGTCGAGGCACCGTGGTGACGGGACGCGTTGAACGCGGCATCCTCAAGAAGATGGAAGAAGTCGAGATCGTCGGGATCCGTCCGACCGTAAAGACGACCGTGACCGATATCGAAATGTTCCGAAAGTTGTTGGATGAAGCCCGGGCTGGTGACAATGTCGGGGTGCTATTGAGAGGTATTAAGAAAGAAGACGTGGAACGCGGTCAAGTAGTAGCGAAACCGGGGACGATTCATCCTCACAAGAAGTTTAAGGCGGAGGTCTATGTCCTGAGCAAAGAAGAAGGTGGACGCCATACGCCGTTTTTCACGAACTATCGCCCGCAGTTTTATTTCCGGACGACCGATGTTACCGGCACGGTGAAACTGCCGGAAGGCGTTGAAATGGTGATGCCGGGAGACAACGTGTCGATCGAGGTCGAGTTGATTACTCCGATCGCCATGGAGAAAACCATCCGTTTCGCTATCCGTGAAGGTGGCCGAACCGTCGGCGCCGGTCGTGTCTCCGATATTCTTGATATTAAGTAGTTTTTGTCGAAGAAATAGAGATTAAACTGGAGGTCCGGCAGCTAGGGCGCGGCAACGCGTTCGGTAAGCCGGACCGTTTCTCTTGGTAGGGAGAGGCTCTACTGGTACGGAGCCGAGCCGTGGTTTTTGGTAATAAGCAGTGAACATTTTTAGGTCAGTAGCTCAATTGGTAGAGCAGCGGTCTCCAAAACCGCCGGTTGGGGGTTCGAGTCCCTCCTGACCTGTTCCCCGTCCATCCTATGTTTGGCTTTTTTCGATATATCCTCCGGTTCGTCGGTGAAGTGCGCGGGGAACTGGCCAAGGCGAGTTGGCCCTGGGATCCCAAGGAACATGGGGTCAGAAAGTATCGGGAGCTGATTGATTCCACCACCGTCGTCCTTATCGCGATGCTGTTATTGAGCGGCTACATTGCCTTCTGGGATTTTGTAATGGTGAAAGTGATCGGCTGGTTGGTGCCGTGAGCGTGATATGAGCGAGCCCGATAAAGATCAATGGTTTGTGGTGCACGTCCTGTCTGGGCAGGAACAGAAGGTCTACGAGAGTTTGACCCGGAGAATTAAGACGGAGGAGATGGGGGATCTGGTTTACGAAGTCTTGATTCCGACTGAGCGAGTCTCCGAGATCAAACGCGGGAAACGCACCGAGACGACTCGCAAGTTTTTCCCTGGTTATATGATCGTGAATATGTACCTGCTGGATAAGCAGAACCAGCTGGTCGACCGGACCTGGTATTTCATCCGCGAAACTCCCGGGGTGCTCGGATTTGCTGGGACCAAAGACCGACCTGTGCAGATGCGGCCGCAGGAGGTCGAAAGCATGTTGGCCCAGATCCGGGAACGTGAAGATAAGGTTAAGCCTAAGGTAAGTTTCGAAGTGGGTGAAACCGTGAAAGTTGCTGACGGTCCGTTTCAGAACCAAAGCGGGGTTGTGGAAGAAATTGATCCAGATCGCGGCAAGCTCCGCGTGTCGGTCAGTATCTTTGGGCGTTCCACACCGGTAGAGCTAGAGTATTGGCAGGTTGAGCGTAGTTAAAAATGAGAAGTGCCCGGGACCACCGGGGAATGAAAGTCTAAGAACATGGCAAAGGAAGTCGTCGCAACGATTAAGCTTCAAATACCCGCCGGGCAGGCAAACCCAGCGCCGCCGGTTGGTCCCGCACTCGGTCAGAACGGTGTTAACATCATGGCGTTTTGCAAAGAGTTTAACGCCGCCACTCAAAAGCAGGCCGGCGATATCCTGCCGGTCGTTATCACCGTTTATAAAGACAAATCTTTCACCTTCATCACCAAGGCCCCGCCAGCGGCGATCTTGCTAAAGAAAGCGGCAAATATCGCGGCCGGCTCTAAAGAGGCGAGCAAGACTAAGGTCGGTAAGCTCACGAAAAAAGAGGTCATGGATATCGTTAAGATTAAGATGAAGGACATGAATGCCCGTTCAGAGGAAGCGGCTTACCGGACTTTGGTCGGAACCGCTCGGCAAATGGGCATCGATGTTGTAGAATAGTAAACCTAACCCAATAAAACCGCAGGAGGTCCACCGCAGGGCGGACCGCCCGAACTGCAAAAAATGAAACTAAAAGATCGTAGTAAACGTTATCGGTCGTGTGCGGACTTAGTTGACCCGCTAAAGGCGTATTCGCTTCCGGAGGCGGTCGACGCCCTAAAGAAGCTGCCTCCGACGAAGTTCGACCAGACAGTCACGCTCTCTATCAAGCTTGGCGTTGACCCTCGTCAATCGGACCAGATGGTTCGTGGAACCTGTCCCTTACCGCACGGCAGCGGAAAGACAGTGCGAGTTCTAGTGTTTGCCCAAGGTCAAGCCGCCACTGCTGCTAAAGAAGCCGGCGCGGAGTATGTCGGTTTCGATGACCTCATCAAACAGTGCCAGGCCGGGTTCCAAGATTTCGATGTCGCGATCGCTACGCCGACGGCTATGTCCGAGGTAAGAAAGCTAGGAAAGATCCTTGGTCCGCGCGGTCTGATGCCGAATCCTAAGACCGGTACCGTGACCGATGATACCGCTAAAGCGGTTAAGGAAGTGAAAGCCGGCCGGGTTGAGTTTAAACTGGACAAGAACGGCAACGTTGCCGTGCCGATGGGCAAATTCTCGTTTGCGCCGGAGGCGCTAATCGAGAACGGAACCGCCGTTATCGACGCTGTCGTTAAGGCACGTCCGCCGGCTGCCAAAGGCAAGTTTGTCCATAGCATCACCGTGAGCGCAACCATGTCACCGGGTCTGCGCCTCGATGCGTCCACTTATAATCGATAAGAGGGGAAGCGAAATGAGACCTGAAAAGACTACGATTGTTGAAGATTTATCTGCACGACTGAACGCGTCCCCGTTCCTGATCGTTACCGAATACACGGGTATGAATGTGTTGCAGTTCGCCGAACTCCGGAATCGCCTGGCTGGGGCCGGCGCCCAATGCAAGGTAGTGAAGAACACCTTCCTGAAACGAGCGGCTGCTGAGATCGGTTTCCCGGATCTAGGGGGGGATCTGTCCGGGCAAACGGCGATTGTGACCGGCGAGAACGATGTTTGCGCTGCCGCCAAAGTCCTGAAGACCTTCTCGACGGAGTTCCAGAGGCCGGCCGTCAAACTTGGTGTGCTGGATCATGCCGTCATCTCGAAGGAGCAGATCCAAGCTCTGGCCGATCTTCCGACCAAGCCGGTGCTGCAGGCTCAATTGCTCGGCGTCTTGAAGTCGCCATTGCAGAAGCTGGTTTCAGTGCTGAACGAACCCGGAGCATCCCTCGCTCGACTGCTAAAAGCGCGATTGGAACAGGAGGGCGCGCCGGCAAGCCAACAATTTACTGAGGAGACGGTAGGGACGAGCTCTGGCTCGTCCGTTTAGACATTAACGCCGTCCCTCAAAAAACGAGGCGCGAAGAAGCCGCGCGCCCCGAGAAATAACAAACTGGTTCCTCGTCGGGTTCTGCAGCTGCAGAATCTTAAATGCTTCTGAGGCTTCGGGAGCGCGACGATACCGACGACAAGAATATGGCAGATACAGAACAAATCGTACAACAGCTCAGCGGACTGACCGTTTTAGAAATCGCTGATCTGGTCAAGAAACTCGAAGAAAAATGGGGTGTCAGCGCGGCAGCTCCGGTGGCGGTAGCAGCTCCGGCGGCGGGTGGCGGTGCAGCCGCACCTGCGGCCGAAGAGAAGACGACCTTTGACGTTATCCTTAAGGAAGTCGGCGGTAATAAAATCGCCGTCATTAAGGAAGTCCGTGCCGCAGTATCGGGCCTAGGACTGGCCGAAGCTAAGGCTTTGGTCGAGAGCGCACCGAAATCGGTGAAGGAAGGCGTGACGAAGCAGGAAGCCGAAGAGATCAAGAAAAAGATCGAGGCAGCCGGCGCCAAAGTCGAGATTAAGTAACCCAGGGTTACCTCTCAGAAATTCAAAAAACCGGGTGCGGAAGTTTCCGCACCCGGTTTTTGTTTTTTGAGGTGGGGGGATCGTGGGCTTCCAGATCGAATAGGACTTATAGGACTTGATGGGACCCATAGGTCGGTAGTGCCCAACGTTGGTAGGGCGAGGCTCCGGCACCGCGGAGAGACAGCCACAGGGGGGTGGTTGGTCGTTACCCCTGCGTTACTGCGTCGAAACGCTGCCGAGCCGTTCACAGGGTGTGGCCGGCGTTACATGGCATGGACGAAGCCTTTGCGACGGGTAATGGGGCGGTACATTGCGTTCGGTAATCGCAAATCAGGAGTAAGCGGCTCGGCAAGTAATCGACGCTGGTCGTCGGCGTTCAAAACGAGGGTAAGGCGTTGCGATCGTTTTGGGCGGTTCGGGAGCCTCGCCCTACCAATTTTAGGGCGCTTGCTGCGAAAGCGTTACGAGCGGCTTTTCAGACCTGCTACCGCTACAAAGCGGCGTGCCCGACGTGCCTACCGGAGTTTCAGACGACGGGGCGAAGTCTGGCTTCCCTCCCGGGGCGCCACCCTGGGCAAGTTTTAACCCAAACCCCCAAAACCGCTTGCGACTCAGGCGGGATCGGATAGAGTGAGTGCTCGTTGACCGCGGGGGAACTCGAGATATCACTCGCTCGTTTAACATTCAACACAATCCAAAGCTCCAGACGCGAGGCGAATTTGACATGCCTCGTGAGTGGGGCTATTTGTGTTCCCCTTTGGCGTTTTTAGGCCAGCTAGGGAGCCTTAACAGAGTGAACCGGCAGTAAGGTGCCGATCGGTTGGAAGAGAAAAGCATCCGTATGTCAGAGCGTATTTATTTCGGAAAGATCAAAGAAGCTGTCGAGCCGCCAAATCTCATTGAGGTGCAGCTCAATTCGTACGTTGAGTTTCTCCAAAAGGATCTGCCGCCCAGTAAGCGAAAAAACGTGGGCCTCCAGGCTGTATTCAAGGAAGTTTTCCCGATCCAAAGTTACGACGACAAAGTCGTACTCGACTTTGCCAGCTACGATATTGGTGACCCGAAAATGTCCGCTCTGGACTGTCAGCGTGAGGGTCAAACGTTCAGTGCTCCGTTGCACGTCACGTTTCAGCTGAAGGACGAGAAAGGGACCAAAGAAGAGAAGGTTTACATGGGCGAGATCCCGCTCATGACACCCCAAGGAACCTTTGTCATCAATGGCGCTGAGCGAGTCGTGGTAAGCCAGTTGCATCGTTCACCTGGTATTGCATTTGAGTCCAGCATCCACTTGAATGGCAAGGTCCTTTACAGCTTCCGAATCATTCCGGATCGGGGATCCTGGCTGGAAGTTCAATTTGATACCAACGATCTTCTTTACATCTATCTCGACCGCCGCAAACGCCGGCGGAAGTTTTTGGCGACGACCTTCTTGCGGGCGATCGGCTATGGCTCGGATGAGGCGATCATCAAGGTCTTTTATCAGATCGAGAAACTCTCGCTTAAAGCGACCATCGATGAAGAACAGCTTAATACGAAGGTTCTTATCGCTGATGTCCGGGATGGCGAGATTACCGTTGCCCGTGCGTTTGAGCCGCTGACTAAAGCGACCATCCAACAGGTCTTGTCCTTAGGAATCACCGAGGTCGATGTCGTCGATACCAAAGATGACGATACGATTATCAAATCGATCAAGAAGGACCCGGCTCACGACGAGGAAGAGGCGCTGCGAGATATTTACCGGCGGTTGCGTCCGGGTGATCCTCCGACCATCCCGAACGCGCGCGGCTTGCTGCGCCGGCTCTTCTTCGATCCGAAGAAATATGATTTGGGCCGAGTTGGCCGTTATAAGATCAATCAAAAGCTCAGTATCGAGGTTGATCTGAGCGAAAGGACGCTCACCACGCAAGATTTCATCGGAGCGATGAAATACCTGGTGAACTTGCGCAAGGGCGAAGGGATCCTCGACGATATCGACCATCTGGGCAGCCGCCGGGTTCGAACCGTTGGTGAGTTGTTGGCGAATCAATGCCGGGTCGGGTTGGCGCGAACCGAGCGCCTTGTTAAAGAGCGCATGACCCTGTTCGACGTGAATATCGACGGCATGACGCCTCAGAAGCTGATCAATCCGAAGGCTCTGAGCGCTGTCATCCGGGATTTCTTCGGCCGGTCCCAGCTTAGCCAGTTCATGGATCAGACGAATCCGCTCGCGGAACTGACCCATAAACGCCGGCTTTCAGCACTTGGACCTGGTGGATTGAGCCGAGATCGAGCCGGTTTCGAGGTTCGCGACGTTCATCCGTCTCACTACGGTCGTATTTGTCCGATTGAGACTCCAGAAGGTCCGAACATCGGTTTGATTAGCTCGATGAGCACTTTCGCCCGGATCAACGAGTTCGGGTTCATCGAAACCCCTTATCGCCGGGTCGAGAGCGGCCGGGTTACTCATCATATTGATTACCTAACGGCCGATCGGGAGGAAAGCTACGTGGTTGCGCAGGCAAACGCGCCGATCGATAAAGACGGCGTCTTCCTCGATGAGAAAGTCTCTTGCCGTTTCCGTGGTGACTTCGTTGAGGTCGAACCTACGAAGCTGCATTACATGGATATCTCCCCGAAACAGTTGGTTTCGGTGGCTGCCGGTCTGATTCCATTCTTGGAGCACGACGACGCGAACCGGGCATTGATGGGTTCAAACATGCAGCGGCAAGGGGTGCCGTTGATCCGGTCGGAAGCGCCGTTGGTTGGTACCGGTCTCGAAGGCAAGGTCGCGCGTGACTCGAAGGCGGTGATCGTAGCTGAGGGGGATGGTGTGGTTGCCTCGGTTACGGCCGAGCAGATTGTCACTACCCGTGACGGAAAGCTTCCTGAGTTAAAGAAGCGACCGATCAGCCGCCCGGAAGATGGCTTGTTTGTCTATGAGCTTCGTAAGTTCATGCGGTCAAATGCCGGTACGTGCATCAACCAGAAGCCGATCGTCCGTAAAGGCGAAAAAGTGGCGAAGGGGCAAGTGATCGCGGACGGACCGAACACAGAGAACGGTGAGTTGGCGCTTGGCCGAAACGTGCTGGTCGCATTCATGCCATGGAACGGTTACAACTTCGAGGATGCGATCCTGATCTCCGAGAAAGTCGTTAAAGAGGATATTTATACCTCGATCCACATTGATGAGTTCGAGATCGGAGCACGGGATACAAAGCTAGGTCCTGAAGAAATCACCCGGGATATACCGAACGTCAGCGAAGAAGCGCTGCGAAATCTTGGTCCGGATGGCGTCATCCGGGTTGGAGCCGAGGTGAAGCCCGGCGATATCCTGGTTGGCAAGATCACGCCCAAGAGCGAAACCGAACTCGCCCCTGAGGAGCGATTGCTGCGAGCCATCTTTGGTGAAAAGGCGGCGGATGTTAAAGACACTTCTCTCACGGTTCCTTCCGGTACCTACGGCATTGTCATGGATGTCAAAGTATCGTCCCGGAAAGAAGTTCAGAAACAAAAGCTGACTCCGGCGGAGACGAAGCGGCAGGCAAAGCAGATCGGCGAAGATTATCGCAAAAAGAAAGAAGAGCTGCATGAAGAGCTCACCGAAGCGCTGTCGAACATCCTTTTAGGTGAAAAGATCCCGCTGGATGTGGTGAACGCCGAAACCGGCGAGATCATTATCCCGGCGAACCGGAAGATCACGAAGACACTGCTACGGAAGCTGGCCGGAGTATACGATCATATCGATATCGACCCGAGCCCGATCCGGAACAAGATCCGGGAGATCATCAGCTCGTTTGAACACAAGTTCGCCGAGCTCGATCTGGAGAAAGATCGCTCCCTCGATCGAATTGAGAGCGGCGATGATATTGATCCCGGCATCATCAAGCAGGTTAAGGTTTATATCGCGAGCAAACGTAAGCTCAGCGTCGGTGATAAAATGGCAGGTCGTCACGGAAACAAGGGGGTGGTGGCGAAGATCGTAGCCGAAGAAGACATGCCGTTCCTCAGCGATGGAACTCCGGTCGAGATTGTTCTGAATCCGCTTGGTGTGCCGAGTCGAATGAACGTCGGACAGGTTTTGGAGACCCACTTGGGTGTCGCCGCCAAGGCGCTTGGGTTCAAAGTCGCGACGCCAGTTTTCGATGGGATCGATGAACCCGAGGTGCGCAAGTACCTTAATGAAGCGAAGAAGCTCGAAGGGTTTACCTGGATCAACGAAAACGGAAAATCGACCTTAAACGACGGCCGGACCGGCGAGCAGTTCGATCAACAAGTGGTTGTTGGCTACATCTACATGCTGAAGCTGGGTCACTTGGTTGCTGATAAGATCCATGCACGTGCGGTTGGTCCGTACTCGTTGGTTACTCAACAGCCGTTGGGCGGAAAAGCTCAATACGGCGGCCAGCGTTTCGGAGAGATGGAGGTCTGGGCGCTAGAGGCATATGGAGCGGCTTACACGCTTCAGGAATTGCTGACGGTGAAGTCCGATGACGTACAAGGACGAACCCGGATTTATGAATCCATCGTGAAGGGCGACAATTCGTTGGAGGCCGGAACACCTGAGTCGTTCAACGTTCTGATTAAGGAAATGCAGAGTCTAGGGCTCGACGTGAAGGTCGGCGGCCGTCCGCAAACCTTCTTGGACACCACTTTGGATGTCGCTGCGGTGGCAGCCGGATAGTCGCCTGTACATGCAGAGAACTGTGGTTTTGAAAGCTTTAACTAACACACTCGAGGTTCGCGGTTCCCGAGCGCCAGTTAGCATTTTGTTATCCTGAAACCCGCGGCAGCACAGCTATGAATGAAACGAATCTTCGCGAACTTCTTGGGGAAGAACGCTCGGTCGGTTTCGACCAAGTAGGAATCAGCGTGGCGTCGCATGATGCCATCCGCTCTTGGAGCAAAGGTGAGGTAAAGAATCCGGAGACGATCAACTACCGAACGTTCAAACCGGAAAAGGGAGGCCTTTTCTGCGAGCGTATCTTCGGTCCGACCCGAGATTGGGAGTGCTCATGCGGTAAGTACAAGCGCATCAAGCACAAAGGGGTTATCTGCGACCGTTGCGGGGTTGAGGTAACACTTTCTCGCGTCCGGCGCGAACGGATGGGACACATCGAACTTGCCGTCCCGGTTTCTCACATCTGGTTTTACAAATGCATGCCGTCGCGAATCGGTCTCATGCTCGACATGAGCTCGCGGCAGTTGGAACGGGTGATCTATTACGAAGATTATATCGTAATTGATCCCGGCCAGACCCAGCTGCAAAAGTGCCAGCTTTTAAACGAGCAAGAGTACCGAGAAGCCCAGGAGCAATACGCGGAGGCTTTCAAGGCCGGCATGGGAGCCGAAGCTATCAAGATTCTGCTTTCTCAGATCGATCTCCGCCAACTCAATGTCGAGTTGGAAGAGGCGATGAATAACACCAAGAGCAAGCAAATCCGCAAGAAATTGGCGAAACGGCTTAAATTGGTGCAGGGCTTCATCAATTCTCATTCGCGACCGGAGTGGATGATCCTGGATGTGCTGCCGGTGATTCCACCGGATCTGCGACCGTTAGTGCCTCTCGAAGGCGGCCGGTTTGCTACTTCGGACCTGAACGATCTCTATCGCCGGGTGATCAACCGGAACAACCGTTTGAAGAACCTGCTGCAGCTGAAGACTCCGGATGTCATCATTCGGAACGAAAAACGAATGCTGCAGGAGGCGGTCGACGCGTTGTTCGATAATGGTCGCCACGGCCGCGCGGTCACGGGAGCAGGGAATCGTCCGTTGAAATCGTTAAGCGACATGCTGAAAGGTAAAGGCGGGCGTTTCCGTCAGAACCTGTTGGGTAAACGCGTCGATTATTCAGGTCGTTCGGTCATCGTCATCGGACCGGAACTGAAACTGCATCAGTGTGGATTGCCGAAGAAGATGGCGCTGGTGCTCTTCGAACCCTTTATCATCCGGCGACTGAAGGAATTGGGGTATGTCCATACGGTTCGTAGCGCGAAGAAGATGATCGAAGCGCAAAAGCCGGAAGTTTGGGACATCCTCGAAGAAGTGACCCGAGGTCATCCGGTATTGCTTAACCGAGCCCCGACGTTGCACCGGCTTTCAATCCAGGCGTTTGAACCGTTGCTAATCGAGGGTGAAGCGATTCGTATCCATCCGCTGGTCTGTACCGCCTACAATGCCGACTTTGACGGCGACCAGATGGCGGTCCACGTGCCGTTGTCGGTTGAAGCCCAGATGGAAGCCCGGTTGCTGATGTTAGCACCGAACAACATCTTCTCCCCGTCGAGCGGTAAACCGATCACCACGCCGTCACAAGACATTGTGCTCGGCTGTTACTACCTGACGCAAGAGCCGCGCAAGGTGAATCAGCCTGGAGAGCGGTTGCGCCGGTTCCATGAGCTGGCTGAGATCGAGTTCGCGCTGTCCGAGGGAGCGATTAAAATCCACGAGAAGGTTAAGTTCCTGAATCCGGATTTTGGCCGTACCACCATCTATGGCAACCCGCGAGATAAGGAGATCGAGACCACGGTCGGCCGGGTTGTCTTTAATGGTATCTGGCCGAAGGAGCTTGGCTTTTTCAATAAAACCGCCGCCAAGAAACAGCTCAGTGACATCATTTGGCGGACCTACCAGGTCTCCGGACAACAGCGAACCGTGGAAACCCTCGACCGGCTGAAAGAGCTCGGTTTCTATTGGGCGACCAAGGCGGGAGTTTCGATCGGGATTACGGACATGATCATCCCGCACGAGAAGAAAACCGAGCTGGAAAAGGCTTACAAAGAGATCGCGGTTGTCGATAAGCAGTATCGCAGCGGTATCATCACTGAAGGTGAACGCTACAATAAGATCATCGATATCTGGACCCAGGCTGGTGAAGAAATCTCGAACGTGATGTTCCGAACCCTTCAGCACAACGAAGGCCGTAAGGAACTGAACCCGGTGTACCTGATGCAGGATTCGGGCGCCCGAGGCAACCGCCAGCAGATAAAACAGCTTGCCGGTATGCGAGGTCTGATGGCCAAGCCGTCCGGTGAAATTATCGAGCGTCCCATTACTTCGAACTTCCGCGAGGGCCTTAGCGTGCTCGAGTATTTCATCTCAACTCACGGCGCTCGTAAGGGTTTGGCAGATACCGCGCTGAAGACAGCCGACTCCGGTTATCTCACCAGAAAACTGGTCGATGCGGCCCAGGATGTCATCATCGTTGAGGACGACTGTGCAACCGCCAATGGAATCGTTGTCCGCCCGATCTACGAGGGCGACGATGAAGTGGTCGACTTGGCCGCGCGCATTGTTGGCCGAGTAAGCTGTGAGACCATCACCGACCCGGTTTCCAAAGAGACCATCATCAAGAGCAACCAGCTTATCGAAGAGGCACAAGGGCAAGCGCTGATGAAGATCGGCGTCGAGCAACTCAAGATTCGCTCGGTGTTGACCTGCGAGTCGAAACGAGCGGTCTGCGCGCGTTGCTACGGACGTAATCTGGCTACGGGCCAGATGGTGAAGCTGGGAGAAGCTGTCGGCATTATTGCTGCACAAAGCATCGGTGAGCCTGGAACCCAGCTGACCATGCGTACCTTCCACATCGGTGGTACGGCGACTCAGCTCTTCAAACAACCGATCATCAAAGCGAAGAATGACGGTGAGGTTCGATTCAATGACCTCCGGGTTGTCCAGTCGGTTGATGGTAACTACATCGCTTTGAACAAGAACGGCTCGATTTCCGTGCATGGGAAGGACGGGCGAGAGCTCGAGCGTTACAACGTCGTGGTTGGTTCCGTTATTTCCGTCGGAGACGGCAAACAGGTTAAGAAGACTGACGTCTTCGTGCAGTGGGATCCTTATAACGTCCCCATTCTAACGGAGAAACCCGGGAAAGTTGAATTCCGTGACATGATCGCAGGTGTCACTGTAAAGAAGGAGATCGACGAAACCACGGGTGTCCTGGGGACTGTGGTGATCGAACACAAGGAAGACCTTCACCCGCAGATCGTGATTCGGAATGATTCCGGCAAGGAAATCGCGAGCTACGCGATCCCGGCTGGGGCTCATATCGTGGTCCAAGACGAAGCGAAGATTCCGGCAGGTACGCTGTTAGCGAAAACGCCGCGAAAGATTGCTAAGACGAAAGACATCACCGGAGGGTTGCCGCGGGTTGCTGAATTGTTTGAAGCCCGACGTCCGAAGGAAGCGGCCGAGATCGCCAAGATCGACGGCGTCGTTGAGTTCGGCGGTACCGTCAGAGGCAAACGCCGGCTTATCCTGCGCGATGCCGCGTCCGGCCAGGAAGAAGAGCACCTGATTCCGCTCAACAAACACATCATCGTGTTTAAGGGTGATATTGTTAAGAAGGGATCACAGCTCACGGAAGGTCCTATCGTTCCGCACGAGATTCTCGAAGTCTGCGGTCCTCAGGATCTGCAGGAACATTTGGTGAACGAGGTTCAAGAAGTCTACCGGCTCCAGGGCGTCGAAATTAACGACAAGCACATTGAGATCATTGTCCGGCAGATGCTGCGGAAGGTGAAAATCACCGAACCGGGAGATACCTCGCTCCTCTGGGGTGACCAGGTCGAACGGCTCCAATTCGAGAAAGAGAATCGCAAGGTAGTTGAACAAGGTGGTAAGCCGGCAGAGGCCGTACCCGTCCTGCTGGGTATTACCAAGGCGTCGTTGGAGACGGACAGCTTTATTTCGGCTGCTTCCTTCCAGGATACGACCCGAGTACTCACCGAAGCTGCTACCCTTGGGAAAATCGATTACCTGCGCGGGTTCAAGGAAAACGTGATTATGGGGCACCTGATTCCGGCTGGTACCGGTTTCATCGATCACCGCAATGTGCGGACGGTGGAAATGGTGGCTCCTCAGCCCGAAATGGCGCCTGAAGAAACCGAGCCGGCTGTCGGCTGATAGGTATGACCCCGTGGAGCGCGCCTCGCTTGCGAGGCCGATTTTCCGCGCGCGACAGAGAATAACGCGGGATCGCGAGGACGCGATCCCGCCCGGGGCCAATTAGGATGTCAATCGCGACCAAAACTGGAGACGCCGGAGAGACGGCTTTGATGTACGGGCGGCGGGTCCCAAAGATGGACCGGCGCGTGGAAGCTTATGGCACCGTGGACGAACTGAACGCTGCGTTGGGCATGGCGCGGGCGACAACCAAAGCGGAGCTGATTCAAAGCACCGTTTTTGCCGTCCAAAAGGAGCTGGTCGTTCTGATGGGGGAGTTGGCGGTCGCAGACCAGGATCGCGAACGGTATCAAAAAGACGGCTACGACTTAGTGACAACGGCAATGGTCGACCGGTTGACCGCGGTAGTAGACGACCTGGAAAAGAATCATCAAATCACCTACAAGCATTGGGCGACGCCGGGAAATACTCTGGACGCCGCTGCTCTTGATCTGGCCCGAACGATTTGCCGCCGGTCTGAGCGCCGGGTGGTAGGGTTGGCCGAGACCGGCGACTACGTCAATCCAGAGAGCATCCGATACCTAAACCGTTTATCGGACATACTTTGGCTGTTTGCTCGTTACGCGGAGGGCGAGAAGGCAGCGCGACCGTGAGCGCGGTAGGGACGAGCTCCTGCTGGTCCGCGTGCCAATGGCGAAAAGAAAGCAGCTATTCGCTCAGCTGTGATGCGCCTTGACGGTGCCGGTATCAATTCCGATGGTCAATACCGTCGTGACTCGTTTCCCTAGTTTGCTCAAATCCACACCTGTGCCTGCTGCAGTGAGTTGGAACTGGTTGTTGCCTAGGGGAACAATCGTGATGTTGTAGCTCACGCCTTTGATTGTTCCATTGAACGCGAACGTACCGTCGGGCATCTGAGTGAACTTGCCAGCCGGAATCGTTACTGAAAGGGTCCCGATCTTCAGAGTGATTTTTTCAGTGACAGGATCAATCCCGTTGCTGTTTGCGCCCAGCGTGAAGGATTCGTTAAGGTCGAAAGTTGGCGGTGATCCTGTCGTGGTGGTAAGGGTTGCCGAGGAAGCGGCAAAGGGGACCAGCGGGGTCACAACTACCGAAAACGGCCCGCTTCCCGTAGCAAAGGGCGAACCTGTGATAGGCGTCAGGGCGCCGTTTGAACCGATGCTGTATGCCAGGAGGGTATTGCCGCTGAAACTTGTCGCGTAGGCGAACTTGGCTGTGGGATCTATTGCCACTGAAATGGTAAAGCTCCCCGCAAAAGGCGAACCTGTAACGGGTGTCAGAGCGCCGTTTGAACCGATGCTGTAGGCGAAGACGCCGTCGACTTCGCTCCCCACATAAGCGAACTGACCTGTTGGGTCTACCGTCACCGATTCTGTCCCGCCCCCCGCCGCGAAGGGCGAACCTGTGAGGGGTGTCAGGGCGCCGTTTGAACCGATACTGTAAGCCGAGACGGTATTACCCCCTAAGTTTGCCACGTAGGCGAACTTGCCTGTTGGGTCTACCGTCACTCTTACGGACTCGCTCCCCGCCGCAAAGGGTGAACCCGTGACGGGCGTTAGGGCACCCTTTGCATCGATGCTGTAAGCCGAGACGGAGTTGCCGAACGAGTTTGCCACGTAGGCAAACTTGCCGGTTGGATCTATCACCACTGAATCGGATCCCGGCCCCGCCGCAAAGGGCGAACCTGAGATAGCCGTGAGCGCGCCGTTTGCACCGATTTTATAAGCGGAGACGGTATTGTCCTGCTCGTTTGCCACGTAGACGAACTTGGCTCTTGGGTCCACCGCCACTGACTCGGGTTCGTTCCCCGCCGCAAAGGGCGAACCTGGGACAGGCGTTAGCGCGCCGTTTGCACCGATGCTGTAAGCCGAGACGCTGCCGGGGATGTCCTCGTTCACCACGTAAGCGAACTTGGCTGTCGGGTCTACCGCTACCGACGCGGGGTCCTTCCCCGCCGCAAAGGGCGAACCTGAGACGGGCGTCAGGGCGCCGTCTGCGCCGAGGCTGTAGCCCCAGACATTGTTGCTGTTCGTATTTGCCACGTAGACGAACTGAGCATGCAACGGTGCCGCCATGACGACAAAACCAGCGGCTAGAGTTGACACAGCGGCGAGCCGGACTCGTCGTGATCGGTCATGGTGTAAATTAACGCGGGCAAGTGCCCGAACCGTCGCGAGGTCGGTTCTCATAGATTGTATTTTGTTTTTTGCAGTGGTACAGGTTTGTGGCTCTAGCTGGCCTTGATTACTAAAGAGGTGGGAAAATGGGTTGAGATATACCCAGGAATCTGGATCTTTTTCCCCTTGCACCATTTGGGTGCATGAACCATAGTCACCGACTCCGGCCAAAACCGGGATCCTACTCGTCGAATACAGTATGTCTTCAATGGAATTAATGACCGAGCTCCTCGAGGCAGGAGTTCATTTTGGGCATCAAACCAAACGCTGGAACCCGAAGATGAAGCCCTTCATCTTTGAGCAACGGAACTCGATCTACATCATTAATTTGTCTGAGACGGTCAAACAGCTACACGCCGCGACCGAATTCTTGTCTCAGATCGCCCGGGACGGGGGCAAAGTGCTGTTTATCGGCTGTAAGAAGCAAGCTCAGGAAGCGGTGAAAGAGGCAGCTCAAGCCTGCAGCCAATTTTACGTCAACCAACGTTGGCTCGGTGGCACTCTGACCAACCTTTCCACGATTCGGAAAAGCGTGGCCCGGCTGACCTATCTCGAGCAAATCGAGAAATCGCCGGAGTATTCGCAAATGGGGAAACAAGAGCTTTCGGCTCTGCGTCGTGAAGCTGAAAAGCTGCGCCGCAACCTTGAAGGAATACGGACCATGTCGAGTTTGCCGGACGCCCTGGTCATTATTGATACCCAGCGAGAGTCGATTGCCGTGGCGGAAGCCGTCCGGCTCGGTATCCGTACGGTTGCCATCGTTGATACCAACGCGGATCCGGACCTCGTGACCTATCCAATTGCCGGTAATGACGATGCGATTCGCGCAATCCGGGTGATTCTACAGAAATTGGTCGACGCGATTTATACCGCTTCCCACGAACAAGAGAAAAACAGCACAGCGGCACTCGCCGCCGTCGCTGGGTAGCCCAAACTCCGCCTCCTGGCCTAGGAGGCTGGGAGCTTGATTTCCACGCTTATGTCAGACGTCAGTCCCACTCTGGTCAAACAGCTTCGCGAGAAGACAAACGCTGGTATGATGGATTGCAAGAAAGCCCTGGTTGAAGCCGGCGGCGATCTTGAGAAAGCAGAGGATATTCTTCGAAAGAAGGGCATTGCCAGCGCCTCAAAAAAGTCGTCTCGCACGGTCAAGGAAGGGGTAATTGCTTCCTACATCCACTTGCAGGGTAAAGTTGGGGTGTTGGTGGAAGTGAACTGCGAAACTGACTTTGTCGCCAAGAACGACATCTTCCGGGAGTTCGTTAAGGATCTTACTCTGCATATTGCGGCGGCTCATCCGCTGTACGTAGTTCGCGATGAGGTCCCAAAATCGGCTATCGAGCGAGAACGCGATATCTATCGGGAACAGGTGAAGGGCAAGCCGGCGAACGTGGTCGATAAGATCGTGGACGGCAAATTGGAGAAGTTTTTTGGTAGTGTCTGTTTGCTGGACCAAGCGTTCATTAAGAACCCGGACCAATCGATCAAGGACCTGGTTTCCTCGAAGATAGCCGAACTGGGCGAAAATATCGTCATCCGGCGCTTTGCTCGATACGCCGTGGGCGAAGAGCTCGAAGCTGCAGCCTAGAAGAGGCGAAACGGCGCACGCGGTAGGGACGAGCTCCCGCTCGTCCGTTGATCCGTTGGTCCGTTGGTAGCGGCGATTTCTGTCCAATCGTAAGCTTGCGATCTTACCAAGAGCACAGCGTCCTCGGAGTTAGGGATTAGGCTCAGTTGCAACGCGCAGTCGCCGGTGTGCGCAGCGGATTACATTAAGCGTTGAGCTAAGATTTCCGAATTAAGGGTATTTTGGGGGACCGAGCGCTCGGATGGCGACTGCACTTCTCGGTAGAATCGGACGACTTTCCCTGAGAAGGCCACGTTTTTTTCGCTATCTAGCGGCGTATTGGGATCCGGCAACTGCCGGACCGCTACCGGGGCGCCTACCGTTTACCAGCTCCCCTTCAGCTAGCCGAGGCAAATTTTATGCAAGGTACCGGCCCGTTTCCTTAACAGACAAGTACACGAAAAACCTATGCCTAATCGTCACCGGGAGCTGATTGCCAACTGTGAACCGCGAACCGTGAACTATGTGCCCAGACGCCGGCAGGCCGACCCGCCCAGCACAAACCACGTTGCAGTTTGTTCAGCGATTCGTTATATCCGCCTAATGAAAAGGCTGCTGCTTCTCTCCCTGTGCTCCTTCCTGGGGCTCTGCCTTCCTGCTTTCTCGCAGGATACGATTAAAATCGGCGAGTTCGGTTCTTTAACCGGTGACAACGCCAGCTTTGGCACTTCTCAAAACGAGGGAGTCCAAATGGCGGTGGAAGAAATCAATAATGCGGGCGGTATCCTCGGCAAAAAGTTCGACCTGACCGTTGAAGATAATCAGACTAAGCAGGGCCAGACGACCACGATCGTCCGAAAGCTTATTTCTCAGGATCACGTGGTAGCGTTGATCGGAGAAGTTGCGTCTTCCAAGACTTTGGAAGCAGCGCCGATCGCCCAAGAAGCCAAGATTCCTCTGATCGCGACAGCGGCGACGAATCCTAAGGTCACTCAAGTTGGTGATTACATTTTCCGAGTCTGTTTCATCGATGATTTTCAAGCGGTCGTAATTGCGCGTTTCGTCCTGGAAAAGTTGCATAAGACCAAAGTCGCTTTCATGACCGATGTGAAGCAGGACTACAGCGTCGGCCTGACCCAGTTCGCGAAAGATTATTTTCAGAAGAACGGTGGGCAGATCGTCAAAGAACAGAGTTATAGCTCCGGGGATAAGGATTTCCGGGCGCAGCTGACCGATATCAAGTCGGTCAATCCGGACGTGATTATCATTACCGGTTATTATCCGGAGGTCTCTTTGATCGTTCGGCAAGGCCGGCAGCTAGGCATTAAAGCCGCTTTCTGCGGTGGTGACGGTTGGGATGGAGCCTCTTTGATCCCAGTCGCCGGCAAAGCCATTGAAGGATCCTATTTCTCGAACCACTTCTCCACCGAAGGCAAGGCGCCTGCCGTCCAGGAGTTCGTCGATAAGTACAAAAAGAAATATAACAACAAGCTCCCCGACGCCTTTGCTGCCCTCGGTTACGACGCCGTCAATCTCCTAGCCGACGCGATTAAACGAGCTGGTGGTACGGATCCGGAGAAGCTACGCGATGCGATTGCTAATACTAAAGATTTCCCGGGTGTAACCGGCAGCATCACGATTAACCCTGAGCGAAATGCGAATAAGTCCGCCGTGATCATCACGATCAAAGACGGCGCCCAGCACTATTTCGAAACGATAGAACCAAAGTCGGCGAGCTAACCGCCGCGGGCGAGAGATAGATCGGGAGCCAATCGAGCCCAGAATACGCCGCCGGCGTAATAAAATCGGCGGCGTGCGAGGTCGATCACGGTAGGGCGAAAATCTTGGCGCGCCCTTGATGTACGTTTCTAACAAAATGGACCGCGCCGGATTTGAGCCGCGACCCCTGATAGGTTCTTCCCAGGTTCGTCGACGTTTCGAGAAGCAGATTTTGGCGATTCAGAGCCGAGATTTTCGCTCTACCGTGATCGGCTCTCGCGCACGCTCTGTGGACACAATCTGCGATGTACCCCGGCCGCGGCGGAATGGGCCTCTACAGCGCTCCAATCGCCTTTCACCTTTCACCTTTTACTTTTCACCGCTTGCGTTTCACGGCTTGCGTCCTTTGCTACTAGCGCTACTGCTCCTAGCGCCCCCGCTTGCTCACGGGCAGATCAAAATCGGCGCGGTTAGCTGCGTAAGTGGTCCCCTCTCTACCTTTGGTGTTTCCAGTATTAGAGGCGCGCGGATGGCGATTGATGAGATCAACGCAAAGGGTGGGCTCCTCGGGCAACCTGTCCAACTGATCGTCGACGACAACAGCTCGAAATCCGGAGAGACAGCGCGGATCGCGCGCAAATTCCTCTCACAGGATCATGTGGTCGCAATCCTCGGTGATCTTACCTCGTCTGCGACCATGGAAGCCGCGCCGCTAACTCAAGAAGCCCATGTCCCGCTCCTGACGCCTAGCGCCACCGCGCTTTCGGTCACTAAGGTCGGCGACTATGTCTTCAGAAGCTGTTTTACCGATCCTTTTACCGGCCGGATAATGGCACGGTTCGCGCTTGAGCATCTGCACGCCCAGCGTGGGGTCATCCTGACAGATGTTAAGCAAGACTACAGCATCGGCGTAACCGCGGAGCTGAAGGCTTATTACCAACAAAAGGGTGGGCAAATTTTGCAGGAATTCAGCTTCAGTAGCGGTGACACCGATTTTCGAGCCCAGCTTTCGTCTTTAAAAAGTCTGCAGCCGGACGTGATCTTTCTGCCCGCGTATTATACGGAAGCCGCCTTAATCTTACGTGAAGCTCGCCAACTTGGTGTCAAAGCGCCGTTTGTCGGCGGCGAAGGCTGGGATAGCCCCTCGCTCGTTGGCGTGGCAGGGAAAAGCGCTGATGGGAATTTCTATACCGATCATTTTGCACCCGATGATCCAGCTCCCTTGGTCCAAGCCTTTGTACAGGCGTATCGGGCTAGGTATGGAGTCGCTCCTGATGCCCTGTCCGCTTTGTGGTACGATGGCGCCAGCTTGCTCGCCGACGCTATCCAGCGGGCTGGGTCAGCCGACCCGGCCAAAATTCGAGATGCGCTTGGCGCTACCAAAAATTTTTCGGGTATCACTGGCAATATCACTTTGGACGACCAACGAAACGCCAGTAAACCGGGCGTAATTTTGACGATTGCAAACGGTAAAGTGAAAATGGTGGAGCGGGTTGCGCCCTAGGGGTTCGCGGTTCTCGGTTTCCCGTTCGCAATTCCCGGTGCGGCCGACACGCAGATTTCCCACAAGGTGCCGACCCGGCACCTTAATAGCCAGTCGACGACAAGCCCATGCTGGACGCTTGCAGGAACCGATTGCCAACAGAGAACCGTGAACCGGGAACCGCGAACTGTGAACCTTCCGTCCATTCGTGGTTGAAAATCCTAGCGCAAACGGCCTAAATGCGCTGAATATAGGGCCTCGGGCGAGCGACTGAGTTCAGGGTAAATCACCAAGCGATGGCACAAGTCATTCTTTTTCTACAGCAGCTGTTAAACGGCCTCTCCTTAGGCTCGATCTACGCGTTGATCGCCCTCGGGTACACCATGGTATACGGGGTTTTGCGCTTCATTAACTTCGCTCACGGCGATGTCTACATGCTGGGAGCGTTCTGCGGGTTCGGTATCACCAATCTGCTCTACAACTTCTGTCATCTGGATCAGTACAATGCCATCAGCGTGCATACTTTTATTCCGATCTTCCTTTGCACAGGCATTGTGATGCTCGGTTCGATGATCTTTTGCGCCATTCTCGGTGTACTGATCGAGCGAATCGCTTATCGGCCTTTGCGGGATCGGCCACGTCTGACGGTGCTCATCACCGCGATCGGCGTTTCCTTGTTCCTGCAGAACATGACGCAATTCTTCGTTGGGGCGCAGCCGCAAGCCTTTAAACAACTGATTCCGGTTAGGGCCATCGAAGGTTTAGGGGATCTCACGATCCTGAGCAGTCAAGCGGCGATTATTCTTTCCACGATCGTGTTGATGATATTGCTCCGATTGATCGTCATGAAAACCAAACTCGGTTTGGCCATGCGAGCGTTGTCGGTCAACCCGATGGCTTGTTCGCTGATGGGTGTGAACAATGGTCTCGTGATTTCATTTACATTCGCGCTTGGGTCGGCCTTGGCAGCCGCGGCTGGAATCCTAGTAGCGATGGATTCTCCTTCCGTCACCCCTCTCATGGGCAATGTACCCGGGATTAAAGCCTTTGTGGCGGCCGTGCTGGGGGGAATTGGAAATATCAACGGCGCCGTAGTTGGAGGCCTGGTTATCGGCGTATTGGAAACGATGGTTGAAGGATACGGGTTCCCCCAACTCCGGGACGCCATCGCGTTTGGCGTACTCATTATTATCCTGCTTTACAAACCCACCGGACTCTTTGGGCGGGTTGAACGCGAAAAAGTATGAGGCACGCGCGCGCGCTCCTGGCGGTTTTTCTGGTACTACTTTTTTTGTTTGCGCTCTTCATCGAGCATCCGTTCTCAACTCACTTCTCCTATTACTACGACATCCTGATCAACATCGGGATCAACATCATCCTCGCGGTTAGCCTGAACCTGGTTAACGGTTATACTGGCCAATTTTCTTTGGGCCACGCCGGGTTCATGGCCGTGGGTGCCTACGCCGCCGGCAGCTGGTCCACTCATCTTGGTCCTAGTATCATCAACCTCCTGGCCGGATCGAGCGGCATCCTCACTCCGCTGTTACAGCCGTTAGGAATCCAGCTCGCGGTCGGTGATAACGTATCCTTGCTCATATCGACTCTGTTTGGCGGTCTCTTGGCTGCGTTAGCCGGATTAGCGGTTGGAATTCCTTCCCTCAGACTGCGAGGTGATTACCTGGCGATTGTAACCCTCGGCTTCGGGGAAATCATTCGAACGCTGATTCTGAACATTGATTTCCTTGGCGCGGCTCGAGGTATGAGCGTAACCGGGACCTATACCAACGTTTTTTGGACGTTCGGCTTCGCTGCGGTCGCGATCTATGTCGTTCTCGGCCTGGTGAATTCCACTTACGGTCGTGGATTTTTGACGGTGCGTGACGACGAAGTTGCCGCCGAGGCGATGGGAATCAACACTACGAAATATAAAGTAATCGCGTTTGTGGTCGGCGCTTTCTTTGCCGGTACCGCCGGGTCTTTGTACGCACAGTTCACCGGGTATGTAACTCCGGAAGGTTTCAATTTCTTTAAGTCGGTCGACGTCGTGGTGATGGTGATTCTCGGCGGTATGGGCAGCACCGCGGGCGTGGTGGTCGCCGCTATTCTGCTAACGATTTTGCCAGAACTATTACGGACATTGGCGCATACCGATTTCGTCCCCGCTCTCCAAACCTCACTCGAGAGTGTGATCAAGATTCATCTGCCTCCGTTACAAGGGCTGTTAGAGAATCGTTTGATTCTTTACTCGCTTCTCCTCATCATCCTGATGCTAACCCGGCCACAAGGCTTGTTTGGCGACTTGGCCGGCAGCAGAAAACGAGTCGCCCCACCCGCTTCAAAGTAATGAGTTCGTTATTGAAAGTTGATCGCTGCACCATCCGTTTTGGCGGTCTCACGGCGGTTTCGAACCTGGATATGACGATTGGGAGCCGTGAACTGGTGGGGCTAATCGGGCCAAACGGGGCCGGCAAGACGACGGTCTTCAATATGATCACGGGAGTGTATCAACCGACCGAAGGATCAATTTTCCTTAACGATGAACGTCTGAATGGCTTGAAGCCGTTTAATATCACCGCCCGAGGGATAGCCCGAACGTTTCAAAATATTCGTCTGTTCGTTTCCCTCACCGTGTTCGATAACGTGCGGGCCGCTTTTAACCTGCATCTAAAAAATGGTCCGATTCACGCATTGACTCGCGGAGGTAAATTTAAGCGGGAAGAGTCTGACATTGAAGAGCAGGCCTTGGATCTGTTAAAGATCTTTAATCTGGAGCGGTTTCGCGATGTGATGTGTAAGAATCTCCCGTATGGTGACCAGCGTCGCCTGGAGATTGTCCGAGCGCTCGCCACCAAACCTCGGCTCTTGCTGCTAGATGAGCCCGCTGCCGGCATGAATCCGACCGAGAAGAGCGCTCTTATGACTCTAATCGAATTTATCCAGGAGAAATTCGATATCTCGGTCCTCCTGGTTGAGCACGATATGCGGGTGGTCATGGGTATCTGCAAACGGATCTACGTCTTAGACTACGGCCTAACCATCGCTGAAGGCGCCCCCGAAGAAATCCGTCGCGACCCCAAAGTGATCCAGGCCTATCTCGGAGAATAGTGACCGCGAATGGACCTTACAGTTTTAACCGCGAATGGATCCTCCGTCGCTAAAGCTATGGCGGACAGGCTGCGAATTGACACGACAAAGAAGCCAGCAACGGAAAGACGTCAACACAGACAAAGACTTGGCCAGGAGGGAATTCCGTACATCAAGTTCGTTCTCTGTGCCCTCTGTGTCTCTGTGGTAAAAATTGCATTTCATTCGTGTTAATTCGCAGCCTGTCCGCCATAGCTTTAGCGACGGAGGATCCATTCGCGGTTAGTTTTTATGTTGGAAATTAAAGACCTTGAGGTGGCCTACGGCTCGATCCTGGCGCTTCACCGGATCAATATTCGGGTGGAGAAAGGTAAGATCGTGACCTTGATCGGCAGCAATGGCGCCGGGAAATCGACCACCTTGCGAGCGGTATCCGGCTTGTTGCGAGTGAAGAGCGGGCACATTCAACTCGAGGGGAAAGACATTACGAATCAGGCCGCGCATCTGATTGTCGCGCTTGGCATAACCCAGGTGCCAGAGGGGCGGATGATTTTTCCGAACCTGACCGTCGTAGAAAACCTTCAGATGGGAGCTTATCGCCGGAAGAATAACGGGGAACTCAAAAGCGATTATCAATATGTGTATTCGATCTTTCCGCGGTTGAAAGAACGAGAGAAACAAGTCGCTGGCACGCTGAGCGGCGGTGAACAGCAGATGCTGGCGATCGGCCGCGCTATCATGAGTAAGCCGACCTATTTGATGCTGGACGAGCCCTCGCTCGGGATTGCTCCTCTCCTGGTCCGGACCATTTTTGAGAAAATCGTCGAGATCAATCGGCAGCTCGGGATCACCATTCTGTTGGTCGAACAAAACGCCAACCTTGCCCTGGAAATCTCCGACTATGGTTATGTGCTGGAGACTGGTCGGGTCATCTTGGAAGATAAATCCGAAAATCTGCGGGTTAACTCTTTGGTTCGGGAGTCCTACTTGGGCGGCGCGTAGTGTAGGCGATAGGGCTGGTAGGGCGAGGCTCCCCGATCTTTCGCAAACGGTTCTCAGGGCGACTGTGTGCACCCGGTCTTTTGGCGGGCAATATCCCGCCGCCGCCGCCGAGCCGCTCCCACGATGTGAACGGGGACCAATGTCCGGTTCCGTCTCGGTTTTGCTCTGATACGCAGGTAGCAAACGGCCGAGGTTTAGCAACTACATGACCGCATGCGGTAGCGCGCTCTGGATTCGGCTCGGCAGTCTGTCGGCACTGCGCCTCGAGGGTCATGCGGTGCAGCAACCCTGCGGGCTCTGCTTAGTTTCACGGGTGCCTCGCCCTACCAGCGATGGGCTACCCGGGAACTCCATTTGATCGATCAGGTAGCAGCCGTGAACTATGCAAACTATCCAAACGGTTCTTCCGGTCACACCGTTTACGTATTCGGTGTCAGCGTGCCGATCGATGGATCGAAGACCGTTCAAGCCTTGGTTCTGACAAAAGTGAACGGCTCGGTGGCCGGCTACCAGGCAGCGATGCATATCTTCGCGATTGGTCTGTGACCTGTGCGGCGATTGTGGCAAGGCGAGTGGGCGAAAGGGCGAAAGGCGCGAGGCGTCGCGGCGTGGCGTTGGGCGCTTCACCTGCGTCATCTCCCAACGCCACGCCCATTCGCCCTTTCGCCCTTTCGCCCTTTCGCCGCGTCACGCCGCCCCGACGTGCTAGCATCTCGCCCCTGCCTCCTCTATTCTCCCCACATGGCCCGTGAGTACCAGCTCAAGCATCTGCCCTCAGTTTCGAGCAGTAGCATCGATTACCGAGGGGAGCTGAACGACCAGCAATACGCCGCCGTTACTTCTGGACCTGGTCCTGCCTTGGTTTTAGCTGGAGCCGGCAGTGGCAAGACTCGGACTCTCACTTACCGAGTAGCTTGGCTGCTCGACAACGGGGTAGAACCGCAATCGATTCTTTTACTGACGTTCACCAATAAGGCAGCCCGCGAAATGTTGACCAGGGTTCAATCCCTGTTGCCGTTAGAAACGACGGCGATCTGGGGAGGAACCTTCCACTCGATCGGTAACCGATTGCTACGAAAGCATGCTCTCGAAATCGGGTTCCGCCCGGGGTACACGATCATGGACCGGGAGGATCAAGAAGATCTCTTGTCAGCGGTCGTCGCCGGAGAGGAGATCGATACCACCCAGATCCGTTTCCCCACCGGGGAAGTATTGGGCGATATTTATAGCTTTGCCATCAATACTGATCGTCCCTTAACCGAAGTTATCGCCGAGCGTTACCGCCGATTTGTCCCGCTCACAAATCAGATCGAATGGATTCAGAAGCGATACGAAGAACGAAAGCGGGCAGCCAACGCGATGGATTTCGACGACCTGCTGGTAAAGGTCGTCCAGCTTTTGAAGAGTAAGCCTGAGATCGCCGAATATTACCAACGTTACTTTCAATTCGTGCTGGTCGACGAATACCAGGACACCAATCGCCTGCAGTCTGAATTTATCGATTTGCTGGCGGCTCACCATCAAAGCGTGATGGTGGTCGGCGACGATGCCCAATCGATCTATTCGTGGCGGGGTGCGAACTATCAGAACATCCTGGATTTTCCTAAGCGTTATCCCTCGGCGCGGATCTACAAGATCGAGATGAACTACCGCAGCGTACCCGAGGTCTTACAGGTGGCCAACGCAGCGATTCGCCCAAACACGCGTCAGTTCTTTAAAGTGCTGCAACCGGACCGGAAAGGGATTGATCTGAAGCCGGCCTTGGTTCCGCTGCTGGATAACAATCAACAGGCGGTCTTTGTCGCGCAGCGGATTCTCGAATTGCGCGATGAAGGCGTGGAGCTGGAAGAAATCGCAGTTCTTTATCGCGCCCATTTTCAATCCCTCGAGGTGCAGCTGGCATTGACCCGCGCCGGGATCCCTTACGCGATCACGAGTGGTCTACGTTTCTTTGAACAGGCCCATATTAAAGACGTGGCTGCGTTCATGAAGTTTGTGACGAATCCTACGGACGAAGTCGCCTTCAAACGAATGGTTCGGTTGCTCCCAGGAATTGCCGCGCGCACCGCCGAAAAATTGTGGGAACAGATCAACCTGGCGCCCCCTGAAAGTAGAGTTGCGTTCGGAAGTTGGCTCAAGGTTGGAAAAGCTCCTGCGAAAGCACAACGAACTTGGGATCAGCTCTGCTTTACCTTAGACGAAATCGCACCCGGGAAGAATCCGGTCGTACCCTCGAGTATGATCCATAGCATCCTCGAGGCGCTGTACGATGACTATCTGAAGTCAAAATATTCGAATCACGAACAGCGCCGCGAGGATCTCACTGCTCTCGAGAATTTTGCGCGGGCTTTCAAAGATCCGGTTGAATTCCTCAGCCAGCTTTCCCTGATGGCTACCGGCGAAACCGAGCAGATGACGACCCAGGATGAGGACCGTGAAAGGGTCACTCTCTCCACGGTTCACCAGGCTAAAGGGCTTGAGTGGCAGGCAGTCTTCATTGTTTGGCTAACCGATGGGATGTTCCCGAGCGGCCGGTCGTTGGAATCCAATGAGAATATCGAGGAAGAGCGGCGGCTTTTCTATGTGGCGATTACCAGGGCCAAAGACCAGCTCTATTTTCTATTTCCGGCTATTTGGCCGAACGCATCCGCGGAGCAAAGGGTACAACGTCCTTCGCGGTTCCTTGAGGAGATCCCCAAAGAGCTCGTAGAGGAGTGGCGAGTCGGATTTTGAGAAACCGCGGCGGCTTGATCACCCGCGGTGAACCCACGAAGGGAGGGGAGCCGCTTTATGGGTTGGCAGCTCTATCAGATGTTTAACAGGCGGCTCCCGGGAACAGCCCCACGCGTGCCGCAAATCCATGACGGTCAGGCGCGAACAGGCGCGGCCCGGTTTTGATCTTCGGCTTAGTCATTCGCGTTGGGCTGTTCCCGGGAGCCGCCTGCTAAGACACCGACAGAGTTGCAACGCTACAAAGCGGCTCCCCTCCCGGGGGTTGACGCGCTTTCCCCAAATCGGAAAAATTCTGCTGCAAATTCCGAGAGAGAATTTGTACACTGAAATTTGTACACTAAAGAAGGTGCAGTGTTTGCGAGCGATTCAGGCTAGTGAAGTGGTACATTAGGTCAGTTTATACTCCGACTGTCGGGGCGCTTTGGAACAATCGAGAGATTTTCGCGCGGATCACAGCGCATCTCCGGAAAAACTCCAACCCGCCAGATGACGAAATTGAACGGCTGTTGAGCTTGATACGGGTATTCCTGATCGGTTCGAGGACCCGTTACGTTCAATGCGAGCATTTTCTCGACCTACGCACGTTCCAAGAGCACGCCGTCGCCTTTGCTGAGGCGGTCGACGAGTCTATCCGGTCTTTGATCAATGAAGTGCGAGCGACAGACGCAGAGCCGTTCGATGCAGTTATTGGGGTTTCCAGCGTCGGACAACTCTTACCTGGGATTGCGGATCGGTTGGCGACCGGGTTGGGGCAACGCGTCAAGAGCAATGCCCTGCTACTGGATCTCAGCAACGGCGGGTGCACCGCGAGTTCTCGAGCACTGCAGCTTGCCTCGACCCTCGACGGCCAGCATCGCCATGTCTTGATCGCCGTGGTTGAGCCAACGTCGACCTTGGCGGACCCGCTGTCGCTAGATCGTCCCAACTGGCAAGGGGTTTGCACTTTTGGCGATGGTACGGCTGGTATTTGGCTTTCTACGGATCCCGACGGGGCCCTGGCCGAGCTCGGCTCGATCGACTCGTCGCATCGGGGCGACGCCGATCTCATTCGGTGGGACTACAGCTCCAGCTATTATCGGTTCGGCGTTTCCGACTTTGAAGCTTTCGATCGTAAAGTCAGGACTGGGATCCTAGGCGCCCTTGGCGAAATCGATTGGGTCGACACAAAAGATAGCCTGTGGGCCGTGCATCCAGCGGGAATGATGTTGCTTTTGAGTGTCGCTAAGCGGATCGGTCTCGACAGAAGCCGCCTGGAACCTTCGATCCGTCATTTTCGCACTTTCTCAAATATGAGTAGCGCCAGTATTTTGCACATTCTGCGGGACCTCTTGGAGCAAGCGCAATCCGGGCAGCCGATCCGCTGGTTATCTATGGGAGCCGGTTTTCACGTCATTTATGGCCATTGCACCAAGCTATGATTGAGCGTCAGGCGGTCCTTGATGCGATCAGAGAGTTCGTTACCGCCCATTTCCCGGCGGTTTCGGTTGAGCATCTGGAGACATTGCGCGCCGGCGACGTCATCCAACAAAGCCTGGAATTAGTGGAACTTGTGCTCCACCTCGAAGAGAGACTGGGAGTCGAGATCAATATCAACGAGCTCGGCGAGAATCTGGTGATCCAGAATTTTGGCGGCTTGGCCGATGAGCTGGTGAAGAGCGAAGCGAGAAAAAAATGACGAATGGGCGAAAGGGCGCCCCGGCGATAGGGCGAATCGAATGAAGGCTGTTCAGCGTTTGCTCGGCTCGATCAGCGCCTCCGTACCCTGTCGCCCATTCGCCGGTTCGCCGGCGCGCCCCTTTCGCAATTATTCCGCTTGCGCTCGGAAACTTCTCTTTTATCTTCCTGACTCCCTACATTTATGGCCACGAGTGATAACTTCGATCTGAGCGCGTTCCGGCTACACGATAAGGACACCGGCAGCGCCGACGTCCAAATCGCGCTTCTGACCCACCGGATCAATCAGTTGACGGAGCACTTAAAGGTCTACCGCAAAGATCATTCCTCCCGTCGCGGTCTTCTAAAACTGGTCGCTACCCGGAGAAGCTTGCTGGATTATTTAAAGCGAACCGAGCAGGATCGCTACAAGTCGGTGATCGAGAAGCTTAACCTGCGGAAGTAGTAGGTCCAAAGGCTTTGTCTGATCTCCGCTTTTTCACTTTCAAAAAACAAGTACTTTACTGCATGGCCGGATTTTCCGAACCATGCTCTCCTGAATGGGTGTCATCTGTTTTGACATCCAAAAACACCCTTTCGGCAATGGCCGGAGGGTAATCTTAACCAAACCCTTCGATGGTCCCTATATGGCGGCCTTGATCTTAGGTCTGAGTCCCGAAGAAAACGCGGGACTCAGACCTACGAGCAACGGCCCGAATAGTCGATCATTCGAAGGTTCAACTTCGAAATGATAGCTAAAGTCTCAAAAACGATCGGGTCTAGCGATCTTACGATCGAGACCGGTAAACTCGCGCGATTAGCCGACGGTTCCGTAACCGTTCGCTCGGGCGAAACAATAATTCTGGTGGCGGCAGTTTCTAGCACCACCCTCAAAGAAGGGCAGGATTTCTTCCCGCTTACGGTGGACTACCGGGAAAAAGCGGCGGCCGTGGGGAAATTCCCCGGTGGATACTTCAAAAGAGAAGGCCGCCCAAGCGAGAAAGAAACCCTCACCGCGCGGATGACCGATCGTCCACTGCGACCCTTGTTCCCGAAGGGTTATTTTTATGATACCCAGGTGATCAGCGTTTTGCTGAGCGCGGATGGTGAAAATGATCCGGACATTCTCAGCATTAACGGCGCTTCGGCTGCGTTATGCGTTTCCGACGTTCCTTTCGCGGGCCCGATCGGCGCCGTGCGAGTCGGTCGCGTTGACGGTCAGCTGGTGGTGAATCCTACTCATAGCCAACGCCAACTCAGCGATCTCGACTTGGTTTACGTCGGGACTCAAAACGATGTTGTGATGATCGAAGGTTCCGGTAATGAATTGCCCGAAGAGGAGTTCATCAAAGCCCTCGAATTCGCGCAAGGGTTCGTGCGCGAGATCACTGCCATGCAGAATGAGCTGGCCGCATCCGTTGGCAAACCCAAGCGACAAGCGCCGCTCTTGACCGTCCGGGATGATCTCCTGGAAATTGCTTATCAAGTCGCCGGCGACCGCATCGAGGCCGCTCTTTATACCTCGGGCAAGGTCGCGCGTTCCAAAGCAGTAGATGCGCTGAGCAGTGAAGTGAAACAGGCCATCCTGGCTAAATACCCGGATGCAACCCCGTTCGAGATCTCGCAAGCGTTCGATTATCTCCAGAAAAAGGCTTTTCGAGTCAGTATCCTGGACAAGAAGGTACGCTGCGACGGTCGCGGGTTCCTCGATATCCGGCCGTTGAGCGCCGAGGTTGGCCTGCTACCGCGGTCCCATGGATCGGCTCTCTTCCAGCGGGGTGAGACTCAAGCGCTGGCGTTAGCCACCCTGGCTTCCTCTGAAGAAGCTCAAATGATTGATGCTTATACCGGCGGCGAGCCCAGTAAACGGTTTATCCTGCACTATAACTTCCCACCCTTTAGCGTGGGCGAAACCGGCAGAACGGGGAGCACTAGCCGGCGTGAAATCGGGCATGGCGCTTTAGCCGAGCGTTCGATCTCCCCGGTGATCCCCGCGGAGACTGTCTTCCCTTACGCCATTCGCATCAGTAGCGAGGTGATGGAATCGAACGGATCAACCTCGATGGCCAGCGTCTGTGCGGGCGTCATGGCGCTCATGGATGCAGGTGTCCCGATTCGAAAGCCGGTTGCCGGTATTTCCGTTGGTTTAGTCACCGAATACGATGCGGAACAATTGAAGCGTTACAACACGCTGACCGATATCATCGGCTCGGAAGATCATTTCGGTGATATGGACTTCAAACTCTGCGGTACCAGAGACGGTGTCACGGGTTTCCAGCTCGATTTGAAGTTGCCGGGCATTTCGCATGCAATCATGACAGAGGCAATTCATCAGGCCCGGGATGCGCGCATGAAGGTCCTGGACGTCATGCATGAAGCGATTGAAGATCCGCGCAAAGAGCTGAGCCAATACGCTCCGCGAATCGAGACCATCAAGATTCATCCGGATAAGATCGGTTTGTTGATCGGCCCGGGCGGCAAGACAATCAAAGGCATTGTCGCCGAGACCGGCGCCGAAATTAACATCGACGATGACGGCTCTGTGCACATCTATTCCGCTAGTCGGGATAGCCTCAATCGCGCCAAAGAAATTATCTCCGGGATGACGAAGGAAATCGAAGTCGGCGAGATGTATCACGGCCGCGTGGTTTCAATTAAGGAGTTTGGCGCGTTCATCGAAGTACTTCCTGGTAAAGACGGCCTGGTCCACATCTCCGAGTTAGCTGATTTTCGAGTCAAGACCGTAGAAGATGTCGTCAAGGTCGGCGACCTGGTCTGGGTCAAATGCATTGGCATTGACGAAAAGGGCCGCGTGAAGCTCAGCCGCAAGGCCGCCATGAAAGAGCGCAACGCCGAAGCCGAATCCGCTCTGGAAGAAACTTAATCCGGTATCCGGTAGGGATGAGCTCCGGCTCATCCGTGGGAATCACTCCGATCCGTGGAGCGTGCCTCGCCTGCGAGGCCGACGGAACTCCACGGATCTTACTGCGATGGCTCGCTTCATTTTCAAAAACGGGTCAATCATGGAAGCAGGTCGGCGATAGGCAGGAGCGTCAGCGGCCTCGGCGTCGCCGAGGCAGAAGCGAGCGCGCTCCACGACTCCGCTCTAGCGGTATCCCGGAACTAAGCGGTCCGCTGTCCGTCAGCCCGGATAGGACCTATTCGACGTATGCGACCTATAAGTGATATAGGTCATATAAGTCCTATTCGTTCTTACGAGCTGCGCACGCCTCACTCCACGCGTGCCGAAGCCCTGGAACACCTCCCACTCCCACCATGCCAACATAACGTTCTTTCTCCGAGTTCTTAGCTCCGCAACCCTCAGAATTAGTGAAAGTTCGCGTGTAAAACGATTTGAAATTTAATCATTTTCCCATTTGACGGAACGTTCGCTCCTCCGTTAGAGGATATGTCGTCAACAGACCGAACTCGGGGTTAGGGACGCGTTGAAAATTTGGTTGCCTAATGGTTTCAACGCAATATTCTCAACCGCCATCTGGTCTCTGACGGTGCGGATTGAGAACGAACATTTTAACCCCCAAAACAAGACTGCAGTTCGGGTCCTTCTGCGGTATCGATTTGCGCGGATCCGGAAGCGGTCGTTTGCCATCGAATGGCTAATTTTTTCCCCCGCTGGACAAATTATTTAGCAATCAAAATTGTCTTCTGTCTCCTCGTCATCGGAGGAGCTGCGTCCGCCGCTTATTGGTGGTACCTCACGCCTGAGTACATGCGGCAGGGTTACCAACCGGTGCAACCTGTGCCATTCCCGCACGAGATTCACGTGAACGAGCTCGGCATGGATTGCCGTTACTGCCACAGCTACGTTCAGGTCTCCTCGGCGTCGAATGTGCCGACCACGCAGACTTGCATGAATTGCCATCAGCAGGTCCAAAAAGACAATCCGAAGCTGTGGGCGGTTCAACAGAGTTGGGCCACTGGACAACCCATGAATTGGGTGCGGGTTCATCAAATACCCGACTTCGCCTACTTCAATCACGCGGTGCACGTTAATCGTGGAATTAGCTGCGTCAGCTGCCACGGCGACGTTAACCATATGGACGTAGTTTATCAGCATGAACCGCTGACTATGGGTTGGTGCCTCAACTGCCATCGACACCCGGAAGAAAACCTGCGTCCGATTAATCAAGTTTTCAATCTCGACTGGAAACCGTCTAGCGGCGAATCGCAGGAGCAGATTGGAACCGAATTACAGAAGCAGTGGAACATTAACCCGCCGCAAAACTGCGCAGGTTGTCATCGGTAAATGAAAAGGATTTTTCAGCATCCCCCCGAACCCGCAACCGGCCGGCGTTATTGGCGCGGACTCGAGGAATTAGCAGAGACACCGGAATTCAAGAATTGGCTGGAACGCGAATTTCCTGACGGTGCCGCTGAGTTGCAGGCCGATCCCGTTTCGCGGCGTAACTTTCTGCGTTTGATGGGCGGTTCGCTGGCTCTGGCTGGGGTGGGACTGACCGGTTGCCGGCGCCCGGAAACCTACATCGTTCCGTACACCAAGAGCGTCGAATGGCTGATCCCAGGTAAGGCGGTTCTTTATACCACTTCCATGCCACGCCGGCTGGGTGGAGTTCCTCTGGTCGCTACTACCTTCGAGGGACGACCTACCAAACTCGAAGGTAACCCTTTAGTTCCTGGTTATAATGGAGGGACAGATGTTTTTGCTCAGGCTGCCCTCTTGGATTTGTACGATCCGGACCGAGCCAAGTCGTTTCAGGAAAATGGGAGCGAAAGTACAGCCGAGAAATTTGACGCTTACCTGAAACAAGTTCGCAGCGAGTTGCAACCAAGCGGAGGCGCTGGTTTCGCGCTGTTGCTCGATGAACAATGGTCGCCGACGCGGGATCGAGTTCTGAAGCAGTTGCAGCAGCAGTTTCCTCAAGCCCGGCTCTATTGTTATGAGCCTTTGGGGAATGATGAGATCAACCCGGCCGTCGAAGCGTTATTTGGCCCGGATGTCGTACTCCGGCCAAATCTTACCAACGCCGATGTGGTCCTTTCGCTGGATGCAGATTTCCTGGGGCTGGAGCAGACCCTGGATAGCATCAAAGCTTTTAGTGACCGTCGTCGGGTGAAGGGTTCTGTTGATGGCGTTAACCGGCTGTATTCGGTTGAAAATCGGTTCACGATTACGGGCGGGATGGCCGATCATCGCGTGCGGCTTCCGGCATCCCATATTCCGTCATTGGCTGCTGCCCTGGCCACGAAGATCGCAGCTGCAACCGGTGACTCGGGGTTAGGCTCCGCCGCCGCGCAACTCAAGTCCACGGTTACTTTTGACGAAGCTTGGATTAGCGAGTGCGCCAACGACTTGGTTGCTCACAAAGGCAAAAGTTTGGTTCTCCTGGGTAACCGGTACCCGGCGGCGATTCGGGCGTTGGTTTATTCGATCAATAACGCTCTCGGCGCCTTCGGTTCGACGATTCAGATTCTGGCTGCTCCTCGGGTTAAAGCCGGCACAATTCAAGACTTAGCCAAGGACGTAAAGAGCGGGGCGGTGAAGCGCCTCTTTATTTTAGCGGGTAATCCGGCGTACACCGCGCCAGCGGACCTGCAATGGACCGACGAGATCCAGAAGAAGGTGCCTGAAGTTGTCCGACTCGGTTATTCTGAGGATGAAACCTCCGCCAACGTTCGCTGGTTCGTACCGGAAGCGCATTTTCTGGAATCATGGGGAGATCAACGTGGCCCGGAAGGGATTTACCTACCGATTCAGCCAATGATTCTGCCGCTGTTTGGGGGTTGGTCGCAGCTCGACCTGCTCGCTAAGCTCGCGGCCGTGCCTGCTGGGCTTGAAGCAGTCCGAGAAACATTTAAAGCGTTTGCCGGTAGCGGAGATTTCGAGGAAGCCTGGACCGCACTCTTGCGGCATGGACACGCGGCTGACACCGCTTACCAGCCCGGCCAAGCCGCTTTTAAGGCGGATGGGGTTTCCAGTCTGCTGCAGTCCGCAGGCGCACTTCCTGGGCCAGTCAGCGCCAAAACCATGGAGATCGTTTTCCCAGGCGATTACAAAATGGACGATGGCCGTTACGGGAACAACGCCTGGCTTCAGGAGATGCCCGACCCTATCACTAAGTTGACCTGGGATAACGCGCTGCATGTGAGTCCGACCACAGCTAAGGAGTTGGGGTTGCAAGAACGCGACCTGGTCGAGATCAGTGTCGGCGATCGGAAAGTGACCGCTGCCGTGCTGCTTTCTCCAGGACATGCAGACTATTCGCTAACCTTCGCCCTCGGTTACGGAAGGGAACGAGTCGGTAAGATCGGTGAAGGCACTGGATTTAACGCCTATAAATTGCGTACCACGGCCGCCTCGTATTTTGCTACCGGCGCCACCATCAAACTGCTGCAGACCGACTCCTACATGCTCTGCCGGACCCAGAGCCATCACAGCATGGAAGGCCGGGCAATTATCCGGGAAGGGTCGTTAGAGGATTACGAGAAGAATCCGGCATTCGCTAAGAAAATGTGGATGGATGCCGATCTACCGCCAAATATCTCGCTCTATTCGCATCCTCCGTTGAGCGCTCCTAACCAATGGGGCCTGACGGTCGACCTCAACACCTGCATCGGATGTTCTGCCTGCGTGGTTGCTTGCCAGGCCGAGAATAACATTCCGATTGTTGGTAAGGATCAGGTTGAGCGCGGCCGGGAGATGCACTGGATGAGACTCGACCGCTATTTTTCCAGTGCCGATGGCGATGTCAGTAATCCGCATCTCGATGAAGATCCGGAGATGGTGGTGCAGCCCATGATGTGCCAGCACTGCGAGAGTGCACCTTGCGAAACCGTTTGCCCGGTCAATGCAACCGTTCACAGTGAAGAGGGCCTGAACGTGATGGTATACAACCGTTGCGTCGGGACCCGATACTGCTCCAACAACTGCCCGTTCAAAGTCCGGCGTTTCAACTTTTTCAATTACAACGATCGATCTGTCACGGATAAGATCGAGCACGGCTTGCCTGGTTTTGAAGGTAAACAGACATTGATCCTGGGTCCGCTGGCCAAGTGGGGAATGGCGGAGATCTCCAAGCTGCAAAAGAACCCGAACGTTACGGTTCGTATGCGTGGCGTCATGGAGAAATGCACCTATTGCGTACAGCGGATTGAGACGGCCAAAATCTCCCAAAAGATTAAAGCCGGCGTGACCGGTGATCTTTCGCTGCCCACGGATACGATTCGGACCGCCTGCCAAGAGGTTTGCCCAGCTGAGGCGATCGTTTTCGGCGACATCAAGAACCCGGAAAGCCAAGTGGCCAAACAACGGCAATTACCCCAGAACTATCATCTGCTCGAGTACCTTAATATTCAGACCCGGACGACGTACCTGGCGCGGTTCCGCAACCCGAACCCCAAGATGCCTGGCGCATCGAAGGTCGGACGGATTAACACCGAGCACGACGAACCCGAAGAAGGTCATGAGCCCGCCGCGGGCGTGTCGCCGGGAGCGAACCAACCCAAAGAAGGAAACGCGTAATGGCTGAAACCCAGGTCTCTGCCCCAAACATGGTTCCTTTCGAGGAACGCATGCCGCGTCCACCACTGGTGGAAAACAACCGGTCGATGGCGTGGATTACCGACCTGATTGCCGGTATCCCCGAGAGCAAGACCCCGCGTTGGTGGTTTATCGCGATTGCCATCACCGGTTCCGCTGCCGCTTTTGGCGTCTTTTGTATCCTTTATCTGCTTTTCACGGGAGTCGGCGTTTGGGGCAACAACATTCCCGTTGGTTGGGCGTTCGGGATTACGAACTTCGTGTTCTGGATCGGAATTGGACACGCCGGCACGCTGATTTCCGCCATCTTGCTATTAACCCGGCAAAAATGGCGGACCGCTGTCAACCGATCGGCCGAGGCCATGACCCTTTTCGCGGTGATGTGCGCCGCGATTTTCCCCGGAATCCACGTGGGCCGAATCTGGATGGCCTGGTTCCTTGCGCCGGTACCTAATCCGAACTGGATCTGGCCTAACTTCCGCAGTCCGTTGATGTGGGACGTTTTTGCGGTCTCCACCTATTTCACGGTCTCAGTCTTATTTTGGTTCCTCGGCTTGGTACCTGACCTGGCAACGCTGCGTGACCGGGCTAGAAGCCAAGTCGGTAAAGTCGTTTATGCGATCCTGGCCTTAGGTTGGCGCGGTGGAAACCGCCAATGGCGCCACTATGAAATGGCCTACCTGGTGCTGGCAGGTATCTCGACGCCGCTGGTGTTGTCCGTGCACTCAACCGTGTCCTTCGACTTCGCCACTTCGGTCTTGCCTGGCTGGCACACCACGATTTTCCCGCCCTATTTCGTTGCGGGAGCTATTTTTGGCGGGTTCGCTATGGTGTTGACTTTGCTGCTCCCGGCGCGGTCGATTTACAAACTGCACGATGTGATCACCTGGAATCACATCGATGTGATGTGCAAGATCATTCTGCTAACCGGGTCGATTGTCGGTTACGCCTATACTATGGAGTTTTTTGTCGCTTACTACGGCGCGAACCCGTATGAGCGCTTTGCTTTTATCAACCGTTACTTTGGTCCCTTCTGGTGGGCATCTTGGTCCATGTTCACTTGCAACGTCATAATGCCGCAACTCTTCTGGGTGCGAGCATTCCGGCGAAACCTGATCACAGTCTTTTTCGTCTGCATGTGCGTCAACGCCGGGATGTGGTTCGAGCGGTTCGTCATCTTCGTGATCTCGCTGCACCGCGATTTTCTGCCGTCGAGTTGGGGTATGTACTACCCGACCTGGGTCGATATTTGGACCTTTATCGGAACCATCGGCATTTTTGTTACGCTCTTTCTCTTGTTTATTCGCTTTTTGCCAATGGTGGCGATGTCCGAGGTTCGATCTGTCCTGCCGGAGGCTGATCCTCATCACGAACCGGATGTACCGCATACAGACCCAACTATCGACGAAGTCGGGGAGGCGCACGCATGACCGCAGCCGCTGCCAAACGCCAGCCATTTGCCGCGATCGCAGAGTTCGCATCTGCTGCTGAACTTTATCATGCGGCGGAAAAGGTCCGGGATAAAGGGTACCGGTTTTGGGATGTGCATTCACCTTTCCCGATCCATGGGATGAACAAAGCGATGGGTCTGGGCAAATCGCAGCTTGGTTACATCATCTTCTGCGGCGGGTTCACCGGGTTTGCTACCGCTGTCGCTCTGGAATTTATTCCGTCTTCTTTCCTTTACCCGCTGATCGTTCATGGAAAGCCGGTGAGCTTTTTTACCGTTCCGGCTTTCTTCCCGATCATGTTTGAGCTGACGGTTCTGTTATCTGCGTTTACCGCGTTCTTCGGGGTTTTTGTGCTGAACCGGCAACCACGTTTTAATCACCCGTTATTTGACTACAAAGCGTTTGAGCGGGTCACCAGGGATGCCTTTTTCCTGGTGATCGAATCCGTCGATCCACGTTTCTCCGAGACCGGCACGGTTGAGCTTCTCACCGAAATTGGCGGGAAAGCCGCAACTCTCATTTACGAGAATGATTAAGAATTTTCTGATTGGATTCGGGTTGCTGTGCATCGTGACCGTGGGACTGCTCGGTACGCGCGGTGAGCACCATGCTGCTCCGCCGATCGAGTTCTTCGGGGACATGAAGCGGCAGTCGAAGGTGAAATATCAAAAGCCCAGCGACTTCTTTGCCGATGGCCGAGCGTCTCGACCCCCAGTCGATGGCACCATCCCGATGGGGTATGATATTCCAGGGCATCCTTTCCAAAACTCCGAGGTGCCAAACGACATCAAATCCCCCCTGGGCGAATTCAGCGCCGGCACCGATTACTACAATACCGGTAAGATGGGAGAGAATTGGGGAACCGGAATGCCTGAACAAATACCGGTTTCAGCCGACCTCCTGAAACGAGGTCAGGAAGAATTCCAGGTTAACTGCGCCGTCTGTCACGGCGCAACCGGGCAAGGTAACGGAATCACCTCGAAATACGGTCTTCTCAGCATCGCCAACTATCACCAGGACAAATACCGGCAGATGGCGGATGGCCAGATCTTTAATACTATGACCCACGGGTATAACACGATGATGGCTTATGGCGACAAGGTCACCGTGAAAGATCGCTGGGCAATTATCGCTTACATCCGGGCCCTGCAACGAAGTCAAAATGCCAACATCAATGATGTACCGGAAGAGCAACGCGCCGCATTGGAGGCTCAAAAATGAGTAATCGGTCCCACGTTCCTGCTCCGGAAATGTATCAGTCTAAGGGGATGAGCCGATTTCTAATCGCGCTGATCACCGTCGGTATCATTTCGTTGGTTGTCGCCTTGGCCATTGGCATTTTCTCGCCGGGAGGAAGTCAAGAAAGGCATCAATTCGTTTTCTCCTGGCTCTTCGCCTTTATCTATTTCTTTACTATCCTGATCGGTTGTCTGTTCTGGATTCTGTTGCATCATTCGACCGACTCGGGTTGGGGAATTGTGGTGCGGCGTCAGATGGAGAATCTAGCCGCTTTGATTCCCTGGATGCTGATCTTCTTTATCCCGATTCTCTTGTTCCGTACCGATCTATGGACCTGGATCACGGCGATTAAGCAGCCGCAGATGGATCCTGATCTGAAGGCAAAGTTAAGTTATTTCGCCCTGCCTTTTGGCCCGATCCCGTTCTTCTGGGTCCGCGCGATTCTCTATTTTGTGCTCTTTGGAGCCGGCGCTCTGTATTTTAAGAAGACGTCGGTTAAGCAGGATCAAAGCGGCGACCCGCGTCTATCCCGCCAAATGCGCGGTGTGTCTTTTCCCGGGCTCATTCTGTTCGGGGCGGGTCTCACCGGGATTGCCTTCGATTGGCTGGCGGCACTGGATTATCGCTGGGCGTCAACCATGTGGGGTGTCTATATCTTTGCCGGTTCAGCGGGCGCCAGCATGGCGCTCATTATCCTGGTTGTGTTTGGACTACAGAACGCCGGCTACCTCAGCTTTATCAACGAGGAGCATTACCACATTATGGGTAAGCTCCTGTTCACCTTTTCTATCTTTTGGGGCTATATCGGATTCAGCCAGTACATGTTGATCTGGTACGGCAATATCCCTGAAGAAACGGAATGGTTTCTACATCGGAACGTTGAGTCTTGGAACACACTCAGCACCGCCATGGTAGTTGGACGTTTCTTTATTCCGTTCCTTTACCTCTTGTTTCAGTACACCAAACGCAACGCCAAGTTTCTCGCCTTTATCTCGGTCTGGGTGCTTTGCATGCACCTGTTAGATACCTACATCACTATCTTGCCGATCCTACATCCGGCCGGGTTTCAGATCGATATCCTCGATGTCTTGTCCGTGTTCGCGATCGGGTGTCCCTTAGCCTTTATCTTCTTCAGAACTCTCGGGAAGGTCTCGTTGTTCCCGTCCAAAGACCCGCGACTGTTGGAATCCCTAAAGCTCAGCAATTGACGTCATGTCCGAAGCCGTCGAATCCCCAAAAACCGGTCGCGCCGTAGGCTCGGCGAAGGCGGAAACTTCTACGCTGACGATTGTCACCACTTTGGTGATGCTATCGGTCTTCGTTGGCCTGGTTTGGGTCGTGTTTCTCCAGAGACAAGCTATCCCGACCAGTACCGATAAGACCCGAGACGAACGGTTAAAGACTTTGGCTCAGTTAAACGCGGATAGTCAGAAAACGCTGACGACCTATCACTGGGTGGATAAACCAAAAGGGATCATCAGCATACCGATTGATCGGGCCATGGAGTTAGTTTTGAAAGACTTAGCGGCTAATCATCCGCATGCCGCCGGTCCGATTAATCCGCCTGCGGCCAGTCCAACTCCGGTCGCGAGTCCGGCTACGCCAGCCAACAACCAACCGTCCGCCACGCCGTCGCCTACTGCTAGCGCCACGCCGGCCGCGTCTCCTGCCAGCTCACCGGAGGCAAGCCCCGAACCTTCTGCGAGTGCTACCCAGTCTCCGTCACCAAGCGGTCAGTAACCTGAATTTTGAATCGATGCTCGATTGGAGTTTAAACATTTGGGAAAGCGAGCCGGACCCCAGCCTGGTTCGGGAGCCTCGCCCTACCAATTTCCCTAGAAATTATGTCGGTTCCTAACCAATTAGCAGACGTTCGATCGGACCAGGTTGCCACCGGAGTCCGCTCCGTCTTACGCGCTCCCATCCTGCTGTTCTTTTTCTCCGGCTTGTTTTGGTTGTTAGTGGCGGGAGCTCTTTGGCTGCTCTCCGCTTTTCAAGCTGCTGACCCGTTTTCGGCTTGGGCGTTCCCGGATGTTCCCTGGTTAACTTATGGCCGGGTTTATCCGGTGGCCATGGATCTCCTGGTTTATGGTTGGGCATCGATGATCGGAGTCGGCGCCGCCATCTGGATTTTAGATAGTATGGCCGAGAATCCGTTTGGTGGACCCTATCTACCTTTGCTGGCCGGCCTCATTTGGAATGTTGGTCTGGTGGTTGGTGTCTGGGGTGTGTTAGGCGGCGGCAGTACCGGCAAGGAATGGTTGGAATTCCCTCTCTACTCTGCGTTTTCTATCTGGTTGGGTGAGATCATCATGGCGGTGTGGGCTGTAGCCTTGTACATCGGGAGGCGCAGCAAAGACGGATATATCTCACAAGCTTTCCTACTAACTGCGTTTATCGCGTTTGCCTGGGCTTATGGGAGTGCGAACGGTCTTTTGCAGATTGTTCAAGTGACTGGGCCGGCCCAGCCGGCGATACACTGGTGGTTCTTTGGTTGTCTGGTTAGCCTATGGCTGACGCCGCTCGGCGTTGGCATCGTTTATCACTTTGTTCCGTTGCTAGTTGGACGCCCCTTGTACAGCGCTAAGCTCGCTAGGATCAGCTTTTGGGGGATACTGGCCTTTGGCGGCTGGACCGGAATTACCCAGATCCTGGGCGCCCCGGTACCGGTTTGGCTTCAGACTTCCGGCATCGTTGCCACTGTTTTGTTAGTGGTGCCGGTTCTGGCGTTTGCCACCAACCTTCATCTGACCATGAAAGGGTCGTTCGACTTGATTAAGCCGAATCTGGCCCTGCGGTTTTTGGTGACCGGCGGCATGTTGTTTGGTTTGGCCAGTGTTTGGGACGCCATCACGACCTTCCGCTCGATCAATCGAATCTTGGAGTTTACCCTGGCGGTTCCGGCTCGTACCTACCTTACGCTGATCGGCTTTGTCACGTTGGTCTGTTTCGGCGCGATCTACTATATTCTGCCGCGGCTGGTCGGCCGTTCCTGGAAGTATACCAAGTTAATCCAGCTGCATTTCTGGTTTTCCATGGTCGCCCTTGGGTTGCTGGCTTTCGATCTCACTATTGCCGGTGTGATCCAGGGATTTGGGATGTTGGATCCACAAGTTTCGATGGCCGCCGTGATTGATCTCATTAAACCATTTCTGCAGGGCTACATTCTCGCCACTCTATTGATCGGAGTTTCCGCTCTATTAGGCGCAGGCTCTTTCTTAACGGTTTTCGTGAATCCCGCCTGGGCTCCGGACTCGAGTGAAGCTCCGGAACCGGTCATCAATGAGGAGGTGTCACTCGCGTGAATCGACTAAGCAAGATCATTGGCGGCGTGTTCATCCTGTTCGGTTTTTCCTGGTGGGGGCTCGCGGTTTATCCCTATCTCTCGTTTGCCGGGTTAAAGGCGAATGTCGACCCTAATACAAAAGCCGTGGCGCCTCCCGATGTTCCCGGCGTCGCTCAGCAGGGCTACCACGTGTACGCCGCTAACGGCTGCGTCTCGTGTCATTCTCAGTTCGTGCGCGACCAGAGCGAGGGCAGCGATATCGATCGCAAATGGGGAAATCGCCGGACTGTGGCTCGCGATTACATGAAGGTTGATGACCTTTTTCTAGGTGTTTCCCGGTTCGGACCTGACCTGACCAATGTCGGCGTCCGGCAAAAGGATGCGCAATGGTTCTACCGCTATCTGTACGATCCGAAGCTTTTCAATCCCGAGACGACGATGCCTCGCTATCGATGGCTGTTCAAAGAACAAGCGATTGCGGGTGAGTCGGCGCGAAACGCTCTGAAGCTTGAAGGAGCGGACGCGCCGGGGCCCGGCTATGAAGTTGTGCCAACTGCCGAAGCTGAATCATTGGTGGCGTACCTCCTCTCACTGAAGCAGGACTACCCGTTACCGGAAGCACCGGAGGCGAAAGAATGAGTTCGCACGAAGAACATCCTGATACACCGGTTCACGGGGACGCCGCGAGCGTTCCTGCTCCCGCGCCGGTTGATCCGGCCGTCCCTTTAGTGGGTGATGGTGCGATTCCACGGTGGTTGATCGGCGTGATTTTCTTCGGCCTATTCTGGTCTGGCGCTTATTTGTTCTCTTATAGCGGTGGGTTCAGCGCCGACGTCTTCGATTATCTCCCTAAGTTTGGTCCACTAAATTCGGGTCCCCAAGCGCCGCCCGACCCGAAAGTAATCGGTAAAGCGCTGTTCTCGGCGAACTGCATCACCTGCCACCAGGCCACCGGACTAGGCTTGCCAGGGCAATACCCACCGTTGGTTGGGTCGGAATATGTGCTTGGCGATGCCAGTAACCATCTGATCGCGATTGTCCTGAAGGGATTGCAGGGCCCGGTAACCGTGAAAGGCCAATCGTTCAATAACGCGATGCAGCCTTGGGAAGGGCAGTACACGGACGCGCAACTGTCTGCGATCCTTACCTATGTCCGATCGGACTGGGGCAATAGCGCGCCGCCGATTCCGCCGGAAGCGGTCAAGCAGATGCGGGAAGAGTTAAAGGATCGGAAGGATCAATGGACCATCGCGGAACTGATGAAGATCCCTGGGAAAGACGTGGCTAAGGCGGGATCATCCGAACAGCAAGCAGCGAATAAGCCTGCCCCCGGGGCTTCACCTGCGCCAAGCACCGGTAACCCTCCAGCGCCGGCCAAGGAGTAGACGTGATGACAAAGAGCAAATTTTTCGTACCGTGCCTACAACGTGGAGCGGCTTTGCTAGCAAAGCCGAGTACGCTGTTATGAGTTCCCGGCCATCTTCTCTCGCTCGCTTTTGCATTCTCCTGACTCTTCTCTTAGCTGGTGTTTCGACCAGTTGGGCCGATACCGCGCGGACGACGAATCTCTGGTGGATGCCGGAGAACGCGAGCGCAGGAGGAGTACTCATCGATCAACTCATCTATTTCATCCTCTTCCTGACCGGCGGCGTCTTTATCCTGACCCAGGTGGTCTATATTTTTTTCCTCGTTAAATACCGGCACCGAAAAGGTGTCAGGGCGATCTACAGCCACGGGAATAATCGTCTTGAGATAATCTGGACCGCGATTCCAACCGCGATCTTCATCGGGCTCTGGGGATACAGCAACCACGTATGGTCGGACGTATTGCATGCACCTCCACCAGCGGACGCGCTTCAGGTTGGAGTCGCTGCCTATCAATTCGGGTTCTCATTTCAATACGCCGGCGCAGACGGGAAGCTCGGTAAAGCAGAAGCGAGCTTTGTTTCCAACGACAACATGTTCGGAAACGATCCGGACGATCCGGACGCAAAGGATAATTTTACTTCGACGGTATTGGAGATCCCGGTCAACCGGCCCGTCCATATCCGGCTGGATTCCAAGGACGTCATTCACGCTTTTTACGTTCCTCAGTTTCGAGTTTATCAGGATATTGTGCCCGGACGGATAATCGAATGGGTCTGGTTCACGCCGACCAAAATGGGTTCTTACCAGTTAGCCTGTAACCAGCTCTGCGGGTCCGGTCACTATAACATGAAGGCGCAGATTGACGTCGTATCCCAGGCCGATTTCGACAAGTGGTATCAAGAGAAGGCGAAAGCCGTTCAGCCACCGGCAGGAGCGAAGCTCACCAGTTTAAGCGAAACGAAAGATCAATAGACGGTTATGTCTCAAACCATTGCGCACAGCGGGCCTGAAGCGCACGCCGCGTCGGCTCATCACCATCACGAGCTCAGTTTCTTTAATAAGTATATCTGGTCTGAAGATCACAAGACGATTGCGATCCAGTATCTTTTCACCAGCTTGTTCTTTTTGTTGATCGGTGGATTGCTCGCGATGGGAGTCCGCTATCAATTGGCCTTTTCCGGGGCGCCTATTCCCTTAATTGGAACTTTGCTGCCCAAATGGTTGGTCACCGATGCCGGAGCGATTCAACCGCAGGGATACAACGGCCTCGTTACCATGCATGCCACCGTCATGGTCTTTCTGGTGGTAATGCCGTTGCTGGTTGGCGTCTTTGGGAATTTTCTGATTCCGCTGAAGATCGGCGCTCCGGACATGGCGTTTCCTTTCTTTAACGCTTTGTCATTTTGGCTATTTTTCGTTTCTGGCTTCGTTTTGCTCTCGAGCTTCTTAGTGCCGACCGGTTTCCCTGCCGCCGGATGGACCTCCTACGCACCCCTATCGGCGAACGGAGCCTTCAACGGCAGCGGGGCGGGGCAAAGCCTTTGGTGTGTCGGGATCTTCTTGAATGGTTTGGCATCGATCGCCGGCGCCGTTAATTACATCACGACGATTATCAACATGCGCGCACCCGGCATGAAAATGTTCCGGTTGCCGCTGCCGGTTTGGGCGCTTTTCATCACGGCGATTTTGTTGTTGCTGGCGGTACCGGTCCTTTCAGCTGCCGCTGCCATGCTATTTTTCGACCTTAACTTTGGCACCTCTTTCTTCAACGTTCAGGCGAGCCATTATGGCCAACCATTGATGTGGCAACACCTTTTCTGGTTTTTTGGCCATCCCGAGGTTTACATCTTGATTCTTCCCGCCATGGGCCTCGTTTCCGAGATGTTGGCCGTCTTCTCGCGAAAACCGATCTTTGGCTACAAAGCGATGGTCTATGCAATGGCGGCGATCGGCGTGCTGGGTTTTGTCGTGTGGGGGCATCATATGTTCGTAAGCGGAATGAATCTGATGCTGTCATCGGCGTTCTCGTTCTCGACCATGTTGATCGCGGTCCCGTCGGCGATCAAGACGTTCAACTGGTTAGGCACAGTTTGGGGCGGCTCAATCCGGTTCACCACGTCGATGTGTTTTGCCCTCTCCTTTGTATCCATGTTCGTCATCGGTGGCCTGAGCGGCATCTATATGGCCTCAACGCCGGTCGATCTTTTTATTCACCACACCTACTTCATCGTCGCGCACATCCACTACGTCTTGTTTGGCGGCAGCCTGTTCGGCATATTTGGCGCGATCTACTTCTGGTATCCGAAAATGTTTGGGCGAATGATGAACGAGCTCTGGGGCAAGGTGCATTTCGTTTTGTCGTTCATGTTCTTCAATCTGACCTTTTTCCCGATGCACAACCTAGGGCTGAACGGAATGCCGCGCCGGATCGCGGACCCTAGCTTGTATGACTTCATGAAGAGCCAACAGCCACTGCAAATTTTCGTCAGTTTGAGCGCGTTCGGTCTGGGGCTGTCGACCCTGATATTCTTCATTAACTTCTTCTTCAGCATGTTTAGGGGGCCGAAGGCGCCTAGGAATCCTTGGAATTCGACGACTTTGGAATGGACGTTACCGTCACCTCCCGGACACGGGAATTTTGAGGTCACTCCGACTGTGTACAATGGTCCTTACGAGTACAGTGTGCCCGGCATGGAGCAGGACTTTCTTCCCCAAAACCAACCAGCGCCGGAAACCGCCCGGCTCGCGGTTCATTAGTAAACGATGGCCGCTTACTCGCTTCCGAAAAGACTGCTGCATTGGTATGCGGTTGCGGCGGCGGCTATGGTTTTGCTTCTGATCTGCAGCGGTGGGTTAGTAACGAGCCACGAAGCCGGGATGTCGGTGCCAGACTGGCCGAACAGTTTCGGCTATAACATGTTTTTGTTCCCCCTCTCTCGCTGGGTAGGAGGCGTTTTCTTCGAGCATACCCACCGGTTGATCGCGAGCGGTGTTGGCCTGGTGACCGTGGCTCTTTGTGTGGCCCTCATCGTCATCGAAGAGCGCCGATGGGTCAAAACGCTTGGCGTTATTGCGGTCGCTGCCGTGATCGTGCAAGGGATTTTGGGAGGACTGAGGGTGACCGAAAACAACGCGGCGCTCGGCCTCTTTCACGGCTGCTTGGCCCAAAGCTTTTTCGCGTTGATGGCGACGATTGCGCTGGTTACGTCTCGATTCTGGCTGCGCCTGGCACAACCAATCACTAATCAGCAATCACCAATCACCTCTGGCCTCCGGTCGCACCGCCGCTGGGCGCTGTTGGTCACCGCTATGGTCTTTGTGCAGCTCGTCTTGGGCGCCTCGATGCGACATTCTCACGCCGGGCTCTCGATTACGGATTTCCCGCTGAGTTACGGACATCTGTTCCCGCCTTTGGATTCCGCTAGCCTGGCGCAGATCAATCAGGCGCGCGGTGCTGCGGCTCAACCTTACACCTCTGCGGCTTTGATATTGCTTCAATACGTGCATCGGATCTGGGCTTTGCTGATTGCGGTGGGCTTGGTCTTCGTTGCCGTTCGTCTGATTCGCGACCGCGCCTTGCTGGCGTTTTTCCGGCGCTGTGCTTCGCTGTGGATCCTGCTCGTCATTGTGCAGTTGTGTCTGGGGGCTTGGACCGTTCTGAGCAACAAAGCAGCTGATGTGGCCACCTCTCACGTGGCGTGCGGAGCGTTGACATTGATGCTTGGGGTGCTGCTGACCGTCGGGCTCAGCGGTCTGATGTATTATAATACGAACGGACTATCGCATTCCGGCGTGCCGCGGAGTATAGAGCTGGGAACCGTATGAGCACACTCTCGGAAGAAACCCATCTGCCCGGACTGCACGCTCCTCAACCTAAGCTGCCGGCGAGTAGCCTGGTTGCCGACATTTTGGTGCTCGTAAAGGCCCGGTTGACGTCGATGGTTTTGGTGACGACGCTGGTCGGTTTTCTTTTCGGCTGGCGCGGCCCGGTCGATTGGCTGTTGCTCTTTCATACGCTTTTCGGAACCTTTCTCGCCGCCGCCGGCGCCGCCGCACTAAATCAGGTCTTCGAATCCGAGTACGATGCGCGGATGCGCCGTACCAAGGATAGGCCGATCCCGACGCACCGAATCTCCCGGGATAGCGGCCTCTTTATCGGTGTGGTCACCAGTGCAGTTGGGGTGGTCTATCTGAGCGTCACCACCAACTTACTGGCCGCTTTGCTGGCGGCATTGACCATTGGTACCTATGTTTTCGTTTACACGCCGCTGAAAAGGGTTACGACTCTGAACACGATTGTCGGAGCGATTCCTGGAGCCCTCCCGCCCGTGATCGGTTGGGCGGCTGCTCGCGGTGATGCCGGGGTAGAAAGCTGGATCCTATTCACCATTCTTTTCCTCTGGCAGATGCCACATTTTCTGGCCATTGCCTGGCTTTACCGGGAAGACTATCGGCGTGCCGGCTTTCGCATGCTCAGCAGCCAGGATACAGAATGCCGTCTCACTGGCCGGCTAGCGTTACTTTATAGCATGGGCCTCGTTTCGGTCAGCTTGCTGCCGTTTGTTTTGCGGTTAACCAGTTTCTGGTATGTCCCCGTTGCCTTAACCACCGGCATCGCTTTTTCAATCGCCGCTTTCGTTTTTGCTTTGCATGGCACCGAACGGGCCGCGCGCCGGCTCTTCCTCATGTCGATCGTCTATTTACCGGTGACGCTGGGCTGCCTGGTCTTGGCGCGAGCGTAATGGACGAAGAACTAAGAAAACGCAACCGCCGAATGCTTATCGCCTTAGTGATCTTTGCTGTCGCTCTAACTCTGTTGGTTCTCCTCTGGAAATTATCTATTTATCAGAAAGTCTGATCATGAGTTCGCCTGCTATCACCGTTGATTCTATCTCGAAAGCCGGTCCGAATGTGGTCCGTTTTGGCATGCTCACGTTTCTGGCTTCAGAGGCGATGCTTTTTTCCGGCTTGATCGCTGGATACATGGTTCTCCGAGGCGGTGCCGGATCGGCATGGCAGATGCCCGAAGGCTTAAAAGGCGGTTTCACCCTGATCAAAACCTTGATCGCGACCGGCTGTCTGTTGACCAGCAGTTTTACGCTGCATTTTAGCGAGTCGCGCCTCATCAATCAGACAAAGCATGGCAAGCTTCTGTTGGCGTTAACCATCCTGCTGGGTACGCTCTTTCTGTGCAACCAAGCGGATGAGTGGAGGAACCTTTACCAAGAAGGTTTCTGGTTTAACACCGCGGGAATCATGGGATCCTGTTTCTTTGTGCTCACCGGCTTTCACGGATGCCACGTCGCCATCGGTGTTATTCTGTTAATCGCGTCCTTGGTTAGAGCGTTGACTGGGAATATCACGCCTCATAAGCACGGTTTCCTCGAGTGTACCGGTCTCTACTGGCACTTCGTCGATGTCGTCTGGGTGTTCTTGTTCACGATTCTGTATATTTTGTAAGGGAGACCTTCGTTCCTCCGACTTCGTTGACGTCTCCGTCGTGGAGCGCGCCTCGCTTGCGCGGCCGACCTTTGAGCATAAAGCGAAAGCTACCTCGGCAGTTCTAGATCGCTGACTGATTGCAGTTGATCTCGCTGACGTGCTCCGTCCCAAATCACCAAAATAATTCGCACGAGCAATAGATTCTTAACGATCGAAAAAATATAAACAACCACCCAGGCATAGTCCCAAACGTAAGTACGTAGCGGATCAGGCGTCGGGATGGCGATAAAGCGTGCGATGAGAGAAACCGCGACCGCCGCGATGTTAAACAGCCACCACAGCTGGACATAAACAGGCGTCTCGAGCGAAGTCCAATTAAGACGATCTTTAGCAATCTTGGCCATGTCAACGACGGCAAAGTAGTTCAATTCAATTGCCGTGCCTGTCTCAGACGACCTTTAACGCGAAGGTAGTAGTTTCCATCGGTTAGCTGAGTTGCTCATTATGTCATTCATGATAGATTTCCCTATCATGAAGACTGCAACGGTGGCGGATCTTCGGAACCATTTCCGAAGAATATCGGCGTGGATCGAGGACGGCGAACCGGTTGCCATCATGAAACGTGGCAAACTTTTTGCCAGGCTGGTTCCGGTAGCCGAGAAAGGCGTAGTCCGGAGGGCAGACTTCCGAGCGCAACGCCAGCGCATTTGGGGCAATCGAGCCTTTTCCTCAAAGGAAGTCGAAGCCATGAATCAGGCTGAGTCCGAGGGCGAACCGGGATGAAAGCATTTGCGGATACATCGTTTCTTTTTGCACTGTATCGCCAACAGCATAATTCCCACCTAGCAGATGCTTTGGTAGCCCGAAGCAGAGAATCGATTCAGACTTCTTCTCTCGTGATTTACGAGTTCCGGCAGTCGGCACGTTTCCAGGCGTTTCGACATGCTAAGGATCGGGCGGCTGGTTTTTCGAAACGGGTGGCCAATCAGATGCTCGCGGCCCTACAGGAAAACATCGACAGCGGTGCGATAGGCGTCATTCCCGTTGAGTGGCCAGAGGTTCATAGCGCTGCTGAACGCCTCAGTGCGCAGTACACCGTTGGCGGCGGGCATCGAGCGCTGGATATTCTTCATGTCGCGACGGCGCTCTTGGTTGAGGCCGAGCAACTACTCACATTCGATGTCAATCAATCGGTTCTGGCGCGCGCTGCCGGGCTGGAGGTAGCGCCTTGATGTGACCTTCGATGGCAATTTCGCGATCACCTCTGTTCCAAATAGCTGGGGCGACCTTGCTGCTGCTAGTCGCTGGAATTCTCTTCTTTCCAGCTAGTTTGTTTTGGAATGCGTCAATCCAGCACTCGGCGGCGCCGATGGATCGATGCGGGACAGCGCCGTTCTTCGAGGGAAAAGATCAGTCCGGTCATGCCATTGGAAATGCGGAACTACGCGGACATGTCTGGCTGGCCGACTTTATCAAGGTTGCCGATAACCAAGAAGGAGAGCTGTTAAGCAGCGAATTTGCTGACCTGGACCAAAATTTTCAAAGTACTGAAGAATTGGCGTTGATCTCGTTTGCCATCGTTCGCGACACGGGAATTGGGCCCCGGGATTACGCGAATCGGCACGAAGCATCCCAGCGCTGGCATTTACTTGCGGCTCGAGAAGAGGATAGCACTGCATTGTTTGCGGAGTGGAGAACTGCGACCAAGCAGTGCCTGGGGACGTTGCCGCTCGAGAAAGCGTTTGTTCTGATCGATAAGGAAGGCGTAATCCGCCGTGCCTACGACGCCACTGCTCCCGAGGTCGTCCAGAAGATCCTGATCGATGTCGGAAGTCTATTGCGTGACCGCTCGAAATAGCACATTTTGGCGTATGCGGCTTTTCCTCGCTTCGCTGGTAGGGGCGGTTTTAATGAACGCACCCGCGGTCATGGCTTGCGAGGGCTGTAAAGAGCCTTCCAGTGTGGCCGGCAACGGAGGTGTTGACGGGATTAGTTTGGGCTTTTCCGCCAGTGTCCTCTTTATGCTGGCTATGGTCGGATTTATTTTGGGCGGTTTTATCTGGATGATCGCCCGGAGCTGCCGTCAACTCGAGGCCGCTCATCGCGCCGCAGCCGTCCAGTCAAACTGGTCGCCGTAAGGATTTACGCATGCAAACTGGGCGGAGCTCAGTGCACCGTCTCGCATATAATGGTGACATCGTTGCGATCAAAATGGGTCGTCGGCAAGGCGCGAGGAGGGCGCATATCTGAATCGATACGCAACCGACGAGCAACGCGGCTGCCGACCCATTTTCATCGCAACCCTCCGGGCCGCGGCCAGTTGGCTGTTTTTCGGCGTTGCTCACTCCTTACGCATCGGATTTAGATATGCTCGTCGCTCGCGCCTTGGAAAACAGCCAACTGACTCGCGGCGATGTCATCATTATATGCGAGACGGTGCACTAGCTCTGCGAAAGGAACAGGTCGCCAAATGGATTTCCGTTTGCGGTCATCCGTTTTTGTTTTCGCCATTCGTCGCCCTTCTCGTCGGAAGCTTTTTTTTCGGTCCGATCGAGGCCGTGATCGGCTTGGCTACCGTGATCCTTTTTTGCTTATTGCCCGCATCCCTTTACATCGTCCGCAAAGTTCGCTTGGGAGAATGGAGTGATCTCGATGTCTCCGCGCGAAAAGATCGACCGCATCTTTTTCTGGTCGGCTTCGCCTTTTTGTTACTGACTGCGCTTATCCTCACTGTAACCGGTCAACCGATCGTCTACGCTCGAGGCTGCCTGGCCGCGATGATTCTCGTCCTGGTCGGCTGGTTTCTGAATCGCTGGCTGAAACCATCCATGCACGCCGGCTTTGCCATGTTAACGGCGTGTTCCTTGTGGCCGGTAAGCGCGCGGCTATCCCTGGTGGCCGTCCTTTTTGCCGTCGCAGTCGGTTGGTCCCGGATCCAACTCCGCCGGCACACCTGGGCGGAAGTGGGCGTTGGACTCTTGCTTGGGATGTTAGTGTGCCGGTTGGTGCTGCTATAGGAAACGAAACGTAAACCCGTGGACGGAGTGGACTTAGTCGACAAAGTGGACAGTGGACATTTCCGATCTCGTGCCCACTCAGGTCCACGACGTCCGCTTGGTCCACTGAGTCCACTCCGTACTTCGCTACCACCTCTTCTCGCGAGCCGCCTCCCTGCTCGCTGGTTTCCTGTGCTTGCGCAAAACTCAGTCAACTATTAGAAGTCCTAATACTGTCCCCAAATCGATCATGCCGACCGTGGGACGGCTAGATGAACATTTTTGATTTACCACTGCGTTCCCGGTTTGATCGCTACCGAAAAGTGGGCAAATTCACGATGCCCGTTTGGCTGTATGTTTCCGTAACCGAGTGATCGTCTATTTCATGCTGTATCAATGGTTCCCCTCCACTCATTTTGAGAACTGCATAAGCGGTACGAGCTAAAGATGAGGGCGTGATTTGCGAATTGATGTCTTTCCCCCAGCTTTGCTCAGTCATTAAAGGTTTAGTTCGGCTCGGTCGTCGCGGGTTTTGTCTTCATTCCCTTGGACCTGTCGCTCCGGCGGCCTTACTTGCTGGCTTGGCTTTAGCCGCCTGCCACAACGAGAACATCTCTGTCTATCGTATCCCTAAGGAGAACAACCAGGTCTCGATGGAGAATGGATCGGGAAACCTGGCGCCTCCGCCGCCAACCAACCCAGCGAGCTGGACCAAGCCGGATGGCTGGTCAGAGAAGCCGCTGAGCGAGATGCGTTTGGGAAGCTTCGAAGTTGCCGGAGCAAACGGTGAATCAGCCGACGTATCGGTGACCGCTTTTCCTGGCGATGCAGGCGGATTGGACTCGAACATCAATCGTTGGCGCGAACAAGTGCATCAACCCGCGCTTGAAACGGAACAACTTGCTCAGACCTGGAAGGAAGAAACCGTTGATGGAGCGCCCACGATCGTCGTCGACCTGCAAAGCCCGGACGGCGCGGAAAAAGCCGGTGCTATCCTGGGCGCGGTCCTGCGAACCGCCGATCGGACCTGGTTCGTGAAGATGTCAGGGCCGCCTGATTTGCTAAAAGCGCAGAAAGACAACTTTTTGCATTTCGTGCGATCGTTCCACTTTCCGTCGACGGAGCATTCGCAGGAACCACCCCCAAGCCAAGTGAAATCAACGAATGACCGGTAGCTCTGTTGCTCGTTTTTTCAAACCCGTGGCGTCGCTGCGGCTGACTATTATTTGCCTCGCTTGCGCCATGTTCCTGGTCTTTGTGGGGACCCTGGATCAGGTGCAGATCGGGGTGTACGAGGCGCAGCTTCGCTATTTCAAAAGCTTTTTCCTGTACTTCAATCTGCCGGGTAGCAACTTTCGGATCCCGTATTTCCCAGGTGGTTACACGCTGGGAGGAGTCCTCTTGATCAACTTGATCGCCGCTCATGTGTCGCGGTTCAAGTTGACTTGGAAAAAGGCGGGCATTCTGATTTTGCATTCGGGGCTCATTTTGCTGTTGATCGGACAAATTGTTACCAGCCTCTTTGAAGAAGAGAGCCAAATCCAACTCGACCAAGGGCAGACGAAAAACTATTCCGAGAGTCCATATTTTGACGAATTAGCCATCGTTGACCAATCGAAGCCGGACTCGGATGAAGTGATCAGCGTGCCAGCCGGCCGCTTGGTGAAGGGTCAAACCATTTCTCTGCCAGTAGCCGGGCTCCAATTGCAGGTAGACGAGTCATTCGAGAACGCTGCCCTGATCAATCCGAATCAACTGCCGTCGCCGACCTATCCTCATCTCCGGCTAGGCCCGATGGCGGTGGCGGTCGCCATTCCGAAGACATACAAGCAGGACGAGCGAAACCAGCCGGCGGCCGCCGTGACTTTGCTGAAAGAGGGCCAATCGGTCGGTTCATGGGCCTTGGCCAGCGGCTTTCCTCAACCGGTCCAGTTCAAGGTCGGCGCTGATCCCTATCAGATCGTACTTCGGCCCAAGCGATATTATCGCCCGTTCTCGATCACTTTGGAGGACTTCCGGCATGATCGTTATGCCGGTACCGAGATCGCTAAGAATTTTTCCAGCAAGGTTCGATTAGTTGATCCCTCGGCCCATGAGAATCGGGAAGCATTGATCTACATGAATCATCCGCTGTGGTATTCCGATCTCATCCTTTATCAGGCCGGCTTCGGGAACAATGATAAGACCACCGTCCTGCAGGTCATGAAAAATCCGAGCCGGCTGGTGCCGTATATTGCGTGTGGCATGATGGCGCTCGGTTTATTGATCCAATTTGGGATGCATCTGGTTAGCTTTGTTAGAAAGCGAGTCATCGCGTGAAACGGATTGTTCCCTGGATCATTTTCATCGTTTTCGCAGGCTGGGCTCTTTCCCGTATGGCCCCGAAAAAGCCGGGCAGCGCATTCGACATCGCCGGCTTTGGAAAGCTACCGGTCTTAGCCGGAGGACGAGTTAAGCCGATGGACACATTGGCGCGGGTCTCTTTGCTTCAGATGAATCATCACGGGATCGATGGGACCGCCAATAACCTGAGCTCTGCTCAGGTGGCCTCGCAGGCCGAATGGCTGCTCGATGTCTTGATGCTGCCCGAGCACGCCGATTCCACGAAGATTTTCGAAATCACTGATCCCAATATCCTGGATCTGTTCGGTTGGCAGAAGGCGGCCAACTACTCGTTCAACGATCTTCAACCGTTTTTTGCGAAGATCGAGGAACAAGCCGGTCTGGCAGCGCAGACTGAAGCCGACGCCCGAAACGCGTTTCAGCGGAACATTGTGCGGCTACGCGATGTGCTTCGCTTTTATGTTCAGCTCAAGAACACGATTCAGCCGCAGGATTCTCCAGATTTCGGGAAAGAGGTTCAGGTTTTTCAACAATCGATCCAACCTGGGTTGGACGCAGTGCGGAACCGTGACGCCGGCCAGCCATACGATGATCAAGCCTTTCAACGAATCATTCTTTTTACCCACCGATACCAAAGTTGGACCCAGGCAAAGTACGCGTACGCGATTCCGAATCCGAAAGGTAAAACCGAGACTGATCGCTGGTCTCCTGTTTCCGAAGCCTTGTTAAACGCTCTTAGCACCGGCCAGATAGCCGATTCCGTGACGTTTTATGGTCGCATGGTTTCCGCCTACCGGAATGGGGATGCCACCGGGTTTAATCAGGCGCTAAACGACTATCAACAGTACCTGCACAAGAATTTCTCGGAGGAACTGAACCGCCCAACCCTGGAATATTTCTTCAATGCAGCCCAACCGTTCTACCAATCGCTCGTCCTGTATTTGGTGGTATTTGCGTTAGCGATTATTTCTTGGTTGGCTTGGCCTAAGACTTTGAGCCGGGCTGCTTTATTGTTACTCGGCTTTGCTTTCCTCGTTCACACTGCTGGCCTGATCATCCGGATGTACATTCAAGGCCGTCCACCGGTTACCAATCTCTACAGTTCGGCGATCTTTGTCGGCTGGGCTACCGTTCTCTTCTGTTTAATCCTGGAGCGATTTTATAAGAACGGGATTGGCGGCGTCTGCGGCTCAGTCATCGGGTTCACCACCCTCCTAATCGCGCAGAATTTGCAGTTTGATGGCGATACCATGGAGATGCTTAGAGCCGTGCTCGACACCAACGCATGGCTCGCGACGCATGTGGTCGGTGAAGTTCTCGGCTATTCCGCTGTCTTTCTCGCCGGGCTGATCGGGATCATCTACATCTTTCGCGGAGTGTTCACGACTTCGTTTGAGGAGAGTACGTCGAAAACGATGGCTCGCATGATCTACGGAGTTGTCTGTTTCGCAACCTTGCTCAGCTTGGTTGCAACTGTGCTCGGCGGCATCTGGGCTGATCAGTCGTGGGGACGGTTCTGGGGTTGGGATCCGAAAGAAAACGGGGCGCTCTTAGTGGTATTGTGGAACGCGATTATCCTGCACGCGCGCTGGGGCGGATTCGCTCGCGAACGCGGCGTCGCGGTACTGGCTGTATTCGGGAATGTGATCGGCAGTCTCTCGTGGTTTGGTGTTAACATGCTCGGAGTTGGCCTGCATTCGTACGGGTTCATGGACCAAGCATTCGCATCGACCTTGGCGATTTTTGTGGCCAGCCAGCTGGTGATCATCGGCATCGGGTTGTTACCGCTGAAATATTGGCGGGGTATCCGAGCCCGAGAACGCCGGACGCCGCAAGCGGGTGGGGTGCCGGCGCATGCGCTGCCGCAGTAACGGTAGGGATGAGCTCTCGCTCATCCGGACGACTGGCTCAATGTAACCCGCGAACAGTTTATCGGTGGGGCGGTCCCGAACGAGCGGGAGCTCGCCCCTACCGAGCGTCCCCACTTTACCCGACCAGCGCGTCAATCGAGGCTTCCAAAGCGCGAGGCGGTCGCCCCAGCAACCGCTCGATATCCGGCGTCGGACCACTGGCTCTGCCACGTTGCTCGAACGCCCGTAGATCATTGACGAAATCGGCGACCCAATCCGGCATGCCGACCGCTATCATTGCCTGCTTGGCTTGGGCTGGATCGATATCAATATACTTCACCGGCTTCCCCAGTTGCCGGCTCAGGACTTCTGCCACTTCAGGATAAGTCATGGCTTTCGGCCCGGTGAGAACATAAGTCTTACCTTCATGACCGTCCTCGGATAGAGCCTTAGCGGCGACGTCGGCCACGTCACCTTCATCGACCATCGCAACCCGGCCTTCACCGATCGTTGAGTAAAAAGCTCCTTGCTTTTGTATGGTTGGCATTATCGACCGGATATTGAAGCGGGCGAGGTCAGTGGGCTGCAGATGAGTCCAGGCAAGTCCCGATGATTCCAGCTCTTGATCGGCTTGCCAGTGCCATTTGAACAGATCGATTGGAGCGGTTGAACTCGCCCCGGAAACAGACAAGTTAACCATTCGTTCCACACCGCTCGCCTTGGCCGCGCGAATGAAATTCCCTTTCCATTCTGCGGTTTCTAGTGCGACCGGCACTAACAAAAAAGCAGAAGTAACATCCCTAAAACAGGGTGGCAGCGATCCGGGATTGCCAAAATCACCTTGTACAAGGTCAGCACCGCGAGCCTGCAATTGAGCTAGAACTGGATCCTCTTTTTTAGGATCTCGGACCATCAGTCTTATTTTTTTGCCTTGTTTAAGTAGCTGCTGAGCCAAAGGAGTGCCGATATTTCCTGGTGAACCGGTTACTAGAATCATAGGTGTTCGATAATGAGGCTAAAGTTCGTTAATGGATGGGGTGAGGCGCCTGTAGATAGGCCCAGCGTTCAGCCAATTTTCCGCCGGCGATTCGCCAAATCACGATCCCGCTAAACTCAATGGCTGTGCCGGTTTGCGCGTCGGTCGCTTGCCAACGGTTCCGTACAACCACTTTGTCACGCTCAGCGATGATATCCTCGATCGTGACTCGAAGATCGGGATAACGTTTGAATGCGGCCGCCAGATACGACTTAGGGCCATCTGGACCCGGAGCAGCGCCGGACGGTGCATCCGTTCCGTGTTCTCGATAGTCACCCGCGAAATTGCGATCAGCAATTTCCAGGTTCTTCTGATTCACGAATTCTTCAAAATGGCGGCGTACGAATGTCTTGTTCTCTTCGATTGACATAAACGCTCTAAGAATCACGGGGTGGGAAACTGGCTAAATTCTTAACCTTCAGGCACCGTACTTTAGATGTCGACTGAAGGTCGACAAGACGGCACTTTTCCGTTACTTAAGCACTAACCAGTTCCTTATGGCTACCACCCCGAGTCGCACGGAAGCTTGTCCGATCGAAGAGTTCATGGATATCTTGGGTGGTCGCTGGAAGGTGTTCATTCTTTGGGAACTCATTAAGGAACCTCGGCGATCCAGTGAGCTCCGGAAAAGTATCCCGCCGATTACGCAAAAGGTTTTTGTCGAACAGCTTCGGGATCTGGAGAACAGCGGGTTGGTTAAGCGAACGATTTATCCAACGGTGCCGCCGCGCGTCGAATATGAAGCCACAGCGCTTGGTCAATCGCTTCGCGATATTTTAAAAGATATCTGTCACTGGTCCTCGGAGAACATGGAGAAGGTTCGCGAATTCCGAGAGCTGCGGCGGTTGGAGTTAGTCGATAAGTAGGAGTAAGCTTCGTCCGGCGTTTCCGTTGCAGATTCTTCAGCCGATCCTGGAGTGGCCTTGTTGGCGAGGCCCTATTTTCTTCCGGTCTCAAGTTTTCGGCTCACTTCGCGCACGATGCGGCTGGCTGGTTTCGTTTTGTGGTGATCAATGAAGCTCCGGGCCGCCACCCGATCTTGGCTGCTTAGGCGGCGCAGAGCCCAGGACATGGCTTTTACGATCATGTCATCACGATCGCCGATGAGCATCTGACAAATGTCTAAAGTGCGCTTCGTGGAATCGTGAACCGGGGCACGCCCGTTTAACGCGAGCGTGCTGACCAATGCCGCCCGACGGCGCCAACGATTAGCTGACTTCGCCCAGCTCTTAATTCTTGAATCGCTGATCCGTTCTGCGGCCCAAGCTGGACCGGAAATAGAGCATCCGAAAGAGTCAACTTCGCTCCAATTGGCCATACCGTCCGCGAGCCGTTCAATTTCTCCCGAGGTAATATTCTCCATGGTCCCGCGATGATATTGAACGAGTTCGTAAGGGACGAACCGATGAACTCGGCCCCTGGAAATCAGAGTGAGCGCGGCTTCAATAACTATCTGGCGATCAAGGAAAGTAATCTGTCGCGAAATCTTTTTCCTTATCGCTCTAAGGACCGGGGTGCTCGCTGAGCTCGCCGATGAGGTTTCCTGCTCCAGCTGAGCAACGAGTTCTTTGGCAGTAGTGGGTGGGGGCACTTCAGTAAGCTGCCCCATCGGTCGAAGAGAAACAATCTTTCAGGGTGGAGATGCGGTGGGCCGCCGCGATTTGTTCGATAGCTGTAAATATGCGAATATGCTTTTATGCGTACAACGATTGATTTGCCCGATGCCCTCTTCAGGAGGGTAAAAGCTGAGGCAGCGTTAAGGGGAATGCGATTGCGAGAATTTATAGCCCAATCGCTTGAAGAGAGCCTTGCGGGTAATCGCATCCCTACGAAATCACGCCGAGTCCGTCTTCCGCTGATCCGGACAGGGGGCAAACATACGATCAATCCAAGTCGGGAAGAACTCGATGCCGGAACTTGGGATTAGTCCTATCGCCCTAGTCGACCTCAATGTGTGGCTGGCGCTTGCTCACGATGGGCATGTGCATCACCTATCAGCCATCGCCTGGTTTAACCAAACCAGGCCGGCAAGCGCAGGATTTTGTCGCGTTACTCAGATCGGTTTCTTCCGATTGCTAACGAATCGCAGCGCTATGGAGCGCTTTGTCCTCAGCCAAAAAAGTGCGTGGACCTGCTACGAGAAACTGCGGGCCGATGATCGGGTGACCTTCCTCAAAGAGCCGGATTCGCTGGAGTCGGTCTGGAAGAGTTTGAGTCAGTCGGATAAGTCAGAGCCACGGACCTGGACGGACGCGTACTTAGCCGGATTCGCAATCGCTGCGGAAGCCCCATTTGTTACGTTTGACCGCGGATTCCGGAACTACCGCCGCCTGTCGCTTCTGTTGTTGGGAGCAGACGCACCATGACTAAAGCGTCTTCCGATTCCCGCCTTTCCTTGGCGTCTTTTGCTCCCCTGGCCGACATAGCTAAAGGGGGAGATGGGGCGACCTGTCCGCCATACTGTGGGCGTATGGGACGGAGGAGGAAAGTCTGCTTGGCGTGAGATTTTTCTCTTCGCCTAATCCCGGAAATTCTTAAAACTCAGCGCCACACCAAAATCCTTCCGCCGGCACAGTTGGATGACGGTTTGCAGATCATCCTTCTTTTTCCCGGTAACCCGGATCTGGCGATCCTGCTGCTGGCATTGGACGTTTAATCCTTCGGCCTTGATCGCTTTGGTTATTTCCTTGGCCTTATCTCCTTCGAGTCCCTGTTTGATATGAATTTCTTGGCGCGCATGGCCCAGGGGAGAGATGGCTGGATCCTTTCGTTCGACGTTACGCAAATCGACGTTTCGCTTGGCCAGTTTTCCGATCACAATCTCAACGAGCGACTTTAAGCGAGCCGCATCTTCCGCAGAGAGCTCGATTACGTCAGGGCTGTTGTGTTCGATCGAGGCTTTGCTGTCCTTAAAATCGAACCGGGTACTCAGCTCTTTCTTGGCCTGGTTGAGCGCATTGTCGATCTCTTGTTTATCGACTTCCGACACTATGTCGAACGAAGGCATAGCACTTAGATAGACGCTTCCAGGTCTATTTAAAGCGGAAAGTAGAGAACCGCGATGGGTCCAGAATAAACAGTAATCAGTAGGCTTAAGACTAGGAGATTTGTTTTTTGCAGAAGGAGATTAATTCTAAACGCAGTTGAGGGAAAGATTTGTTGTAGCGCCACTCACACTCTTTGAGATGAAGTTCGAAGTAGGCTTTGACCCCGTTG